>LNFM01001421.1_pt1 | contig 82741 bp, 85 predicted proteins | sample 596031 | NCBI WGS metagenome assembly LNFM01 (sample SAMN04254537, study PRJNA301005) | activated carbon metagenome | isolation source: dual media filters at the Ann Arbor, Michigan drinking water treatment plant | place: USA: Ann Arbor | reverse complement strand
GCGGCTGGAGGTGGAGCGCCCTTCGGGGCGCGCCCCACGGCCGCCGCGGCGGCGCGTGCCGGCCTCGGCGATCTCCTCCTCGGACACGGCGTCCACGCCGTCCAGCGTCATGCGCGGGATCGGCGCGCCGGTCAGCTTCTCCACGCCATGCACCAGCTTGCCGTCCTCCGGCGTCGCCAGCGTGTAGGCGTGGCCCTCCCGCCCGGCGCGGCCGGTGCGGCCGATGCGGTGGACGTAGTCCTCCGAGTGGAAGGGCACGTCGAAGTTGAACACGTGGCTCAGCCCGCCGATGTCCAGCCCGCGCGCCGCGACGTCGGAGCAGACCAGCAGGCGGATCTCGTTCGCCTTGAAGGCGTTGAGCGTGGCGAAGCGGGACGACTGGTCCATGTCGCCATGCAGCGCGCCGACGCTGAAGCCGTGCTTCTTCAGGGACTTGTACAGGATGTCCACGTCGCGCTTGCGGTTGCAGAAGATCAGCGCGTTCTGCACGTCCTCGCGCTTGATCAGCCGGCGCAGCGCCTCGCGCTTGTCCATCTCGTTCACGTAGAGCAGCCCGGCCACGATCGTCGTCGCCACCGAGGCGGGGCGCGAGACGGTGATCTCCTTCGGGTTGCTGAGGAAGGCGTCGGCCAGGCGCCGGATCTCGGGCGCCATGGTGGCGGAGAAGAACAGCGTTTGGCGGATGCGCGGGATGATGGAGCCGATGCGCTCGACATCGGGGATGAAGCCCATGTCCAGCATGCGGTCGGCCTCGTCGATCACCAGGATCTTCACGTCCGCCATCAGGATGCGGCCGCGGTCGAACAGGTCAAGCAGGCGGCCCGGGGTGGCCACCAGCACGTCCACGCCCTTCTCCAGCGCGGCCTTCTGCTCTTCCATGCTCTCGCCGCCGATCAGCAGCGCGTGGGTGAGGCCGAGGTACTTGCCGTACTTCACGAACTGCTCGGCCACCTGCAGCGCCAGCTCGCGCGTCGGCTCCAGGATCAGGGAGCGCGGCATGCGGGCCTTGGCGCGCGAGCCGGCCAGGATGTCCATCATCGGCAGGGTGAAGGAGGCGGTCTTGCCCGTGCCGGTCTGCGCGCAGCCCAGGACGTCGCGGCCCATCAGCACGATGGGGATCGCCTGCTCCTGGATCGGCGTGGGGTGGATGTAGCCGCTCTCGGCCACGGCCTTCAGCAGGTTCTCGGACAGGCCGAGATCCTCGAAGGTGGCGCGCGGCGCCTCGGGCTCGTTCGCGGTGCGCTCGTCGATGCGGGCGTCGTGCTCGCTTCCATCCGAAGGTCCGTCCGCCGGGTCGGCCTCGGCGTCGCGGTCGTCGATGCGGGCGTCGCCGGGCTCGTCGGCCTGGGCCGGCAGCTCGGGCTCGGCGGCCGTTTCGGGCAGGCTGTCGGGCGCCTGCTGCATGGCGGGCGCGTCGGTGTGGGTGGTGGCCTCCGCGGCGGGCGCGTCGGTCTGGGTGGTGTCGGTCAAGCGTCGTGTCCTGGTGCCTGGGGGCCGGCGGCCCCCTCGGGGGCGGCACGGCCGAGCCGGGCGGTCCAGCCGCCCTCTGCGTACGGTTCCGCATATGCGCCCGAAGCGCGCGGAACGCAACAGGAAACGGCACCTTGGCACCCGGCCGCCCGCGATTTATGCCCGCAGCATGGCCATTCCCCTGCTGCTGCTCCCCGGATTGCTGTGCGACGCCCGCCTGTGGCGCGACACCATGCCGGCGCTGGCGGGGTTGGCCGCGCCCGTGGTGGCCGACCTGTCGCTGGACGATTCGATGCGGGCGATAGCGGCGCGCGCCATCGCGGCCATGCCGGCGGGCCGCTTCGCCGTCGCCGGCCTGTCCATGGGCGGCTACGCGGCGCTGGAGGTCTGGCGCCAGGCCCGCGGACGCGTGGCGGGCCTGGCCCTGCTCGACACCTCCGCCCGGCCCGACGCGCCGGAGGCGACGCAGCGCCGCAAGGACCTGCTGGCCCTGGCGGGGCGCGGGAACTTCCGCGGGGTAACGCCGCGGCTGCTGCCCTCGCTCATCCACCCCTCGCGCCTGGGCACGCCGCTGGCCGACGAGGTGATGGCGATGGCCGAACGCCTGGGCCCCGACGCCTTCCTTCGCCAGCAGACCGCCATCATGGGCCGCGCCGACTCGCGCCCCGACCTGCCCGCCATCGCGGTGCCCACCCTGGTGGCGGTGGGGGCGGAGGACGTGCTGACCCCGCCCGCCCTGCACGAGGAGATGGCCGCCGCCATCCCGGGCGCCGTGCTGGAGCGCTTCGCCGGCAGCGGCCACCTGCCGACCATGGAGGTGCCGGAGGCCGCCGGTGCCGCGATGCGCGGCTGGCTGATGCGGCTATGAGCTTGCTTCGGGCGGCGCGGGCGCCTATCTAAGGGGTTCGCCGCGGCGCAGCATCGCTGAGTCGCGCCCAGAGAGTCCCGAGGTTCCCCATGGCCCGCGTCACCGTCGAAGACTGCATCGTCCAAGTCCCCAACCGGTTCGAGCTGGTGCTGCTGGCGGCCCAGCGCGCCCGCAACATCTCGCGCGGCGAGAGCCTGACGGTGGACCGCGACAACGACAAGAACCCCGTCGTGGCCCTGCGCGAGATCGCGGACCAGACGGTGGAGCTGCCCGCGCTGCAGGAGGACCTCATCAAGTCCTTGACCCGCGCGCCGGAGCCGGAGCCGGTGGAGGACGAGGTGATGGACCTCATCTCCACCAACGAGAACATCTTCGGCGTGATGGACGTGAACGAGGAGCTGCCCGCCGACATGCAGGTGGACGAGTTCAACCCCGACGACCTGGAAGCCTCGCTCGCCGCGGAACTCGGCGGCGGCCAGGAGTAAGGGGCCCCCTTGAGCGAGCGCGCCACCCCCGCCACGCCGGGGCTGGCGCGCGCCCCCGACGGGGCCATGACCGAGGCGGCATCCCCGCCGGGCCTTGACGCGGTCCTCGCCTTCTGCGACCGCGTCTGCACCGCCGACCCGCGGCTGGACCGCGACCTCATCGCCTGCGCCGGCCGCTTCGCCGCCGAGGCGCACGCCACCCAGGCGCGGCAGAACGGCGAGCCCTACATCATCCACCCCGTCGCCGTGGCCGAGATCCTGGCCGGCTACCGGCTGGACAGCGCGACCATCGCCACCGCCCTGCTGCACGACGTGGTGGAGGATACCCCGCACGGCCTGCCCGAGATCGAGAAGCGCTTCGGCGCCGAGGTCGCCCGCCTGGTGGACGGCGTCACCAAGCTCTCGCGCATCGAGGTGCAGAGCGAGCGCACCAAGCAGGCCGAGAACCTGTGCAAGCTGCTGCTGGCGCTGAGCGAGGACCTGCGCGTCCTGCTGGTGAAGCTGGCCGACCGCCTGCACAACATGCGCACGCTGAGCTTCGTGCCCAAGCCCGAGAAGCGGCTGCGCACCGCGCGCGAGACGCTGGAGATTTACGCCCCGCTGGCCGAGCGCATCGGCATGGAGGCCCTGAAGACCGAGCTGGAGACGCTGGCCTTCCGCGAGCAGAACCCCGAGGCCTGGGCCTCCATCGCCCAGCGCCTGACCTACCTGCGCGGCCGCTCGGGCGACATCATCGCCGAGATCGAGCAGGAGCTTCGCGACGCCCTGGCGACGCTGGGCGTCTCCTTCGAGGAGGTGTCGGGACGCGAGAAGTCGCCCTACTCCATCTGGCGCAAGATGCAGGCGAAGAACGTCGCCTTCGAGGGGCTGTCCGACGTGATGGCCTTCCGCGTCATCGTGGGCGAGAAGCCGGCCTGCTACATGGCACTGGGCGCGATCCACGACGCCTTCAAGGTCATCGCCGGGCGCTTCAAGGACTACATCTCCACCCCCAAGACCAACGGCTACCAGTCCCTGCACACCGGCGTCGTGCTGCCGGGCCGGCGCGAGGAGGCGAAGATCGAGGTGCAGATCCGCACGCGCGAGATGCACCACGTCGCCGAATACGGCCTGGCCGCCCACTGGGTGTACAAGCAGGGCGGGGATGCCGCACCCGCGCGCTCCTACCCCTGGGTCCGCGCGCTGATCGACATCCTGGAGACGGAGACCGAGGCCAACGACGCGATGGAGAGCACGAAGCTCGAGCTCCATCGCGAGCACGTCTTCTGCTTCTCCCCCAAGGGCGACCTGATCGAGCTGCCGCAGGGCGCCACGCCGGTGGACTTCGCCTACCACGTCCATTCCCAGGTGGGCGACGCCTGCGTCGGCGCCAAGGTGAACGGGCGCATCGTCAAGCTGGACCACAAGCTCGACAACGGCGACCAGGTGGAGATCATCACGGCCAAGGGCGGCAAGCCCAACCCGGCCTGGATGAAGTTCGTCGTCTCCGGCAAGGCGCAGGCCCGCATCCGCCGCTACGCCCAGGCGGAGGAGAAGGCCCGGGCGCGGGACGAGGGGCGCACGCTGATCGTCAAGGCGTTCCGCCAGAACGGCCTGGACTTCCAGGAGAAGCTGCTGGAGCCGGCGGCCAAGGCGCTGCGCCAGCTGGGCGTGGAGGAGCTGTTCCACGCCGTGGCGTCGGGCGGGATCTCCGCGCGCGACGTGGTGCACGCGGCCTTCCCGGAGCTGCGCGGCCCGCAGCGCCCGGTGGACGCCGCCGCGCTGATCGCCAACCGCGGCCGCAACGCGGGGCAGCGCGGCGTGCCCTCCCAGCCCATCACCGGCGTGGTGGCGGGGATGCAGCTGCACTTCGCCCATTGCTGCCACCCCATCCCGGGCGACCGGATCGTGGGCATCGTCACCACCGGCAAGGGCGTGACCGTGCACACCAACGACTGCCACATGCTGGAGAACTTCTCCGCCACGCCCGAGCGCTTCCTGGACGTGGACTGGGAGGAGGCGGCGCTGGGCGGGGCGGGGCACACGGTGCGCCTGTCGGTGCAGGCGGTGAACGGGCCGCAGCTGCTCTCGGGCGTGGCGAACGCCATCGCCAAGCAGAAGGGCGTGCTGACCAACCTGCGCCTGGGCCGGCGCGAGGATGACGAGTGCGAGCTGCAGCTCGACGTCGAGGTGCGCGACACCCGCCACCTGGGCGAGCTGATGGGCACGCTGCGCGCCAGCGACGGCGTGATCCGGGTGGACCGGTCGCGTGGCTGACCCCGCGCACCCATGATCCTGGGCATCGGCAACGACCTCTGCGACATCCGCCGCATCGAATCCGTGCTGGCGCGGCACGGCGAGCGCTTCACCCACCGCGTCTTCACCGAGGCCGAGCGCGCGAAGGCGGAGCGGCGCACGGAACGCCTGCGCGCCGGCACCTACGCCAAGCGCTTCGCGGCGAAGGAGGCGGCGTCCAAGGCCCTGGGCACGGGTTTCCGCCACGGCGTGTTCCACCGCGACCTCGGCGTGGTGAACCTGCCCTCCGGCCAGCCCACCCTGCGCCTCACGGGTGGAGCCGCCGCCCGGCTCGCGGCGATGACGCCGCCGGGCCATCGCGCCCTCATCCACCTCACCATGACGGACGAATACCCCCTGGCGGAGGCGCAGGTGCTGATCGAGGCGGTGCCGCTTCCTTGACTTCCGGGCCCCGCCGGGCTTTCTCGCCCGTCACACCTCCCGGTTCCCCCATGTCGAAGACCCCCACCTTGGCCAAGAAGAAGTCCGGCGGCTGGCTGGAAAGCGCGAAGACGATCGTCTACGCCGCGCTCATCGCCATCGGCATCCGGACCGTGGCGTTCGAGCCGTTCAACATCCCGTCCGGCTCCATGATCCCGACGCTGCTGGTGGGCGACTACCTCTTCGTCTCCAAGTTCTCCTACGGCTATTCGCGGCACTCGATGCCCTTCAGCCCGAACCTGTTCGGCGGGCGCGTCTGGGGCGCCATGCCGCAGCGCGGGGACGTGGCGGTGTTCAAGCTGCCGCGCGACACCCGGCAGGACTACATCAAGCGCATCATCGGCCTGCCGGGCGACGTGGTGCAGGTCCGGCGCGGCATCCTTCACATCAACGGCAGCGCGGTGCGGATGGAGCGGCTGGGGCCCTTCGTGATCGAGGGCGACGGCCCGCGCATGACCGTGGACCTGCGCCGCGAGTTCCTGCCCGGCGGCCGCGCGCACCTGATCGTCGAGCAGTCCGACGACGCGCCGCTGGACAACACCCCCGAATTCACCGTGCCCGAGGGCCACGTCTTCGCCATGGGCGACAACCGCGACAACAGCCTGGACAGCCGCGTCCCCTCCGCGGTCGGCATGATCCCGTGGGAGAACCTGGTGGGCCGCGCCGAGTTCATCTTCTTCAGCGTGGACGGCTCCGCGCGCATCTGGGAGGTGTGGAACTGGCCCTTCGCCATCCGCTGGACGCGACTGCTGAGCCTGGTGCGGTGACGCCCTTCGAGGAGCGCATCGGCCACCGCTTCCGCGACGGGGCGCTGCTGGCGCGCGCGCTGACGCACCGCTCCGCCGCCGACCCGCGCAAGCGCATGCTGGACAGCAACGAGCGCCTGGAATTCCTCGGCGACCGCGTGCTGGGCCTGCTGATGGCCGAATGGCTGGCCGAGCGCTTCCCGCAGGAGCGCGAGGGCGACCTGGGCAAGCGCCTGGGCCTGCTTTGCGCGCAGGAGACGATCGCCCCCATCGCCGAATCGCTGGGCATCGCCGAGGCGCTGACCGTGCCGCCGGCGGAAGGCCGCACCGGCCTGCGCGCGCGCGCCACCGTGTTGAGCGACGCGCTGGAGGCGGTGCTGGGCGCCATCTACCTGGATGCGGGGCTGGAGCCGGCGCGCGCCCTGGTGCGCCGCGAGTGGGAGGCGGCGCTGGCCGCCCCCGCGAAGCCGCCGGCCAGCGCCAAGAACCGGTTGCAGGAGTGGACGCTGGGCAAGGGCAGGGGGCTGCCGGAATACCGGCTGGTGTCCCAGGCGGGGCCGGCGCACCAGCCGGTCTTCGTGGTGGCGGTGACGGCAGCGGGGCGGGAGGCGGAAGGCATGGGCGACAGCAAGCGCGCCGCGGAACTCGCGGCGGCCGAGAACTGGCTGGCGGGGATGGAGCAATGAGCGCCGACGAGCAGCGCCGCTGCGGCTTCGTGGCCATCCTGGGCGCGCCCAATGCGGGCAAGTCCACGCTGGTGAATGCGCTGGCGGGCACCAAGGTCTCCATCGTCTCGCCCAAGCCGCAGACGACGCGCTTCCGCATCCGCGCGGTGCTGATGGAGGGTGCCGCGCAGATCGTGCTGGTGGACACGCCCGGCATCTTCGCGCCGCGGCGGAAGCTGGACCGCGCGATGGTCAGCGCCGCCTGGGGCGGGGCGCAGGATGCCGACTTCGCGCTGCTGCTGGTGGACGCCAAGTCCGGCCTGACGGAATCCGTGCGCGCCATCGTCGAGAAGCTCAGGAAGGTCGGCGGCAGCCGCCCGCTCTGGCTGGCGCTGAACAAGGTGGACCTGGTGCCGCGCGACAGCCTGCTGCCGCTGGCGGCCGAGCTGCACGGCATGCTGGACTTCGCGGAATCCTTCATGATCAGCGCCAGCAATACCAGCGGCCTGGACCGCCTGCGCGAGAAGCTGGCCGCGGTGATGCCGCCCGGCCCCTGGATGTTCCCCGAGGACGAGCTGTCCGACCTGCCCAACCGCATGCTGGCGGCCGAGGTGGTGCGCGAGCAGATCCTGCGCCAGACCCACGAGGAAGTCCCCCACCACGCCACGGTGGAGACCGAGAGCTGGACGGAAAACGACGACGGCTCGGCGCGGGTGGACTGCACCATCTATGTCGGCCGCGCCGGGCAGAAGGCGATCATCATCGGCGACAAGGGCACCCGCATCCGCGAGATCGGCCGCCGGGCGCGGCTGGAGCTGGTGTCGCTGCTGGAACGCCCCATCCACCTGTTCCTCAACGTGAAGGAACGGCCGGGCTGGGATGAGGAGCGCGGCCGGCTGCGCGCGCTCGGCCTGGAGGATGAGGGCTGACGCTCGCCGGCCCCGGCTGAACGCGCTATCCAGGGGCGGTGAGCATCGAGTGGACCGCCCCCGCCATCTGCCTCGCCATCCGCCCGATGGGCGATGCCGACCTGCACGTCACCCTGCTGACCGAGGCGCATGGGCGCCACGCGGGCCTGGCGCGCGGCGGCCAGTCGCGCCGGCAGGTGGCGCTCTGGCAGCCGGGCAACCTGCTGGAGGCGCGCTGGGTGGCGCGCCTGCCCGACCAGCTGGGCGCCTACACCGCCGAGCCGGTGCACCAGGCCGCCGCCTTCGCGATGGAGGACCCGCTGGCCCTGGCCGTGCTTTCCGCCGCCACCGCCATGGCCGACGCCGCCCTGCCGGAGCGCGAGCCGCACCCGGCGGTGTTCCATGCCCTGGTGGGCGTGGTGCGCGACCTGGCGCGCGGCGGCGCGGCCGGCGTGGCCCCCTACCTGCGCTGGGAGGCGCTGCTGCTGGCCGAGCTGGGCTACGGGCTGGACCTCGCCGCCTGCGCGGTGACGGGCGCGCGGGAGGGGCTGACCCATGTTTCGCCGCGCTCCGGCCGGGCGGTCAGCGCCGGGGCGGCGGCGCCCTATGCGGAGCGGCTGTTTCCCCTGCCGGCCTTCCTGCGCGACAAGGACGCGCCGTCGGGGCCGGCGGAATGGGCGCAGGCGTTGGCGATCACGGGGCATTTCCTGGAGCGCGACGCCTTCGGCCAGCAGCACCGCCCCCTTCCGCCGGCGCGCGAAAGGCTGCAAGACCGCGTCGCCGCCCTGGCGCTGGCGGCCCCGATCACCTAGATAAGCGCCGGAACAAACCTGAAACATCATGCCCGACGACGTGATACCGAAGGATGGCGGCGCCATCCGCGAGACGAAGCTGAGCGAGGCGCTGAGCGAGCGCTACCTCGCCTACGCCATGAGCACGATCATGGCCCGCTCCCTGCCCGACGTGCGGGACGGGCTGAAGCCGGTGCATCGGCGGCTGCTCTGGGCCATGCACCAGCTGAAGCTGGACCCGGCCTCGGGCTTCAAGAAATGCGCCCGCGTGGTCGGCGACGTGATCGGCAAGTATCACCCGCATGGCGACAGCGCCGTCTACGAGGCGTTGGTGCGGCTGGCGCAGGATTTCGCTGCCCGCTACCCGCTGGTGGAGGGCCAGGGGAATTTCGGGAACATCGACGGCGACAACGCCGCCGCCATGCGGTACACGGAATCCCGCCTCACCGAGGTCGCGCAGGCGCTGCTGGCGCAGATCGACGAGGACACGGTGGATTTCCGCGCCACCTACGACGGCGAGGACAAGGAGCCGGTGGTCCTGCCGGCCGCCTTCCCCAACCTGCTGGCCAATGGCGCGAACGGCATCGCGGTGGGCATGGCGACCTCCATCCCGCCGCACAACGCCGGTGAGCTTTGCTCGGCCGCGCTGGCGCTGATCGCCAACCCCGCCGCCACGACGCGCGAGCTGCTGGCGCACATCCCCGGCCCGGATTTCCCGACCGGCGGCGTGCTGGTCGAACCCGCCGAGAGCATCGCCGACGCCTACAAGACGGGGCGAGGCGGCTTCCGCCTGCGCGCGCGCTGGGCGGTGGAGAAGCAGAAGAACGGCGGCTGGGTCGTCGTCGTCACCGAGATCCCGTTCCAGGTCGCGAAGTCGCGCCTGATCGAGCAGATCGCGGCCCTGCTGGAGGAGAAGAAGCTCCCGCTGCTGGCCGACGTGCGCGACGAATCCACCGAGCTGGTCCGCATGGTGCTGGAGCCCAAGAGCCGCATCGTGGACCCGGCGGTGCTGATGGAGACGCTGTTCCGCGCCACCGCGCTGGAGCAGCGCATCCCGCTGAACATGAACGTGCTGGACGCCGCCCGCACGCCGCGCGTCATGTCGCTGAAGGAGGTGCTGCGCGCCTGGCTGGACCACCGGCTGGTGGTGCTGGAGCGGCGCACCAACCACCGCCTGGCCGCCATCGCGCGACGGCTGGAGGTGCTGGACGGCTACCTTGTCGCCTACCTCAACCTGGACGAGGTGATCCGCATCATCCGCCAGGAGGACGAGCCCAAGGCCAAGCTGATGGCCGCCTTCGCCCTGTCCGAGGTGCAGGCCGAGGCCATCCTCAACATGCGCCTGCGCGCCCTGCGCAAGCTGGAGGAGATGGAGATCCGGCGCGAGCACGAGAAGCTCGCCAAGGAGCAGAAGGGCCTGAACGCCCTGATGGCCTCCGAGGCCCGGCGCTGGACGGCGATCGCGCGCGAGGTCGAGGCGACGCGCGAGAAATTCGGTTCGGGCGCCCTTGGCGCGCGTCGCACCACCGCAGGCGGCGCGATGCCGGCTGTGACGGTGGACGAGAGCGCCTTCGTGGAGAAGGAGCCGCTGACCGTGGTCCTGTCCGAGAAGGGCTGGGTGCGCGCCTTCAAGGGCCACCTGCCGCCCGAGCAGGAGCTGAAGTTCAAGGAGGGCGACGGCGAGCTGTTCCGCCTGCACTGCACCAGCGTGGACCGCGTCGTCGCCTTCGCCACCAACGGCAAGGCCTACACCGTGAAGGCCGAGACGCTGCCGCGCGGCCGCGGCGACGGCCAGCCCCTGCGCCTGCTGGTGGAGCTGCCGAACGAGGAAAGCGTGCTGGCGCTCCTCCTGCCCGAGGAGGGCGCGCGCTACCTGGTCGCCGCCACCGACGGCAAGGGCTTCCTGGTCGAGGCGGCCGAGCTGCTGGCCGAGAAGCGCACCGGCAAGCAGGTGCTGTCCGTCGAGGCGCCGGCGCGTGCCATGCTGTGCCGCCGCGCGGAGGGCGACACGGTCGCCAGCCTGGGCGACAACCGGAAGCTGCTGCTTTTCCCGCTGGACCAGCTGCCGGTGATGACCCGCGGCCGCGGGGTGCAGCTGCAATCCTTCAAGGATGGCGGGCTGGCCGACGCCAAGGTCTTCACGCGCAAGGAAGGCCTGTCCTGGCGGCTGGGCGAGCGCACGCGGCTGGAAACCGACCTCGCCACCTGGCGGGGGCAGCGGGCCGGGGCGGGCAAGATGGTGCCCAATGGCTTCCCGCGTTCCAACAGCTTCGGGGAATGACGATGCGCCTACTGGTTGTCCTGTTCCTGGTGCTGCTCGCCCTGCCGGCCGGGGCGCAGCGCGCCGCCTCGCCACATGACGGCGCCTATGAGGGCACGCGGTTCCAGGATTGCGGCAGCGCCGGCAAGGTGGGGCGCGAGCGCGCCACCGCCGAGGTGCGCGGCGGCGTGCTGCTGCTGCCCGGCCTGCCCGGCGACCCGGTTCTGGAAGGACGCATCGGCGCGGATGGCAAGATGGCCCTGCCGGCCTTCGGCGCCTTCCGTCCGGGCGAGGGGCAGCTGCTGGAGGGCGCCAATGGCGCGCGGCGGATCACGGTGACGCATCCGGGCCGCGGGCGCTGCGCGATGGTGCATGAGCTACTGCGGCAGGCGCCGGGACGGCGGCGCTGAAGGAAATGGTGCCCAGGGCCGGGGCGACTAAATCCGGCTGAAACAAGCACTTGGGCAAGGGTGGGACTGAGCCGCCTCCCCAGGTATTCCAACGCCTCCTATACGGGCTGTGTCCCACCTGAGCAAGCAACTGCTGTTGCTGCGGGAGGGCTGCACCATGCCTGACGGCAGCACCCTCTCGCCTACGCTCGCCGGGCTGGCGGCCATCCCGCGGTGGGTGGCGTGGCAGGCCGAAGACCGGAAGGGCAAGACCACCAAGGTTCCCTACTCCCCCGGCAGGGGCATGGCGAAGTCAGATGACCCGGCCACCTGGGGGACCCGCCTGGACGCCGCCGCGCGGGCCAGGGCGCTGCCCATGCCGCTTGGCGTTGGGGGCGTGGGCATCATGCTGGGCGAGTTCCAAGACCTCTGCATCGCGGGCCTGGACCTGGATTCCTGCCGTGCGGAGACCGGCGACCTGGCGCCTTGGGCGTCCGATGTGCTCGAGCGGTTCCCGACCTATGCCGAGGTGTCGCCATCGAAGACGGGCGTGAAGCTCTTCTTCATCCTCGCGCCCAACGACCTCCCCGAGCTGCGCCGCGCCATGTGGACGATGCACGGCAAGATGTTCAAGCGCGCGGGCGGCGGCACGTCGCACCCGCCCGCCATTGAGCTGCACGTCAGCAACCGCTACTTCGCCACCACGGATGACCACCTGGACGGCACGCCGCGGGAGCTGCGCCGCGTCAGCCTCGAGGCGCTGCTTTGGCTGATCCGCGAGGGCGGCCCGGCTTTCGCCCGTGGTGGGCAGGCGAGCGGCGCGGCACGTGCGCCCTTCGGCCTGGACTTTGGCGCGCGCGGGGGCGACCAGTCCCGCAGCGGCGCGGCTTACCGCCTGGCGCTGGACGTGGCGCGCGCCGGGGGCGGCAAGGCCGATTGGCTGGCCGAGCTGGACAAGCACCCGGAGACGGCCGCGTGGCGGGCCGAGAAGGAGGCCGAGGGCGGCCGGGAGCTGGCGCGCACCTGGTCGAACGCCAGTAGGAAGGCGAAGCAGGGCGAAGCGCGCCATCCCGACGATGCGCCCGAAGGAGAGGCGCCGGAGTGGCACCGCTACCTTCAGCGCAACAACGAGGGCGATCCGCGCGGCAACCTCGCCAACGCCATGACGGCGCTGAGCAACGCGCCGGAGTGGAAGCACCGGCTGGCCTTCGATGAGATGCAGCGCGCCGCCGTGGTGCGCGACAAGGAAGGGGTGGTGCGGGCGCTCGAGGATGTGGACGTGTCGCGCGTCCACCTGTGGATGCAGCGCAGCGGCCTGCCCACCATGCCGAAGGACACCGTGTTCCAGGGGGTGGACCTTCGCGCCAGGGACAACGCCTTCCACCCCGTGCGGCGCTATCTGCGCTCGCTGACCTGGGATGGGGTTCCACGCCTGGACGGCTGGTTGACCCGCTACATGTCCGCCGCGCCGGGCGCCTACGCCACCGGCATCGGCCGGATGTTCCTCCTGGCCATGGTTGCCCGCGTGGAGATGCCCGGCTGCAAGGCTGACTACATGATCGTGCTCGAAGGCGACCAGGGCGCCGGGAAGAGCACGGCGTGTCGCATCCTTGGCGGAGCTTGGTTTTCTGACAACCTCCCGGACCTCGACCGTGATGATATCCGCCTGGCCCAGCACCTGCGGGGCAAATGGCTGGTGGAGATTGCCGAGCTGAGCGCCACTAGCAAGGCCGATGCTGCGAAGCTGAAGGAGTTCGTCACGCGGACGGAAGAAAAGTTCACGCCCAAGTACGGGCGCAACGAAGTCCATGAGCCGCGGCAATGCGTGTTCATCGGCACCACCAACAAGGAGGCGTACCTCCGGGACGAAACCGGGGCGCGGCGGTTCTGGCCGGTAAAGGTGGGGACCGTGGACCTGGAGGCGCTGGCGCGCGACCGCGACCAGCTCTTCGCCGAAGCCTTCGCGGCCTACCAGGCCGGGGAGGCGTGGTGGCCCGCGGCAGAGTTCGAGAAGGCGCACATCGCCCCGCAGCAGGAAGCGCGCTTCGAACACGACGCCTGGGAAGAGGCCATCGAAGGGTACTTGGCCGGGCAGTCGAAGGTCACGCTCCTTCAGGTGGCGCGCGAGGCGCTGCACATCGAAACGCCCAAGCTGGGCACGGCTGACCAGAACCGCATCCGGGCAATCCTCAGCCGCCTCGGTTGGGCGGGCGGGGGACGGGGCCATGGCGGGGTCCGCTACTGGTCCAAGGGTGCGACCCATGGCCGCTGAGACCCTGGTGACGCACGGTGACGCACTTGGTGACGCACTCTGCCCAGTGCGTCACCGCGGGAGCGTGAGGAAATCCGCGGGTTTGCGCCCGATGGTGACGCACGGTGACGCACTTTCCCAGAAAAACCATTGGGACACCTCAGAAGGTGGGGCATCCAGGGGGAGTGCGGGGGGCTGGGGAGATGTTAGGGAGAAGTGCGTCACCGTGCGTCACCATCCTCCCGAAACCCGCGGAAATCTGCCAAAAAACACGGTGACGCACGCTAAATCGGTGCGTCACCAGGCCGTCACCGTGCGTCACCATGGGCGTCCGGCCCCCTTGTCTGAGCTGGTTGCCGACATCGTGGCCCGTGCGCGCCGCCTCCGGGCGCCGTGCCCGCGCCATCCGCACGCCTTCCACGAAGACAAGGGCGACCTGGTGGGGGCGCTGATGGACCTCGAGCACCTGATCCGGGAGACGCGCCGATGAGCTCGCCCTTCTACCGAACCCCGGAGTGGCGGGCTCTGCGGGCCGCCTGCCTGAGCCGCCAGCCGACATGCGCCACGCCGGGTTGCCGGGCGCGGGCCGTGGTCGCTGACCACATCATCCCGCGCAGCAAGGGCGGGGCGGACTGCCTCAGCAACCTCCGGGGTCTCTGCGCGCAGTGCCACAACCAGCGACGCCAGGGCGGGGAGCCGAAGGCCTGGACCGCGGCCAGTGGGCAGCCGATGGACCCGCGGCACTGGTGGAACCAGCCGCGCGCGGGAAATCTCTCAGGGCTGGGGGGCGGGACCGTTGGTGGGGAGCCGGACACAGTTAGTTCCGATCCGGCCCTATCTCGGGGAGACGGCTGATGGGTGCCCGTGGTCCTGGCGCCAAGCCCGCCCGCGCCCCGAGGAAGCTGCCTCTGCCCGTCGCGCCGCCCGTGGCCCGTGGCAGCACCCGGGCTGACCGCCTGATCGCCTGGTGCGAGGGCCTGACCGTCACCAGCGGCGCGCACGCTGGGCGCCCCCTGATCCTGCGCCCCTGGCAGCGCGGCATCCTCGAGGGGCTGTACGCCACCGATGCCGCCGGGCGGCGCGTGGTGCGAACGGGGGTGGTCAGCATGGCGCGCAAGGGCGGGAAGTCCGGCTTGGCCTCTGCGCTGGCGCTGGCGCACCTGGTAGGGCCGGAGGCGGTGCCGCGCGGCCAGGTGGTCTCGGCCGCGGCGGATCGCGGGCAGGCCAGCATCATCTTCGCTGAGCTGCGCGCCTTCGCGCTGGCGAACCCCGCCATCGCGGATCGGTTGATCTTCCGCGACTTCAACAAGACGGCCGAGGACGTGGTGACGGGCAGCACCTTCGCCGCCCTCTCGGCCGATGCCCGCAAGGCCCATGGCCTCAGCCCCACCTTCGCCATCGCGGACGAGGTGGCGCAGTGGCGCGGGCGGGAGCTGCTGGAGGCGTTGCAGACCGGCATGGGCGCGCACGCCGAGGCCCTGTTGCTGGCCATCAGCACGCGCTCGCCGGACCCGGAAAACCCGCTGGAGGAGCTGATCCGCTACGGCGACCGGGTGGCGGCGGGCACCATCACCGATCCCACCTTCCGGTCATTCGTGTGGACCGCGCCCCTGGATGCGGACCCCTGGGCGGAAAGCACCTGGCACCTGGCGAACCCCGCGCTGGGCGACTTCCGATCCCTGGACGATGTGCGTGCGCAGGCGATGCAGGCGCGTGGCCTGCCGAGCAAGGAGGCGGCGTTCCGCGCGTACACCCTCAACCAGCCCATCGCGCCTGATGACCGCTTCATCGGCCCGGCCGAGTGGGACGCGTGCGAGGGAGATGGGGAGGCGAGCGGCCCGTGCTTCGCCGCCCTAGACCTCGCCAGTGGTGCTGCGGACCTGACCGCCTTCGCCTGCTACTGGCCGGAGACGGGCAAGCTGCGGGTGGTGGGCTTCATCCCCGAGGCGCAGCTCGAGCGGAAGATGCAGGAAGATCGCGCGCCCTACCGCGAGTGGCAGGCGCGCGGGCTGATCGTGCCGATCCCGGGCCGCGCCATAGACCGCGCGTGGTTGGTGGGATGGCTGGCGGCCGAGCTGGACGGCCTCGACCTGGCCGCCGTGGCGCATGACCGCTGGGGGCTGAACGACCTCCTTCAGGTGATGGACCGCGAGGGCGTGTCCCTGCCCATGAAGCCGCACGGGCAGGGCTTCAAGGACATGTCACCATCCATCAACGCCCTCGAAACAGCGGTGCTGCAACGCCACCTCGCGCACGGCGGCAACCCGCTGTTGCGCTGGGCGGTGGCGAACGCGGTGGTGGACATGGACCCGGCCGGATCGCGCAAGCTGAGCAAGGCCCGCGCGCGGGGACGGATTGACCCGCTGATCGCCGCCGTGATGGCGGTGGGCTTCGCCAGCCGGGAGCCTGCGGCACCCACCTATGAGGGCGTGGGCTGGTTGCTGGCGTGAGGGCGGATATCCGTTGCGCCGCGCCGGGAAAGCGATTCACCGGCTGGGAGTAACGGGGGGACGAAGCGGCGGCGCGCGAAGGACCATTGCGCGCGGGAGTCCGGGGAGGGTAGCGTGGAAGCGGCCGAACGTGGTGCTGGAAACACCGCGCCCGGCCTGACCGCAACGAGTTCTCGGAGAACATCGTCATGGCTGCCAAGCAGCATAGCACCCCGAATCCGTCCGCTGAGAAGCGCCCCGAGGTGGATGTCACCATCTGGACGCGCGCCGTGCTGGGCCGCGTGTCCACGCTGGCCGAGCATCCCGACGCCGCCCTGATCCTGGCTGGTCACGCGCATAGGACCGTGCACGCTGCCATGAACGCGATGCCGGATGATGATTGGTCCGACGAGCATCCCCTGGTGGTGGAGTACCGGCGCCTCCTGGACTTCTTCGACAATGCCGAGCCGAAGACGGCCGAGGGTTGGTTCGCCAAGGCCCATGCCGCCCGCCTCGAGGCGTGGAGCCCCATCAGCCGGATGGAAGACCCGGACAGCATTGAGCTTGAATGGGCCTGGGACTTGGTGGCGCAGATGACGAAGGGCTTCAAGCCGCCGAGCTAATGCAGTTCGTGACGCCTGTCATTTACGCTTGACCGTGCAAAATGACGGCTGTAGGTTACGGTCATGGACGCTTCCATTCATGATCGTACCCTGACCACGGCCGATCTGCTGGCCTGCGTCCCGGGCCTTCCCGAGGAACAGTTCCGCCAGTGGCTCGCGCGCGGGCATATTGTGCCGACCTCAGGCGACGGCCCCGGGAAGGGGCGGCGCCGCATGTTTTCGCCCCACGACGTGCTTCAGGTCGCCACTGCCTGGGAGCTGGCCCGCCAGGACATTTACTCGCCCGCGAAGGCGCGCATGGTGTGGAACCTGGTGAATGTGCGGCTGATCCAGCTATCGGCACCGATGCCGGGCGATGAGGAACAGGCCCTCCTCCTGCACATCAACCCGGCGAGTGGCGACCTCGACTTCCGCCCGGTCACGGCGTCCAGCGGTGATGGCCTGGACCGCGATGATGCGCCGGATGTGCTGGTGCTTTTCCGGACAGACAGTTTCATCAGGCGTACCCTAGCGCGCGTCGAAGGGGTGCTGAGCGATGCCGCCCCGCCGCCGTCAGCGCCAACCAAAGACGCCGATGCTTTCGCGGATTTCTTGCTGATCTACGAGAGGGACGCGCAGGGCCGGAAGGTCCGCACCGGCTTGACCTTTCTCGAGACCGCCGAGCTGGAGGCCCTGTCGGACACCTCGCCCGAGACCAAGGAGGAAGCCGACCGCTACCACGCTCTCTTCGACAAGCATGAGCGGGCACGGCATCTGCGAATTGCAGCCGAGCACGCGAAGAAGGCGGGCGCGTGATGCGCCTCCCCCAGATGCCGTTGGGCACGGCATGGAGCGCCGCGAGGCGCCCCGGCCCTTCGATGGATGCCCCCCCCTTCACCACGCCCGCCGGGATGGCGGCCGATCCCCTCGACGGAGACCACCACCAATGACCCTACGCCATCTTCTGGAGCGCCGCGCGGCCATCGCCGCCGAGCTGCGCACCATCAACGACGCCGCGGGCGACAACGAGCTGAGCGCCGAGCAGCGCGGGCGGTTCGACGCACTGCGCAACGAGGCCGAGGCCCTGGAGGCGCGCATCGCCCGCCAGGCCGCCGTGGACGATGCCGAGCGCCGCGCCGCCGGGCAGCCGGTGGGCACGGGCGATGACCGCTTCGACGCCGAGCTGCGCCAGGTGGGCATCCTCGACGTGATCCGCGCCGCCATGGGCGCCACCGACGCCTCGGCGGGCCGCGCCCGCGAGATGTCCGGCGAGATGGAGCGCCGGTCCGGTCGCCGCGCGCAGGGCCTGTTCTGGCACATGGGCGCCCCGGCCGAGGCGCGCACCCTGACCACCACGTTGCCCGCGGGCGGGCCGGGTTCCAACCTGGTGCCCACCGACTTCCGCGGCGACCTGTTCATTGACCGGCTGCGCAATTCCACCCGAGTCCGCGCGCTGGGCGCCACGGTGCTCACCGGCCTGTCGGGCAACGTGACCATCCCGCGCCGCAAGGCCAGCGTGACGGGCGCGTGGGTGGCCGAGGATGCGGCCATCCCCGCCAGCGATCCGCAGTTCGACGCGGTGACGCTGGCGCCGAAGCACGCGGGCGCCCTGACCGAGTACTCGCGCAACATGCTGATGCAGGCGAGCCCGGACGTGGAGCAGCTCACCCGCGCGGACATGGCCCTGATCCTGGCCGAGACGCTGGACCGCGCCGCCATCTCCGGCAGCGGCACGGGCGCCGAGCCGCGGGGCATCCTCAGCACCTCCGGCATCGGCAGCGTGGCCATCGGCGCCAACGGCGGCGCCCTGTCCTTCGACCACGTGGCCGACCTGGTGGGCGCGGTGGATGACGCCAACGCCACCGGCACCGGCTTCCTGACCAACACCCGGGTCCGCCGCGCCGCCGCCAAGCTGAAGGACACCACGAACCTGCCGCTGGGGCTGGCGACGGTCTTCCAGGGCATGACGCCCCAAGTCTCCAACGTGGTGCCCGCCAACCTCACCAAGGGCACGGGCACCAACCTTTCCGCGCTGATCTACGGCGGGTGGTCCGACCTCCTGATCGGCATGTGGTCCGAGCTGGATATCCTGGTGAACCCCTACGAGGCGACCGCCTACGCGAAGGGCAACGTCTCCATCCGGGCGATGATGACGGTGGATATCGCGGTGCGCCAGGCCGCCTCCTTCGCCGCCATCCGGGACATCCAGGCGTGATCGCCGCGGCCCGCTTCCCCAACGGCACCGAACGCCGGATCGCGGCCGAGCTGCGGGCGGCGGGCCGCCGTCTCGAGGGCTACGCCGCCGTGTTCGGGGAGGCCGCCAAGATCGGCGGCTTCTCCGAGACGATCCAGCGCGGCGCCTTCACCCGTTCGCTCGCCGCGCAGCGCGACGTGCTGGCGCTGGTTGACCATGACCCCGCCCGCCTGCTGGGCCGCACGGGGTCCGGCACGCTGCGCCTGGCCGAGGATGCCCGCGGCCTGTCCTTCAGCCTGGACGTGCCGGACACCGCACTCGGCCGCGACATGCTGGCCCTGGCCGAGCGGCGCGACCTGGGCGGCATGTCCTTCTCCTTCGTGGCGCGCAAGGAGACCTGGCCCGCGGCCGAGCGGCGGGAGCTGCATGACGTGGACCTGATCGAAGTCTCCATCGTGCAGGCCTTCCCCGCGTACGCGGGCACGGCCGTGGCGGCGCGTTCCGCCGCGCTGGGCGGCTGCCAGTGGCGGCGGCGGTATGTGGAGACCCTGCGATGATCCGCGCCGCCCTGAGCCGCCTGTGGGGCCGTCCCGAGGCCCGCGCGCTGAACGAGTTCCCGGGCCTGCCCATCGGCACTTCCGCGGGGCAGGGGGTCAGCGCGCAGACGGCCGAGAACCTGGCCGCCGTGCTCGCCTGCGTGAACGCCATCGCCTCGGCCGCGGGCAGCCTGCCCGCCTACGTGTACCGCAGCGTGGAGGGCAGGCGGGAGGAAGCCCCGGCGCACCCGGTGGCCCGCCTGACGCGGCGACCGAACGACCGCCAGACCTGGCCGGACTTCGTGGAATGGCTGTTGGCGCAAGCCCTGCTGCACGGCAACGCGCTGGCCGAGGTGCAGGTGGATGGGGCAGGGCGGCCGGTGGCGCTGGTGCCCATCCCCTGGGGCAACGCCGCGGCCGTGCTGCTGCCCTCCGGGCGGCTGGCCTTCGACGTGGTGGCGTACCAGGGGCCGTTCGGCGGCACGGGGCGATCCAGGCGCCTCCTTCCGGGCGAGTTCATGCACCTGAAGGACCGCAGCGACGATGGGCTGATCGGCCGTTCGCGCCTGTCGCGCGCCCGCGAGGTGATCGGCACGGCGCAGGCGTTGCAGGAATGGTCCGGGAGCCTGTGGCGCAATCAGGCCACGCCAAGCGGGGCGATCAAGGTTGCGGGCAACCTGTCCCCTGACCAGCGCGCGCGGCTGCGGGACGCCCTGAGCGGCTACACGGGCGCGCATAACGGCCGCAAGACCCTGATCCTGGACGGCGGCGCCGAGTGGCAGGCGCTCAGCGTCAGCCCGGAGGATGCTGAGGTGCTGGCCTCGAGGCGGTTCACCGTCGAAGAGCTCTGCCGCCTGTACCAGGTGCCGCCGCCCATCGTGCAGGACCTGTCGCACGGCACCTTCACCAACTCGCGCGAGGCCGGGCGCTGGTTCGCTCAGTTCACGCTGGCGCCGTGGGTCCGCAAGATCGAGGCCGAGTTCGCGCGCAGCGTCTTCACCGATCCCGCCTTCGCGCTGGAGGTGGACATGTCCGCCCTGATGCGCGGCGATGCCGAGACCCGGTGGCAGTCGCACAAGATCGCCGTCGAGGCGGGCATCCTCGACCCGGACGAAGTGCGCGAGATCGAAGGCTTCAACCCGCGCGGCGCCGCCCCGGTGCCCCTCGCATGATCGCCGCCAGCGAATATGCGCGAGTTTCTTGGGGGTGCGGCCCCGCGGCCCGTAGCTTGGTCGAGAAGGCCAAGGTGACCTGATGCCAGACGGGATGCAGAACGCGGGGAAAGAGAGGGGGCGGGTGCTCACGCCTGCCTTCACGCTCGCCCGTCGCCTGCTTAGCCGCGAGTTCGCCGCCGAGTATCTGGGCATGGGCCTGAGCACCTTCGACCGCGAGGTGAAGGAAGGCCGCCTTCCGAAGTCGTTTCGCCCCACCGAGGGCCTGATCCGCTGGGATGTACGCGACCTGGATGGGTGGATCGAAGCCGAGAAGGAACGGCAGCTCGCCGCGCCTGGCAGCGATTGGGACGACGCATGATCCAGGTGGCGCGCCGGTACCGCTACGTTGTCCAGGACACGGACCGTCACGGCAACGTGCGGACCTATCTGCGCCTGCCTGACCAACCGAAGCTGCGCCTGCACGAAACGCCTGGCACTGATGCCTTCGATGCGGAGTACCGCCGTGCGGTGGAAGCCCCGCCTGCTGGTCAACCCGCACGGCCTCGCGAGGTGGCGAAGGGCACCCTGGACGAGCTGTTCATCACCTACTTCGGTGGCTCCGAGTTCAAGCGGATGGACGCACGATCCCAGCGGGTGCGCCGCCTCATCCTCGAGCGGTTCGGGCAAGCCATCGGCAAGGACGGGAAGCGTCACGGGGACCGCATGGCTGCGACCCTTCCGCCCTCCTTCCTGGAGCGTCAGAAGGACATGCGGGCCGAGACGCCGGAGGGGTTCAATTCCCTGCTGAAGGCTCTGCGCGCGGTGTACAAAACTGGCATTCGCGTGGGCGCTGTGAAGGATAGCCCAGCAGCCCGCGTTGCCTACCTGCCCTCCGGCAATCCCGATGGCTTCCACGCCTGGACCGCCGAGGAAGTCGCGCAGTTCGAAGCCCACTGGCCCGTGGGGTCGAAACCTCGGCTGGCGCTGGCGCTGCTGATGTACCTCGGCGTGCGCCGAAGCGATGCGGTGCGGCTGGGGCGTCAGCACCTGCGGAACGGCGCAGTCCATTTCCGCGTGCAGAAAGGCAGGACGAAGACGCCGAAGGACCTGGTATTGCCGGTGGTGCCCGTGCTGGCGCGGATCATTGCGGCCTCGCCGTGCGGCGAGCTGCACTTCCTGGTGAACGACCATGGCAGGCCGTATTCGGCCGAGACCTTCGGCAACGCCTTCCGGAAGTGGTGCCGCGAAGCCGGGCTACCCCAGTGCTCGCCCCACGGACTGCGGAAGGTGGCTTCGATCCGCCTGGCGCACCTCGGCGCCACCGAACATGAGCTGATGGGCGCGATGGGGTGGAGCAGCCCGAAGCAGGCGGCGCTCTACACCCGGAACGCCCAACAGGATCGCCTTGCGGCGAGCGCGATGGCGCGACTGGCCGCAGACGAAAAGTCCCACCCAACCCCTGCCAGGGCGGAGTGGGACGAAAACGCGACTGAAGCGACTGAAAGGACTGAACAAAATGAACCAATGGTGCCCAGGGCCGGAATCGAACCAGCGACACTGCGATTTTCAGTCGCATGCTCTACCAACTGAGCTACCTGGGCGCCGTTGGTGCCGGGTGAATACCGGACCCTGTCAGCCCTGTCCAGCCGGGGTGTCGCCCTCATCCGGTTCTTCTTCCTGCGCCGGCACGGCGTAGGCGCCGGTGAACCAGCGGCCCAGATCCACCTGCTGGCAGCGGTCTGAGCAGAAGGGCGCACCCTTCCCGCGCGGTCGCGAGGGCTTGCCGCAGACGGGGCAGCGCGGCTCAGGCATCGGCGATCTCCTCCGTCGCGGATTCACGCAGGGCCAAGGGGCCCGCGAACTCCTCCAACGCGCCGGGCAAGGCGCGGATGGCGGCCAGCACGGCGCCGGGCGCGTGCAGGGCCAGCCGGCGATGCGGGGCAGCGTCGCGCTCGCGCACCGCGCGGCGCAGCAGGGCGAGGCCACGGGCCAGCGCCGAGTCGGCCAGCACCTCGTGCAGCGGCGGGTGGATGCGCGCGCGCCGCAACTCGAACAGGCCGAGCGGGCCGAAGCCCAGCGGTTGCACCAGCGGGTCGCGCGCCAGGGCGGCGCGCAACTCCGGCTCCAGGGCGGTGCGCTGCTTCAGGGAGAGCCCCGCGAGGTCGAGCAGGATCGGGCCGGCAAGGTCGCGCAGCGCCACCTGCCGCGCGATCTCCGGGATGGCGCGCCGATTTGCCTCGCGCGGGTCGGGCGCGTCGCAGTCCAGCGCGGTCAGCGCGGGCAGGGGGGAGATGATGATGCGCCCGCCGCCGGGGATCGGCGCCTCGGGGGTGGCGAGCACTTCCGCCTCGGCCTCCAGCGCGTCGTCGAAGGCCGAGGCGTGGCGGGCGTGCAGGCGGGCGGCTTCGCCCGCGTCGTCGCAGGTGACCGGCGCTTGCGGGAACTGGGTGCACCAGCGCTGCGCCTGGTCCGGGCCGCGCTCCAGCAGGGCCAGCCCGGTGCCGGGGCGCTGGGGGATGCGCGCGGACACGCGCAGTCCCTTGCCGCCCTGTGCGGCGCGGGTGACGCGCAGCGTCAGCCACGTGCCCTCGGGGGGCAGCCGGCGCCCTTCGCATTCCGATTCGGGCAGGAAGCCGGTGGCGCCGCCAGGCAGGGCCACGAAGCCGCCGGCCAGCGCCGGCGCGCGCGAATCGAGCCGGCCGCGCAGGATGTCGCCCACCCCGTCCGGCCGCGCCGGGCGCTCGACGCGGAAGCCGTGCAGCACGCCGTCGCGCAGCAGCGCCACCCGTCGCTCGCCGGGCGAGCGCGAGACGCGGATCTCTACGGCCGCAGCCATCCGCAGCCGCGCAGGAGCTGGGCCGTCTCGAACAGCGGCAGGCCCACCACGTTGGAATGGCTGCCGGACAGAAAGCGCACGAACATCTCCGCGCGGCCCTGGATGGCGTAGCCGCCGGCCTTGCCCTGCCATTCGCCGGTGTCGAGATACGCCTCGACCTGCTGCGCGGTCAGCCGCTGGAAGGCGACGGTGGAGGAGACGAGGCGGGTGCCCAGCGTGCCGTCGGCGCGCCTCAGCGCCACGCCGGTGTGCACCTGGTGGCGGCGGCCGGACAGCAGCTCCAGGAAGCGCTTGGCCTCCTCGCGATCGGCCGGCTTGCCGAGGATGCGCCGGCCCGCGCCCACCACCGTGTCGGCGGCCAGCACCAGGGCGCCAGGGGCCTCCACCGCGGCGGCCTTCAAGGCGGCGAGGCGCTGGGCGAGGCGGCGGGGCAGCTCGTTGCGCAGCGGCGATTCGTCGGCGTCCACCGGGCGCACCTCGTCGGGCGCGACGCCGATGCGCGCCAGCAGCTCCAGCCGGCGCGGCGAGGCGGAGGCGAGGATGAGCGGAGGGCGGGTGCTCACTTGAAGCGGAAGGTGATGCGTCCCTTGGTGAGGTCGTAGGGCGTCATTTCGACGTTCACGCGGTCGCCGGCCAGCACGCGGATGCGGTTCTTGCGCATCTTCCCGGAGGTGTGGGCGAGGACCATGTGGTCATTGTCCAGCTTCACGCGGAACATGGCGTTGGGCAGGAGTTCGACGACCTGGCCGCTGAACTCGATCATATCCTCTTTGGACATCAGATTCCTTGTGGAAGGCGTGAGGCAAGCGGCGTCGCGCCGCGGTCAGCCCCCGGCACCGGCGGGCGTGAGATGCGCCCGCGCAACGGCCAAGTCAAGGCGCGAGCCGCAGCGAGACGCTGCGCGCATGGGCGTCCAGGCCCTCGGCCTCGGCCAGCATCGCCGCCGCCGGGCCGATGGCGCGCAGCCCCGGTCGCGACGCCTCCACCCAGGTCGTGCGCTTGAGGAAGTCGTACACCGACAGGCCGGACGAGAAGCGCGAGGAACGCCCGGTGGGCAGGACGTGGTTCGGCCCGGCCACGTAGTCGCCCACGGCCTCGGGCGTCCAGCGCCCCAGGAAGGCGGCGCCGGCATGGCGCACCTGCGCGAAGACCGCGCGCGGGTCGGCGGTCATGATCTCCAGGTGCTCGGGCGCCAGGCGGTTGGACAGCGCCACCGCTTCATCGAGGTCGCGTGTGACGATGACGGCGCCGTGGCGCCGCCATGATTCGCCGGCGATGGCGGCCCGCGGCAGGTCGCGCAGCGCCGATTCCACCGCGGCGGCGACGGCGTCGGCCAGCGCCGCGTCGTCGGTCAGCAGGATGGACTGGGCGGCCTCGTCGTGCTCGGCCTGGGCCAGCAGGTCCATGGCGACGTGCGCCGGGTCGTTGGCGGCGTCGGCGATGATGACCACCTCGGAGGGGCCGGCGATGCTGTCTATGCCCACGCGGCCGAAGACCTGGCGCTTGGCCTCGGCCACGTAGGCGTTGCCGGGGCCGGTGACGCGGTCCACGGGGGCGATGGACGCCGTGCCCCAGGCCAGCGCGGCCACGGCCTGGGCCCCGCCGATGCGCCATATCTCGGACACGCCGGCCCGGCGCGCGGCGGCCAGCACCAGCGGATTCAGCACGCCGCCCGGCGTGGGCACCACCATGGCGATGCGCCCCACGCCCGCCACCGCCGCGGGGATGGCGTTCATCAGCACCGACGACGGGTAGGCCGCCTTGCCGCCGGGAACGTAGATTCCCACTGCGTCGAGCGCGTTCCAGCGCATGCCCAGCGCCACGCCGTCATCCCCCGGCAGGTCGAGGTCGGCCGGCATCTGCGCGCGGTGGAAGGCCTCGATGCGGGTAGCGGCGAGGGCCAGCGCGTCCAGCAGCGCGGGGTCCACGCTCGCGCAGGCGCGGTCCACCTCGTCCTCCGTCACGCGCAGCGCGCTCGCGTCGGCGGGCGCCCAGCCGTCGAGGCGCGCGGTCAGCTCCAGCAGCGCCGCGTCGCCGGACTGGCGCACCTGCGCGATGATGGCGGAAACGGCGGCATCCACCCGCGACGTCGTGTCGCGCCCATCTTCGATGATGGCGGCGAAGCGCGCCTCGAAACCGGCATCGGCCGTGGTCAGGCGCTGCATGCGAGGCCCTCGCGGAAGCGCGCGATCCAGCCGGCGATCTCCTCCGGCCTGGTCTTCAGCGCGGTGCGGTTGACGATGAGGCGCGAGGTGACGGGGGCGATCACCTCCGTCTCCACCAGCCCGTTGGCGCGCAGGGTCGAGCCGGTCTGCACCAGGTCCACGATGACGCGCGACAGGCCGAGCGAGGGGGCCAGCTCCATCGCGCCGTTCAGGTGCACCACCTCCGCCTGCACCCCGCGGGCGGCGAAGTGGCGGCGGGCGATGTTCGGGTACTTGGTGGCCACCGCGATGCGCGACCAGCGCGCAGGGTCGTCGCGGCCGGCCGTCTCCGCGCTCTCGGCCACGCTCACCCGGCAGGCGCCGATGCGCAGGTCGAGCGGGGCGTAGATCTGGTCCGTCTCGTACTCCAGCAGCACGTCGCCGCCGCAGACGCCGATCTGCGCGCCGCCATGCGCCACGAAGGCCGCCACGTCGAAGGGGCGCACGCGCACCACGTCCAGGCCGGGATGGTTGGTTTCGAAGCGCAGGCGGCGGCTGTCCTCGTCGTGGATGTCGGCGGCGGGCTCGATGCCCGCGGCGCGCAGCACGGGGCCGAGTTCCTTCAGGATGCGGCCCTTGGGCAGGGCCAGCACCAGCGGGCCGGGGGTGGCCGCGGCATCGGCTGGCGTCGGCAGGGGGCGGGGCAGGGTCATCCGGCCAGCCGCTCGATGTCGGCGCCCACGGCGGCCAGCTTGTCCTCCACGCGCTCGTAGCCGCGGTCGAGGTGGTAGACCCGGTTGACGATCGTCTCCCCCTCGGCCGCCAGCCCGGCGAGGATGAGCGAGACGGAGGCGCGCAGGTCCGTCGCCATCACCGGCGCCCCCGACAGCTTCGGCACCCCGCGCACGATGGCGCTGGAGCCGTGGAAGTTGATGCGCGCGCCCATGCGCATGAGTTCGGGGACGTGCATGAAGCGGTTCTCGAAGATGGTCTCGGTGATCATCGAGGCGCCCTCGGCCACGGTCATCAGCGCCATGTACTGGGCCTGCATGTCGGTGGCGAAGCCGGGGAATGGCTCGGTCATCACGTCGGCGCCGCGCAGGCCGTTGCGGCGGGTGACGAGCAGGCCGGTATGCGTCTCGGCCACGTCCACGCCGGCGTCGCGCAGCACGCGGGCGACGCTGCCCAGGTGCTCCAGCCGCGCGCCGTCCAGGTGCAGCTGGCCGCCGGTGATGGCGGCGGCGCAGGCGAAGGTGCCGGCCTCGATCCGGTCGGGCACGATGGGGTGGGTGGCGGGCAGCAGCGGCGCGCCGCCCTCGATCCGCAGCCGGTCGGTCCCGATGCCCTCGATGCGCGCGCCCATGCGCATCAGGCACATGGCGAGGTCGCCGATCTCCGGCTCGCGCGCGGCGTTGACCAGCTCCGTCTCGCCCTCCGCGAGGCAGGCGGCCATCAGCAGGTTCTCGGTCGCGCCGACGCTGACCTGGGGAAAGATGATGCGCGCGCCGCGCAGCTTGCCGCGCGCCTCGATGTAGCCGGCGGTGATCTCGATCTCCGCGCCCAGCTGCTCCAGCCCCTTGATGTGCAGGTCCACCGGCCGCGTGCCGATGGCGCAGCCGCCGGGCAGCGAGACGCGCGCGCGGCCGAAGCGCGCCAGCAGCGGCCCGAGCACGAGCACGGAGGCGCGCATCTTGCGCACGATGTCGTAGGGCGCCTCCAGCTCGGTCGCCGCGCCCGACATGGTGAGCGTGCGCGCGGCCTTGTCGTGCTCGACGGACAGCCCGTGGTGGCGCAGCAGCTGCGCCATGGTGGCGATGTCGGCCAGGTCCGGCGCGTTGGAGAGCACCAGCGGGCCGTCGGCCAGCAGGGCGGCGGCCATCAGCGGAAGTGCCGCGTTCTTGGCGCCCGAGATGGGGACGGAGCCCTGGAGCGGGCGGCCGCCGCGGATGCGGATTCTATCCACGTGTCAAAGCCTCGGCAGGGCCACGCCGCGCTGGCCCATGTACTTGCCCGCGCGGTCGGCATAGCTCACCTCGGGCGCGGATTCGCCCTTGAGGAACAGGAACTGGCAGATGCCCTCGTTGGCGTAGACCTTGGCCGGCAGGGGCGTGGTGTTGCTGATCTCGATGGTCACCTGGCCTTCCCATTCGGGCTCCAGCGGCGTCACGTTCACGATCAGCCCGCAGCGCGCGTAGGTGGACTTCCCCAGGCAGATCACCAGCACGTCGCGCGGGATGCGGAACCACTCCACCGTGTGGGTCAGCACGAAGGAGTTGGGCGGGATGATGCAGACCGGCCCCTTGCGGGTCACGAAGCCCGTCTCGCTGAAGTGCTTGGGGTCCACCAGCGCGTTGTCCACGTTGGTGAAGACCTTGAACTCGTCCGAGGCGCGGGCGTCGTAGCCGAACGAGGACAGGCCGAAGGAGATCACGCCCTCGCGCTTCTGCGCCTCGACGAAGGGCTCGATCATGCCGTGCTCCGTCGCCATGCGGCGGATCCAGTGGTCGGGCATGATGGGCATTCAGCGGTCCTTCGGGTCGTCCGTCGCGGGCGCGCGGGGGGCATCGGCGTCCGGCGCGGGATTAGCCCCATCCGCCGCCTTCCGTCCATCGGAGGCTTCCGCCTGCCGTGCGCGCGCCTGCGCCTTGCGCCGCTTCAGGTTCTCCCGCAGCGCCGCGGCCAGGCGCGCCTCGCGGTCGCTCATGGCGGCAGGCACAGCACGTCCTCATGGCCGACATGCGCGGAGAGCCGCCCGGCCGCGGCCTGCTCCAGCCGCGCCTCCTCCCAGTCCAGGATGCGGCGCCAGTCGCGCTTCTCGTGCAGCAGCGCGGCCTGGGCGTGGCCGTGCGCCAGCTCGCCCGCCATGGCGCCGTCGCGGCGGTGGATCACCCAGGGGCTGGGCGCGCGGTGCACGGCGTAGCCCTGCGCGGCGAAGGCCTGCGCGATCGCCGCCGGCGCCTTCGCGCCCAGCGCCACGCCGCCGAAGCCCTTGGCCCGGCGCTGGTCGCGCGCGAAGCCGCGGGCCACCAGCGCATCGGCCGGGTGGGGCGGGATGAAGCGCTCGCGCCCCGTCACGTTCAGCGCGGCGTAGAAGGGCAGGCGGTGCCGGGCCAGCGCCGCGGCCAGCCGGTGCAGCCACTCCTCCGACACCAGGTCGCACAGCGCCGAGCAGGTGACGGCGTGCACCTTGTCCAGCGGCAGCCCGTGCGGGGCCAGCGCCAGGTTCACCAGCACGCCCTCGATGCGCCAGGCGCCGGCGGGCGCGTGCACCAGCAGGGCCTTCTTGCCCGGCCACGTCGCGGCCCAGCCGACCGCCCAGGCGGCCTCCTGCATCTCGTCGAACGCGCGCGACATCAGCTCCGGGTCGGCATCGGCCAGCACCCAGCCCTGCGGGCGGCGGATGTGGTGCGCCAGCCAGCGCGTCAGGCTGCCGGTGCCCGCACCCAGGTCCAGCAATTGCGGGCGCGGCGCGGACAGGTGCCCGGCCAGCAGGCGCGCCAGCCCCTCGTCGCGCGCCGCGGCGTCGTGCGGTTCGCGGAGCGCGAGCCAGTCGCCGTCGAACTGCTCAGCCATGGGCGGTGGCGACCTCATCCAGGAAGCGTTGCGCGCGGTCCTCCCAGCGCGGCAGGCGCTGGCCGGCGGCCCAGGCGGCATCGGCCATCTGCCGCCGCAGGGCGGGATCCATGATGGCGCGGCGCATCCCGCGCGACAGGCTCTCATGGTTGCCGGGCGCGGCCAGGATCGCGGCCCCGCTGCCGACCACCTCGGCGATCGCGCCGCCCGTGCAGATGGCCAGCGGCAGGCCGCGCGCCTGCGCCTCGGCGGCGGCCATGCCGAAGCCTTCGTAATGCGTGGCCAGGGCGAAGAGGTCGGCCTGCGCGTATTCCGCCTCCAGCGCCGCGCCGGTGACGGCGCCGAGGAAGGCGACGCGCCCGTCCAGCCCCAGCTCCGCGGAAAGCGCGCGCAGCGTGGCGGCGTGCACCGGGTCGGCCGCCGGCCCGGCGATCCGCAAGATCCACTCCAGGTCGGTCAGCCGGGCGAGGGCGCGCAGCAGCACGTCATGCCCCTTGCGCGGGATCAGGCTTCCGACGGACAGGATGCGGCAGGCATCGCCGCCGCTGCCTTGCGCGCGCGGCGCCGGGTCCGTCCCCGGCTCCACCACGCCGATGCGCGCGGGGTCGGCACCCAGGGCCGGCAGGCCGCGCGCCGTCATCGGCGAGGTGGCGACCAGCCGCGCGAGGCGCGCGAAGAGCGGCCGCTCCAGCGCCTCCTGCGCCGCGCGGTCCACGCCCGGCTCCAGGCTGGTGGGGTGGTGGATCAGGCCGATGCCGCGCGCGATGGCCGGTTGCGCCGGGTCGGCTGCCGGCAGGCCCAGGCTGTCCAGCACCGGCGCCTCATCCGCCGCCAGCCCGTCCAGCGCCGCGGCCATGGCGACGCGGGCGGCGGCGTCGGGCGCGGGGAAACGGCCGTCCAGCTCGACCACGCGCACCGCCGCACCACGCGCCCGCAGCCCGTCCAGCAGGCGGCGGTCGTAGATGTAGCCGCCCGAGGTGGCGGAAAGCGGCGCCGGGACGATGAAGGCCAGCCGCATCAGACCGCCGCTTCGTAGGCCGCCCAGGCGACGTGGCTTTCGCGCAGCAGCACCTTGATGGCGGAAACGCCCTTCCCGCCCTCGCCCAGCGTGCCGTCGCGGCAGGCGGCGGCCAGCAGGCCGTGGATGTGGAAGGCCAGGTGCTCGGTGGTGGTGTTCTGCCCGGCGAAGGCGGCTTCCTCGTCCAGGTTGCGGTAGTCCATGGGGGCGAGGATGGCGCGCAGGTGATCCTTGGCTAGGCCGATGTCCACCAGCAGGTTCGCGTGGTCCAGCTTCGGCGCCCGGAACTCCGCCTCCACGATGAAGGTGGCGCCGTGCAGCCGCTGTGCCGGGCCGAACTCCGCGCCGCGGAAGGAATGGGCGACCATGATGTGGTCCACGACGGTGAGGCTGAACATCAGGCGAAGTCTCCGTAGGTGACGACGGGGCACAGCGGCTGCGGCGCGCCCGGTGCGGGGTCGAGCACGGCGCCGATGCGCGCCGGCAGTTCGTGGAAGGGGATGAAGGGGCCGAGCAGGGCGTCCAGCCGCGGGTCGTCCAGCAGGGCGAGCGCCAGCGCCATGCGCTCCCCATGCGTGCGCCGCCCGCGCATGGCCCCTGAGACGCTGCCGACCTGGGTGGAGATCAGCCGCAGCCGGCGCTGGTGGAAGGCGGCGCCCAGCGGCAAGGCGGGCTCGCGGTCGCCGAACCAGGAGGCCTCGACGATCCGCGCCTCGAAGCCGGCGCGGTCGAGCGCCAGGCGCAGGCCTGCCTCGCTGGCGCTGGCGTGGATGAGCAGTTCCTGCTCGGGCGGGGCATCGCCGGGCGCGGCGAAGCGCGCGCCCAGCGCCTCGGCGATGCCGCGCCGGGCGGGGTCGGTGTCCGTCACCGTCACCGCCACCCCTGGGATGCGCGCGAGCAGGAAGGCGCACAGCAGCCCGACCACGCCGGCGCCAATCACCAGGGCGCGTTCGCCGGGCAGGGGGGCGGCGTCCCACAGCGCGTTCAGCGCCGTCTCCATGTTGGCGGCCAGCGTCGTGCGGTGGTCGGGCACCGCGTCGGGCACCGGCGTGCACAGGGCGGCGGGGATGGCGAAGCGCGACTGGTGCGGGTGCAGGCAGAACAGGCGCCGCCCCTCCCCATCCACGCCCACCACCGCGTAGCCGTACTTCACGGGGAAGGGGAACTCGCCCTCCTGCATCGGCCCGCGCATCGCGGCGTGCTGCGATGCCGGCACCCGGCCGTGATGCACCAGCCGCTCCGTCCCGCGCGAGATGGCGGAGGCGCGGGCGGTGACGACCAGCCCGCCCTGCGGCTCGGCGCAGGGGCGCAGCTCGGCGCGGCCGGGCGCCACGTGCCACAGGGCCATCGGCGTCATCGCAGCCGCACGTCGAACAGCATGTCGGGCGGGATCGGGTGCGGCGTCCAGGTGAAGCGCAGCCCCTCGTGGACGGTGGCGACCTCCGGCAGGTCGAAGGCCGGGCGGCCGCTGCCCAGGATCATCGGCGCGACGGTGACGTGCAGCCGGTCCAGCAGCCCGGCGACGAGGAAGCGCGAGACGGTCTGCCCGCCGCCCTCCACGAAGATGCGCGGGCAGCCGCGGGCGCGCAGCGCGTCCAGCAGCGCCGCGAGGTCGAGCGGGGCGGGAAGGCGCAGCACCTCCGCCGTGCCGTGCGTGCCGGGGCCGGCTTCGCAGGTCACCAGCAGCGTCGGTTCGCCATCCCGGAACACGGCGTAGTCGGCGGACAGGCAGCGCCTCGGGTCCAGCACCACGCGCAGGGGCGAGGGGCCGGGGACCAGGCGGGTGTTCAGGCGCGGGTCGTCCGCGCGCACCGTGCCGGCGCCGACCAGCACCGCCTGGCACAGGGCGCGCAGCCGGTGGGTGTGCTCCAGGTCGCCGGCGCCGCCGATCCACTGGCTGTGGCCGGCGCGCGTGGCGATGCGCCCGTCCAGCGACTGCGCGAGGCGGCCGACGACGCAGCCATCGCCGGCCAGCACGGGCGCGAACAGCGCGCGCAGGCGCCCGGCGCGCGAAGGCTCGCCCGCCAGCAGGGCCTGCCATTCGCCGTCGTTGGCCGCGCCATCCATCGGCGCGGTTCTGTCAGGCGCGGGTGGCCACGGCAAGGGCCGCCGCCTGGCGCGGCGCGCGCAATCCGCCCACGCGCGAATAGCCGGGCGCGGCGTGGAGCGGCCGCGCCGCGCCCGCGATCGCCTCGATGACGCGCGACTGCAGGGCGATGGCGTCCTCCAGCAGCTTGCGGTTCTCCTTGCCCAGGGCCTCGAGCGCGGCGGCCAGCTTCTCGGCCTGCTGGCGCGTGTCGCCCTCTGCCCGCGCGCGGGCGCGGGTGGCGGCGGCGGTGGCGGCGGCGAAGGCGTCGGAGGCCTGCATCTTGTGCTGCGCCATCGTGGCGGCGCGCATCAGGTCCTGGGCGGCCAGCGCGTCGTTCTCCATGCGCAGGGCTTCGGCGAGGCGCTCCCCGGCGGCGATCACGGCGTCCATCATGGGCGATTCTCCTGGGTCTGGGTTGAGGCTTCCTGGACGCGCAGCATGTGCCGCAGGACCATGTCCTGCAGGCCCAGGCCGCGGCCTGAACGGGCGGCGGAGGCGGCGAAGGCCTCCAGCAGCAAGGGCTTCCACTGACCTTCGGCGGCGCCGCCGCCGAAGGGGGATTTGGAGGAGTCCACCGTGGCGAAGGCGGGCTGGAGCATCTGCGCCATCACCTGCGCCTCGAAGGCCTGCGCGGCCTGGCGCATGCGGGCGGGCGTCTGCACGCCCCCGGTGGGCGGGGTGGGGATGAGGCCGGGGAGCATCAGCGGACCTCCAGCTCGGCCTGGCCCGCCGCGGAGCGGTTCGGGCAATGGCGCTGCAGGCCGCGTCGGGTCTTGTCCATCAGCGGACCTCCAGCTCGGCCTGCAGCGCGCCCGCGGCGCGGATGGTCTGCAGGATGGTGATGAGGTCGCGCGGGCCGACGCCGAGGCTGTTGAGGCCGCGCACCAGCTCGGCCAGCGTAACCCCGCCGGAGAGGACGCCGACGCGGCGCTCGGCCTGGTCGTCCACCTCGATGCTCGTGCGCGGCGTCACCACGGTCTGCCCGTTGGCCAGCGCGTTGGGCTGGGACACCTGCGGCGCCTCGGTGATGCGAATGGTGAGGTTGCCCTGCGCGATCGCCACGGTGGAGACGCGGACGTTCGCGCCCATGACGATGGTGCCCGACGCCTCCTCGATCACCACGCGCGCCATCTGGTCGGGCTCGACGCGCAGCTGCTCGATGTCGGTGAGGAAGGTGACGGGGTCGCGCCCATTCAGGCTGAGCAGGACCGTGCGCGGGTCGGTGGCGCGCGCCGCCCCCGTGCCGGCGGCGCGGTTGATGGCCTGCGCCATGCGCCGCGCGGTGGTGAGGTCGGGGTTGCGCAGGCTCAGGCGCACGTGGTCGCGCCCGGCCAGGGTGTAGGGCACCGCGCGCTCGACGATCGCGCCCGCGCTGATGCGCGCGGAGGTCGGCACGCCGCGCTGCACGGATGCGCCGGCCCCGCGCGCGGCGATCGCCCCCGTCGCCACCGCGCCCTGCGAGACGGCGTAGACCTGCCCGTCCGCGCCCAGCAGCGGCGTGACCAGCAGCGTGCCGCCGGTGAGGTTGGAGGCGTCGCCCAGCGAGGAGATCGCCACATCGATCCGGCTGCCAGGCTGCGCGAAGGCGGGCAGGTTGGCGGTGACCATCACGGCGGCGACGTTGCGCGTGTCCAGCCGCGCCTCGTTGTCGCGGGTGTTCACGCCCAGCCGCTCCAGCATGCCGACCAGGGACTGGCGGGTGAAGATGGCGGTCCGCAGCCGGTCCCCGGTGCCGGGCAGGCCGACGACGAGGCCGTAGCCGACGAGCTGGTTGTCGCGCACGCCCTCGATGTCGGCGATGTCCTTGATGCGCACGGGCTGGGCCGCCGCCGGCAGGATCGCCAGCAGGGTCAGGAGGACCGTGAGGAGGCACGCTTTCATCATCGCTTTACCCGCGCGGCGGCATGGATGAGCCATGCGCCAGCAGCACCATCGCAAGCCCCGTGCCAGCCTCCGTCCCGCCAGCGCCCGGCAGGAATCGCCGGGTGCGGGCGCAGGCTGCCGGGGGCGCGCATGATCGGCCCTGTCGGGCGCGGTGGCGCGCCGGGCGGGCCGGTCCGGGCGAGGCGCGGCGGCGGCGGGTTCGGGCTGCCCGGCGTGGCGGGCGCGGCGCCGCAGGGCGTGGCGGCCGCGGGCGGCATCGGCGCGCTGTTCGGCCTCCAGGAGGAGCTGAGCCCGCGCGAACGCGACGACGCCGCCCAGCGCCGCGGCCACGCCCTGCTGGAGGAGATGGACGCGCTGCGCCGGGACCTGCTGCGCGGCGGCATCCCCCCGGGGCGGCTGGCGCGGCTGGCCCTGCTGGCGGAAGGCGAGGCCGGGGCCGACCCTGGACTGCGCGAGGTGATGGAGGCGTTGTCCCTGCGCGCGCGCGTGGAGATGGCGCGCCATTTCATGCCAAGGAAGTGATATTCCTCATAAAGTCATGCAGTTGTTGCGCAACGGTACTTGGCTTGCGCATGGGCTGAGCCTATGGTCCGCCCGCCCTGGGGTGGGGGTCCGGCGCCGGGCCGGCCCGGCTTCCGGGGTGAGGCAATGGTCCCGATGGTCGTCACCCTTCCACCAGACTACCGCCCGTCAGACGACGAAGAATTCATGAACGCGCTTCAGCTGGAGTATTTCCGGCAGAAGCTGCTGCGCTGGCGCCACGAGCTGCTGCGCGAGGCCGGCGTGACGCTCAACTCGCTGTCCGCCGGCGGCATCACCGAGGCCGATCTCACCGACCGCGCGAGCGTGGAGACCGACCGCGCGCTGGAGCTCCGCACGCGCGACCGTGCCCGGAAGCTGATCAGCAAGATAGACCAGGCGCTGGAGCGCATCGGCACCGGCAGCTACGGCTTCTGCGAGGAAACGGGCGAGCCGATCGGCCTGCGCCGGCTGGAGGCGCGGCCCATCGCCACGATGAGCATCGAGGCGCAGGAGCGGCACGAGCGGATGGAGAAGGTCCACCGCGACGATTGAGCGCGCCTGTCGCCGCCATCGGGAGAACCCCGATGGCGGCGGCGCCGCACCGGGGGAAGGGTGGCCGCACCTTCCGACCGGGACCGACACCGCCATGCGCCACGCCATCCTCGCCGCCCTCGCCCTGCTCGCCGTCGCGGGGGAGGCGCAGGCCCAGCAGACCCGATCCTACTGCAACGGCGCGCTGCAGGTGACGGCGAACCTGCGCATCGCCATGGCCTTCCACGAGTACATCCTTGCCGTCCACGATATCAGCGGGGCCAATGTCCACCGGCAGCTGCGGCTGACCTTCGCGCCGCCGCCGCCGGTGCGGGCGGTGAACATGCCGGGCATGATTCTGCCGAGCGGATCGCGGCGCCAGGAGATAATCGGCAGGGAGGAGAGGCGCGCCGACGTCCCGCCGACGCTGGCGCGCGAGCGGATCCTGGATAACGCCACCATCACCTGCGCGCCGATCCGCTGACGGCGCGCAGGTGGGGGCTGCGCGTCAAAGCCTGACGCGCAGCCAGTTGCCGATCTCACCCACGATGCCGCGCCGGAAGGCGAGCACGCAGAGCACGAAGATCGCGCCCTGGATCACCGTCACCCAGGCGCCGAACTCGGCCAGGTAGTTCTGCATGGTGATGATGACGGCCGCCCCCACCACGGGGCCGAATATGGTGCCCAGGCCGCCTACCAGCGACATCAGCACCACCTCGCCCGACATGGTCCAGAAGACGTCGGTCAGCGTGGCGATGCCGAAGACGATGGACTTCAGCCCGCCCGCGACGCCGGCCAGCGCCGCGGACAGCACGAAGGCCACCAGCTTGTAGTCGTCGGTGCGGTAGCCGAGCGAGGTGGCGCGCGGCTCGTTCTCGCGCACGCTCTTCAGCACCATGCCGAAGGGCGAGTGGATGGCGCGGTGGATGAACAGGAACCCCAGCAGGAAGATCACCGCCGTGACCCAGTACATGGACATGTCCGAGCCCAGCGGGATCACGCCGAACAGGTTGCCGCGCGGGATGGACTGGATGCCGTCCTCGCCGCCCGTGAAGGGCGCCTGCACGCAGAAGAAGTAGACCATCTGCGCGAAGGCCAGGGTGATCATCGCGAAGTAGATGCCCTGCCGGCGGATGGCGATCCAGCCGATCACCAGGCCCAGCACCGCGCCGACGGCGCCGCCGATGAGGATGGAAAGCTCCGGCGTCAGCCCCCAGACCTTGGCGGCGTGGCCGGCGAGGTAGCCGCCCATGCCGAAATACGCGGCATGCCCGAAGGACAGCAGGCCGACATAGCCGATCAGCAGGTTGAAGGCGCAGGCGAAGAGCGCGAAGCACAGCACCTTCATCAGGAAGACGGGGTAGAGGAAGAACGGCGCGATCAGCAGCACCGCGCACATCACCCCGAAGGCGATGAGCTGGGTGGAGGTGAAGCCCATGAAGACGGGACGTTCCTGACGGAAGTCCGTGCCTTCGAAACCACCGGGAGCGGCCATGGCTCAGGCCCTCCCGAACAGGCCGGCGGGCCGGGTCAGCAGCACGATCGCCATGACGACGAAGATCACGGTGGCCGAGGCCTCGGGATAGAACACCTTGGTCAGCCCCTCGACGATGCCCAGCCCGAAGCCGGTGATGACCGAGCCCAGGATGGACCCCATGCCGCCGATGACGACGACGGCGAAGACGATGATGATCAGGTTCGACCCCATCTGCGGGTTGACCGAGTAGATGGGCGCCGCCAGCACGCCCGCGAAGGCGGCCAGCGCCACGCCCGCGCCGTAGGTCAGCGTCATCATCCGCGGCACGTTGACGCCGAAGGCCTGCACCAGCGCCGGGTTCTCGGTCGCAGCCCGCAGGTAGGAGCCGATCTTGGTCTTCTCGATCACCAGCCAGGTGGCGATGCAGGCCACCAGCGCGACGAGGACGACCCAGCCGCGGTAGACCGGCATGAACATGAAGCCGAGGTCCCAGGCGCCCGACAGCTCGGGCGGGATGCGGTAGGGCAGGCCCGAGGAGCCGAACTCGTTTCGCACCAGCCCCTCGATGATGAGGCCCACGCCGAAGGTCAACAGCAGCCCGTAGAGGTGATCGAGCTTGTAGAGCCGCGCGATCATCGTCTTCTCCAGCACCACGCCGAAGGCGCCGACGATGAGCGGGGCCAGCAGCAGCGCCCACCAGTAGCCGAGGCCGAGGAAGTTCAGCAGCAGCCATGCCACGAAGGCGCCCAGCATGAACTGGGCGCCATGCGTGAAGTTGATGACGTTCAGCATCCCGAAGATGACGGCGAGGCCGAGCGAGAGGAGCGCGTAGAACGCCCCGTTGATGAGCCCCAGCAGCAGCTGCCCGAAGAGCAGCGGCGCCGGGATGCCGAAGAAGTCATCCATGCGTCGTTCTTTACCCCCTGACGAGCGGGCAATTCCCCTCGGCCATGGGGCGGAATGCCTCCTCGGCCGGGTTCGTCGCCACGAGATTGTAGTAGTCCCACGTCCCGCGCGATTCGCGCGGCTGCTTGACGCGGTAGAGCATGGTCGGATGGATCTTGCGCCCGTCGGGTCGGACGCGGCCCTCGCCGAAGGCGTCGTCATCCGTCGGCATCGCCTTCATGCGCTCCACCACCGCGCGCGCGTCGGCCTTGGCCGCGGCGGCACCCATGGCGGCGGCGGCCTTGAGGTAGTGCACGGTGGCGCCGTAGCAGCCGGCCTGCACCTGCGCGGGCATGGCGCGGTTGGGCATGCGCGGCTGCACGCGCTGGCTGAAGGCGCGCGTGCGGTCGTTGCTGTCCCAGTAGAAGCTCTCGGTCAGCAGCAGGCCCTGCGCCGTCTCCAGGCCCAGGCTGTGCACCTCCATGAAGGACATCAGCAGGCCGGCGATCTGCATGTTGCGCGTCAGCCCGAACTCGCGCGCCTGCTTGATGCAGTTGGCCGTGTCGGTGCCGGCATTGGCCAGCGCCAGCACCTTGGCGCGCGAGGCCTGCGCCTGGACCATGTAGCTGCTGAAATCCGTCGTGGCCGGGAAGGGGTAGCGCGCCGCGCCCAGCACCCGCCCGCCCGCCCGCTCCACGAAGGTGGTGGTGTCGCGTTGCAGTGCATGGCCGAAGGCGTAGTCCGCGGTGATGAAGAACCAGGTGTCGCCGCCCGCCCGCGCCAGCGCATCACCCGTGCCCTTGGCCAGCATGTAGGTGTCGTAGGTCCAATGCACCGTGTTAGGCGAGCAGGCCGGCCCCGTGAGGTCGCTCGACGCGGCCCCGCTGTTGAGGAACAGCTTGTTCTTCTCGCGCGCGATCTGCGAGATGGCGAGCGCGACCGAGCTGGTGGGCACGTCCACCACCACGTCCACGCCCTGGTCGTACCATTGGCGCGCGATGTTGGCGCCCACGTCGGGCCGGTTCTGGTGGTCGGCCTGGATCACCTCGGCCTGCACGCCCAGGCGCTGGGCGAACTCCATCACCGCCTGCTGGGTGCAGATGGCGCTGCCCGGCCCCGTGGGGTCGCGGTAGGGGCCGGACATGTCGGTGAGCACGCCCAGGCGCAGCGTCTGCGCCTGCTGCGCCCGCAGCGCCGAGATGGGCAGCGTCGTGGCGGCGGCGGCGGTGCCGAGCAGCGCGCGCCGGTTGATCGTGGTCATGGCGTTTCCCTTCCTGGTGTGGCCCCCGAAACGGGGCGGCACGGCTCTTCGCCGGCCATGTCCGCCCCCTCCCGCATCGCGCTACGAACGGACCAGCGCGCAGCCGCCATCGGCGATCGGCCGGAAGGCCTCCTCCGCCGGGGTGGTCTGCAGCAGCTTGTAATAGTCCCACGCACCGCGCGATTCGCGCGGCGACTTCACCTCGAACAGGTAGGAGGGCTGGGTGCGCCGGCCGTCCGCACGGATGGTGCCCTGGCCCATGGCCTCGTCCTCGGTCGGCCGCGCCTTCATGCGGTTCACCGTCTCCACGCCGCTGGCCTTGGCCTGGGCCACGCCCATGTCGGCCACCGTCTTGAGGTAGTGCATGACGGCGGAGTAGCAGCCGGCCTGGTTCATGGTGGGGCGGAACTGCCCAGGCATCTGCGGCAGCACGCGCTGGGTGAAACGGCGCGTCTGGTCGTTCAGGTCCCAGTAGAAGGTCTCGGTGCAGACGAGGCCCTGCGCCGTCTCCAGGCCGAGGCTGTGCACGTCGGAGATGAACATCAGCAGCGCGGCCAGCTTCACGCCGCGCCGCGTCAGGCCGAACTCGGCGGCCTGCTTGATGGCGTTGATGGTGTCGCCGCCCGCGTTGGCGAGGCCGATGACCTTGGCGCGGCTGGCCTGCGCCTGCACGAGGAAGGAGGAGAAGTCGGTCGAGGGGAAGGGCGTGCGCGCGCCGCCCAGCACCCGGCCGCCGGCCGCGCGCACGAAGTTGGACGTGTCGCGCTCCAGCGCATGGCCGAAGGCGTAGTCGGCGGTGAGGAAGAACCAGCTGTCGCCGCCCGCGCGCACCATGGCGCCGCCGGTGGACTTCGCCAGCATGTAGGTGTCGTAGGTCCAGTGGATGGTGTTGGGCGAGCACTGGCTGCCCGTGAGGTCGCTGGTCGCCGCGCCCGAGTTGATGAAGACCTTGTTCTTCTCGCGCGTCACGGTGTTGATCGCGAGCGCGACGGAGGAGGTGGGCACGTCCAGGATCACGTCCACGCCGTCGCGGTCGATCCACTGGCGGGCGATGTTGGAGCCGACGTCGGGCCGGTTCTGGTGGTCGCCGGCGATGATCTCCACGTTGATGCCGCGCGCCTGCGCGCCGAAATCGGCGACGGCCTGCCGCGCGCAGGCGACGGAGCCGGGGCCGGTGGTGTCGCGGTACAGGCCGGACTGGTCGTTCAGCACGCCGATCCGGATGGTGTTCTGCGCCTGGGCGCGGGCCTGCCAGGTCGGCAGCGCCCCGAAGGCGGCGGCGCCCCCGAGGAGCGTGCGGCGGTTGATCTCGGTCATGACGTGGTTCCTTCCTGTTGATGGGATCGGGGGCGGGCGGTCTTCGGCGCCGCCTCGCCCCCCGGTGTCAGGCGCGGCTCAGCGCGTCAGCGCGCAGTTGCCCTCGGCGAGCGGGCGGAACGCTTCCTCGGCCGGGGTGGTCTGGAGCAGCTTGTAGTAGTCCCACGGGCCGCGGCTCTCGCCCGGCGCCTTCACCTCGAAGAGGTAGGCGGGGTGCAGCTTGCGGCCGTCGGCCCGGATGCTGCCGCGGCCGAAGGCGTCGTCCTCCGTCGGCATCGCCTTCATGCGGTCGATCACGGCCTTGCCGTCGGCCTTGGCCGCCGCCACGCCCATGTCGGCCACGGCCTTCAGGTAGTGCAGCGTGGCGGAGTAGCAGCCGGCATGGCTCATCGCCGGCCAGTTCGCCTGGGCGCCGTTGGCGACGATGCGCCGCGTCACCGCGCGCGTGGCGTCGTTCAGGTCGTGGTAGAAGGTCTCGGTGCAGACTAGGCCCTGCGCGGTCTGCAGGCCCAGGCCGTGCACGTCGTTGATGAAGACCAGCAGCCCGGCGAGCTTCTGCCCGCGCCGCATCAGACCGAACTCGCCCGCCTGCTTGATGGAGTTGATGGTGTCGGTGCCCGCATTCGCCAGCCCCACCACCTGCGCGCGCGAGGCCTGCGCCTGGATCAGGAAGCTGCTGAAGTCGGTCGTGCCCGGGAAGGGGTGGCGCACCGCGCCTACCACGCGCCCGCCGGCGCCGCGCACGAAGGTTTCGGTCTGGGCCTGCAGGTTGTGGCCGAAGGCGTAGTCGGCGGTGATGAAGTACCAGGACTGCCCGCCCGCGCGCACCATGGCCGCACCGGTGGAGCGCGAAAGCATCCAGGTGTCATAGGTCCAGTGGATGGTGTTGGGGCTGCACTGCGCGCCCGTCAGGTCCACGGTCGCCGCGGTGCTGTTCAGGTAGGCCTTGTTGCGCTCGCGCACCACGCCGTTGACGGCGAGGCCCACGGCCGAGTTCGGCACGTCCACGATCACGTCCACGCCGTCGCGGTCCAGCCACTGGCGGGCGACGGAGACGCCGACGTCGGGGCGGTTCTGGTGGTCGGCCACCACCACCTCGACGTTGAAGCCGCGCGCGCCGAAATCCTGCACGGCGGTGCGGGTGGCGACCGCGGAGGTGGGGCCCGAGATGTCGCGGAACGGCCCGGACATGTCGGTGAGCACGCCGATGCGGATCGTGTTGGCCGCCTGGGCGCGGGCGCCCGTCATGGGCAACGAGGCGGCGAGCGGCGACGCGGCGGCGGCGGCGATGAATGTGCGGCGGTCCATGGTCATTGTCTCCGGCAATCCTTTTCTTGGTTCAGACGCCCAGGTACTCGTGCAGGCGGTCCAGGGAGCTGTTGAGGTCGGCGTTGGCGACGGTCTCGACCACACGGCCGTGCTCCATCACGTAGTGCCGGTCGGCCACGGTCTGGGCGAAGCGGAAGTTCTGCTCCACCAGCAGCACGGTGAAGCCGCGGGCCTTCAGCTCGCGGATCGTCTTGCCGATCTGCTGCACGATCACCGGGGCCAGGCCCTCGGAGGGCTCGTCGAGCAGCAGCAGCCGCGCGCCGGTCCGCAGGATGCGGCCGATCGCCAGCATCTGCTGCTCGCCGCCCGAGAGCTTGGTGCCCGGGCTGCGCGCGCGTTCCTTGAGGTTGGGGAACAGGGTGTGGATCTCGTCCACGCTCAGCCCGCCCGGGCGCACGGCGGGCGGCAGCAGCAGGTTCTCGGTCACGTCGAGCGAGGCGAAGATGCCGCGCTCCTCCGGGCAGTAGGCGATGCCCGAGCGGGCGATGAGGTCGGAGCGCAGCCCCACCATCTCGCGCCCCTCGTAGGTGATCGAGCCGGAGCGGCGGCCCACCAGCCCCATGATGGCGCGCAGCGTGGAGGTCTTGCCGGCGCCGTTGCGCCCCAGCAGCGTGACCACCTCGCCCTCGTGGATGTCGAGCGAGACGCCGTGCAGGGCGTGGCTCTCGCCGTACCAGGCCTCGAGGTTGCGGACCTTGAGCAGCGGTTCAGCCCCCTTCTTGTCAAGCATGCGCGGCGTCTCCCTGGAAGTTGGGGTCGGTGCCCAGGTAGGCGGCCTGGACCTCGGGGTTGCGGGACACGGCGGCGTAGTCGCCCTGCGCCAGCACCTCGCCGCGCGCCAGCACGGTGATCTCGTCGCACAGGCCCTCGACGACCTTCAGGTTGTGCTCGACCAGCAGCACGGTGCGGCCCTTGGAGACGCGCTTCACCAGCGCCACGATGCGGTCCACGTCCTCATGCGTCATGCCGGCGGTGGGTTCGTCCAGCAGCATCATCACGGGGTCGAGCGCGAGCGTCGTGGCGATCTCCAGCGCGCGCTTGCGGCCGTAGGGGAGCTGCCCGGCCTGGGTCTCCTCCCACTCCGTCAGCGCCACGTCGGCCAGCAGCTCGCGGGCGCGGTCGTCATACTTGTTCAGCACGTCGGCGCTGCGCCAGAAATCGTAGGAGCCGCCGCGCTCGCGCTGGAGCGCCAGCTTGACGTTCTCCAGCACCGTGAGGTGCGGGAACACCGCGGAGATCTGGAAGGAGCGCACGAGGCCGAGGCGGGCGACCTCGGCGGGCTTCATGCTGGTGATGTCGCGCCCGTCATAGGTGATGCGCCCGCGCGTGGGGATGAGGAACTTGGTGAGCAGGTTGAAGCAGGTGGTCTTGCCGGCGCCGTTCGGTCCGATCAGCCCATGGATGCTGCCGCGGCGGATCTTCAGGTTGACGTCCTTCACGGCGAGGAAGCCGCGGAACTCCTTCGTCAGTCCTTGCGCCTCGAGGATCGTGTCGCTCACCCGGATGATTCTCCCTGCATGTCCCGGCCCTGCGGGCGCTGCGTTATGCATGTGTATGGCAATGCAACGAGCCATGTGCAAGCGTCACGGCAGATGCCGAAAAATCAGGCAGGTCCAGGCTTCCGCAACGCCGCGAGCAGCCGCTCCGGCGTTGCGGGCAGGTCCAGCGAGGCCACCCCTGCCGCATCCTTGAGCGCGTTCACCACCGCGGTCGCCAGCAGCAGCGGCGGCTCGCCCACCGCCTTGGAGCGGAACAGCGTTCCCTCGCGCCCCGGCGAATCGGCCAGCAGCCGCGTGTGCAGCACCGGCGGCACGTCGCGCGAGCCGGGGATCTTGTAGGTGGAGGGGCCGAGCGTGCGCTGGCGGCCCGCCGCGTCCCACCACAGCTCCTCCGTGGTCAGCCAGCCCAGGCCCTGCACGAAGGCGCCCTCGATCTGGCCGAGGTCGATCGCAGGGTTCAGGGAACGGCCGCAATCCTGCACCAGCCAGGCGCCGGTGCAGCGGTGCTCGCCGGTCAGCGTGTCCAGCAGCACTTCGGCCACCGCGGCGCCGTAGGTGAAGTAGAAGAAGGGCGTGCCCCGCATCGCCCCCGCGTCCCACGCGATGTCCGGCGTGCGGTAGAAGCCGGTCGCCGAGAGGCTCACCCGCGCGCGCCAGCACAGCTTCGCCAGCTCCCCGAAGGTGAGCGACTGGTTGCCGGCGCGGATCGTGCCGTCCTGCCAGGTGAGCGCCTCGGGCGTGGTGGACAGGTGCTGCGCGGCGACCGCCGCCATGCGCGCCTTCACCGCTTGCGCCGCCTCGTGCGCCGCCCAGCCGTTGAGGTCGCTGCCCGTGCTGGCGGCGGTGGCGGAGGTGTTGGGCACCTCCCCGGTGCTGGTGGCGGCGATGCCGATGGCGTCCACCGGCACGGCGAAGACCTCGGCCACCACCTGCGCCACCTTCACGAACAGGCCCTGGCCCATCTCGGTGCCGCCATGGGCGAGGCGGATTGAGCCGTCGGTGTAGACGTGCACCAGCGCGCCGGCCTGGTTGAGGTGCGGGATGCCGAAGGAGATCCCGAAGGCGCACTGGAAGCTGCCCAGGCCTTTCCGCAACGTGGGGTGGGCGGCGTTGAAGGCGTCCGCGGCCGCCCGGCGTTCCTTCCAGCCCGCATCCGCCTTGGCTTCCGCCAGCACCCGGCGGGCCAGCGCGGGTTCCAGCGCCTGGCCGTAGGGGGTGCGGGCGGCCAGGTTGCGCTCGCGCACCAAATCCAGCTCCAGGCCGGTGGCCCGGGCGATGGCGGGCAGCACGTCCTCCATCAGCAGCGCGCCCTGCGGCCCGCCGAAGCCGCGGAAGGCGGTGTTGGAGACGTGGTTGGTCTTCACCGCGCTGCATTCCACGCGCAGCGCCGGAGCGCCGTAGCAGTTCAGCGCGTGCGTCAGCGCGCGGAACACCACGCCGCCCGACATGTCGGCCGAATGCCCGCCATCGGCCGCCAGCAGCGCGTCCAGCGCCAGCAGCCGGCCCCTCTCGTCGAAGCCGGCGTGCCAGCGGTACAGGAAGGGGTGGCGCTTGCCGGTGGCCGCCATGTCGGCGCGGCGCGGCAGGCGCAGCTTCACCGGGCGGCCGGTGACGCGCGCGGCGATGGCGGCGGCGGCGGCCACCCAGCTCGCGTTGCTTTCCTTGCCGCCGAAGGCGCCGCCCATGCGGCGGCATTGCACGGTGATGCGGTGGTAGGGCTCGCCCAGCACGCGGGCGACGACGTGCTGCACCTCCGTCGGATGCTGGGTGGAGGAGTGGACGAGCATCTCGCCCTCCTCGCCCGGGATCGCCAGCGCCACCTGGCCTTCCAGGTAGAAATGCTCCTGCCCGCCGGCGCGGAACTCGCCGTGGGCGGTCAGGGGCGACGTGGCGATGGCCGCCCGCGCGTCGCCCTCTGCGATCACCTGGGGCGCGATGACGTAGCTGCCGCGCGCGAGCGCCGTCTCGATGTCCAGCACCGGCTCCAGCGGCTCGATCCGCGGCGTGGCGGCGGCGGCGGCGCGCAGGGCTTCGTCGCGCGTCGGCGCCACCAGGATGGCCAGCGGCTGGCCATGATGCTCCACCAGCGTTTCCGCCAGCAGCACCTCGCCCGAGAGGATGGGCGCGATGTCGTTCAACCCGGGTATGTCGCCGGGCAGGATGGCGCGGATGCCCGGCGGCAGCTCCACCCCCAGCAGCCGCCCGTGTGCTGCGGGCGAGAGCACCAGCGCCGCGTGCCAGCAGCCGGCCGGCTCGGCGATGTCGTCCAGGAAGCGCGCCTCGCCGCTCGCGTGGCGCAGCGCGCTGTCATGGGCCAGCGGGCGGCCGACGCTCATGCATGCACCTCGGCCGGCAGCTGCGGGTGGGTGTGGCGCAGCGCCAGGCGGCGGAGCATACCGCGGGCGGCGTCCAGGCGATAGGCGGCGGTGGCGCGGTGGTCGTCCATGGGCGTGAAGCGCAGCGCCGCGCCGGCCGCCTGGGCCGCCGCGTCGTCGAAGGGGCGGTGCAGCAGCGCCTCTTCGGCCTCCGGCGCGCGCCGGGCGGTGGCCGCCATGCCGCCGAAGGCCAGGCGCGCGCGCGTCACCACGCCGTCCGCCAGGGTGATGCAGGCGGCGAGCGACACCGCGCTGATGTCCTGGTCGAAGCGGCGCGACAGCTTCTCCGCGAACAGCAGCGCGCCGGGCGGCGGGGCGGGGAGGTGGATTGCGACGATCAGCTCGCCCGCCTCCAGCGCGTTGCGGCGGTAGCCGGCAAGGAACGCCGCCACGGGAAGCGTGCGCGCGCTCGTCTCGACCCGCGCCTCCAGCGCCAGCAGGATCGGCAGCGCGTCGCCGATCGGCGAGGCGGTGCCGAGGTTGCCCGCCACCGTGCCCAGCGAGCGGATCTGGCGCGAGCCCAGCCGCTCCAGGTAGGGCACCAGCGCGGCGAAGCGGGGGTCTTCCTGGCAGGCGGCCAGCCAGTCGGCGTAGGGCGCCGCCGCGCCGATGCGCTGCCCCTCCGCCGTGGCGCGCACGCCCTGCATCTCCGCCACGTTCAGCAGGCACAGCACCAGGGGGGGGTGCTCGCGATGCTCGGAGAAGCGCAGGCCCAGGTCGGTGCCGCCCATCAGCACCATCGCCCCGGGATGGGCGTCGCGCAGGGCGAGCGCCTCGACCAGCGTGGCGGGCAGGTGGAAGCCGCCGAAGCGCGCGCTCGCCGGCGCGGCCTCCGGCGCGGCGGCGCCGTCATCCGCCATGCCGCCCATGGCATCCAGGATGGGGCGGTAGCCGGTGCAGCGGCACAGGTTGCCGGCCAGCGCGGAGTGGGGGTCGCCGCCCTGGCGCGTCCAGGCCCAGGCGGCCATGGCGATGCCGGGCGTGCAGAAGCCGCATTGCGTGGCGCCGCCCTGCGCCATGGCCTGCACCACCGGGTGCGCGCGGCCCAGCCCCTCCACGGTGCGGACAGCGCGGCCGTGCAGCTGGCCTAGCACGCAGAGGCAGGCGTTCACCGGCAGGCGGCGGGCCCCGTCCTCGATCACCACGGTGCAGGCGCCGCAATCTCCCTCCGCGCAGCCTTCCTTGGTGCCGGTCAGCCCCTGGGCGCGCAGCCAGTCCAGCAGGGTGGTGGTGGGCGGCGCGTCGGGCGCGACGGCGGCGCCGTTCAGGGTGAGGGCGAGGACGGGCATCGCCGCATCATGGCGGCACATGAACGGAATGTCACCTCAACCCGTCCTCGCCGACGACGTCGCCCACCGCGAGGCCGCCGATGCGCGGCAGGGGCCGCCCGCCATCGGTCAGCGCCAGGCACAGCAGGATCTCGTCGCGCCGCGGCGCGTCGGTGATGCGCGCCTCGATCGCGTCGAAATGCGAGCGCACGAAGGCGGCGTCCTTGTGCCCCAGCGGCACGTCCACCGCGCAGCCCATGCCGCCCCGCTTCTTGGCGGAGGGGATCAGCGCGGGGCCGCGTCCGAGCGCCGCGCGCACCGGGGCGCCCATCTGCGGGTGCAGCAGGGCGGCCGCGTGCTCCAGCTCGCCATCCTCGCCCACGATGGCCGCCTTGCCGAAGGATTGCGCGGGCCCGCCCAGCGCCGCCAGGGCGCGCGCCGCCAACTCCGCCCCCAGCGTGGCGCCCAGCTCCATCAGGTCCGACAGGTCGGCCACGAAGCGCCCGGCATGGGGGTTGCGGAGCACCGCCATCGCCACGACGCGGCGGATGGGTGGCGCGACGGGCTGGCCAGCCTCCTCCAGCGTGTCCTCCACCAGCACGGCCCATTTGCGGATCATGCCAGCGCCTCCGGCACGCGCGCCGCGGGGGGCGTGTTGCGCGAGCGGCCGGGGACGACCGCTGCGCCATCCACCATCACCATGCCGATGCCGGGCAGCTCGCCCAGGAGCAGCGCCTCGGCCGCGTCCTCGCCCGCGCCGCCGACGGGGGCGTCCAGGAACACCAGGTCGGCGGCGCGGCCCACCGCGATCAGCCCCGCCTCCAGCCCGCGCCAGCGCGAGACGCTTCCCGAGGCCGCAGCGATGGCCAGCCCCGGGTCCAGCTCGCCCACCGAGCACAGCAGCGATATGGTCCGCAGCACGCCCAGCGGCTGCACGCCCGAGCCGGCCGGGCTGTCGGTGCCGAGCACCAGCCGGTCCAGCCGCCCCATCTCGCGCAGCAGGTTCATCACGAAGAGCGCGTTGCGCGGGTTGCCGTTGTGCACGACCTCGATGGCGCGCTTCGTGCCGGCCACTACCTGCTCCAGCGCGCGCTGCGGCAGGGAGGTGGGGCCGCCGTTGATGTGGGCCACGATGTCGGCGTCGGCGGCGATGACTACCGCCGCCTGCATGAGGTTGGAGCCGGCGATGGACGGACCGCCGCAATGGATCATGCTGTTCAGCCCGGCCTCGCGCGCCCAGGTCGCGTGGTCCACCACCTCCGCCTCGTCCTTCACCGTCCCCAGGCCGATCTCGCCCAGCCAGCGCACGCCCGCCTCGCCGAGCTCGCGGTAGTCCTCGCGCGTCAGCTCTCCCTCGGGCACCGGGGCGCCGGCCAGGACGCGGGCGCCGAGGGGGCGGAAGTTCTGGAACGCGCGCTGGGCGGCGATGGCCAGCGCCTTGACGCCGACGCGGTCCCTCGGCCGGCCGGGCAGGTGGACCTCGCCGGCGCTGATGAGGGTGGTGGTGCCGCCATGCACCATCGCCTCGATCCAGCCGAGCTGGTTCTGCCGCGGCGTCCAGTCGCCGAAGGCGGGGTGGACGTGGTTGTCCAGCAGCCCGGGCATGACGGCGCAGCCCCGCGCCTCGATGACCCGCGGCGCGTCGAAGTCGCCCGCCCGCCCGATGCCGGCGATGCGCCCGTCCTCGACGAGGATCGCATCGGCGTCGAGGACGGGCTCGGCGATGTCGCCGGAGAAGACGAGGCCCAGGCCCCGGATGAGGATGCGTGCCATGGCGGGAGGCTGGAATGCCCCCCGCGCCTTGTCAAAGCCCCTGGGCCGCCGCCATGCTGGCGTGCAGGCAGGTGGAGGTGGGATTGGCGGAGTATCGGCGACCGGCCACGCTGGAGGAGGCGCTGCGCATCCGTGCTTCGGGGGCTTCGGGCACCATGCGCGTGCTGGCCGGGGGCACCGACATCTTCCCCGCGCGCGCCAACGCCGCCGCCTGGGACGCCGCGCCCGACGAGGACCTGCTCGACCTGTCCGCCGTCACGGAACTGCGCGGCGTGGCGCGCACGGGCGATGGCTGGCGCATGGGCGCGCTGACCACCTGGGCCATGCTGCGCGACGGCGCGACCTTGCCGCCCGGCTTCCGCGCGCTGCGCGAGGCGTCCCGCCAGGTCGGCGGGCGGCAGGTGCAGGCGCGGGGCACCATCGGCGGCAACCTGTGCAACGCCTCGCCCGCCGCCGACGGCGTGCCGCCGCTGCTGCTGCTGGACGCGTCCGTGGAGCTGGCTTCCGTGCGCGGCGTGCGCGTGCTGGCGCTGCGCGACTTCATCCTCGGCAGCCGGCGCACCGCGCTGGCGGCGGATGAGCTGCTGGCGGCGATCCTGGTGCCCGCGGCCCGCGCCGCGGTGCCGAGCGTCTTCGAGAAGCTGGGCGCGCGTTCGCACCTCGTCATCTCCATCGCCATGGCGGCGGCGGATGCCGAGGGGCGCGCGGCCATCGGCGCGTGCTCGGAAGTCGCGCGGATGTGGGGGGAGGGGGTGGCGCCGATCACCGACCTGCGCGCCGACGCCGCCTACCGCGCCCACGCCGCCGCCGTGCTGGTGGAGCGCGCGCGCCGGCGGGCGATGGCATGAGGCTCTCCGTCAACGGGCGCGAGGTGGCGCTGGACCTGCCCCCCGCCACCCGGCTGAGCGAGGCGCTGCGCGAAGGGCTGGGGCTGCGCGGCACCAAGGTCGGCTGCGACGCCGGGGATTGCGGCGCCTGCACCGTGCTGCTGGACGGCGCGCAGGCCTGCGCCTGCCTGGTGGCGCTGGGCCAGTGCGAGGGTGCTGCGGTCGAGACGGTGGAGGGCATCGCCGCCACCTCGGAAGGGCGGGCGCTGGCGGCGCGCTTCCACGCGGCCGGCGCGGCGCAATGCGGCATCTGCACGCCCGGCATGCTGGTGGCCGCCACCGAGCTGCTGCGCGCCGACCCCACGCCGGACGAGGCGGCGGCGGAGGCCGCGCTGGGCGGCGTGCTGTGCCGCTGCACCGGCTACCGCCGCATCATCGAGGCGATCTGCGGCACCGGGCCGGCGGCGGAGACCGGCGGCGTCGGCGCGCGGCTGCCGCGGGTGGACGGCGCGGCGAAGCTGGACGGATCGGCGCTGTACGGCGATGACGCGGCGCCGGCGGACGCGCTGTGGCTGCGCGCCATCCGCTCGCCGCACGCCCATGCGCGGGTCGTGCTGGGCGACCTGGACGGCTTCGCCCTCGCCCATCCGGGGGTGCGGCTGCTGACGGCGCGCGACGTGCCGGGGCGCAACGGCTTCGGCATCTATCCCCACATCAAGGACCAGCCCGTGCTGGCGGGCGAGCGCGCGCTGCATCGCGGCGACTGCGTGGCGGCCCTGGTCGGCCCGCGCGAGGCCATGCTGGCGGTGCCGCGCAACGCCATCCCGGTGCGGCTGGAGCCGTTGCCGGCGCTGGCCGACCCCGCGGCGGCGCTGGCCGCGCCCGACATGCACACGCAGTTCCCCGGCAATGTCCTGGCCGAGGGCGTGGTGGTCACGGGCGATGCATCCGCCGCCCTGGCCGGCGCCGCGCACGTCGCCGACGGCGCTTGGGAAACCGGCTTCGTGGAGCACGCCTACATCGAGCCGGAAGCGGGCTGGGCGCGCCGGGTCGGCGAGGGCGTGGAGGTCTGGTGTTCCACCCAGGCCCCGGCGATGGACCGCGAGGAGGTGGCGGGCGTGCTGGGCATCTCGCTGGAGCAGGTGCGGATCATCCCCTCCGCCTGCGGCGGCGGCTTCGGCGGCAAGCTGGACGCGGGGATGCAGCCGCTGCTGGCCGTCGCCGCCTGGGTCACCGGCCTTCCCGTGCGCTGCGCCTGGAGCCGGGGCGAGAGCATGGCCGCCTCCACCAAGCGCCACCCCGCGCGCATCCGGGCGCGGGCGGGGTGCGACGCGCAGGGCCGGCTGGTCGCGCTCGAGTTCGACGGCACCTTCGACACCGGCGCCTATGCCAGCTGGGGGCCGACGGTGGCGGGGCGGGTGCCGGTGCACGCCACCGGGCCGTACCGCGTGCCGAACGTGGATGCGCGGGCGCGGGCGGTGTTCACGCACAACCCGCCCGCCGGCGCCTTCCGCGGCTTCGGCGTGCCGCAGGCGGCCATCGCGCAGGAGGCGCTGTGGGACCGGCTGGCCGACGCGGCGGGGCTGGACCGGCTGGAGTTCCGCATCCTCAACGCGCTGCGCCCCGGCGACGCGACCGCCACGGGCCAGGTGCTGCGCCATTCCGCCGGGCAGGGGCCGTGCCTGGAGGCGCTGCGCCCGCGCTGGCAGGCGCTGCGGGCCGAGGCCGCGGCCCGCAACGCCGCGGGCGGCGCGGTGCGGCACGGCGTGGGCGTGGCCGGCATGTGGTACGGCATCGGCAACACCGGCATGTCCAACCCCTCCGAGATGCGGCTGCTGCTCGGCGCCGATGGCGTGCTGTCCTTCCTGAACGGCGCGGTGGACATCGGGCAGGGCAGCAGCACCGTGCTGTGCCAGGTGGTAGCCGAGGCGCTGGGCCTGCCGGTGGCGGCGCTGCGCCACGTCAACGGCGACACGGCGCTGACGCCCGACGCCGGCAAGACCAGCGCCAGCCGCCAGACCTTCGTGAGCGGCCGCGCGGCGCTGGAGGCGGCGCTGGACCTGAAGCGCCAGGTGAACGGCGCGCTGGGCTGGGATGGCGCGCGCGTCACGTTCAATGGCGAGGCGTGGCGCGGGGCCGCGGTGGAAGGCGTCGGCCGCTTCGACCCGCCGACCGTGCCGATGGACGCGCAGGGGCAGGGCGTGCCCTACGCCACCTACGGCTTTGCGGCGCAGCTCTGCGCGCTGGCGGTGGACACCCGGCTCGGCACCGTGCAGCTGGAGCGCTTCGTCGCCGCGCACGACGTGGGCCGCGCGGTGAACCCGACGCTGGTGGAAGGCCAGGTGCATGGCGGCATCGCGCAGGGCATCGGCCTGGCGCTGATGGAGGAGTACATCCCCGGCCGCACGGAGAACCTGCACGACTACCTGGTGCCGACCTTCGGCGACGTGCCGCCGATCGAGGTGATCATCATCGAGGAGGCCGAGCCGCTCGGCCCCTACGGCGCCAAGGGCGTGGGCGAGCCGGCGCTGGTGGCGACCGCGCCCGCCATCCTGTCCGCGATCCGCGACGCCACGGGGGCGTGCATCCACCGCGTGCCCGCGCTGCCGCACCGCATCCTGGAAGCGCTGCGCCATGGATAGGACGGGCATCTTCGGCGCCGCAGAGGCGGACGGCATCGTGCGCTGCGACGCCTGCCCGGTGCTGTGCCGCATCCGCCCCGGCCGCGCGGGCGCGTGTTCGCGCTACGCCAACGAGGATGGGCGCCTGGTCCGCACCGATCCCCTCGTGCTGCTGACGCGCACCGTCGAGGCCGGCGGCGCCGTGGTGCCCTTCCTGGATGCCGCGGAGGAATGGTCGGGCGAGGTCTTCGTCTCCGCGATCGGCGCGGGCACCACCTACCCGGACTACAAGCCCGCGCCTTTCATCGTCTCGCAACCCCAGGCGGGGGTGGACACGGTGACGGTCGTGACCGAGGGCATCTTCTCCTACTGCGGCCTGAAGGTGAAGGTGGACACCGACCGCCACCTCGGTCCCGAATGCGCCCGGGTGATGCATGGCGGCGAGCAGGTGGGCCACGTCACCACCGCCGAATACGGCTCGCAGATGCTGTCCATCGGCGGCGTGCGCCACCTCACCGGCGGCTCGAAGCGCGAGGGCAGCGTGACCTGCGCCGCCATGCTGGCGCTGTGCCGCAAGGAGGCGGTGGAACTGCATGTCGAGGGCGGCTCCACCATCGTGGTCCAGGCCGGTGCCGCGCCGGTCGTCAACGGCGTGGCGGAGACGCGGATGCGCGTGGGCTGCGGGAGTGCCGCCATCGGCATCTTCGCGCAGCAGTTCCAGGGCCACGTAGACGAGGTGGTGGTGCTGGACGACCACATCACCGGCGTGCTGACGGAGCACCAGGCGGGCAAGTGCCTGTCCATGCGGCCCTCGGGGCTGCGGGTGCGGGGCCGGCGCTCCACCCCCGGGCGGTACTTCCAGGTGGCGCATCCGGGCACCGGCTGGGGCGGCACGGACGTCACCGACCCGCTGGCGGTGATCGAGGGCTTCGACGCGAAGCTCGCCTGGCCGGGGATGCGGGTGCTGATGACCAGCACCACCGGCGAGGACGCGCTGTATTTCGAGCTGGACGGGGCGCTGCGCCCGGTGCCGATGCCGCTGCCGCCCGCGGTGGCGCGCACCGTGGCGCGCATCGGCGAGAATTGCGAGCCGGCGCTGTGCTCGGTGCTGTTCATGGCGGGCGCCGGCGGCTCGCTGCGCGCGGGCGTCACCGAGAACCCGATCCTGCTGACCCGCGGCGTGCAGGCGGGCGAGGTGCGCGTCACCATGGGCGGCGCGCCCTGCTACCTGTATCCGGGCGGCGGCATCACCATCATGGCGGATGTGGCGCGCATGCCGGGCAACGCCTTCGGGTCCGTGCCGACGCCCGCGCTGGTGGCGCCGATCGAGTTCACACTGCGCGCCGATCTCTACGCCGCACTCGGCGGGCATGTGGGGCAGGCGATCGCGCTGGCGACGCTGCTGGAACGCTTCGGCGCGGATAGCGAGCGCCAGCCCTGGCTGGAGGCCAATCCCTGGCCGGACGCGCCGGGGTGATCACGCGCGCGCTGCTGCCCGACGGGCGGCTGCACCTGTCCGAAGGCCCGATAGACCTGGTGATCGGCCTGGAAGGCCCGCGCGCGGCCGTGCTGGCGGCGCGCGAGGCGGCGGCGGCGGCGCTGGAGGGCGTGCTGGCTGCCCTGGCCGCCGAGTTGCCCCTGCTGCGGACCCCGCTGGAAGGGCGGATGCCGGCGCTGCGCCACCCCGTCGCGCGGCGGATGGCGGAGGCGTGCTGGCCGCACCGGGCGGGCTTCATCACGCCCATGGCGGCGGTGGCCGGCGCGGTGGCCGAGCACGTGCTGGCCCCCATCGCCGCCGTGCCCGGGCTGCGGGTGGCGCACGTGAACAATGGCGGGGACATCGCCGCCTTCCTGGCGCCGGGCGAGCGGCTGCGCGTGGGGCTGGTGGCGGACCCCGCGCATCCGGGGGCAGATGCGCTGGCGGTGCTGCGCCACGGCGACGGGGTGGGTGGCGTGGCGACGTCGGGGTGGCGCGGGCGGTCCTTCTCGCTGGGCATCGCCGATGCGGTGACGGTGCTGGCGCCGGGCGCCGCCGACGCCGATGCGGCGGCCACCGTGATCGCCAACGCGGTGGACCTGGCGCATCCGGGCATCATCCGCCGCCCGGCCTGCGCGCTGGACGCGGACAGCGACCTGGGCGAGCGGCCGGTGGTCGTCGCGGTGCCGCCGCTGGCGGCGGAACTGGTCCAGGAGGCGCTGGCGAAGGGCGTGAGGCGGGCGGAGGCACTGCTGGCGCGCGGCCTGGTGCTGGCCGCCTGCCTGCGGATGCAGGGCGTGGTGGCGATGGTGGGCGAGGCGGGGTTCCTGCGCATCGGCGATGATGCGCCCCGGGCGCTTCCGCGTTAGCATCGCGCACCTGTCGAGGAAGACGCGCCGCCATGCCTGATCCGCGCCTGAAGCGCCGCCTGCTGATCCTGTCGCTTCCCGTGGCGGCGCCGGCCGTGGCGCAGGAGCCCAAGCGCCCCGGCGAGCCCGCCCCGCGCTTCCCCCCCAAGCGCGGCGCGCCAGAGGAGCCGCGGAGCGCCCCGCCGCGCAGCGGGGCGACCGACAGCGACCCGACCGACGCGCCGGGCCAGGGCCGCGGCGGCAGCGCGCCGCGCGGGGGCGCTTCCGATTCCGACCCCACCGACCCGCCGGGGCAGGGCAGGGGCCGGACGCCGCCGCGCGGTGGCGGCGGCGCGAGCGAGGGCCGCGGCGGCAACGCCCCGCGCGGCCCCGCCGGGCCGAGCGACAGTGACCCGACGGACCCGCCCGGGCGCGGCCGCGGGCCGGGTCCCGAGACCAAGAGCACCTGAGCGCGCTTCAGAGCGGCAGCAGCACCGGCACCAGCACCAGCGTGACGATCATGCACAGGATCGTGAAGGGCACGCCGACCTTCACGAAGTCGCCGAAGCCGTAGCCCGCCGGCCCCACCACCAGCGTGTTCACCGGCGAGGAGACCGGCGTCATGAAGGCGCAGGACGCCGCCAGCGCCACCGTCATGGCGAAGGGATAGGGCGAGAAGCCCAGGTCCTGCGCCACCGCGATGGCGACGGGCGCCATCAGCACCGCCGTCGCCGTGTTCGAGATGAACAGGCCCAGCGAGGCGGTGAGGATGAACAGCGTCAGGAGGATCATCCGCGGCGAGGCGTTGCCCGCCAGGCCCACGACGAAATCCGCCGCCAGGTCCACCCCGCCCGTGCGCTGCAGCGCGATCGAGAAGGGCAGCATGCCCACGATCAGCAGCACCGTCTTCCAGGAGATGGCGCGGTAGGCGCTGGTCATGTCCACGCAGCCGAAGGCGCCCATCAGCAGGCAGCCGATCAGCGCCGCCTGGGCGTTGGGCACGATGCCGGAGACCATGAGGCCGATGGTCACCGCCAGCGCCAGCAGCGCGTGCGGCGCGCGGTCGGGCACCGGCAGGGCGTCGGCCGATTCCTGCGGGAGGTTCAGCAGCACCAGCTCGTCCTGGTGGGACTGCATCTTCTCCATGTCGCTCCAGAAGCCGAAGAGCAGCATGGTGTCGCCCACCTTCAGCGGCGTGGTGAGCAGCCTGTCCGACAGCACCTTGTTGCCCCGGCGCAGGCCGATCGCCGTCAGCCCTTGCTCGGAGCGCAGGCGGGCCTGGAGGATCGTGTGGCCCAGCAGCGCGGATTCCGAGGGCACCACGGCCTCGACCATGCCCACCACCTGGGTGCGGCTGGTGAAGTAGCGCCCGCCCGCGCCCAGCGGCATCGGCTCCAGCCCGTAGGTGTTGGCGACGGGGCCGATGTGCTGGTCCTCGCCCTGCAGGTCCAGCAGCAGCACGTCGCCCGTCTCCAGCACCGTGGACGCGGAAGGGCGGGCGACGTCGGTGCCGAAGCGGCGCGGGCGCTCGATGGCCAGGATGTTGATGCCCTGCTCGCGCAGCCCCAGTTCGCCGAGCGGGCGGCCGAGCAGGGGGGAGTTCTCCAGCACCTTCGCGCGGTGCTCGCGGTCGGGCACGTCGTAGGCGGTGATCCAGTCGCGCAGGGACTTGCCGCCGCTGCCCGCACCGGGCGCCGCCTTCGCGCCGCCGAGGAAGCGGCGGGCGAACACCATGTATGCCACGCCCATCAGCAGGAAGGCCACGCCGAAGGGCGTGATGGTGAAGAAGCCGAAGCCCTCCGTGCCCGCGCGCTGGAGTTCGCTGTGCACCACGAGGTTGGGCGCGGTGGCGACCAGCGTGACCATTCCCGAGGACAGCGCGGCCATGGAGAGCGGCATCATCAGCTGGCGCGGCGAGGTGCCGGTGTTCTGGCAGATCCGCAGCACGACGGGGATGAAGATCGCCACCACCGCGGTGGAGGAGAGCACCGCGCCGAGCACGCCCACCACCAGCATCAGCAGGACGAGCATCTTCGTCTCGTTGTCGCCGCCGCGCTGGAACAGCCAGTCGCCCGCCATGCGCGCGATGCCCGTCCGCACCAGCCCGTCGCCCACCACGAACAGGGCGGCGATGAGCACCACGGCGGGGTCGGCGAAGCCCGCCAGGGCCTCGCCAACGGTGATGACGCCGGTGAAGGGCAGCAGCACCATCATCAGAACCGCCACCGCATCCATGCGCGGCTTGTTGACGATGAACATCCCCACCGCCGCGGCCAGCAGAGCGATGACGATGAGGAGGTCGGTGTTCATGGCGTTCAGATGCCCCAGGGAAGCCCGAGCAGGAACCAGCCGACGAGGAACACGGTCCAGACCACGCTGAGGATGACCACGTAGGGCAGCATCAGCGCGATCACCGTGCCGACGCCCGCATCCTTCTGGTACTTGATGGCGAAGGTGACGATCATGGCGAAGTAGGCGTTGAGCGGCGTGATGGCGTTCATCGGGCTGTCGCCGACGCGGTAGGCCGCCAGCACCGCCTCCGGCTCCACGCCCAGCTGCATCAGCAGCGGCACGAAGACGGGCGCGAAGATCGCCCACTTGGCGATGGCGGCCGTGATGATGAGGTCGAGCCCGAACACCGCCACCACGAACCCGATGATCAGCGCCACGGGCGGCAGGTTCATCGTCTTGAGGATGTCGGCCATCGAGACGGCGGCCAGCGTCGCCATGTTGGTGTAGTTGAAGTGGGCGATGAACTGGCTGATCACCAGCAGCAGCAGGATCAGCCCGGCCAGGCCGCCGATGCTCTTGGTCATCGCGGCTATGGCGTCGTTGGTCGTCCTCATCGTGCCCGCGCCGCGGCCGTAGCAGATGCCGCAGACCATGAAGATGAAGGCGATGGTGACGATCAGGCTGTTCATGAAGGGCGTGGCGCCGATCAGCGCCCCCGTCTCGGCGTGGCGCAGCGGCGCGCCGGGCGGCAGGGCGAGCAGCAGCACGAAGCCGACGGAGGCCAGCAGCCCCCAGCCGGCCATCCGCAGGCCACGCGATTCCGCGTCGCTCATCGCGTTCTCACCCGGCACGACGTAGTCGCCGGTGTAGGCGCCCAGGCGGGGTTCGATGATGCGCTCGGTGATGAGCGCGATCAGCACGGTGAGCATCAGCGTCGAGCCGATGGCGAACCACAGGTTGGCGGCGAGGTCTATCGTCGCGTTGGGGTTCACCAGGCGGATGGCGTCGTTGGTGATCTCTGTCAGGATGCCGTCCACCGGCACGATCAGCACGTTCACCAGGAAGGCCGCGGCCACCGAGGCGAAGCCCAGCGCCAGCCCCGCGAGCGGATGCCGCCCCACCGACATGAAGGCGGCCGCGGCGAGCGGGATCAGCACCAGGTAGCCGGCATCGGCCGCCACGGAGGAGAGGATGCCCACGAAGCACAGGATGTAGGTGAGAGCGGCAGGCGGGGCGATCAGCACCAGCTTGCGGATCAGCGCCTTCACCAGCCCCGCTTCCTCGGCGACGCCCACGCCGACCATGGCGATGATGATCACGCCCACCGCATTGAAGCCCATGAAGTTGGCGACCACGCCGGTGTACATGAAGCGGATGCCCTCCACCGTCAGCAGCGAGCGCGCGGCGGTGGTCTGCGTCTCGATGTCGCCGGTGGCGGGGTTGTAGGCCTGGAAGGTCACGCTGGCGCCGAGCGCGCCCAGCAGGGCGGACAGCGCGATCACCAGCACGATGAGGTAGACGAAGATCATCACCGGGTGCGGCACGCGGTTGCCGACGCGCTCCACCGCGTCGAGCAGGCGCTGCATGGCGCCGCCCTGCGCCGCGGGCGCGCTCACCGCGACAGCGCCGCGAGGATGCGGACCCAGGAGCGGATGCCCTTCTGGAAGCAGCGCAGGTCGTATTTCTCGTTGGGGCTGTGGATGCGGTCATCCTCCAGCCCGAAGCCGGCCAGGATCACGTCCATGCCCAGGTGGCGCTTGATGTCGCCGGTGACCGGGATGGAGCCGCCGCCGCCGATGAAGAAGGCGTCCCGCCCCCATTCGGCGGACAGCGCCTCGCGCGCCTTGCCGAAGGCGGGGTCGTCGATGGGGAAGCCGATGGCCTGGCCCGAGCCGTGCTCCTTGAACTCCACGCGGCAGTCGGCTGGGATGCGCGCCTGCACGAACTCGCGGAAGTTGCGGCGGATGGCGTGCGGGTCCTGGTCGAACACCAGGCGGAAGCTGACCTTGGCGCTGGCCACCGCGGGGATGACGGTCTTGAATCCCTCGCCCTGGTAGCCGCCGCCCATGCCGTTGATCTCGGCGGTGGGGCGCGACCAGGTCTGCTCCAGCACGCTGCGGCCTTTCTCGCCCGCCGGGACGGACAGGCCCACCGCACCGAGGAACTTGGCCTCGGAGAAGGGCAGCGCCTCCCACTGCGCCTTCAGCGCCGGCGGCAGCTCCGGCACGCCGTCGTAGAAATGCGGGATGGTGACGCGGCCGTCGGCGTCGTGCAGGTCAGCCAGGATGCGCGCCAGCACGCGGTTGGGATTGGCGGCCGCGGAGCCGTAGAAGCCGGAATGCAGGTCGCGGTCGGCGGCGTGGACGAAGATCTCCTCCCCGCACAGGCCGCGCAGCATGGTCGAGATGGCCGGCGTCTCGGCGTCCCACATGTTGGTGTCGCAGATCAGGCCGATGTCGGCCTTCAGCTCCTCCGCGTGGGCTGCCAGGAAGCCGGGCAGGTTCACGCCGCCCGATTCCTCCTCACCCTCCAGCAGCACGGTGATGCCCAGCGGCAGCTCGCCCGTCACCTCCTTCCAGGCGCGGCACGCCTCGATGAAGGTCATCAGCTGGCCCTTGTCGTCCGCGCTGCCGCGGCCGGTGATCACCTGCCGGCCGTCCAGCATGGCGATGGAGGGCTCGAAGGGGTCGCGGTCCCACAGCTCCAGCGGGTCCACCGGCTGCACGTCGTAATGGCCATAGAACAGCGCGGTCGGCTTGCCGGGCGCGTGCAGCTTCGCCAGCACGATGGGGTGCCCCGGCGTGTCGCAGACCCGCGCCTCGAAGCCGATGCCCCGCAGGTCGGCCGCGTGCCACTCGGCGCAGGCGCGCACCTCGCCGGCATAGGCGGGGTCCGTCGAGATGGACTTCATGCGCAGCGTGGCGAAGAGCCGCTCCAGCGCCGCATCCATGTTGGCGTCGGCCTTCGCCAGCACCGACTCCACGCGCGATTCCATCGGGGTGTGTCCCATCTGCCTTGCCCCTCCCAGGGATTTGGCAGGGAGCCTACACCCGCGCGCCCCCCGGCGCATGAACAATGGGTGCCCGGGGTGTGCTCAGCGTCCGCGCCCGCCGCGGGGGTGCTGCATGATCCAGGCGTCGCCGGCGCGGCCCTGCTCGCGGCCGTGCTCGAACAGGGCGCGCATGTAGTCCGGGTCGAAGGCCTCGCGGCGGCCGGCGCGGAAGGCGGGGGCGATGCGGGCCAGGCGGAACTCCAGCCCGTCGCGGTCGGCCAGCAGGGCGATGCGGTTGATGTCGCCCAGCCCGCTGAAGTGCAGCAGCGTGGCGGCCGAGCGCCGCGCGATGCTGAACAGCCCCAGCCGCGTGCTGTCCGGGTCCGCCTCCAGCCGGCCGTTGCGGATGACGTGCACGGTGCGCCGGCGCTCTCCCGTGCCGTCGAAGCCGGGCGGGTAGAGGAAGACCTGCGTGGAGGCGCCGCCATCCACGTGCATCTCCTGGTAGGAGCGGCCCTCGTGCTCCACGCCGATCATCACCGGCGGGAAGGCGCCGGGGATGGAGGCGGAGGCCAGCAGGATGCGCCGGAACAGCTCCAGCGCCAGCGGGTGGCCGGAGGCGGCGATGGCGCCGATGTTCCACACCACCGGCCGCTGCAGGTCGAGGTTGGTGGTGCCGATCAGCAGCAGCCGGCCCCGCGCATATTCGGCGGCGATGGCGGCCAGCATCGCCTCGTCCGCCTGGCGCGAGATCAGGCGGTACAGCGGCGAGGTGTCGGCCAGCGCCTCGCCGAACAGGATGGCGATGGGCAGCCGGCGCATCAGCAGCAGGTCTGTCGGCATGGAGGCGATGAAGACCTCGGCCAGCCGGTCGTCATAGGCGGGACCCAGGAAGGCGAAGGGCGCGATCAGCGCGCCGGCCGAGATGCCGGTGACCACGTCGAAGGAGGGGCGGTCCCCGCGCTCGGTCCAGCCCTTCAGCAGCCCGGCGCCGAAGGCCCCGTTGTCGCCCCCGCCGGACAGGGCGAGGAAGTGCCCCTCGCCGCCGGGCGGGCGGCGGGAGGCGGCGAGGCGCGCCTCGGCCTGCATCGCCTCCGGCGGGCCGTCGGGCCAGAAGCGGCCGTTGCCGGCGCCGGTCACCGGCATGTCCAGCACCCGGTCGGCCGGCGGCGCGGGCAGGCGCACCAGGCTGGCGCAGCCGGGCAGCAGCAGGGCGAGCACGATGATGAGGATCCGCATGCGCCCTGCCTAGCCGATCACGCCATGCCGCACAGCCGCATTCGCGTTAAAACCGCGCGATGACGCCGAGCAGGACGCGGTTCGTCTCGCCATGCCCCGGACCGGCCAGGTCGCGCCGCGAATACAGGTACTCCAGCCCGACATCGAGCCAGCCCTGGGCCATGACGCCGTTGCGCCACTCCGCGAAGGGCGACCAGATGAGGTTCGCGAAGGCCTGGTGCAGCTCGCGGTTCAGCGTGTCGCGCGTGGCCGGCGAGAAGGCGGCGACGTAGGAAGGGTAGTCGTTCCTCGCCCAGGAGTACGAGAAGTTGGAGCGCAGCGTGTCGCTCCAGAAGCGGCGGTAGGCGATGGTGGCGGCCGTGGTCGGCAGGGCGTCCAGCCGCACGCCGCTGGCAGCGCCCGGCAGGCCCAGGTTGGACACGGCGTCCTGCCCGCCCGTGTTGCCGAAGAAATAGCGCCCGATGCCCTCGCCGTAATGGACCATCACCGCCAGCTCGTCGCCGCCGAAGCTGTCGGACAGCGCGCGCATCGGCATGCGGGCATGGGCGGCGAAGCCCCAGCCGGCGGCGGTCTTGCGCTGGTTCTCGCCGGGGATGCCGGCATCCTCGGTTCGCAGCGTCAGTTGGCGCACCATGGCGCGCAGCCCCAGTTCCCAGCCGCTGCTGCGATAGGTCAGCCGGCCATGCAGGTCGGGCGCGGCGTTGAAGGCCGGGCTGGCGCCGTTGCCCAGGTTGGTGCCGGGGTTGAAGGTGCCCAGGCCGGTGACGACGGCGGTTTCCGGCGCCTCGATGGACACCTGCCCGGTCAGCCCCGTCGCCAGCCGCCCGGTCACGCGCAGCTGCGCCTGGCGGATGAACGACTGGTTGAGGTTGGTGGCGTCCACCAGCGTCTCGAAGATGCCCTCGTTCCACAGGGAGTTCGCTTGGCCGGCCAGCACGCTGAACCGCTCGGTGCCCAGCTCGGCCCAAGCCTGGCGCAGGCGGAAGACGGCGTTCGACGAGGTGGCGGCGCCGCCGCCGAAATCGCCCTCCAGCCGCGTTTCCAGCTGGCCCCAGCGCGTGGCGGTGCGCGTGTCCACCCCGAAGCGCGAGAAGCGCGCCGTCATGCCGAAATCCCCGCCCTGGCGGTCGTTCTGCGAGCCGCGCAGCGGAATCTGCGAGGGGGGCGGCGCGTCAGTCTGGTTGCGGGCGTTGGCGTCCGTCCAGGCCGTCAGCTTGGCGAAGCCATAGAGGCGCACCTGGGTGTCGGTGCCCGGCACGCGGAAGGCGATGCCCGGCAGGTCGGCGCGCAGCGCGTCCTCGTTCGCGAAGGGACGGCCCATCGGCTCGGGCGGCTCCAGGCCCTGGATGCCGGCGGGCGAGAGGGCGAGGGTGCTGGCCTCCGCGGCGCGGCGGGCGGAGGTGGCCTCGGCGGCGGCGGCCCGCGCCTCGGCGGCGGCGGCGCGGGCTTCGGCGAGTTCCCGGCCGGGCGCGGCGGGCGCGGCGGCACGGGCCGGGCGCGGCGCCGGGGCGGCGCTTCGGCGCTCGAGCTGCTCCAGCCGGCGCTGCATCTCGGTCAGCTGGCGGCGCAGCTCGGCGATGGTGGCCGCGTCCCCGCCCTGCGCCTGGGCGGCGGATGCGAGAAGCAGCACGCCGGCCGCGCCGAGGCAGGCGATGGCTGGGTTGCGCATGGCGGTCGTGCCCCGGTTCGTTTCCGCGACCATCATGCCGGTCCCCGCGGCGCGGCGCATCGCCGCTGCGTGCCGGGGCTGGGCGCGGCGTCCCGGGCCTCGCGCGACGGGCAGGCGTGGGGTAGGTGGGGGGGGGATGGCGCCGCGCATCCTTGTCCTGTCCCTGGGGGGCACCATCACGATGACGCCCGGCGCCGGCCCGGGGCTGGTGCCCAGCCTGGACGCGGCGGCGCTGGTGGCGGCCGTGCCGGGCCTGGCGCAGGTCGCTGCCATCGAGGCGGAAAGCCCGGCCCGCGTCGCCAGCCCCTCGCTCGATCCGGCGTTGCTGGCGGCGGTGGCGCGCCGCATCGCGGCCTTCGACGGCCACGGCGCCGTGGTGGTGCAGGGCACCGACACGATCGAGGAAAGCGCGTTCCTGCTCGACCTGCTGCACGCGGATGCCCGGCCCGTGGTGGTGACGGGCGCGATGCGCGGCGCGGCGGCACCCGGGGCGGACGGGCCGGCGAACCTGCTCGCGGCGGTGACGGTCGCCGCCAGCGCCGAGGCGCGCGGGCTGGGGGCGCTGGCGGTGCTGAACGACGAGATCCACGCCGCGCGCTTCGTCCGCAAGGGGCACACGGCGCTGCCCTCGGCCTTCGCCTCGCCGCTGGCCGGGCCGCTCGGCGTGGTGGCCGAAGGGCGGGCGCGGCTGCACGCGCGCATCGCCCGCGCGCCGGTGCTGCCCGCCCCCGACGGGCCCCTGCCGCCGGTGGCGCTGCTGGGCTGGGGCCTGGGCGAGGAAGGCCGCCTGCTGCCCGCGCTTCCTGGCCTCGGCTACCGCGGCGCGGTGATCGAGGGGATGGGGGCCGGGCATGTCCCGGAAGGGGCTGTCGCCGCCATCGGGGCACTGGCGCGGCGGATGCCGGTGGTGCTCGCCAGCCGGTGCTGGGCCGGCCCGGTCTTCACCGGCACCTACGGCTATGCGGGGGCGGAGATGGACCTCATCGCCCGCGGCCTGGTGCCGGCCGGAATCCTGCCGGCCAACAAGGCCCGGCTGCTGTTGGCGCTGGCGCTGGCGGCCGGGGTGGCGGCCGATGCGGCCTTCGCGCCCTATCAGTGACCCCTGCTATTCAGTCCCCATCAGTCATTGAGATGGCCTTTATTGCCGAAGTGCATGGTTTTCCACCCACAGGAGAATAAAAGGGGCTCCGTTCATCTTGCGGCAGTGATTCCGGTAGCAGATCATTCCCCGCGCATTCCGCGCCGAGGGCCCGACGATGTTCCGCCGCCTGCTGCTCACCCTGCCGCTGCTCGCCGCCGCGCCCCTGGCCACCGCCCAGGCGCAGTGCGACACCCGGTTCGACTTCCACAACCGCTCCGGCCGCACTGTCATGGAGCTGTATTTCGACCGCACCGCCAACCCGAACTGGACGCGCGACGAGCTCGGCACCGGCGTGCTGCCGGCCGGGCAGAGCCGCCGCTTCACGACGGCGCACCCCGGCCTCTACGATTTCCGCGTCGTCTTCGACAATGGCCGCGCGGTGGAGCTGCGGCGCATAGACATCTGCTCCACCTCCAACATCACCGCCACCGATGGCGGGCTGCGCGCCCACTGACGCCCGCGGCTAGCCGCGCGGCCAGGTGATCCGCGGCTCGCTGCGGCCGCGCGGCGGCGGGGAGGGCTGGGTGCGGGCGAGGCTTCGCTCCTCCGCCCCCGCCTCGCCGAGGTCGATGTCGCTGCCGCCCCAGTCGCGCGGGGCGCGGCCTTCGGCCAGGCGCACGGACAGGCCGCGGATCTCGGCCCGCAACTCGTCGAGCTGGGATTCGATGGCGTCCAGCCGGGCCTTCACGCCGAAGACGCTGAAGGGCATCAGCGCGATGCACAGCGCCAGCAGCAGCAGCACGCCCAGCACCAGCAGCCCCGCCCATTCCGGCAGGCCGGCCGGGGTGAGGCGGGCGGCGAGGTCGGCCAGCATCAGCCGCCCGTGACGCTCATGTGGCGCCGCACCGCGGGGTCGCGCGCGCGCTCGATCACGAAGTCGTGGCCCTTGGGCTTGCGCGCGATGGCGGCGTGGATGGCCGCATGCAGGCCGTCATCGCCCACCGCCGGGTCGCGCAGGGGGGCGCGCAGGTCGGCCGCGTCCTCCTGGCCCAGGCACATGTAGAGGGTGCCGGTGCAGGTCAGCCGCACGCGGTTGCAGGATTCGCAGAAATTGTGGGTCAGCGGCGTGATGAGGCCGAGGCGCGCGCCCGTCTCCGCCACGTCGAAGTAGCGGGCGGGGCCGCCGGTGGAATGGCTGCTGGGCGTCAGCGTCCAGCGGCGGTCAAGGCCGCGCTTCACGTCCCCGAGGGACAGGAACTGGTCGCTGCGGTCGCCCTGGATCTCGCCCAGCGGCATCGTCTCGATCAGGCAGAGGTCGAAGCCGTGCCCGCCGGCCCATTCCAGCATGCGGTCGAACTCGTCCTCGTTCACGCCCTTCAGCGCGACGGCGTTGATCTTGACGTGCAGCCCGGCGGCCTTGGCGGCGTAGATGCCCTCCAGCACCTTGGCGATGTCGCCCCAGCGGGTGGCGGCGGTGAAGCGCGCGGCGTCCAGCGTGTCGAGCGACACGTTGATGCGGCGCACCCCGGCCTTGGCCAGGCCCTCGGCGTGCTTCGCCAGCTGCGTGCCGTTCGTGGTCAGCGTCAGCTCGTCCAGCCCGTGGCCGATGCGCCTCCCCAGCGACTCCACCAGGGACATGACGTTGCGCCGCACCAGCGGCTCGCCGCCCGTCAGCCGCAGCTTGCGCACGCCCAGCGCGATGAAGGCGCCGCAGAGCCTGTCCAGCTCCTCCAGCGAGAGCACCTCGCTCTTGGGCAGGAAGGTCATGTCCTCCGCCATGCAGTAGACGCAGCGCAGGTCGCAGCGGTCCGTGACGGACACGCGGAGGTAGGTGACGCTTCGGCCGAAGGGATCGATCATGGCGCCCTCAATCTGGGGGATGGGGGCGCCTTCCCGCAAGGTCACTCCGGCTCGATCCCGGCGGCGCGGATGGCGTTCGTCCATTTCACCGTCTCGGCCTGCATGAAGGCTCGGGCCTGCTCGGGGCTGCCGGTGCGCACCGTCATGCCCATGCCGGTGCCCAGGCGCTCGCGCAGCGTGGCGTCGGCGCCCGCGTGGCGTACGGCGGCGTTCAGCCGCTCCATGGCCCGTGCCGGCGTGTTGGCGGGGGCGCAGAGCACGAACCAGGCGAAGATCTCGTAGTTCGGCAGCCCCTGCTCGGCAACGCTGGGGACGTCGGGCAGCTGGGCGGAGCGGTCGCGCGTCGTCACCCCCAGCGCGCGGAGCTGGCCGCCCTGCACGCCGGGCAGGATCACCGCCTGGTCGGCCACGAAGAGGTCCACGCGGCCGGCGATCAGGTCCTGCACGGCGGCGGGCGAGGCGCGGTAGGGCACGTGCAGCAGCTTCACGCCCGCCATGGAGGCCAGCATCTCCGTCGAGACGCGCTGCGAGGCGGAGGCGGAGGCGAAGGTGAGGCCCTCGGGCCGCGCGCGGGCGGCGGCCAGCAGGTCGGCCAGCGTGCGGTGCGGGGAGCTGGCCGAGACGGCGACCAGCAGCGGCACGGAGCACAGCAGCGAGACGGGCGCGAAGTCGCGCTCCATGTCGAAAGGCACGCGGCGGAACAGGGCGTTCGCCGCGGCGTTGGTGGAGTTGGTGCCGAAGAGCAGCGTCTGGCCGTCGGCGGGGGCGCGGGCCACGGCCTCGGCGCCGATCAGTCCGTTGGCGCCGGCGCGGTTCTCGACCACGACGGGCTGGCCCAGCGTCTCGCGCATCTTCTCGCCGAACAGGCGGGCGACCGTGTCCGTGGCGCTGCCGGCGGCGAAGGGAACGATGCCGCGGACCGGGCCGGAGGGGAAATCCTGCGCGAGGGCGCCGAGGGGCAGCGCCGTGGCGGGCAGGGCAGCGAGGAGCTGGCGACGGTTCATTGCGTGTGACCCTGGCGTTTGGCCGCAGGGATTACGCGCGCAGCGCCCGCGCCGCAAGATGCAGCCGCCGCATCGCCGTCCGGCCGTGCAGCGCCAGCCGGATGAGTGCCGGCAGGTCGCTGGGTGCGCGCAGGATGCCGCGCAGCACGCGCAGCGGCGCGGTCGTGCCGTCCGGGTTCAGGCCATCGGCCGCCGCCGGGGGGATGGCGGCCCCCGCCGGGTCGGCCACCGCGCGAAGGGCGGCGAAGGGAACGCCCCAGCGTTGCGCGGCGTCGGCGGCGATGCCCGATTCCATGTCCACCGCCGAAGCGCCGGTGGCGGCGCGCAGGGCGGCCTTCGCCTGCACACCCGCCACCGCATGATCGGAATGCGCGAGTGGGGCGGGGATCGCGCCCGTCGCGCGGGAAATGGCGGCCGACCACGCGCCGTCCACGGGGCCGTGGCCGGGAATGGCGGTGGCGACGAGCAGCGTGCCGGGCGGCAGGGCGGGGTCCAGCCCGCCAGCCAGGCCGAAGGACAGAATTGCCGCCGGCCGTTCACGCGACTCCAGTAGGGCGCGCAGGCGGGCGCCATCGCCGCCAGCGTGCAGCGCGCCCACGGCGGGCAGCAGCCGTCCTTCGGCGCGCAGGCCGCAGATGAGCAATGTGCCGGGAGGGAGGAGCGCCATCGCGCCACGCTATGGACGAAAAAATGGGGGGTGGGCACGGGGGGCGCCCACCCCCCAAGCAAGTTAGGTGTCACCCGCGGGGATAGAGTGCCCGCGGGAGCACATCCGGGAGAGACAAGGGAGGGTCGGGGGGGACCGCTCCCGTGCACACCCTGAATGCGCCTGCTGAAGATTCGGTTGCCGCGCCGTGCGTGAAAAACGGCGCGGGCTATGCGCGTGCCCGGCAGGGAGGATAATGGCCCCTTGGGACGGGGGATGCCGCATGCTGCCGCTGCACGGGTTGAAGGTCGTCGAGCTGGGGCACTACATCGCCGCCCCCTTCTGCACCCGGCTGCTTGCCGACCTGGGCGCCGAGGTGATCAAGGTGGAACCGCCCGGCGGCGACCCCTTCCGCGGCTGGGGCGCGCAGAAGGACGGGCACTCCGTCTGGTTCAGCGTGCATGGCCGCAACAAGCTGTCCGTCACGCTCGACCTGAAGGCCGAGGAAGGGCAGCGCCGCGTGAAGGCGCTCTGCGCCCGCGCCGACGCGGTGGTGGAGAATTTCCGCCCCGGCTACCTGGAGCGGATCGGGCTGGGGCCGGCGGTGCTCCAGGCCGCGAATCCGGGACTGACGGTCGCGCGCATCAGCGGCTACGGGCAGGATGGGCCGTATCGCGACAAGCCGGCCTTCGGGGCGATCGGCGAGGCGATGGGCGGCCTGCGCCACCTCACCGCCAATCCGGGCCAGGCGGAACACCCGCCGCCGCGCTGCGGCGTGTCCATCAGCGACGACTTGGCGGGGATGTACGCGGCGCTCGCCCTCGTCTCGGCCTGCTGGGGGCGGCAGGCCAATGGCGGCAAGGGCCGGGTGCTGGACCTGGACCTGGTGTCGTCGGTGTTCTCGCTGATGGAAGGCATGCTGACCGAGCACGGGCTGTTCGGCTGGGTGCGCCAGCCGCAGGGCGCGGCCATCGCCACCGCCGCGCCCACCAACACCTATCCCTGCTCGGACGGCAAGTGGCTGTGCATCGCCGGCAACAGCGACCTGATCTATGCGCGCCTCATGGGCGCCATCGGCCGCGCCGACCTGCGCGACGACCCGCGCATGGCGACCAATGGCGGCCGCTGCGAGCACGCGGCCGAGCTGGACGCCGCCATCGCCGCCTGGACGCGCACGCGCACGGCCGCCGAGGCGCAGGAGGTGCTGGAGGGCGTGGATGTCCCGTGCTCGCGCCTCTACGACGTGGCGGATGCGGCAGCCGACCCGCATTTCCTGGCGCGCGGCATCGTCAGCCGCGTGCAGGACCCCCTGCTGGGCGAGGTGCTGCACCCCGCGCCCCCCTTCCGCATGGACGGCGCGGGACCTGCCGAGATGATCCGCTGGACCGGACGCGCGGCGGGCGCCGACAACGACCACGTGTTCCACGACATCCTGGGGGAACCCCGCGCATGATCGAACTCTCCGAAGTCTCCCCGCGCGACGGGTTGCAGCCCATCGCGGGCTTCGTACCGACGGAGGCGAAGATCGCGCTGGTGCGCGCGCTGCACGCGGCCGGGCTGCGGCGGATGGAGGTGGGCAGCTTCGTCTCGCCCCGCGCCATCCCGCAGATGGCGGACACGGCGGAGGTGCTGCGCGCGGCGCTGGAGCTCCCGGGGCTGGAATGCACGGTGCTGGTGCCCAACCGCCGCGGCTTCGAGGCGGCAGTGCAGGCGGGCGCGCACCGCATCGGCTTCTTCATGTCGGTGACGGAGAGCCACAACCGGGCAAACCTCAACCGCGGCCGAATGGACAGCTTCGCCGAGCTGGCCGCCCTGCTGCGCGAGGTGCCGGCGGGAACGAAGGTGCGCTGGAACCTGTCCTGCGCCTTCCACTGCCCCTTCGAGGGTGCGGTGCCCGAGCACGACGCGCTGGACATGGTGGAGCGGGTGAGCGCGCTTGACCCGTCCATGGAGATCAGCATCTGCGACACCACCGGCAATGCGGCGCCGGACCAGGTGAGGCGCGTGTTCGGCCATGCGCTGGCGAGCTGGGGCGGGCGCTTCGCCTTCCACGGCCACGACACCTACGGGCTGGGGCTGGCGAACAACCTGGCCGCCTTCGAGGCCGGCTGCCGGGTGTTCGACGCGGGATCGGGCGGCATCGGCGGCTGCCCCTATGCGCCGGGCGCCACCGGGAACACGGCGATGGAGGATCTGGTCTGGATGCTTCGCCGCATGGGCGTGGAGACGGGGGTGGACTGGGCGCGGCTGGTGGCGGCGGCCGACATGGCGGCGGCGATCCCGGGCGCGCTGCCGGGCGGGCGGGTGCGGGGCGTGCCGGCGGCGCGGGGAAGCTAGGGGACCGAGGCGCGCCCCGCGGGACATCACCGCCGCACGCGCGGCTCCACGCTCAGCGAGGCGAGCTGCGCCAGCCCCACATCCACCTCGTCGCCCGGGGCGAGGCGGCGGATGAACTCCCGCAGCTCCGGCGTGCGGGCGACGATGGAGCGCATCTCGCCGGAAGGGCCGGCGAAGGTGACGCGCCCGGTCTGCGGGTTCACCGCCTGCACGCGGGCGCGGAAGCCGGCAGCGGCCATGGCGCCGATGCCCGGGCGCTCGCCTTCCGGCCGGCGCCCCGCGCCGAACGCGGCGACCGGGACGCCGGCGCTGCCTCCCTGGGCGAGGGCAAGGGACACCGCGCCGGTCATCTGAGCCACCACGCGGTCGCCTCGGCGGATGCGGTCGAAGTTCCGCATGTCCGCCGGCGCGGTGAAGGTTTCCAGCTCGCCATCGGCGGCGCGCAGGGTGATCTCGCGCGTGCGGCGGTCCACGGCTTCCACCGTGGCGGTGCTGGCGACGCCGCGCTGCATCTCGGCAGGAGGCGGCAAGGCGGGCTGCGCGCCCGCGGCGAGGGGGGCGAGCAGCAGGGCGCCCAGCAGGGCGGCGCGGGTGGTGGTCATGGCGGTCTCTCCGGGCTGGCCGTGCGGAGGCTGCGGCGCGCCCCAGCCCGGCGCAAGCGGGGCGGGACGCGGCGCACAGGTCCGGGAAGCCCTGCCGGAATTCCATTGCCGCCGCGCCCGCTTCGCGCTTTGCTGCCGCCGAAGGCGCCGGCACGCAACGGGCGCCGCCTGGAGAGGAACGCCGAGATGAGCCAGACCCTGGCCCTGACGGTCAACGGCCGCGCCGTGACCGCCACCGTGGACGACCCGACCGAGCCGCTGCTCTACGTCCTGCGCAACCAGGCGGGCGTTACGGGGCCGCACTACGGCTGCGGCCTGGCGCAATGCGGCGCCTGCACGTTCCACCTGGACGGCGTGGCCGTGCGCTCCTGCTCCGTGCCCGCCACCGAGGCGGTGGGCAAGCGGGTGGTGACGCTGGAAGGGCTGGGCACGCCCGAGGCGCCGCACCGCCTCCAGGCCGCCTTCATCGCCGAGGCGGCGGTGCAGTGCGGCTACTGCACCAACGGCATGATCATGGAATCGGCGGCCTTCCTGGCGAAGACGCCGCGCCCATCCGAGGCGCAGGTGAAGGAGGCGCTGGCGAACAACATCTGCCGCTGCGGCACCCATCCGCGCGTGGTGGCGGCCGTGATGCGCGCGGCGGCGGGAGGCTGACCATGGACCAGGCGATGATGGACCGGCGCTCCCTGCTGCTGGCGGGCGGCGCGCTGCTGGTGGGCTTCGCGGCCACGCCACGGGGCGCGGCAGCCTGGACGGAGAAGCCGGTCGCGGCCGACCGGGTGGAATCCTTCCTCGCGCTCGGGGCGGATGGAAGCTGCACGGTGTTCATCGGCAAGGTGGACCTCGGCACGGGGGTGCGGACCGGCTTCATGCAGATCGCCGCCGAGGAGCTGGACATCCCGCTCGGACGCGTGCGCGTGGTGGAGGGCGACACGGCCCTGACGCCGGACCAGGGGCCGACCTACGGCTCGCTGTCCATCCAGAACGCCGGCGTGGCGCTGCGCACGGCGGCCGCCACGCTTCGCCAGGAGGTGCTGCGCCGGGCAGGGGAGCGGTTCAACGTCGCGCCCGCCGCGCTGCGGATCGAGGCCGGCGAGGTGGTGGCGCCGCAGGGCCGGGTGGCTCTGGCCGCGCTGGTGGGCGAGGGGCGCGTGGCCCTGCCGCTGGACGCCAACGCGCCGATCAAGGCGCCCGGCGCGCGCACCGTCGTGGGCCGCAGCGTCCCGCGCGTGGACATTCCGGACAAGGTGTTCGGGCGCTTCGAATACATCCATGACCTGAAGCGGCCGGGCATGCTGCATGGCCGCCCAGTGCGCCCACCCTCGCTCGGCGGCACGGCGCGCTCGGTGGATGAGGCGAGCGTGCGCCACATCCCCGGCGTGGTGCGGGTGGTGCACCAGGCGGGCTTCGTCGGCGTGGTGGCGGAGACGGAGTGGGCCGCGGTGCGCGCGGCGCGCGAGCTGCGGGTGGACTGGACCGACTGGGCCGGCCTGCCCGACCAGGCGCGCATCTGGGAGCATGTGAAGGCCACCCCCGTCGCCCAGGTGCAGGTGACCAGCGAGCGCGGCGACGCGGCCGGGGCGATCCGCGGCGCGGCGCGGCAGGTGTCGGGCACCTACGACTTCGGCATCAACTCCCACGCCTCCATGGGCCCGTCCTGCGCGGTGGCCGAGTGGGGGGATGGCCGGCTGACCTGCTGGAGCGCCTCGCAGGCCACGCACAACCTGCGCAAGCAGCTGGCCCTGATGCTGGGCGAGCCGGTGGACAAGGTGCGCTGCATCTACCTCGAGGGCGCGGGCTGCTACGGCCGCAACGGGCACGAGGACGCCGCCGCCGACGCCGCGCTGCTGGCCAAGGCGGTGGGCCGGCCGGTGCGCGTGCAATGGATGCGCGCCGACGAGCATGGCTGGGACCCCAAGGGACCGCCGCATCTGGTGGAGCTGCGCGGCGGGCTGGACGCGCAGGGCAACATCCTGGGCTGGGAGGCGGAGGCCTGGATCCCCAAGGGCGCCGGCGGCAACGTGGACCTGACCGCCGCCGAACTGGGCGGGATGCCGCGCGAGAACGCGATCCATCCCGGCAACATCGTGCACAACCTGGCGCAGCCCTACGGCTTCCCGGCGGTGAAGACGACGTGCCACCGGCTGGACACCACGCCCTTCCGCCCCTCCTGGATCCGCACGCCGGGGCGGATGCAAAACACCTACGCCTCCGAGTGCTTCCTGGACGAGCTGGCGGCGGCAGGCGGCAAGGACCCGGTGGAGCTGCGCCTGTCCCTGCTGCCGCGCGAGGAGGCGCGCGGACGCGAGGTGATCGAGCGCGTGGCGCGGCTGGCCAACTGGCAGACGCGCCCCAGCCCGCAGGGGGACCGCGGCGGCGAGGTGCTGCGCGGCCGCGGCGTCACCTTCGTGAAGTACGAGCTGGTGCGGACCTACGTCGCCGCGGTGGCGGAGGTGGAGGTGAACCGCATCACCGGCGCGATCAAGGTGACGCGCTTCCTGTGCAGCCATGATTGCGGGCAGATCATCAACCCCGACGGCGTGAAGTCCCAGGTGGAGGGCAACGTCATCCACACCCTGTCGCGCACCTTCAAGGAGGAGATGACCTTCGACCGCCGCCACGTCACCAGCCTGGACTGGGCGAGCTACCAGGTCATCACCTTCCCCGAGGTGCCGGAGATCGTGGTGGACCTGGTGGACCGCCCGGCCGAACGCCCCTGGGGCGCGGGCGAGCCGGCGGCGGCGGTGGTGCCCAGCGCGGTGGGCAACGCCATCTTCGACGCGACGGGGGTGCGGATGCGCTCGGCCCCCTTCACGGCGGCGAAGTTCCTGCGGGCGGCGCAAGGGGCGTGACGGGGTTGCGCGGCGCGGCGCGGGGCCCTAGAACCCGCGCCAAGGCGGCACCCCTGGAGGCCGCCTGTTTCCGTTTGGGCTGGTCCCATCCGGGGGCGAAACACACCGCGAGATAGGAGTTGCAGCATGGTCCAGACCATTCGGATCGAGGCCGCGGCGCGCGGGCGTGCCGGTAAGGGGGCGGCGCGCGCGACCCGGCGAGAGGGGCTCGTCCCCGGCGTGATCTACGGCGCGAAGCAGGAGGCGACCCTGATCGCCCTCGACCCGCGCGTGATCATGAAGGAGATGCACAAGGGCGGCTGGCAGTCGCACCTGTTCGAGGTCGCCGTGGCCGACGGCCCGACGGTGACGACGCTGATGCGCGACGTGCAGTTCGACCCGGTGAGCGACCGGCCGATCCACATCGACTTCCAGCGCCTGGCGCCCGGCGCGCGCATCCGCGTGAAGGTGCCGGTGACGTTCCTGAACGAGGAAGGCTCCGCTGGCCTCAAGGCGGGCGGCGTGCTGAACGTCGTGCGGCGCGAGATCGAGGTGACGGTGGCCGTGGACGCGGTGCCGGAGGCCTTCGTGATCGACCTGGGCGAGGCCAAGATCGGCGATTCGCTGCGCTGGTCGGCCGTGCAGGACCAGGGCGGCGCCAAGCCGGTGATCAGCGGCCGCGACTTCGTGGTGGCCACCATCGCCCCGCCGACGGTCGAGGACGAGGGCCCCGTGGCCGCGCCCCCGCCGCCCGAGGCGACGAAGCAGAAGCAGCCCCAGGGCAAGGCCGGCGCCGCGGCGCCCGCCAAGGCGCCCGCGAAGAAGAAGTAAGGCAGGGCCGCTGCCGTGCGCCTGTGGGTCGGCCTGGGGAACCCGGGCAGCGAGCACGCGCGGCAGCGGCACAACATCGGCTTCATGGCGATGGACGCGATCGCGTCCCGCCATGGCGCCAGCCCCTGGCGGGCGAAGTTCAAGGGGATGGCCGCGGAGGCCGTCCTGGGCGGGCAGAAGATCCTGCTGCTGAAGCCGCAGACCTACATGAACGCCTCGGGCGACTCGGTGCAGGCGGCCTGCGCCTTCCACAAGATCGCGCCGCGCGACGTCACCGCCTGGCATGACGAGCTCGACCTGGCGCCCGGCAAGCTGCGGGTGAAGCAGGGCGGCGGCACGGCCGGGCACAACGGGCTGCGCGACATGCAGCGCGCCTTCGGCAGCCCCGAGTTCGGGCGCGTCCGCCTGGGCATCGGCCATCCGGGCGACAAGTCGCGGGTGACCGGCCACGTGCTGGGCAACTTCGCCAAGGACGAGGACTGGGTCGCGCCCCTGCTGGACGCGCTGGCGGACCACGCCCCCCTGCTGGCCGACGGCAAGCCCGAGGACTTCATGACCCGCGTGGCGGAGGCGACCCGATGAACTTCGAGGACGAGATGTTCGGCGGCCCCGGCGCGGCGGACCGCGAGAACGCCGATGCCGCGCTGGCCCAGGCCCTGCGCGGATACGCGGCCATGGAGGCCCAGGCCGCCGCCGCCCTGCGCGCCTGCCTGCCGACGCCCACCGAGGCGGGCGTGCTGTCCGACGTGCGGCAGGCGCGCGCGGCGTCGCTCGCCGCCGGCGAGGCCGCGATGCGCGCCGTGCTGCTGCTGGAGGCCGCGGCCATCCTGGCCGGCGGCGGCGACGCGCCGGCCCTGGCCGCGGCGGCGCGGCGCCTGGGCCTGCCCGTCGCGACACTGGCGCAGCCGCTGCGGGCGGCCGCGCTCTCGCTTCCCACCGACGATGCCTCCGCGCGCATCGCCGCCGCCATCCGGGTGCAGGACCTGGTCGCGGCGCTGGCTTAAGGACACGCCTCCATGGGTTTCAACTGCGGCATCGTGGGCCTGCCGAACGTCGGCAAGTCCACCCTCTTCAACGCGCTGACGCAGACGGTGGCGGCGCAGGCCGCCAACTACCCCTTCTGCACCATCGAGCCCAACGTGGGCCGCGTGGCGGTGCCCGACGCGCGGCTGGCGAAGCTGGCGGCCATCGGCAAGAGCCAGAAGATCATCCCGACCAGCCTGGAGTTCGTGGACATCGCGGGCCTGGTGCGCGGCGCCTCCAAGGGCGAGGGGCTGGGCAACCAGTTCCTGGGCAACATCCGCGAGGTGGACGCCATCGTCCACGTGCTGCGCTGCTTCGAGGATGGCGACGTGACCCACGTGGAAGGCAGCGTGGACCCGCTGCGCGACCGCGAGATCATCGAGACGGAGCTGATGCTGGCCGACCTGGACAGCCTGGAGAAGCGCGTCCCCGCGCTGCAGAAGAAGGCGCGCGGCAACGACAAGGAGGCGGCGGCGCAGCTGGCCCTGGTCGAGGCGCTGATCCCCGCGCTGTCCGACGGCCGCGCCGCGCGCTCCGCCGTGCCGAAGGGCGAGGAGGCGGCGGCATCCAAGCTGGGGCTGATGACCACCAAGCCCGTGCTCTACGTCTGCAACGTCGAGGAGGGCGCGGCCGCCACCGGCAACGCGCACAGCCAGGCCGTCATGGCCTTCGCCACCGCCAACGACGCGAAGGCGGTGGTGGTGAGCGCGGCCATCGAGGCCGAGATCGCCCAGATGGACGAGGGCGACCGCGCCGAGTTCCTCGAAGGTCTGGGGCTGGCCGATTCCGGGTTGGACCGGGTGATCCGCGCCGGGCACGACCTGCTGGGCCTCATCACCTACTTCACCGTCGGCCCGAAGGAGACGCGGGCCTGGACCATCACCCGCGGCATGACCGCGCCCCAGGCCGCCGGCGTCATCCACGGCGACTTCGAGCGCGGCTTCATCGCCGCCGAGACCATCGGCTACGACGACTACGTCACGCTCGGCGGCGAGGGCGGTGCGAAGGAAGCGGGCAAGATGCGCGTCGAGGGCAAGACCTACGTGGTGCGCGACGGCGACGTGATGCTGTTCCGCTTCAACGTGTGATGCTCGACGCGCTGAACGGGATGCTGGAGCGCGACCCCACGGTGGTCGTGCTGGCCGCGGCCTTCCTGTGCGGCGCGCTGATCGGGGCGGAGCGGGAGTTGCGCGGCCATGCCGGGCAGCTGCGCGTCTGCGTCATCGTCTGCGTCGCGGCGGCCGGCTTCGCGGACCTCGTCGTCTCCGAGGTGGAGCGGTCCAACTGGGGCAACGGCTTCGGGGCGATCGCGCAGGGGGTGGGCTTCCTGGGCGCAGGGCTGATCCTGCGCGACGGCATGACGGTGCGCGGCCTGTCCTCGGCCGCGACGCTCTGGGCGGTGGCGGTGATCGGCACGGCGGCCGGCGCGCGGGACGTGGTGCTGGCGGCGGCGCTGACCCTGCTGGCACTCCTGGTGAACGTGGTGCTGCGCCCCGTCTCGCGCTGGATCAGCCGGCACCAGTTCGAACGGGACGCCTCCGACCCGCCCTAGAAATCGGTCGCGCGGCCCTTCTGCTCCCAGTCGTTGTAGCGCGTGGGCTCCGGCCCATTCGGCCCGTCCTCCTCCACCTTGGGGTCGGAGAAGGGGCGCTGCGGGCGGTTCAGCTTCGTCAGCGGCGGGGCGGTGCGCGCCTTGCCGGAGGGGTAGTGCGGGGGCTTGGGCTCTTCGTCCATGCAGGGCCACATGGCGCGGCGTGGCGCCCCTGTGAAGGGTGTGGCAGCATCGCCGCCTGGCAGGGAGGGGACGCGATGCGCGGCTATTTCCGTACGCTGGTGCTGATGGCGGGGCTTTCGGCGCTGTTCATGGCCGTGGGCTGGACGATGGGCGGGCAGCAGGGCGCGCTGGTGGCGCTGGGCATCGCCGCGGCGATGAACCTCTTCGCTTGGTGGGGCAGCGACTCCATGGTGCTGCGGATGCAGGGCGCGCAGCCCGTGGGTCCGGCCGAGAATCCCCGCCTGCACGCCATCGTGCAGGGCCTCGCGCAGCGGGCGGGCATCCCCATGCCGGCGCTCTACGTGATCCACGAGGAGCAGCCGAACGCCTTCGCCACCGGCCGGTCGCCCGAGCGGGGCGCGGTGGCGCTGAACACCGGCCTGCTGGCCATGATGGACGAGCGCGAGGTGGCCGGCGTGGTAGCGCACGAGCTGGCGCACATCAAGCACCGCGACACGCTGATCATGGCCGTCACAGCCACGCTGGCCGGTGCCATAGGCTTCCTGGGTCAATTCGGCTTCGTGCTGGGCCGCGGGCGCGACCACCGGCCCAACCCCATCTTCGCCATCCTGGCCATGCTGCTGGCGCCGCTGGCCGCGATGGTGGTGCAGGCGGCCATCTCGCGCTCACGCGAATACGAGGCGGACGCGGAAGGGGCGCGCATCTGCGGCGATCCGGCCTGGCTGGCCTCGGCGCTGGGCAACCTCGAGCGCTACAAGCAGGGCAGGGTGAACGAGCGCGCGGAGGCCAATCCGGCGGCGGCGCACATGTTCATCGTCAACCCGCTTTCGGGGCTGCGGATGGACGGCCTGTTCAGCACCCACCCGCCGACGGCCGAGCGCGTCGCCCGCCTCATGGCCCTGCGCGGCGAGGTGGCGCCGCCGCCGCAGCGCCCGCGGTTCCGCAGCCCCTGGGCGCGCTGAGCGGTTGACCGCGCGCCGCGCCCGCCGCAGCCTTCGACGGAACGGATGGAGGGGACGGCGATGCGGGTCGCGGTGGTGGGCGCTGGATTGATGGGGCACGGCATCGCCCTGGTGTGGGCGATGGGCGGGCATACGGTGCGGATCACCGACACCCACGCGCCCACGCTGGAACGCGCCCCGGCCCTGATGGCCAAGGCGCTGGCCACCCTGGCCGCGCATGGCGAGAACAAGGGCATGGACCCCGCCGCGCTGGCGCAGCGCGTCACCGCCCACCCCGGCCTCGCGGAGTGCGTCGAGGGGGCGGAGCTGGTGATCGAGGCGATCATCGAGCAGCCGGACGCCAAGCGCGCCCTGTATGCGGAGCTGCTGTCCTGCATGCCGGAGGGCGCCACGCTCGCCTCCAACACCTCCTACCTCGACGTCTTCCCGCTGATGCCGGCGGCCCTGCTGCCGCGCGCCATGATCGCGCACTGGTACACGCCGCCCTATCTGGTGGACCTGGTAGACCTCGTGCCCTCGCCCGAGCTGGAGGCCGGGCGGCTGGAGGCGGTGCGCGACGCGCTGGCGGCGATGGAGCAGAAGCCGGTGGTGATGAAGCGCTTCATCCCCGGCTACATCGCCAACCGCATCCAGGCCACGGTGCAGAACGAGGTGCAGTGGCTGATCGACAACGGCTACGCCGACGCCCGCACGGTGGACGAGGCGGTGGTGCACGGCATCGCGCTGCGCATGCCCATCGTCGGCGTGATGGCGAAGGCGGACTTCACCGGCCTGCCCCTGCTGCAGCACACCTTCCGCAACCGGATGTACAGCCCGCCCGAGCCCTTCGACGCCAGCCCGTCCATGGACGCGCTGATCGCCGCGGGCGCGACGGGCGTCATGTCCGGCCGCGGCTACTACGAGTGGGGCGGCGAGCCGGCGGCGCTGTTCGAGGAGCGCGACCGCCGGCTGATCGCGCTCAAGAAGGCGCTGCGGGAGATCGGCACCATGGCGGGCTACGCGCGATGATCACCTATGACCTCAAGGGCCGCACGGCGCTGGTGACCGGCGGCGCGTCGGGCATCGGGTTGGCGACGGTGCGGCTGCTGGCGAAGTCCGGCTGCCGCGTGGCGGTGAACCACCTGGCCGACGACCCGCGCGGGCCGGAGACGGTGGAGGCGCTGCGGGATGAAGGCTTCGACGTGATCGCCGCACCGGGCAACGTGGGCGACGCCGCGGACGGCCCTCGGATGGTGGAGGCGGCGGCGCGCCACCTCGGCCGGCTGGACTTCCTGGTGTGCAACGCCGGCACCCCCGGCACCCGCACCGCCATCGCCCCGCAGGAGCTGGACCGCATCACCGAGGAGCTCTGGGCCGCGGTGATCGAGGTGAACCTGCTGGGCGTGTTCCGCTGCATCAAGACCGCGGCGCCGCACCTGAAGGCCGCGGGCGGCGCCGTCGTCAGCGTCGCCTCCATCGCGGGCCTCGGCTACCCCGGCTCCTCCATGGCCTATGGCGCGACGAAGGCCGGCGTGGTGTCGCTGACCCGCAACCTGGCGCGCGGGCTGGGGCCGGAGGTGCGGGTGAACGCCATCGCGCCCGGCGCGGTGAACTCCTCCTGGCAGGTGGAGTGGACGAACGAGCAGCGGGCGCAATCCATCGACAAGGCCGCGCTCAAGCGCCGCTGCGAGCCGGAGGACCTGGCCGAGGTCATGGTCTTCCTGCTGGCGGGCGCCGCGATGATCACCGGCCAGACCGTGGTCGTGGATGGCGGGCTGACGCTGTAGGTCAGTCCTCCGCCTCGTCGGGCGGCTCGTCCTCCTCCGTGTCCGGCGGGTCGTGGCGGGCCAGCCAGGGGCCGAGGCGGATGGGGAGGCAATCTTCGTCGGGCATGCCGGCCTCAACGCCGCAGGGCCGGCGGCGATGCACGCGCACCCCTGGCGCCCGTCGTGCGGGCGGCTATCCTGCCGGCCTGACATCCCTGGGAACCACCGCATGACGCCGGACACCGACCGCTTCCTCCGCGACCTCCATGAGCTGCGGGGAATCGGGCGCTTCCGGACCGGCGTCCACCGCCCCACCTATTCCGCGGAGGACATGGAAAGCCGCCGCTGGCTGCTGGCCCGGCTGGAGGAGGCGGGGCTAGAGGCCGAGATGGACGGCATCGGCAACGTCATCGGCCGCCATCCGGGGCAGGGGCCCAAGCTGCTGGTCGGCAGCCACCTGGAGACGCAGAACGAGGCCGGGTGGCTGGATGGCGCGCTGGGCGTGGTGGCCGGCCTGGCCCTGGCCCGTGCCGGCCTGCCGGTGGACGTAATCGCCTTCGCCGACGAGGAAGGCCACTACGGCGGCTTCATCGGCAGCCGCAGCGCGTCGGGCACGCTCACCGAGGCGGAGATGGACGGCCTGTCCAACCGCTACCACGGCAAGCCCCTGCGCCAGGCGCTGGAGGAGGCGGGGCTGGCCGGGCGAGCGCGCTTCACCCTGGACCCCAGCCGCTACAAGGGCTTCTTCGAGCTGCACATCGAGCAGGGGACGCAGCTGGAGTCGCGCGGCCTGCAGGTGGGCGTCGTGTCCGGCATCGTCGCCATCTGGCAGTACCGCATCGTCATCGAGGGCATGCAGGACCATGCCGGCGGCACCACCATGGCCGAGCGGCGCGACGCCGGGCTGGCCGCCGTGCGCCTGCTGGCGCGCGTGGACCAGGAATTCCCCATGGTCTGCGGCGAGCGCTCAACCTGGACCTGCGGCCGCATCGCGCTCGACCCCGGCGCGCAGAGCATCATCCCGGGCCGCGCCGAGGTGCTGTTCCAGTTCCGCGACATCGACGTGCCGACGCTGGAGCGGATGGAGCGCACGCTGCGCGCCATCGTCCAGGAGAGCAACCGACGCGAACGCTGCGTCGCGGAATTGCAGGTGATGTCGCGCTCCGTTCCCGCGCCCTGCCATCCGGCGATGATGGACGCGCTGGAGCGGGCGGCGGAGGAAATGGCCCCCGGCAAGCACCTGCGCCTGCCCTCGGGCGCGGGGCATGACGCGCAGTACATGGCCCGCCTGATGCCGGCGGCGATGCTGTTCACCCCCTCCATCGGCGGCATCAGCCACCACTGGGCGGAGGACACGAAGGAGGAGGACCTGGCGGTGAACCTGCGCGTGCTGCACCGCGCGGCGGAGCGCTTCCTCGCCCACAACGGCCCGCTCAGCCCGACGGCGTGACCCCGCACCAGTCGGCGACGAAGGCGGCGATGGACAGCGTCGTCGTTCGGAGGAACGCGATCTCCGCGCGCTCGTCGAAGCCGTGGATGCCCTCGCCCCTGGGGCCGTAGCACAGGGCGGGCATGCCGAAATCCAGCCCATAGTAGCGGGTGTCGTTCACCGCGGTGCTGATGCGCACGCCAAGCTCCTCGCCGAAGGCGGCGCGGTGGGCCTCGGCCAGCACCGCCTCGGCTTCCGTGCCCGGCTCCTGCACGAAGCCATCCGCCTGGAAGCCGTGCCAAATGATTTCGGGCGGGTTGGCTTCCAGGAAGCGGTCGCCGCGGGCGGCCTCGGCCACCGCGCGCTCCACCGCCTCCATCGCCGCGCGGGGCTGGGTGCCGGGCAGCAGGCCGATGCGGCAATCCACCTCGCACCAGGCGGGGGTGGAGCTGGCCCAGTCGCCGCCGCGGATGATGCCGGGGTTGAACTTGATGGGGTCCTTCACCTCGCCGTACCAGCGGTCGGCCCGCGCCTCCTGGTTCAGCGCGGCGGTGTGGCGCTCCAGCCCCCCGATCAGCCGGAAGGCCGACATGATGGCGTTGGAGCCCGCCTGCGCCACGGCGACGTGGACCGGCACGCCGCGCACCCGCAGGCGGAACCACAGCGTGCCGGTGTGCGCGCGGGTCAGCGTGCCGCCCGTCGGCTCGGGGATCAACACGGCATCGGCCCGGTAGCCGCGCAGCAGCGTCGCCAGCGCGCCGTTGCCCGTGCTTTCCTCCTCCGTGACGGTCATCACGTGCACGTCCCCGCCGGGGCACCAGCCGCAGGCGCGGATCGCCTCCATCGCGAAGATCATCGCGCTCACGCCCGCCTTCATGTCGGCCGCGCCGCGCCCGTACAGGAAGCCGTCGCGCACCGCCCCCGACCAGGGCGGCACCGTCCACATCTCCGCCGGCCCCTCCGGCACCACGTCGATGTGCCCCTGCAGGATCAGCGAGCGCCCCGACGGCGCGCCGCAGCGCCGGGAGGCCACGACCTGGATGGATTGCGCCGGATCCGCCTCGACCATCGGCGCCGCCTTGGCATGCGTGTCCAGCGCCACGTCGGCGAGCGAGAAGCGGTCCACCGAGTAGCCGCGCCCGGCGAACCACCGGGCCAGGTGGTCCTGCAGCGGCGCCTCGCGCCCGCGCAGCGACTGGAAGCGGGTGATGTCCGCCAGGAAGCGCAGCTGCTCCTCGAATCCCGCCTCCACGGCGTCGCGCAGCAGGCCCAGCGTCGCGGCATCGGGCATCGTGGCATCCTCTCCGGCGTCCTTGCGCAGGAAACGCAGGGCCGGCGCGCAGTGTTGCAGCCATGCCCCCCACCGCCAAGGCACGCCACGCTTTGCCCAGCCAACCCCGCGCGCCTATGGTGCCCCGATGAGCGCCGCCCCACCCCACCCCAGGCAGGCCGAGCGCCTCGCCGCGCTGCGGCGCACCGGACTGCTGGACGCCCCGCGGGAGGCGGATTTCGACGAGGTGGCGGCCCTGGCGGCCCGGCTCTGCGGCACGCCGATCGCCGTGGTGAACCTCGTGGACGAGCGGCGCCAGTTCTTCATGGCCGAGGTGGGGCTGGGCGTGCGCGAGACGCCGCTGGACACCTCGCTGTGCGCCCACGTCATCCTCCAGCCCGGTCTGACGGTGATCGAGGACACCGCCGCCGACCTGCGCATGGCCTGCAACCCGCTGGTGACGGGCGACCCGGGCCTGCGCTTCTACGCCGGCGCCCTGCTGGAGACGGAGGAGGGGCTGCCTGTCGGCACGCTCTGCGTGCTGGACCACCGCCCGCGCGGCCTGGACGAGGGCCAGCGCGAGGCGCTGCGCGTGCTGGCACGGCAAGTGACGCGGCAGATCCAGCTGCGAACGGCCCTGCGCGACCTGGCGGAGGCGGCGGCGCGCGAGGCGGTGCTGGCGCGCGAGGTGGACCACCGGGTGAAGAACTCGCTGCAGATCGTCTCATCCCTGCTGCGCCTGCAGGCCGGCCGGGCGAAGGACGGGGAAGCGGCGGAGATGCTGGGCGACGCCGGCCGGCGCGTGGAGGCGATTGCCCTGCTGCACGCCGCCCTGCACGGCACGGAGGAGGCGGGGCGGGTGGACCTCGCCCTGTTCCTGCCGCGCGTCGGCGCGCTGCTGGCCCGGAACCTGCCGGATGGGTTGCGGCTGGAGGTGGATTGCGCGCCGCTGGTGGTGGACGGCGCCGCCGCCTCCTCCTGCGCCGTGCTGGTGAGCGAGCTGGTGGCCAACGCCGCGCGCCACGCCTTTCCCGACGGCCGGGGCGGCACGGTCCGCGTCGAGGGCCGTGCCCGCGAGGAGGGCTACGAGCTGGCGGTGGAGGATGACGGCGTCGGCTTCGCGGGGGAGGGCCAGGCCGGGCTGGGCTCGATGATCGTGCAGGCCTCGGCCGCGCAGCTCGACGCGGTGGTGCGGCGGGAGGCGCGCGCTCGGGGGGCGCGGGTGGCGCTCACCCT
>LNFM01001599.1_pt1 | contig 82889 bp, 72 predicted proteins | sample 596031 | NCBI WGS metagenome assembly LNFM01 (sample SAMN04254537, study PRJNA301005) | activated carbon metagenome | isolation source: dual media filters at the Ann Arbor, Michigan drinking water treatment plant | place: USA: Ann Arbor | reverse complement strand
CGACGCTCAGGACCTACGACCGGCCCATCGTGTAGAACTCGTCGTTCGGGCGCATCCCGGTGAAGTTCGCCATGCGGTTCGACATGCCGAAGAACGCCACGATCGCGGCAATGTCCCACACGTCTTCGCGGCTGAAGCCATGTGCTTCGAGCGTCTCGAAGTCGTCGTCATCGACGGCATAGGCTTCGAACGACACTTTCATCGCGAAGTCGAGCATCGCGCGCTGGCGCGGCGTGATGTCGGCCTTGAGGTGATTGATCGCGACCTGGTCGGCCAGCAGCGGATTCTTGGCACGGATGCGCAGGATCGCGCCGTGCGCGATCACGCAGTACTGGCACTGGTTCGCGCTGCTGGTGGTCACGACAATCATTTCGCGATCGGCCTTGGACAGGCCGCCCGGCTTGTCCATCAGCGCATCGTGATAGGCCATGAAGGCGCGGAATTCGTCCGGCCGGTGGGCAAGGACGAGGAACACATTCGGGATGAAGCCGGACTTTTCCTGCACTGCGAGAATGCGCGTCCGGACGTCGTCCGGCAGGCTGTCGAGGTCGGGGACGGGAAAACGGCTGATGGCTGGCGTCGTCATGCGGACTTCCTGGTTGGGCTGTGACCTCCCAGTTTACCCCTATAATGACCGTCCAATGCCGACGGCCGGCCGGCCGGGCCCATCCTGGAGGAAGCTCAGATGACCGACGCCTTTGTTTACGACTGCGTCCGTACCCCACGCGGCAAAGGCAAGCCCAACGGCGGCCTGCACGACATCACCCCGATCCAGCTCTCCGCGCAGGTGCTCGGTGCGCTCCGCGATCGCAACCATCTCGATACCGCCCTCGTCGACGACATCGTCTTCGGCTGTGTGTCTCCGGTCGGCGAACAGGGCGCGGTGATTCCCCGCGTCGCGGCGCTCGTCGCCGACTACGCCCAGAACGTGCCGGGCAAGCAGTTGAACCGTTTCTGCGCCTCGGGCCTCGAGGCGGTGAACACCGCCGCGGCGCTGATCATGGCCGGCCAGGCCGATCTGACGATCGGTGGCGGCGTCGAATCGATGTCGCGCGTGCCGATGGGCTCCGACGGTGGCGCGTGGGCCACCGATCCGGCGGTCGCCTTCAAGACCTACTTCGCGCCGCAGGGCATCGGCGCCGATCTGATCGCGACGCGTCACGGCTTCTCGCGCCACGACGTCGATGCCTATGCGTGCGAGAGCCAGCGCCGCGCCGGCCATGCGTGGAGCCAGGGCTGGTTCTCACGTTCCGTCATCCCCGTGCGCGATCAGCTGGGCCAGATTGCGCTCGAGCGCGACGAACACATGCGCCCCGGCACCACGCTCGAGGAACTCGGCGCGCTGAAGGCCGCGTTCACCCAGCTCGGCGAGGACTACGGCTTCGATGCGGTGGCGCTGCAGCGCTATCCGGATGTCGAACAGATCGATCACGTGCACACCGGGGGCAACTCGAGCGGCATCGTCGACGGCGCCGCCGGCGTCCTGCTCGGCTCGAAGGAAATCGGCGAGCGCCTGGGCCTCAAACCCCGCGCGCGCATCCGCGCGTTCACCTCGATCGGATCGGAGCCTACGATCATGCTGACCGGCCCGACGCCGTCGGCGCGCAAGGCGCTCGCCCGCGCGGGCATGCAGGCGTCGGACATCGACCTGTTCGAACTGAACGAGGCATTTGCGTCTGTCGTGTTGTTGTACATGGAGCAGATGAACATCGCGCACGACCGGATCAACGTCAACGGCGGTGCCATCGCGATGGGCCATCCGCTCGGCGCGACGGGCGCCATGATCTTCGGCACAGTGCTCGACGAACTCGAGCGGCGCGGGCTCGGCACGGCGCTGATCAATCTGTGCGTCGGCGCCGGCATGGGCACGGCGACGATCATCGAACGCATCCACTGAGTCGCGATCGCGGCGTCACAACATCGAGGCAGCCGCCGGCCATGACCGGCGGCGCGACCCGCAGGGGAAACCTATGAACCAATGTCTGACCATGACCGTCGGTGACGACGGTATCGCGCTGGTGACGATCGACGTCCTGGGCCGGCCGATGAACGTGCTGACCGCCGAGTTCGGCGTCGAGCTCACGCAAATCGTCGCGCAGATCGCGGGGAACCCGCAGATCAATGGCGCAGTGTTCACGTCGGCGAAGGCCGACTTCATGGCCGGTGCCGATCTGAAATGGATTCTGAAATCCGTGTTCAGCATCCGGACGCCGGCCGATGCCTGGGCCTTCGCCGCCCCTTTGAATGAAATCTTCCGCAAGCTCGAAACCTGCGGCAAACCGTGCGTCGCCGCGATCAACGGCACCGCGCTCGGCGGTGGCCTCGAACTCGCGCTGGCCTGCCATCACCGCGTCGCGGCCGACAATCCGCACACGCGCATCGGCCTGCCCGAAGTGCTCGTCGGGCTGCTGCCCGGCGCCGGGGGCACGCAGCGCCTGCCGCGCATGATCGGCGTGCGCGATGCGCTGCAGCTGATCGTCGAGGGCACGCACCTGACGGTCAAGGACGCCGCGGCGAAGAAGATCGTCGACCGCGTGGTGCCGGCCGACACGCTGATTGCCGCCGCGAAGGAATACATCACCAACGGCGGCAAGGCGAACAACCCGTGGGATGAGAAGCACTTCAAGGTGCCCGGCGGCGCCGGCGGCATGCATCCGGCGGCCGCGCAGACCTTCATGGGCGGTGCTGCGCTGGTGTCCAAGCGCACGCTGCACAACTACCCGGCGCCGATGGCGATCCTGTCCTCGGTCTACGAAGGCACCCAGCTGCCGATCGACATGGGGCTCAAGGTCGAGTCGCGCTATCTCGCGACGCTGCTGCTGAATCCCGTGGCGCGCAACATGATCCGTACGCTGTTCGTCAACAAGGGCGCGGCGGAGAAGGGCGCGGGCCGGCCTGAGGGCGTGCCGAAATCCGAAGTCAAGACACTCGCGATGCTGGGCGCCGGCATGATGGGCGCCGGCATCGCCTACATCTCGGCGCGCGCCGGAATTACCGTCAGGCTGCTCGATTCGACGCTCGAGAAGGCGCAACTCGGCAAGCAGTACAGCGAGAAGCTCCTGGCGAAGGATCTCGAACGGGGACGTACCACGCCGGAGAAGGCTGCGGCCCTGCTCGCGCGCATCCAGCCGACGACGGACTATGCCGAGTTGAAGGACTGTGACTTCGTCGTCGAAGCGGTGTTCGAGGATCGGGCGATCAAGGCCGACGTCACGCGCAAGACCGAAGCGGTGCTGCCGAAGACCGCCGTGTTCGCGAGCAACACCTCGACGTTGCCGATCACGGGCCTCGCCGGCGCGTTCTCGCGTCCGCAGGATTTCATCGGCGTGCACTTCTTTTCGCCGGCCGAGAAGATGCCGCTGGTGGAGATCATCAAGGGCAGGGAGACCTCGCCCGCGACGCTCGCCCGCGCGCTCGACTACGTGATCCAGATGAAGAAGACGCCGATTGTCGTCAATGACGGCCGTGGCTTCTACACCAGCCGCGTGTTCGGCACCTTCACCAACGAGGGCATGACCTTGCTCGGCGAAGGCGTGAAACCGGCGCTGATCGAGAACGCCGCGAAGTTCGCCGGCATGCCGGTCGGCCCGCTCGCGGTGCTCGACGAGGTGACCGTCGAACTCGCCTACCACGTGACGAAACAGGCGGAGCAGGATCTCGGCAGTGCGTATACGCCGGTGTCGGGCTGGCCGGTGATGCGCAAGATGGTCGAAGACCTGAAACGCCTCGGCAAACGCTACGGCCAGGGCTTCTACGAGTATCCGGCGAATGCGAAGAAGCGGCTGTGGGCCGGGCTCGGCGAACACTTCCCGCTGGCGGCGACACAGCCGGACGTCGAGGAAGTGAAGAAGCGCCTGCTCTACATCCAGGCGCTGGAGACGGCGCGCTGCATGGAAGAGGGCGTGCTGACGAATCCGGTCGACGGCGACCTCGGTTCGATCCTCGGCTGGGGATTTCCGGCGTGGACAGGCGGTACGCTGTCGTTCATCGATACGGTCGGCATCGAGGCCTTCGTCGCCGAATGCGAGCGCCTGGCGCAGGCCTACGGCCCACGCTTCGCGCCGTCGGCCGCGCTGAAGGCCAGGGCGGCGAAGGGCGAACGCTACTACGCCTGATCCCGTTCGCCCGACGGGCCGCGTCGCCGCGGCCCGTCGGGCATTGCGTCAGCCCGCTTCGAGCTGTCGCGCAATCACCAGCCGCTGCACGTCGCTGGTGCCTTCGTAGATCTGGCACACCCGTACGTCGCGATAAATCCGCTCGACCGGGAAGTCCGCGACATAGCCGTAGCCGCCGTGCACCTGGATCGCATCCGAGCACACCTGCTCGGCCATCTCCGACGCAAACAGTTTCGCCATCGACGCCTCGCGCAGGCAGGGCCGGCCGGCGTCGCGCAGGCTCGCCGCGTGCAGCACCATCTGGCGCGCGACTTCGATCTTCGTCGCCATGTCGGCGAGCCGGAACGACACGGCCTGGTGCTCCGTCAGCGGCACGCCGAACGCGGTGCGCTCGCCGGCGTAGCGTATCGCCGCGGCCAGTGCCGCGCGCGCCATGCCGATCGCCTGCGCCGCGATGCCGATGCGGCCGCCTTCGAGATTCGACAGCGCAATGCGGTAGCCCTCGCCGGGGCCGCCCAGCATGTGGTCGGCAGGAATCTCGCACTGGTCGAAATCGATCTGGGCCGTGTCCGAGGCGCGCTGGCCGAGCTTGGACTCGACGCGCGCAACGCGATAGCCGGGATTGTCCGTCGGCACCAGGAAGGCGCTGATGCCGCGCTTGCCGGCGGCCGGATCGGTGACGGCGAAGACTATCGCGAGTTCGGCATGCTTGCCGGAGGTGATGAACTGTTTGGTGCCGTTCAGCACCCAGCCCGCGTCGGTCTTCGTCGCGCGCGTGCGGATCGCCGCGGCGTCGGATCCGGCGTGCGGTTCGGTCAGGCAGAACGCACCGAGCGCCGCGCCGCCGGCGAGGCGGCGCAGGTAACGTTCCTTCTGCGCCTCGGTGCCGTATTTCAGCAGCGGCATGCACACGACCGAGTTCTGCACGCTCATGATCGTCGACGTCGCGCCGTCGCCGGCCGCGATTTCCTCGATCGCCACCGCCAGCGCGACGTGGTCCATGCCCGCGCCATCCCATTCCGGCGGCACCAGCATGCCGAGAAAGCCCAGTTCGCCCAGCGCGCGTAGCGCCGCGGCCGGGAATGTCACGTCGCGGTCCCAGTCCGCGGCATGGGGCGCGAGGTGCTCGGCGGCAAAGCGGCGGGCGGTATCGCGAATCAGCAGTTGGTCATCGTTCAGCAGCATCGAAATCGGTCCTCGGCGTGGCGTGATCGGAGTGCCTGCAGTCTAGCAAAAGCCCCTGCTGCGCCGGCGATTTCGCCAGCGCGGCCGCGGACGTACGACGTCGCACGCAAGGCCCCGATCCGGTTACGGACGAGGTGGTCGATTCGGATCCCGGCGCCGCGACCGCGCCGGCACCCGATGCGGGTCACGCATGGCCCGGCACTGCTGACGCACGCTACAGTGGGGCAGGGCCGGTACGCGCCGGCCATCGACCTGAACCGTCCGACAGAAAGGAAGGCCCCATGAGTTCGAGTCTCGCCGACGCCATCGTCGCTGCCGACAGCCAGTTCCGCCGCGAGCCGGTCAAGGCGCGCGGCACCTTCAAGTCCGAGTCGACGCTCGGCGAACGCTTTCGATCCGAGGTCAGACTCCGCGGACACCGCCTGACCGTCGACGAACCGCACGGCATCGGCGGCACCGACGCGGGGCCAACGCCGATCGAACTGGTGCTCGCCGCCCTCGGCACCTGCCAGGAAATCACGTATCGCGCGTTCGCGACGGCGCTGGGCATCCCGCTGGCCGGGGTGGCGGTGACGGTCGAGGGCGACATCGATTTCCGGGGTTTCTTCGCGATCGACGAGCACATCCGTCCCGGTTTCGAACGCATCCGCGTCGAGGTGCGCCTGGACTCGAGCGCGAGCGACGAGGCGCTAGAACGGCTGACTGCCGCCGTCAATCGTCATTGTCCGGTCCTCGACATGCTGTCCACGCCGGTCCCGACGGCGCTGTCGGTGATGCGCGTGGCGGGGTGATCCGCCGCGCAGGGCAACTGGCCTGGCAACAGTTGCCGGGGACGATTCGCCACCGGTGGGGCGCAAACCGCCGCCGGCCTGCACGCGCCCGGGCAGGCGTTGTGGCGGCAGGTCACGCGAAGCGGGTCACGTCGGGTGTCGATTCGGCCCCGCGCCCGGCCGCGTGATCCCGGGTTTTCCTTCAGCGTCCTGCCGCCTCGATGGCGCGCAGCCCCCGATGAGGGCAAGCGACACCCGGGCACCGACCAGCCCCGTTCCAATCCCGATCGGCTCCAGTAAGCTGTCCCCGCATCACCTGCGACGCGGTGCGCCGTCCCGGCCCGCACCACCAGCCCATTCGACGAGGTAAGCGATACATGGCCTTTGATCCATCGATACTCAAAGAAGTGCAGATGTTCAATCTGTTCGACGAGGAAGAACTGCGCGAGCTCTGCCAGCACATCGAGGAACGTGAGTTCGTCGCCGGCCAGACGGTCTTTCGGCTTGGCGATCCGGGCGGCGAGATGCATGTCGTGCTGTCGGGGCGGGTCGAATTGTTCATCGTCGACCGGGAGGGACGACGCGCGCAGGTGGGGGTCGCGGAGCCCGGCGAAATCTTCGGTGAGTTCTCGCTGTTCGACAGCGAGCCCCGTTCGGCCAGCGCGATTGCCGTCGTCGGCACGCGCACGTGCTGCATCGATCGCGATGACCTGACGCTGCTCTTCACCAAGAAGCCCCAGGCGGCGCTGGACATCCTGGCAGTGCTCTCGCGCCGGCTGCGGCGGACCGATCTGATGCTCGCCGAGCACATGGCGCCGAATGCGAATGCGGTAATCGAAGAGAAAGCCACGCTCGGCGATCGGGTCGCCGATGCAGTTGCCCGGATCGGCGGCTCGTGGACCTTCATCAACCTGTTCGGGGTGATCCTGGTCGTGTGGATGGGGCTCAATACCTGGCAGTGGTTCGGCATTCCCGGCTTCGATCCGCCGCCGTTCATCGGCCTGAACCTGTTGCTGTCGACGATTGCCGCGCTGCAGGCGCCCATCATCATGATGAGTCAGAACCGGCAGGATTCGAAGGATCGGGTGCGTGCCGACATCGAATACGAAGTCAATCTGCGGGCCGAGATGGGCGTGCGCGATCTGCAGGCGAAAGTCGACCTGATGAAGGAGGAGCTGATCGACCTGCTGCTCGCGGTGAAGAATCAGCGCTGACCAAATTCCTGAATAATTACAAGGTTTTCGGTGAGGTCTTTGAATTGAAAAAAGTCGATTCGCCGCCGCGTTCTAAGCAATTTGAATGATGTTCATCCTGATGTGATCGCTCAGCATTTCATGCGGCGGGAACTGCATTGCACGGCGGATCCTGACAGGGACAGACCCGCGGGAACGGACTGCCAGGCGGATCGCAAGTGTCTGCCGACAGAACGGGACCACAGCGGGCCGACAACACTGGCCAACAGGGGTGGGGGCTGTGATGGAAGCTGGGGCATTGACGCGCGCGATCCACCAGACGACGCTCGACGAGAGCCGCTGGCCGTCGGTCATCGAGCACATGGCGCAGTACCTCGGCGCGACAGGCGCTTACCTGTTCTCAGCCCTCGAGCAGACCGGTCCACGCTCTTTCGGTTACACCTATGAAGTCGGCGCGGACATGAATGCCCGCTACCGACAGTACTATCACCAATGCGATCTACTGCTGCAGGCCGCGCGCGAGCGCGGCGCACTCGTCGCCGGCAGTGTCGTGAACTCGACCACGCTCGTCGCGGAGCCGACGCTGCTGCAGTCCGAGTTCTACAACGATTTCATGCGCCCCTACGGGCTGCGTCACGCGATGGGCGGCATCCTGACCGATGAGCAGAGCGAAGCCCTGGGCCCGCGGACGCATCTGGTGTTCTGGCGCCCGCCCGGTGGCGAACACTTCGAGTGCGCCGACGAACAGCGGCTGGCCGCGCTCGTGCCCGACCTGCAGCAGGCCCTGACCGCACACTGGAAACTGCGCAGCCGGGGCCTGCTCGGCGATACCAACGAGCAGTGGTTGGCGCAGATCGAACAGCCCGTCTTCATCCTGAGCCGCGGTGGTCGCGTGTTGTACAGCAATGCGGCCGCGCAGTCGCTGCCACAGCAGTACCGCGGCATCGGCGTGCGCGATGGCGAGTTGTGCCGCGGGGATGGCATGACGAGCGTGCTCAGCCAGTTCGATGCGTTGACCGGCTCCATCGTGTTGCTGCCCGCCGTGGAACCCGACGTGCCCGCCCTGCAGATCATTCCGTTGCGGCCCGCGGCGTCGACCCAGTCGCTGTTCTGCTGGTTTCCGCGCGCGGCTTATGCGGTGCTGCCGCTCACCGAAAAGCGTTCGCGTGCAGACGCGATCCGGGCGTTCGCAGCGCGCCACCGCCTCACCGATGCCGAATCACGCGTCCTGGCGCTGCTGGTCTGCGGCAAGGCGCCGAAGGAAATCGCCGAGCAGCGCAATCTGGCGATTCATACCGTGCGCGCCCATCTCGCGCACATCTTCCAGAAGACGAACTGCACGAATCAGGTGAAGCTCGTCACGGCGGTGCTGAATACGCCGAGAACGTATTGACGCGTCGACGCGCTGGCGGGCCGTGCTCCGCAAGGACGTACGCGATACGAGGCGCGAAGTCGATTGAGGGTCGACGGGCAACGCAGCCTTGCGCCCCGCACTGGTTTACTCGCCTCAGTGGTTTTTCACCGGCCCGCCGTACCGCTGCTTGCGAATTCATTCCGGTCGTCGGGCTGACGCAGACGTCAGCCGGCCATGAGGCACCGGCCTCACCCGAGATCATGAAAGCTCGGTACAGCCTGACGTAGCCCGGATGCAGCATCGCGGAATCCGGGACCGGGTGTTTGCTCGGCGTTGAACCGCGGCAGCCCGACCCCCTGTCGCGGGTGCCGGGGATGAGCGGCGGCGCCGCCGCGATCCCGGATTGCGCTGCGCTTCATCCGGGCTACGGGAGGTCATGCTCGCGCTGCGTTGCCGTCGCCTGAGGGCGGCGGCAACCCGGGTTTCATGCTGCCACCGGGCCACCAAAGAGCGCCGGGCGTGCACTTTCATCGCAACCAACGCGATCGATTCCTGAGCTCAGCTGTTCACGGTTCGATCGCGTGCGCCCCGGTCAGATCCGGGTTGGCCGCCACCCAGTCGGTGAGCGGGTAGTCCGTGGCCCAGCGGGTCACATAGTCGCCCATTGATTCGAACACCACGCCAGCGTGGCCTGCATAGTAGTCGAGCAGCCGCTCGAGCAGCAGAAAGTAGCGTCCGCGACCGATCGTTTGCGGATGCAGCGTCAACACGAACGCGCCACCTTTGCAGTCGCGATACGCGAAGTCGAAGTCGGCGCGCCAACTTTCTTCGAGCGTTGACGGTGCCTGCAGCCCGGTATTCATGCCGAGCACGAATTCGGTCGGCGGAAAATCGTCGAGCAGCCAGGTCACCGGCAGTTCGATGAGGTCGACCGTGGTGCCGAAGTGATACGCGCGATCGAGCGACCAGCGGTCGCCGCTGCGCAGGTAGTACGGGTAGAAGTCGTGTCCCATGCAGCTCGAGTCGTACTGGAAGCCGTACTCGAGCAACAGGTCGACCGTGCGCGGACTGAAGTCCCAGGCCGGTGACCGATAGCCGAGCGGCCGCACGCCGGCCACGCGGTCCAGGGCCTCGAGCCCCAGTTCGAGCACGCGCCGCTCGCCGGCTTCATCGAAGGCGGCGGGGTTTTCGTGGACCCAGCCGTGGTGGCAGATCTCATGCCCGCCATCGCAGATTTGATCGATGAGCCGCGGGTAGGCATACGCCGTGTGGCCCGGGACCGCGAACGTCGCGCGGATACCGCGTTCGTCGAGCAGGCGCAGGATGCGCGGCAGGGCGACGGCACCGAACTGCCCGCGCGAAATCATGCTCGGATTGCTGGTCTTCAGGCTGCCGATCCACGATGACATCGCATCGAAGTCGAACGTGATACAGCAGGACAGCGTGCGTTCGGCCATCGTCAGTCTCCCTCTTGCGTGAACAGGCGGATCGCCGGCGCGGATCAGGCGCGCGTCAGACGATGTTGCAGCAACACGAGACGGTCATTGCCGAAGTACATGTCGCTGCCATCGAGGAACAGCGTGGGCGAACCGAAGCCGCCGCGCGCGATCAATTCGTCGGTGGTCTGACGCAGATGGTCCTTGTAACCGGTCTGTGCAATACGCGTGAAGAAGTCGGTGCGATCGAGTCCGGCGGTCGCCACGGCTTCGGCCAGCACGTCGTCGCGCGAGATGTCGGCAAGCGCCGACCAGTACAGCTGGAACACGGCGCGCGCGTACGGCACGAGGCAGCCGTGCTCGAGCGCGACGAAGGCGCCGCGCATCGCTTTGACGCTGTTGACCGGAAACACCGGCGGCTGGCCTATCGTCAGGCCCTGATAGGCCGCCCAGTCCTGCAAATCCTTGCGCGCATACGCGGCTTTCGCCGGCACGGGCTGCTCGCGCGCGGCATAGACGCTGGGATTGACGGTATTGAACACGCCGCCGACGAGAATCGGCTTCCAGACGAGCTCAGCGACGGTCGGCGGGAACAGGCTCAGGGCCTGTTCGAACGCGAGATAGGTCCAGGGGCTGGAACAGTCGAAGAAGAACTCGATGCGGTGCATGCCTCACCCCGGCGGCAAGTGCCGCTTGAATGCCAGTCCAGCCACGGAGAACACGGAGAAATCAACCAGACCCGATTATCCAATTTTTCTTTCTCCGTGTCCTCCATGTCTCCGTGTCTGAACAGCTGAGCGTCATTGCGCTCCCGTGGTAGGTTGGGCTGACGCAGGAAGCCCAACCTACGACCGGAGCGTATTTGCGCTCAGCAATTTAGATCGAATTCAAACCACGCCGTACGCCAGCATCGCGTCGGCGACCTTGACGAAGCCGGCGATGTTCGCGCCGCGCACGTAGTCGACGAACTTCTTGTCTTTCGTCTGCCCGTATTCGACGCAGCTGGCGTGGATGTCCTTCATGATGTCCGTCAGCAGGCGCTGCAGCTCTTCTTCCTTCCACGAGATCTTCGCGCTGTTCTGGCTCATCTCGAGGCCCGACACGCCGACGCCGCCGGCGTTGGCTGCCTTGGCGGGACCGAACAGGATGCGGGCGTCGAGAAACGCGTCGATGCCCTCGATGACCGTCGGCATGTTCGCGCCTTCGGAGACGCCGATGCAGCCGTTCTTCAACAGCGTCTTCGCGTCCTCGAGCAGGATTTCGTTCTGCGTCGCGCACGGGAAGGCGAGCTGGCAGGGCACGCCCCACGGGCGCTTGCCTGCATGGTATTTCGCTTTCTTGAATTTCTTCGCGTATTCCTCGATGCGGCCGCGCTTCTCGTTCTTGAGCGCCTTGACCCAGTCGAGCTTCTCCTGGGTGAAGCCTTCGGGATCGTGGATGTAGCCGTCGGAATCGGACATCGTGACCACTTTGCCGCCGAGCTGCGTGATCTTCTCGACTGCGTACTGCGCGACGTTGCCGGAACCCGACACCACGCAGATCTTGCCGTCGATCGCATCCTTGCGGTGCGCGAGCATGTTCTGCATGAAGTAGGTCGCGCCGTAGCCGGTGGCCTCGGTGCGAATCAGGCTGCCGCCGTACTCGAGGCCCTTGCCGGTCAGCACGCCCGTGTGCTGGCGCGTGATGCGTTTCCACTGCCCGAACATGTAGCCGATCTCGCGGGCGCCGACGCCGATGTCGCCGGCCGGCACGTCGATGTCGTCGCCGATGTGGCGATAGAGTTCGGTCATGAACGACTGGCAGAAGCGCATGACCTCGTGGTCCGACTTGCCCTTCGGGTTGAAGTTCGCACCGCCCTTGCCGCCGCCCATCGGCAGCCCCGTCAGGCTGTTCTTGAAGGTCTGCTCGAAGGCGAGGAACTTGAGGATCGACTCGTTGACACTCGGATGAAAGCGGATGCCGCCCTTGTAGGGGCCGATGGCATTGTTGTTCTGGATGCGCCAGCCGCGATTGACGCGGATATTGCCTTCGTCATCTTCCCAGCAAACCCGGAATGACACCACGCGGTCGGGTTCCGCGATCCGGCGCATGATCTGGTATTCGTGATAGAGGGGTTTGTCGACGATGAAGTCGAAGATCGGTTTGGAGACTTCGTAGACGGCCTGATGGAATTCGGTCTGGCCCGGGTTGCGCTTCCTGAGACCATCCATGAAATGGTCCAGCGTCACCGCTGTGTTCTTGCCCATGCGTGTCACTCCCAAGTGTGTGTGCCTGTCGTCGCCCGCGATGTGCCCGGGGCTTGGAGCCCGTCTCATCGTAGGACATCAGCGAGCGACCTGACGGCGCGCGCGACCTACCAGTAACGGTCGCGGGGCCGGCTTACTTGAGGCGAGGACCGGGAGAGCGGGATCAAAGGGCCGGGCTGGACAGGAAATCGCGGGCCACGCGCACCCAGTAACTGGCGCCGAGCGGGATGACCTCGTCGTTGAAGTCGTAGTACGGATTGTGCAGCAGCCCGCCGGGTGTGCCGGCGCTGCCGAGCCACGCATAACAACCGCGCTGCACCTGCAGCATCCAGCCGAAATCCTCCGAGCCCATGCTCGGCGCCGCGTCGTGCACGACGCGATCGGCGCCGACGAGGGCGGCGGCGGAGGTGGCGGCAAAACGGGTTTCGGCGGCGCTGTTGATCGTCGGCGGAAAGCGGTGCTCGTAGCGCCAGCTGAAGGTGCAGCCGTGCGCGGCCGCATAGCCCTCGCCAATCTCGCGCATGCGCCGTTCGATCAGCGCCTGCACCTCGGGTTTGAAACTGCGCACGGTGCCGCGCAGCACGACGTCTTCTGGAATCACGGCCCAGGCGTTGCCGGCGTGGATCTGCGTGACCGACAGCACGCCCGCTTCCAGCGGATCGACATTGCGCGCCACGATGCCCTGCCAGGCCTGCACGAGTGCGCAGGCGCCGACGACGGGGTCGATGGCCATGTGGGGCTGTGCGGCATGACCGCCGCGACCGGTCAGCTTTGCTTCGAAGATGTCCATCGCCGCCATCACCGGCCCCGGCCGCAGCGCGATCTGCCCGACCGGCAGCCACGGCCAGTTGTGCAGCCCGAACACGGCGTCGACCGGAAACCGCGTGAACAGGCCGTCGTCCATCATGGCCTTCGCCCCGGCTTCGCCTTCTTCGGCCGGCTGGAAGATGAAATGGATGGTGCCGTCGAAATCGCGCGTGCGGGCCAGGTGCTCGGCGGCCGCGAGCAGCATCACGGTGTGGCCGTCGTGCCCGCAGGCGTGCATGCAGCCCTCGTGCTGCGAGCGATGGGCGAAGTCGTTCAGTTCCTGCATCGGCAGCGCGTCCATGTCCGCGCGCAAGCCGACCCGGCGCGCACCGCGACCCGCCTGCAGCGTGCCGACGACCCCGGTGCCGCCGAGGCCGCGCGTGATCGGGATGCCGAAACTTTCGAGTTTCGCGGCGACGAAGTCCGCGGTGCGATGTTCCTGGTACGCAAGTTCGGGGTGGGCGTGGAGATCGCGACGCCAGTCGGCGTAACGGGACTGGTCGGCGGCGATGGCGGGCTGGATCTGGAGCGTGGACATCGGACACCTCGGCGCTGCGGGACGGTCACTGTACCGCCCGGTTCCCGCGCGCTCAATGCGGCCGCTGGCGGCCGCGCTAGTCGACGCCGACGGCCGAGCCCAGCGTCGGGCCGATGTCCGCCCGCAGCGCGAGGTCGGCCTGGTCGTCCTGCTCGGTCGGTTCGCGGTTCACGATCGCGAGCCGTGCGCCGTGACGCTTGGCCAGCAGCGGAAAGCCCGCGGCCGGATAGACCACGAGCGAGGAGCCGAGCACGAGGAACAGATCGCAGGCGAGCGTCTCCTCCTGCGCGCGCGCCATCGCGCGGGCCGGCATCGACTGACCGAACGAGATCGTCGCGGCCTTCACCAGCCCACCGCAGTTGCGGCAATGCGGCAGCGTGCCATCGGCGATGAACGCCGCCTTGATCGGCGCGAGTTCATGCCGCAGCCCGCATTCGAGGCAGGTGGCGTAGGTGCCGTTGCCGTGGAGTTCGACGATGTGCTTCTCGGGGACGCCCGATCGTTGATGCAGACCGTCGATGTTCTGCGTAATCACGCAGCTCGCCGCGCCCGATCTGACCAGCGCGGCGACCGCGCGGTGCCCGCGGTTCGGCGCAGCGACTTCCATGTCCCGATCGATTTCGACCTTGCGCCGCCACGCCTCGCGCCGCATCGCCTCGTGCGCGACGAAGTCGCGGAACTCGATCGGCTTCGCACGCGACCACACGCCCTGCGGGCTGCGGAAGTCCGGAATCCCGGACTCCGTGCTGATCCCGGCGCCCGTGAAGATGACGATGCGGCGTGCGTCCCCGATCAGGGCGCGCAGCTGCGCGACCGCATCGTCATCGCTCATCGGCGCGCTCAGGCCGCGACGGTCCAGAACTGCCAGGCCCAGATCAGCGCAATCACCATCTGCACGCTGAACGCCGTCGCGCGCAGCAGCACGGCAGGCGTGCTGCCGGACGCGATGTGCGCGACCGTCTGCACGACGCGCGCCCCGAACACCACGCTCGCGAGACCGTTGGTGATCGCGAGCTGGTCGGTGGCGAGCGCGTAGAGCAGGAGGCTCGCGATGATGGCGAGATTCTCGAGGCTGTTGGCATGGGCGCGGGTCACGCGGCGGCCGAAGTCGCCGAGATCGGTGCCGTCGGGAGAGAAGGTATTCAGCGCATGGCCGCGTCGCGTCGCGCTGGCGCGCACGAACACCAGCACGAACGTCAGCAGCACCGACCAGACGACGAAGCCCAGCAGGGCGCACCCGGTAGCAGACATGTTTCTCCCCCTTGTCCAGTGTTGATCGAATTTTGATTATTGAATGACGGTCGCGAGGTCCGCGCCGTGCACAGAGCATAGGGAAAGCGCCGGCATCGCGGTAGCGATGCGGTGTCGATTGGTCGAGTCAGCGCGCCGGCGGGCGACGCAGCTGCCAGGGCGCGGCGCGTTCGACCTGCGCGGACACCTGCAGCACGGTGGTATCGGCGCCGAGCCGGCCGACCAGCTGCACGCCCACCGGCAACCCGTCCGCAGTCCAGTGCAGCGGCAGCGATGCGGCCGGCTGCCCGGTAACGTTGAATGGTGCCGTGAACACGATATACGGCACGGTGCCGCGCAGCGGACCCATCGGATCTTCCGCCGTCGCGGCATAAGCGCCGATGCGCGGTGGCGGCGCCGCGGCGACGGGGGTCAGCAGCAGGTCGTACGCGTCCCACCAGCCGGCGATGCGTCGCGCCCAGCTCTGCAGATACACCTGCGCGCGCAGGTAGTCGACGCCGCTGACGGCCTTGCCCATCTGATGGATGATCGCCGTATGGGCCTCGAGATCGCCGTCCTCGAGCGGACGTCCGCTGGCCGCAATCGCAGCCTCCAGATCGTGCGCGGTCCACGCCGCGACCATGCGCATGAAATGGCGCTCGTCGTCCGTTTCGTCGAGCGCGGGGGGATGGGCTTCCTCGACGTGATGTCCGAGATCCTGGAGCAGCTGCGCCGCCGCCTCGACGGCCCGCCGGCAGTCCTCGTGCAGCATCATGCGCTCGCCGGGGCAGCGCCCGAGCCAACCGATGCGCAGGCGGGGCGCGTCCTCTGCCAGCGCTGCGAGGCCGGCGCCTGGTGACCAGATGTTCGGATAGGGATCGCCGGCATGGGCGCCGGCGGACACATCGAGCAGCGCGGCGGAATCGCGCACCGAACGCGTCAGCACGTGCTCGTGAGCGGCGCCCATCCACACGTCCCCGCGGGACGGCCCGTGCGAAATCAGTCCGCGACTCGGCTTCAGTCCGTACAGCCCGCAGTGCGAGGCCGGCACGCGGATCGACCCGCCGCCGTCGTTGCCGTGGGCTATCGCGACCATGCCCGCGGCGACCGCTGCCGCCGAGCCACCGCTCGACCCGCCCGGTGAATGTGCGAGCGACCACGGATTGCGCGTGGGCCCGTAGGCCGTGGGTTCGGTGGTGCACACGGTGCCGAACTCCGGCGTGTTGGTGCGGCCGAGAATCACGAGTCCGGCGCGGCGATAGCGGGCGGCGAGATGGCTGTCCTCGCGCGCGCGATAGCCGATGCGCTGCAGGTAACGGCTGCCGCTGTGGCAGGGGTCGCCGGCCGTCGTCAGCATCAGATCCTTGACGAGGAACGGCACGCCGGCGAACGGCGCCTCGCGCGCGAGCGCTGACGTCTCGGCGCGGGCGGCATCGAAGCGCTGGTGAATGACGGCGTTCAGCGCCGGGTTCAGGGCTTCGATGCGCGCGATCGCGAGTTCGAGGAGTTCGCGCGGGCTAATCTTTCCCGTCCGGAGCAGGGCGGCCTGCGCGGTGGCATCGAGCGAGAGCGGATCGGTGTCGGTCATGGCTTCATCTTAGCAGGCAGGCGGGCACGCCCGCCGCAGTCCGCGGCCACCGTTTGACCTGCCCGTCACCGGGCGACGCGCGGCGCAGGTATCGCTAATTCGCCGGTGCCTGATTACGATGCGGCGACCACCGCCTGACCGGAGTCCCCGCATGCCGACATTCACGGCCTTTGCCCTGCGCGCGCTGCTGTGCAGCGTCCTGTTCCACGCCGGCGCCGTGGCGGCCGATGACAGCGTGCCGCCGACCACCGACTGGCCACTGTACGGGCTCGATTACTCGAACACGCGGTTCAGCCCGCTGACGCAGATCGACAAGGGCAATGTCGCCGGCCTGACGCGCGCATGGACGGTCAAGACCGGCATTCCCGGCACATTCCAGGCGAGCCCGGTGGTGCGCGACGGCGTGATGTACGTGTCGACGCCGTTCAATCACGTGCTCGCGCTCGACGCGGCGACGGGCAGGGAGCTGTGGCGCTACACGCATCAGCTGACGCGCAAGGACTCGTGCTGCGGGCCGGCGAATCGCGGCGTCGCCGTCAACGACACGCATGTCTATCTCGCGACGATCGACGCACGCGTCATTGCGCTCGACCGCACGAACGGCACACCGGCATGGGAGTTCGCGCTGACGCACGGCGACGACGGCGCGATGGAGGATCTGGGCCAACTGCTCGCCGTGCCCGAGTTCAAGGGCGCCACGCAGACCGGACAGACCGGCTACAGCGCCAACATGGCGCCGCAGGTCATCGGCGATCTCGTGCTCGTCGGCGTGACCGGCGCGGGCTATGGCCTGCACGTCGAGACGACCGAGGAAGGCGCGCCGCAGATTTCGGTGGCCGGCCTGGGCGGTGAGAAGCTCGGCCTGCGCGGCTTTCTCGTTGCCCTCGACAGTGCCACCGGCAAGGAACGCTGGCGCTGGTACGTGACGGGCGAAGGGTGGGAAGCGGACTTCAGCGCCGAGACCGCCTACGGCGTGCCGCTGAACCGCGATCTGGCCGCGGAGCGCGCGGCGCTCGAGCGCTACGGCGAGAGCTGGCGTTTCGGCGGCGGCTCGGTCTGGACCACGCCGGCGGTCGATGAGGCGCGCGGTCTGATCTACATCGGCACCGGCAATCCGGCGCCCCAGATGGACGATGCGACGCGGCCCGGCGACAACCGTCACTCGATCAGTCTCGTCGCGCTCGATCTCGCGACCGGCAAGCTGCGCTGGGCCTATCAGCAGGTGCCGCACGATCGCTGGGGCTATGACGTCGCGAGCCCGCCGGTGCTGTTCTCGCTCGAGATCGACGGCAAGCCGCGCGACGTCGTCGCCCAGGCCAGCAAGGTCGGCTGGCTGTTCGTGCACGATCGCGAGAGCGGTGAACTGCTGCGTCGCTCGGCGCCGTTCGTGCCGCAGGAGAACCTCTTCGCGCGGCCGACCGCCGAGGGCGTGCGCATCGCGCCGTCCGCGCTCGGTGGCTGTTCGTGGTCGCCGATCTCGGTCGATCTCGCGCAGGGCCGGGCCTTCATCGCCGCCGTGCACTGGCCGGCGATGTATTACTCGCGCAAGCTCGATCAGCCCGGTCTGCCATGGGATACCTACACCTTCGTCAAACCAATCCCCGGCGCCGGCGAGGGCGTGCTGGCCGCGATTGATTTGCACAGTGGCGACATTGCGTGGCGCGCGCCGATGGACCAGCCGCTGATCGGCGGGGTGCTCGCGACGGCCGGCAAGGTGGTGTTCGTCGGCGAGTCGGGCGGGCGCTTCACTGCCCTCGGCAGTGAAGACGGGAAAAAACTCTGGTCCGAAGCGATAGCGTCCGGCGTCAACGCGCCACCCGTCACGTATGCCGTCGGCGGCCGGCAGTTCGTTGCGGTGGCGGCGGGCGGCAACAGCCTGTTCGGTTTCAAGACCGGCGACGAGCTGATCAGTTATGCGCTGCCCGATGCGGGAAAAACTCCCTGATGCGCCATCACGGAACGATGAACCGGATGGGCGCATGTCGCGTAGCAACACACGGGGCCCGCATTGATCGAAGCGCCGGCCGGCATGACCACCCACACCCCTGGCGGTTGGCGCGGCTGGTCAGTGCGGGCCCCTTGACCTGCCGCAGGCCACTGGCATGAAGCCCGGGCAGACGGAGCTGGGCCGCCGGCTCGCGAGCGTGCATCTCGGCTTCTGCATTCTGTGCGCACTGCTCGCACTGCCTTATCTCGCGGCCGCTTTCGAGACCTGGCAGCAGTCGCGCCAGTTCGCGGCGTTCGCGCCTTACGCCGAGGTGCTGCAGAAGACCACGCGTGACGCACTGGTCAAGGGTGGCATCGCGGCCGTCGGGGCTGTCTATTTCTTCTGGCGATGGCGCGCGCTGCTGCGTCAGCAGCGCTGAGCGCTCAATGCTCGAGGAAGCGCAGGATCCACTGCGCGAGCAGCAGCGAGTCCACCGGTTCGTCGTAGGTCGGCAGCGCGGCGGCCACGGTGGCCGCCCCGAAAATCTCCTCGCGGCCGCGCACGAGATCGCGCGCGTAGCCGGCGCTGAACTCCGGATGACCCTGGATCCCGAGGAACAGGTCGTCGAACACGAACATCGCGTTTTGACAGTGCGAGTTCTGCGCGAGCAGTCGGGCGCCGGGCGGGAGTTCGAGCACCTGGTCCTGGTGACTGACGAACACACCGTAGCCGCGTGCGGCGGGCTGCATCCAGGGCTGGGGCTGCACGATCTCCACCTGGTGCCTGCCAATCCCCCAGCCCTGTGGGGCTTTCTCGGCGCCTCCGCCGAGCGCAAGTCCCATCATCTGATGCCCGAAGCAGATGCCGACGGCGCGTTTGCGCGCCGCATGCAGATCGCGCACGTACTGCTCGAGACGGCGGATCCAGGGCTCGGGCTCGTAAACCGAGCGCCGCGAACCCGTGATGAGGTAGGCGTCACAGGCGTCGATGCGATCCGGAAACTCGCCCGCATGGACCTGGTACGGCACGATGTCGAGCCCGGGACGCACTTGGTGCAGCAGCCGTGTGAACATGTCCGGATACTCGCCGTGCGTGCCGGCCAGGTGCTCGCGGACCTGGTCGCAGGTGAGGATGCCGAGGCGCAGGATCGCAGATGCAGACATGAGGCTCACGGTGCCGGGCGGCCGGCGGTTTGTCCAGCGTTGAGACCCTGCAGATGAGCGCTGACACCGGGTTTTCAAGAGCGCCGGCGCTCGATGCGCTGGGCATTCCCGTGGCGTTCCTGGTCGTGCGCGGCATCGAGCGCACGGTGCCCGCGGTGCGGGTGCGCGAGGCGGCCGACCGCTTCGTGCACGAACTCCTGCGCACCACGAGCTACGAGTCCGTCGCCGCGGAGCCGGCGCTCGCCGGCTACCGCGACCTGCATGCGCGGGCAGGCAAGACGGGCCGACAGTTCCTGCCTTCACCGGAGAGCCTGTTCAAGCAACTGTTCCGGCGCGGCGGCTGGCGAGCGATCGATCCGCTCGTCGATGCCTACAGCCTCGTGTCCCTGCGCACACGGGTGTCGATCGGCGCGCACGACCTGGCGCGCGTGAGCCTGCCGGTCCGGCTCGCGCGCACCGATGGCAGCGAATTCTTGGTGCCGATCGGCGAGACCGCGCCGCTGCGAATCACCGCCGGCGAATATGCCTACCTGGATGCCGCCGGCCAGGTGCTCGGCCGCATGGAGATTCGTCAGGCTGCCGCGACCTGCGTGACGGCACAGACCACGGACGTTCTGTTCATCGTGCAGGGGCATGCCGGCTTGCCCGCCGCCGAGCTGACAGCGACGGCCGCTGAACTGATCGATTGCCTGACGCGGCTCGTCGGCCCCTGCGCCGACTGGCGACTCAACGTGATCGCCTGAGCACGGCCTCGAGGCCGAGATCTGGAAAGTCGATGAACAGGCCATCGATGCCCGCCGCGAGGAACTCGGCGGCCTCGGCGGCGAGATCGCCATGCGCCGCGGCCGCGGCGCTGCTGCGCAGATCGACCGGCAGGAAATGGTTCTCGGCGCGAAAGGTCCACACGTGCACATCGAGCCCGTGCGCGTGGGCGCTCGCGACGAGCGGAGAGGGCGCGCGCGGCGGTGGACCGTCGAGCACGAGTTTTTTCGGTACGCCCAGGCCTTGCGCATAAGCGGCGACGAAGGCGCAGCCGCTATCGGTGACGAGATCGGCATAGCCGCGTCGATCGCCGGCCAGCACGAAGTCGCGCGGTGCGCCGTCGGCGTCGATCAACTGGATCAGTGGCACGCACAGCCCCGCTCGCGGCAGCACGCGCGCGGCGAGATCCTGCAGGTTCGACACTTCGAAGGACTGGATGAACACGCGTGACGGTGCCGTGAACCCCGTCGCCTGCAACCGCGCGACGAGCAACTCGCCGAGATCGCAGCCGATGACGCCGCCGTCGAGCCGCCGGCCCTCGTGCAGGAAGTACGACGGGTGCTTGGTCTCGGGATAAATGCCGACCGCGCGGCCGTCGGGCGTCGTCATCGACTGTGCGAGCGCGATGATCTCGTCGAAGGTCGGAATCGCTTCGCGTCCGTCGTGCGCCGTGTTCGCCTGCCGCAGCGCCGGAATGCGCTCGACGGCGCGCAGCCGTTTGATTTCCTCGAGCGTGAAATCTTCACTGAACCAGCCGCGCACCGGCTGGCCGTCGATGTGCTTGGTGGTCAGCCGCGCGGCGAACTCCGGCCGCGCGTGCACGTCGGTGCTGGTGTTCGTGGTGTTCAGGCTGCCGTCTGCCTGCAGCACGGCGAGCGCGTTCTCATGGCGGGCGATCAGCACGCCGTCGGCGGTGGCGACGAGATCCGGCTCGATGAAATCCGCGCCCTGTTCGATCGCGAGACGGTAGCTCGCCAGGGTATGTTCCGGACGGTAACCACTCGCGCCGCGATGGGCGATGACGATAGGGCGGCTGTTCATCGGAGCGGGGCGGCGCTCAGTTCGCGCGGTCGTGTGCTATACCGGCCTGCACGCTGTCGATGGCTTTGTTGGCCTGCCGCAGCGCGCGCTTGCGATGACCGCCTTTGTCCGGGGTGGCCTGTTCGAGGGCGGCGCGCGCCGCTTGCAGGTGGACCAGCGCGTCGTGCATTGCCGGTTGATCTGCGATGCCAGGTGTCGGCGCCAGACACAGGCCGATGGCGAGCGCACAAATGCCCGGACAGGTTCGCAGGCTCATCGGTCACCTCTGCATGAGACGGTGACCGCAGTCTGACGCGACGCCCGTGAACGCGTCAAACCGTCCCTCGCCGCAGCGAATCCGCAGTGTTCCTGTGCGCACGGTGACTGGGCCCTCGAGGTGTTGCCGTCCAGGGCGGCCCTTCCGGCGTCAGCGCTCGAACTGCCTGCAGTCGTCTGCCTGGTCGAACGGCCCCGATGACCTGCCTGCGGCCCATTACCGATCCGCGCAGTGGCGGTAGCTTCCGCCCTCGGGCATCCTCAGGCCTTGCGCGGCCATCCGGCGCGCGCCCTTGCACAGGACAGGACGCCATGCACTTCGCCCGACATACACCGACGTTCCATTACGCCCGCTTCACTGCCATCGCCGTTGCGCTGTTCAGTTCCGGCGCGAGCCTCGCCGCGACGATCGAAACGCTGGCAGAAGCCGACTGGGAGGGACAGGCCATCAGCGATCCGCAGGGCCCGTCGACCAGCGGCAGCCTCGAATCGCGCGCTGAACCGGGCGGAGCGGTGGCGGTGGCCGTGCAGGACATCGACGGCGCGGCCGCGGTGCGGGTCGAAGGCATGTCGGCCAACGGTCAGCGCGGCAACACGCTGCTCGCGCGCTCGGTGTGGTCCGAGTCCTTCACGAACACGAGTGGCGGGGCACAGCGTTTCGTCGCCCAGCTTTCGATTCCGTCGATCTCGTTGTTCATCTCCGATGACACGGTGGCGGTGCCTGCCGATCGCACGACCGCCTATTACGACATCTCCCTCGAGGTCAACGGCGGCGTGATGTTCTCGTCCGGCGCCACCCTGAGCGGCAACACCACCGGCCACGATTTCGTGCTGACGGGCACCAGCTTCGGTGGCACCGGGCAGCAGTCGGGCCAGCGCTTCCGCTTCGATTTCCTCGCGTTCGACGGCGCGGTGACCCTCGGGGATTTCGCACCCGACGCGACGCTGCAGGTCGTGTATCGCATCGAGGCCGGCATCGACATGCCTGGATTCGAACTGTTCGCCGATGCGTCGATCGGCGATCCGCTGACGCTACAGACTACATCCATTGCCATCGGCGCGAGCCCGGTGCCGCTGCCGGGGGCGGCGTGGCTCTTCGCCGCGGCTCTGGTCAGTCTGGTCCGTCGTCGACGCGCCTGCGCCTCGTGAATGTCGCAAACGCTCAGCCCGGCCCGCCGGCGTGCGGTGGGGGACGGACTTTCGGTTGGCACAGGATGTTGAAATTCACCACGCAGCGCGGTCCGCCGCGCGGGATCCCGCCACCGTGGAGCAGCGAGCCGTCGAAGACCAGCAGACGTCCCTTGCGCGGCTCCACCTCGCGCACCACCCGATGTTGCTTGTCGACGAACACGGTATTGCCGTCCGCATCGTTGACGTAGTACAGCAGCACCAGGTGCGGGAACGGAAAGTCGGTGTGCGGCCTGCCGTGCGTCTGCGCCGTCTCATAAGGCAGCACCAGGTAGATTCGCGCGGCGAGGATCTCCTGCAGCGCGAGATTGTGCGTCTTGCAGTAGCTGCGCGGGATCTCGAAGAAGTTGTCGAAATGTTCCGAGTTCGCCGCGCTTGATTTGAGCACGTGAAAAAACGACATCGGCGCGCGACCGTGCGCGTCGACCGCGGTGTCTTCGTATTTGCACTTGAATGGAATGCTGGGGTGCAGGCCCATGTCGCCCGAGCGCCCGAGAATCGTCAGTTCGTAGAAGTCTTTCAGGTAGTCCGGAAAGAGATCGTCATAGACCTGGATGTACATCTGGTGCCAGCTCCAGCAGTCTGCATCGCCATGCCCAAGGCCTGAACTTACCCCAAATATGGGATACGGGTTCGGGGCTGGTGGGAAGCGAAATTTTCGGCTGCGTGATGCTGCAGTCGCAGCATGCTGGGGTCGGCGCTGGCCGGTGGCGATGGACTGTCAGGGTTTTGCGGGCGCGGTGTCGCCGTCGACGCTGACGGTCGCCGCGGTGCAGGGTCGCTCGCTGTCGAACGCAGTCAGGGGTCGGCTACGAGGGCGTTGTCACGCCCGCTCATCGCCGCTGACGATGTAGCCCACCCACTCGTCGATCGTGATGTTGCCCGCCTGTTCGACCGCGGCGAGTTCATGCGGCCGCAGCACATCCTGCATGCCGTCGATGCGCTTCCACTCGCACAGCGGCGTGTCGGCCTCGGCCCGCGGCACGTAGCGCGAGGGCTTCACTTTCTGGTAGCGATGGATGTAGCGCGGGCAGTTCTGCCAGAGTTCCGACAGCGTCACGCGCACCACGAGTTCGGCTTCCTTCCACTGCGCGCGCAGCGGGTCGTCTGCGCTGACGCTGGCCGTGCCCTGCACGCGGATGCGATGCGGCGTTTCGAAATCGATGAACAGCAGGCCGACTTCCGGATTGCCGCTGATGTTGCCGGTCGAGAAGTGCATGCCGTTGCCGTCGTAGCTCGGAAACGCGAGCGTGCGCGTGTCGACGACGCGCACGAAGCCCGGATCGCCACCCTTGTACGACACTGTCGGGCGGCCGCGATGATCGACCGACGACAGGAAGAACATGTCGCGGGCTTCGATGAAGGCTCTTTCCATGTCGCCGATCTCGGTTTTGACGGCTATCTGTTCGATGCGGTCGGCCATGCGACGGCTGTCGAACTGATCCTGCAGGGCGCGATGCTGATCGCCATAGATGCGGCTCATGCGGGTGTCTCCCGGTGCGTGGTGCGGGGACGATAGCGGGCAGTCCGGATCTCGACAAGTCGGAGGGGGAGGCTGCGCTATGATGGCGACACGTACAGCCGACAGGACTCACCATGACAAGACGTCGCGGTTTTCTCATCAAGGCCACGCTTGGGACCGTCGGCATTGCTGCGGGTGCGTTGGGCATCGCGACGGCGAGCGCCCAGGTCACGCTGCCGGACACCGCGCGCAAGTCACGACGGCAATTGCAGACGCGGGTGATTCCCGCGACCGGCGAGCGAATTCCCGTGATCGGCATGGGCACCTCGGGCAGTTTCGAAGTGGGCGCGAGCGAGGCGGCGCGCATCCGGCTGCGCGAAGTGCTGCGACGTTTCGTCAAGGCCGGGGCGACGGTCATCGACACCGCGCCGACCTACTCGAGCGCAGAGGATGTTCTCGGCGAACTGCTGGCGGAGGCGAATCTCCGCGAGCACATTTACCTGGCAACGAAGCTGTCCGGCGTCACCGGCCGCGAGGCCGGTCTCGCCCAGTTCGCGGAGTCGCTCCGTCGCCTGAAGACGGACCGGGTCGAGCTGCTGCAGGTCCACAATCTGCGCGACACCGCGACCCAGCTCGACGTCGCGCGCGCGCTGAAGGCGGAGGGCAAAGTCCGCCATGTCGGCATCACGCACTACGTCGAAACAGCGCATGCGGAGCTCGCGACGCTGATGGCGAAGCACCGGCCGGATTTCGTGCAGATCAACTATTCGCCGGTCTCGCGTGGCATCGAGCAGCGCGTCCTGCCGCTGGCGGCGGATCTCGGCATCGCCGTGATGGTGAACCGCGCGTTCGAAGACGGGCGGCTGTTCACCCGGATTGCGGATCGGCCGGTCCCCGCCTGGGCAAAGGACGTCGGGGCAGATTCCTGGGCGCAGCTGATCCTGAAGTTCGTGCTGAGTCCGCCGGCCGTGACGGTCGTGATCCCGGCCACGTCGAAGCCGCGCAATCTGTCCGACAACCTGAAGGCCGGCCTCGGGCCGATGCTCGACGCGCGGCAGTGCGAGGCCTTGAGCGCGGCGCTGGCCTGAGCGCCCGTCGTGCGCGACTGGCGCGGTCGGCTTCTTCGCGCGCTCGGCATCGAGGCGGCCGAAGCGGGGCAGGTGGCGGCCGGCTTCACGATGTTCCTGTGCCTGTTCGCCGCCTATTTCCTGCTGCGACCGGTGCGCGAAACGATGGGCGTGGCGGGCGGCGTGGACAATCTGCAGTGGCTGTTCACCGGCACGTTCGTCGCGACCCTGCTCGCGTTTCCGCTGTATGGCGCGGTGGCCCGGCGGGTGCCGACGCGCGCGATCCTGCCGCTGGTGTTCGGGTTCTTCGCGTTCAATCTGGTCTGCTTCGCGCTGGCGCTCTGGCGTTGGCCCGGGCACATCGGGCTCGCGCGCGCGTTCTACATCTGGCTGTCTGTGTTCAACCTGATTGCCATCTCGCTGGCCTGGAGCGTGCTCGTCGACAACTTCAGCGCGACCCAGGCGAAGCGGACGTTCGGACTGTGCGCGGCCGGCGCCAGCGTCGGCGGCATGCTCGGACCTCTGCTCGCGGTGGCGCTCGTCGGGCCCATCGGCCACGCCGGACTGCTGCTGGCGTCAGCCGCGCTGCTGCTCGCCTCGACAGTCGCCGCCGGCACGATCAGGCGCGACGCGGCGCCCGCCGCGGCGCCGCGCGAGGCCCTCGGCGGCAATCCCTTCCAGGGTGCGATCGATGTCGCCCGCTCACCGTACCTGCTCGGCATCGCGTGCTTCATGGTGTTGCTCGCGACGGTCAGCACTTTCCTGTAAGTCGAGCAGGCCCGCCTGATTGATCTGCGTTTTCCCGATCGCGCCGATCAGACGCGGGTATTCGGCACGCTCGATGCGCTGGTGCAGACCCTGTCGGTGCTCGGGCAGGTGTTCATCACCGGGCGCGTCGCGCGGCGGCTCGGCCTCGGCGTGCTGCTGGTGGCGGTGCCGCTGGTCACCGTGGGCGGTTTTCTGTGGCTCGCGCTGGCGCCCGGGTTTGCCGTGCTCGCCGTCGTGATGGTGCTGCGGCGGGCAGGGGAATACGCGTTCGTGCGCCCCGGTCGCGAAATGCTCTACAGCGTGTTGTCGCCGTCGGCGAAGTACCAGGCGAAGCAGTTCAACGACACGGTGGTGTACCGCGGTGCGGACGCCGTCAGCGCGTGGCTCAAGACCGCGCTCGATACGCTGACCCAGCAGCCGGCCGTGGCGATGATCGGTGGCGCGGCCTGCGCGCTGCTGTGGGCCGTGAACGGCGGTTGGTTGGCGCGACGACAGCGGGCGCTGGCATCGAAGCTCAATCGCTGTTCGCAAATCAGCTGCGGTCGTAGGTTGGGCTGACGCAGGAAGCCCAACGCGTGCGCCGTCATCGCGCGACCGGACCGTGCTCGATCACGCCGCCGACAGGCACAGTTGGCGCGGCGTGAGCGGGTGCAAACAGACGCGCCCATGTTGGGCTTCCTGCGTCAGCCCAACCTACGGGATTGGCCGGGAGGGCCTCGAGTTCATTGCTGTTGGTCGACATTTGCACTCAGCTATTCAGCCGCGGCCGCACGGCCACGCACTGAGCGGCACCCGCGCTCGGCACCGGCACGCGCGACCCGCCGCGCTCACAGCGCCGGCCACTCGCCCGTCACCAGGGCGACGAGTTGATCCGTCGCCTTGCCCCAGCCGTCGTGGAAGCCCATCTGTTCGTGCGCCGCGCGGTCGGCTTCGCTCCAGTGCAGGACGCGTGCGGTGTAGCGCGTGCCGCCCGCCTCGTCGGCAAAGGTGATGATGCCGGTCATGAACGGCTTGTCGGCCGGTTCCCAAGCACGGGTGTAGGCGTCGGTGAACACGAGTTTCGCGTTCGGCACGACGTCGAGGTACACGCCGGCATTCGGAAACTCGCTGCCGTCGGGTCCGCGCATCACGATGTAGCTGCTGCCGCCGGGGCGCACGTCGAGTTCGACGACCGGCGTCGTCCACGGGCGCGGCGTGAACCATCGCTTCAGGAGGTCCGGCTGCGTCCACGCGCGAAACAGGCGATCGCGCGGCGCGTCGATCAGGCGGGTGAGACTCAGTTCCCGGTTCATGTCGCACCGCCTGCGCTCGCACCGCCGAGCATGAGTTCGCGCACCGGGCGCACTTCGACGCTGCCGTAGCGCGCCGGCGGGATGCCGGCCGCGACGCGCAGCGCTTCGTTCAGATCGCGCGCATCGAGCAGATAGAAACCGGCGAGCAGTTCCTTCGTTTCGGCGAACGGTCCGTCGGTGACGAGCACTTCGCCGTTGCGCACACGCACGGTCGTTGCCGTGTCGATCGCATGCAGCGGCTCTGCGGCGAGCAGCATGCCGCTCTTCAGGACTTCCTCGTAGTACTGCGCGCAGGTCTCGTCGGGACAGCTGTGCCAGTTCGCCTCGGAGAGATAGATCAGACAGAGATACTTCATCGTGCGCTCCTCGGTGCGTGTCAGTCGGGCAGCATTTCGCCATTGATGATCCAGGGCGTGCCGTAGCGATCGTGCAGCATGCCCCATGTTCGGGCCCAGAAGGTCGGCTGCAGCGGCATCACGACCTGCGCGCCGTCGGCGAGCGCGTGGAAGGCGCGTTCCGCCTCGGCGACGGTGTCGTAGCAGAGCGTCACGGTGACGCCCTTGATGCCTTCGTATGGGGTCGGGCCGCAACTGTCGCCCGCCATCAGGATGCCGCCGCCGGGCAGGGCGACGCGGGCATGCAGCACCACGTCGGGATGATCCTTGAAGTGCTCTGCAAGCGGTGAATCGCCGGCGCGCAGCACCTGCTCGAGCCGGCCGTCGAGCGCCTGCGCGTAGAACGCCATAGCCTCGGCGCAGGTGCCGTTGAACGACAGGTAGGGAATCGGGTGGGGCATGGGAACTCCTCGTGGGCATCGGTGATGCCGGGTGGTCGAACGGCAGGGGCCGGGATCGACATTGTCACGCGTCGCGTCTGAACCGCCGGGCGCGCACTAGGATCCGCGGCCAGGCATTCAGGTGAACACCTCTAGTGCCTGTGCAGGTTTCTTGAACGTGCATGTCCGGCGCTACTTGGCAGCCCAGTGGCGGCGCGGAACGCAGGCTGCCGCCGCCCCCGGGCGCCAACAACGCAGCGCGCGCATGGCCTCACGTAGCCCGGATGAAGCGCAGCGCAATCCGGGATCGCGGCGGCGCCGTCGCTCATCCCCGGCACCCGTGCCACGCCCTCCGACTGCCGCGGTTCGACGCCGTACGAGCTCCCGATCCCGGATTCCGCGATGCTGCATCCGGGCTACGTCAGGCGTCGCCGCGCTTTCATCCTGTCGGGTGAGGCAGGCGCCTCACGGCCGGCCGACGCAAGAAGCCCGCAATGGCCGTGTCTGTTGGCGGCCGGCGTGAATTTGCGCCCGGTGAATCAGCCGGTGACCGCTGCCTCCATCTCGCGCAGGCGGCGTTCGAGGTAGCGCCGCTCAGGCGCCTGCGGGGTCAGTGTCAGCGCTGTCCGGTAGGCCGCCATCGCTTCCTGGACGCAGCCGCTGCGCCGGCAAAGGTCAGCGCGGGCGGCATGGGCGAGGTGATAGGTGGCGAGCTCGCCACGGGCGAGCAGGGCATCGACGAGCGCGAGGCCGGTCGCGGGACCGTCCCGCATCGCGATGGCCACGGCGCGATTGAGTTCGACGACCGGAGACGGTTCGACCCGCCACAACACTTCATAGAGGCCTGTGATTTGAGCCCAGTCGGTCTCCTCGTGACTGGGCGCTTCCACGTGCACGGCGGCGATCGCGGCCTGCAGCGCGTAGCTGCCCCAGCGCGGCAGCGCGAGCGCACGTTCGACGAGACGCAGACCCTCGTCAATCTGCCCGCTGCGCCAACGCGTCCGGTCCTGCGCCTCGAGCGGCACGAGATCGCCCTGTGCGTCCGTACGCGCGCCCTGCCGCGACGCATGCAGCAGCATCAGGGCGAGCAGGCCGACGACTTCGGCTTCGGGCAGCAGCTCGACGAGCAGGCGCGCCAGCCGTATTGCTTCGTCCGTGAGATCAGCGCGCAGGTGATGTTCGCCGGCCGACGCCGAATAGCCCTCGTTGAACACGAGATAGATGACCCGCAGCACGCTCGCGAGCCGCGCCGGCAGTTCGGCCGCCGCCGGCACTTCGTACGGAATGCCGGCGGCGCGAATCTTGTGCTTGGCGCGGACGATCCGCTGGGCGACGGTCGGCGCCGGCTGCAGGAAGGCCCGCGCAATCGCTTCGGTGGTCAGGCCGCAGACTTCCCGCAGCGTCAGTGCGGTGCGCGCCGCGTCACCCAGGCCCGGATGACAGCAGGTGAAAATCAGGCGCAGGCGGTCGTCGTGCAGGACGCCGTGTTCGTCGTCGTCGTCCGGTGGCGGTGCGGCGGGCTCCTCGATCGCGTCGAGCGCGACGAAGCGCCGTTCGCGGCGCAGGCGATCGATGGCCTTGAAGCGCCCCGTCGACACCAGCCAGGCGACGGGATTTGCGGGCACCCCGGTTTCGGGCCACTGTTCGAGCGCCGCGCGAAATGCGTCCTGCAGGGCTTCCTCGGCCCGATCGAAATCGCCGAGCAGACGCACGAGCGTCGCAAAGACCCTGCGGCTGTCCTGGCGGTAGACGGTGTCGATGGCGCGCGCGTCGGTCATGCGAACAGCCTTGCGGAATCGTCCGCCGGTCGCAAGCGGCGCTCATCCGACACGCGGCGTGGAAGTTACACCAGCAGCCAGACGATCGTGGCGACGATCCAGCTGCCTTCGTTCGCGATTTCGCTGATCAGCGAACCGACGCGGTTGCGGTCCCAGCCGGCTTCGCGGATTGAAAAGCAGAGCTGGCCGAGGCGCGTGCAGATCGTCACGTGGCCGGCAATGACGCCGAGCGGCGCGAGGCCACCGCCCCCGACCTGCGCGAGATTCCACGCGAGAGTGAGCTGCGGCACGCCCTTGAAGAACACGGCCAGCCAGCCGCGCACGAGCGGATCGCGCCAGCCGAGGCCGCGCCAGGCGCCGACGCCGAGCGTGGCGACGATGCCGGCGACGGCGATCGCGGCGGTGAGGTCGTCGATGAAGGTCCAGCTGCCGGTGCCGCGCCAAGCCAGCGCCGTGAGATTCGCGGCGATGATCGTGGTCCAGATCGCATAGGCCCAGACGGTCTGTCGCGTCACCCGACTCGGCTGCGTGCGATGCGCCTGGACCGACAGGCCGAGGTTGATCACCAGGAACAGGGCCCAGAACAGGAACCAGCTGATGCTGAGGCCCTCGGTGCTCGACAGCATGTGCAGGGTCTGACTGCCGCCGAAGATCAGCGCGCAGACGATCTGCACGACGAACAGCAGATCGGCCAGGCGCCGCTGCCCGGCGGCGGGCACGCGTGCGGTCGTCACGGGTTCAGCGCACCGCCGCCAGCGTCGATCTGCAACACCACCGGCCGCTGATTGCTCCAGCCGCCGACGTAGAAACGTCCGGCGTCGTCACGCGTCACGGAACCGTAGAGCAGCAGCGTGGGCAGATCGCCCGTGTCCAGCGCGAAAGCGCCGGCGAGGCCGCTGTCGACGTCGTGCACCACCCATTCGAAGGCGCCGTGCTCGCGCCTTGCGACGCCGGCCACGAGCGTTTCGCCGCTGAACGCGAACAGCGACGGCGCATAGGCCGCGCCGTCGGGATGGAAGTAGCCGAGGGCCTTGACGGTCGCCGCGCCGCCCGGCGTCGGCACGACGAGGTACAGCCGTCCGGTGTGGGTCGTGAACGCGACACGGTCATCGGCAAGATAGCTCACGCCGACGATCCCGTGATGCCCGGCGGGCTTCACGCCTTCGAGATAGTCCGGCAGCGGATGCGCGGCGACTTCGGTCAGGGTCGGATCGAGCTCGACGAGCTCCGCGCGGAAGCCGCCGCTCGCGTCCGCCGTCACGCGCGGCACGAACGCGTGTTCGTCAGGGCCGACGACCAGATTGCGCGACACGTGGCCGGCGGCCGCGCCGATGGTCGTGCTGCGCGTCTCGCCGGTCTCGGTGTCGTAGACATGGAGCACGTGATCGAAGTAACCGAGCGCATAGACGTGGCGCCCCGTGGTGCCGACCGCCATCAGCGCTTCGCGCGTCGCGAGCAGGTGTTCCCAGCCCCCTTGCGCCGGATCCATGCGCCACAGGTGTCCGCCCCAGCGCGGTAGGCTCATCGCCTGCTGATCTTCGCCTTCTTCGTCGAAGGTGGCGAAGTAGAGGAGGCCGTCGGCTGCCTGCACGATCTTCGAATGCAGTTTCACCTGCGACTCGCCATCGCGCAGCAGCGACAGTCGGCGCAGTTCGTCGACCGCGTTGCCCCGGTCGGACCAGCCATCGGTGGCGGGGTCGTACTCGAGCAGGTGCGGACTCTCGGTGGCGTCGCCGGCCGAGACCCCTACATAAAGATGACCGCGCGCGTCGCGCCCGGTGGCGCCCCACACGCTGGTGCCGCCGGCGATGTCGGGCAGCGTCAGCGCGCGCACGCGCGGCGCGCTGAACGCGGTGTCGGGTGTCGGCAGAAACACGCTGCCGCTGCGCTCGGCGATTGAGCGCAACGCGGCGCTGGCCGGTGCAGCCGGCGCGTCGTCGGTCACGCGCACGCCGCCCTGCGCGGTCTGCCACATCCACCAGCCCGCGCCGCCCGCCGCGGCGAGCATCAGCAGCGCGAAGATCACCGCCGCGGCCTTCATCAGGGCAGCCGCCGACGGCCGGTGCGGTGTCCGCTGTGCGCAGGTGACCGGTCCATCACGGCGCGCCCGGAGAACCCGCGTCCCTGCGGAGTACCTCGGCGTAGGTGGCGGTCGATCCCGGCACGATTTCGCAGTGCAGCCAGGCCGGCGTCAGCTTGCCGTCGGTGCTGACGATGAACGCGCGCCAGTAGTACTCGGCGGCCATGTCCGTTGCGCGCGGCGGCGTCGCCTGCGGCGGATCGTCGAACATCAGCGCATTGCCGCCGAGCGCGCGCGCCGCGGCGAACGCGCACTCGGCGCGGGTCTGCACGGTGTCGTGTTGTTGGATGTCGGCCGCGTGCGCGATGCCCGCGCACAGGGCCAGTGGCAGCAGAAGCCCGCGACGCTCGCGGCTTCCGGGACGCTGTTCGGCGTTCAAATGAGCGGTATCACTTTCTGCGCGAACTCGCGCGCAATCTCGCGCAGGTGCATCATCGGCGGCAGCAGGCTGACTTCCTTCAGACCGGCGCGGCCGGCGGCGCGAATCTTCTCGGCGACTTCCGACGGCCCGCCGACGATGCAGGTGCCCTCGATCATCTCGGGCGTCAGCAGGCTGCGTTCGACGGCGGGATAGTAGCTGCAGTGTCCTTCGTGGAGCATCTGGTGCTTCTTCTCTTCCGGCAGCGGCATGTGTTCGATGCGATCGAGGTACTGCTGCCACACGTTGCGCATGAACGGCGGCACCACGCTGTCGTCCCGGGTGTAACGCCAGACTTCGTAGACGAAGTGCAGCGCCGTGACGACCCATGAACCGGCCGCTTCGATGACGCGTGGCGTGGTCAGCTTCTCCCCCGGCCGCAGCACCACCGCGTGGCACAGGGACGTCGTGTGATAGCTGTCATCGAGCGTGCGGCCGACCTTCTCGGCGCCGGCTTTCACCAGATCGAGATTCGCCTTCATCATCTCCGGTTGCTCGTTGAAGATCGAAATCAGGCCATCGCCGTAGGCACCGGCGGCACGCAGCGCGAGCGGCCCGTTGGCGGCGACGTAGATCGGGATTTCGTCGTAGGTGTTGCGGAAGCCGCTGCCGTGCACCTGCCAGGCGATTTCGGTGGTCTTGTCGCGGTAGGTGTAATCGACGTTCTCGCCCTTGAGCATCGTGCGCACGACGCGCAGGTATTCGCGGAACTCCTTCACACCCATCGGATCCTGGCCCATCACGCGCATCGCGGTGTGGCCGGTGCCGATGCCGAGGAAGGTGCGGCCCGGCGCCAGCACGTTGATCGATGAAATCGCGGCGGCGGTCGTCGGCGCGATGCGTGTGCCGGTGATGGCGACGCCGGTGCCGATTCTGATCTTCGACGTGGCCTGCGCGGCCAGCGCCATCACGGCGTAGCAGTCCGACCACATCATCTGTGTGTCCGGGAACCAGCACGCGTCGTAGCCCCAGTCCTCGAGGTCCTTCGCGATCCGGTAGTCCGAGATGCGGGTCTGTACGTGACAGCTGAATTTCATGTTGCCTCCAGGTCGTTCGTTATTGAAAGAGCGGCGCCGGTGGTCACCGGCGACGCGCTGTGCCGGGCTCAGGCGGCCCAGTCGATGACGCCGGTGATCTGCCGCGCCTGCAGGCGCGGCATCACTTCCTTCGCGAACAGCCGCATGCTGCGCTCGGCTTCCGCCCATGGCATGCCGGCATAGCTGAAAATGCCGATGTAGCCCTCGGCGCCGATGCGCTCGGCGTTGCGGACGATGGTGTCGTAGCACATGTCGGGCGTGCCCCACACCTGGAGACTCATGAAGTAGTCGACGGCCATGTCAACGCCGCCCTTCTGGATCTTCTCGGCGAACTGGCCGTAGTACTCGTAGCCCTTCTGGCCCTTCAGGTGATCCTCATGGAAGCGGTAATGGTCGAGCACCGTCTGCCAATAGCCGCCGATGTAGCGTTTCGCATATTCATACGCGCGATCGCGATCGGGATCGCAGAAGGTCCAGCCGGCGACGATTGGCGCCGGCGGCTGGTGGCCGTGCAGTTGCTGGAACACAGCGTTGTAGTTCGCGACTTCCTTCTCGACCTGATCCCACGGCTTCTGTGGCACGACCAGCAGGCCGACGCCGAGCTTCGCCATGATCTCGACCGATTCCGGCGAGACCGCCGCGGCGTACGTGCGACCCTTGAAAGTCTTGAACGGGGCAGGGCGGATGTCGGCGCGTGGCTGCTGCACGAACTTGCCGTCGTATTCGCAGTAGCCGTGCTCGAGCCCGCCGAGCACGCACTCGGCGCTCTCGACGAAGCGCGCGCGCGAGTCGCCCATGTCCTGGCGGAACAGATCGAACTCGACGCGGCCGGCGCCGCGGCCGAGGCCGAGGATCATCCGGCCGTCGGACAGGTGGTCCAGCACCGAGATCTGCTCGGCGGCGCGCAGCGGATCGTGCCAGGGCAGCACGATTACCATCGTGCCGAGCTTTGCGCGCCGGGTCCGGCCCGCCATGTAGGTCAGGAACTGGCAGGGATCCGGACTCATCGTGTAGTCGGTGAAGTGATGCTCGACCGTCCACACGGATTCGAAGCCGAGCGGCTCGGCGAGTTCGGCAAGGGCGACGTCGTGCTTGTACACCTCGCGGTCGCTGGTGTGCCTGTTCGTGTTCTGGAAGATCGTCGACATCCCGACATGCATGGTGCGTACTCCGGCAGGACTGGGGTGAGGGTCGATTGTACCCAAGGCGCCCGTGACCGGGAGTCCGCGCCGTCACGCTGTTTTACCCCAAGCCGGAGGAGACAACCTTGCTGCGCCTGCACAACGGTGCCTATACTCCGTCACACCGCAGTCATCTGCAGCGAGGTCAGCGTGCTCTACCACCTCTACGAAATGAATCACGCCGCCATCGCGCCGCTGCGCACCGCAGTCGAATGGAACCGACTGTTCTTTGACCAGCCCTGGAATCCCTGGGCCCAGACCTACCCCTACAAGTCCTTCGCCGCCGCGTGGGACGTGTTCGAGAACCTGACCCGCCGCTACGGCAAGCCCGCCTTCGGCATCGATACCATCGATTTGGTCGGATCGCGCTGCGGCATCACCGAAGAAGTGGTGTGGAGCCGGCCGTTCTGCGACCTGCTGCATTTCAAGCGTGACCCCGAGTCGTTGCAGCCCTGGCGCCGGCATGACCCGCGCATCCTGCTCGTCGCGCCGCTGTCCGGCCACTATGCGACGCTGTTGCGCGGCACGGTGAAGGCGCTGCTGCCCGATCACGATGTCTACATCACCGACTGGCGCGACGCGCGCACGGTGCCGCTCGCGATGGGCGAGTTCGATCTCGACGATTACATCGACTACGTGATGGACTGCCTGCGCTTCCTCGGCCCGAACACGCACGTGATCGCCGTGTGCCAGCCGGGGCCGGCCGTGGTCGCGGCGACGTCCCTGCTCGCGGCCGACGACGACCCCTGCGTGCCGGCGAGCATGACGATCATGGGCAGCCCGATCGACACGCGGCGCAGCCCGACCGAGCCGAACCGCCTCGCGACGACCAAGCCGCTCGACTGGTTCGAGCGGAATGTCGTGATGCGCGTGCCGTTCCCGCACGCGGGTTTCATGCGCGAAGTCTATCCGGGCTTCCTGCAGTTGACGGGCTTCATGACGATGAACCTCGATCGCCACATGAACGCCCACAACAAGCTGTTCCAGAGCCTCGTGACCGGCGACGGCGATTCGGTCAACGCGCACAAGGACTTCTACGACGAGTACCTCGCGGTGATGGATCTGAACGCGAGCTACTACCTGCAGACGCTGAAGGTCGTGTTCCAGGAGCATCAACTGCCGAACGGCACGATGCGTCATCGCGGTCGTCTGGTCGAACCGGCGGCGATCACGAAGACGGCGCTGATGACGGTCGAAGGCGAGAAGGACGACATCTCCGGCATTGGCCAGACGCAGGCCGCACACGACATCTGCACCGGCATCCCGGCCGACATGAAGCAGGACTATGTGCAGGCGGGCGTCGGCCACTACGGCGTGTTCAACGGCTCGCGCTTCCGCTCCGAGATCGCGCCCCGCATCCGCGACTTCATCCGCAGCCACAACCGCCGCTGAGGCGGTTCAGCACACGCGCGGGCCGACCGGCTCGCGTCCGGCCGAATTGCGTACAATGGGGCGGCGGCACGAGGCCTCCGCGTCCCCGGGTGGGTGATGCCCCGCGTGCCCGTACCACGGGAGTCACCGGATGAAAACGCGCAAACTCGGCAGCCTAGGCCCGCTCGTGTCCTGCATCGGCCTCGGTTGCATGGGCATGTCGGAGTTCTACGGACCGACCGACGATGAACGCGCGATCGCGGTCCTGCATCGCGCACTGTCGCTGGGCATCACCTTCTTCGATACCGCGGACATGTACGGCCCGCACACCAACGAGAGCCTGCTCGGCAAGGCCTTCGCCGGGCGCCGTTACGAGGCGTTCATCGCGACCAAGTTCGGCATCGTGCGCGACGCGCAGGGCGGCTTCAACGGCGTATCCGGCCGGCCCGAGTACGTCAGGGCGTGCTGCGAGGCGAGCCTGCGCCGCCTGCGCACCGACCACATCGATCTCTATTATCAGCACCGCGTCGATCCGCAGGTGCCGATCGAGGAGACCGTCGGCGCGATGGGTCAGCTCGTCGCGGCCGGCAAGGTGCGGTTCCTCGGCCTGTCCGAGGCCAGCGTGCCGACGCTGCGCCGCGCCTGTCGCGAACACCCGATCACCGCGCTGCAGTCCGAGTATTCGCTGTGGTCGCGCGATCCCGAAGACGGTCACCTGGCGGCCTGCCGCGAACTCGGCGTCGGGTTCGTGCCCTACAGTCCGCTCGGCCGCGGCTTTCTGTCCGGCACGATCCGCAGCGTCGAGGATCTCGCCGCCGACGATTTTCGCCGCCTCACGCCGCGCTTCAGCGGCGAGAACTTCCAGCGCAATCTCGACGTCGTCGGCAAGCTCGAAGAATTCGCGCGCGCCCGGGGCTGCACCCCGGCCCAGTTGGCGCTGGCGTGGGTGCTGTCGCGCGGTAACGATCTGATTCCGATTCCCGGCACGACGAAGCTCGAGCGTCTGGCCGAGAACGTCGCGGCGACCGACATCGAGTTGAGCCCGGCGGAACTGGCCGCCATCGAAGACGTGGCGCCGAAGGGTTTCGCGGCCGGCGAGCGCTATGACGAACGCCGCATGACGATGATGAATCTCTGAGCGCACAGCGATGCCGAGCGAAGGAACGCCGACACCGCCGCCAGTGACCCGGAGCCCGCCCCCGCGCGGCCGACTGCGCGCCGCCGTCCGCCGGCATCCGTGGCGTACGCTCACCTTGTGCGGCTGCGTGCTGGTCGTGGCGGGCCTGGCCGCCCTGTTCAATCCGGCCTTGCAGAAGCGCTGGCTGCTGCCGCGCATCGCGCCGCACGTCGAACGCCTGCACGTCGACTTCCTGCAGGTCACACCCTGGTCGCTGGATCTGCGCGGTGTCGATGTCCAGTGGCAGGGCATGCAGGTGTCGATCGGCGAAGCCGGTATCGTGTTCAATCCGTTCGGGCTCCTGACCGACACCGTCGTGGTACACGAACTCGCGGTGCGTGCTGGCGCCGTCGACCTCACGCGCTACCGTGCGGGGCCGCCGTCGACGACACCTTTCCCCGGCCTGCTGAGCGTCCTCGACGCGGGTTACGGCGTCGTGCTGAACGATGTCGATGCGACGCTGAACGCGATCCTGCCCGACGGTCAGGAAGCCCGGATCCGGCTGTCCGGCAGTGGCATCCGGCCGCACGTCAGCGGCGCGCTCGATTACACGCTGGCGCTGCGCCGGGTCGACGGTGAGATCGAGGCACGTGGTCAGCTGACGATCGAACAACTGTCGCGCGGCCGCTTCCGTCGCGTGCACGCAGCCGCCGACGTCGAGCTGGCGCTGGCAAGCCTGCCGCACGCCGAACGTGCGGCCGTCACGCTCGATCTGACGCCGGCCCCCGGCACCGGGCGCGCGCGCTACCTGGCGCGCCGCGATCGCGGCCATCGACCGCCGCCGCCCGAAGCCGTTGCCGTCACGCTGACGAGTGTCGACGGGCAGGGCCAGACGCGCGCCCGCTTCACGCTCGCGGGCCTTTATCGCGGCGACGACGGCAGTCTTGGCGGCACCTATACGCTGGATGCGGGCCACACGCTGATCGCGCCCTATGTCGGCGCGCAGCCGCTGCCGGCGTTCGCGCTCGCGGGCCACGGCGTACTCGGCGTGCAGACGATGAGTGGCGCTGTCGACCTGACTTTCGACGCGGCCACCGCGCTCAGTGCGCTCGACCGCGTGCTCGGCGCCAATCCCGCACTGCCGCCCACGCTCACGCTGCACAGCGCTGTCACCCTGGCGCTGCAGGGCGAGCGACTCGCCCTGACGCGACTCGAACACGCCCTCGTGCAGGGCGCCGAGACGCACACCCCGCTCATCGCACAAACGCTGCAGGGGCCGCTTGTCATCGACATGGCGAATCCCGCGGCGCTGCTCCAGACGCCGCGCGTGTTCGGCACGCTCGCCGTGTCCGGTGTGCCCTTGCCGTGGATCAACGGGCTGCTCGCCGGGCCGCAGATCGAAGGCGGCACGCTCGGCGCGGCGTTCGAACTCGCGACGGACGACGAAGCGCGCGTGCAGCTGTTGCCGCTGCAGCCCGTCACGCTGAGCGAGTTCGCCGTCAAGGCCGCGGGCGAAGTGCTCGCGCCGCGTCTGCAACTGAGCCTGCTGCCACGGATCACGAAGTCCGACGCGCGCGTGCGCGTGCGGGTCGACGAGCTCGCACTCACCAACGGCAAGCAGGCGCTGCTCGGCGGCAGCCTGCGGATCACGCAGCCGCTGCCGGCTACCGACGACACCCCGCTGCGCGTGAGCTATGCACTCGACGCCGACGTCGATGCGCTGACGGCGCTGCCGGTCCTCGCCGCCCGGCGTGAGCAGTACCCACTGCCGGCCGCGCTCGCGGTCACGGCCAAGGGCGATCTCGATCTGCTCGGCGGGCAGGTGACGATCGCGGCGCTCGACGCCAGCGTCGCGCAGGCCGCGCGCACGGCGCTGATTCGTGTGCTGTCGCGTCAGGCCTTCGTGCTGCCGGCCGCGGGGTCGGGCAAGGCCTTCGAGAATCCCCAGGGCGAACTCGCGACCCTGAGCCTGCGCGGCTTCGATCTCGCGTGGGTGTCGGCACTGGTCGACGGCATCGATCTGCGCGGCACGCTGGCCAACGCCGATCTGCTGCTGACCGCGCCGGCTGCAGGTCGGCTCGCGTTCGCCGCTTCGACGCCACTGCGCATCGACGGACTGAGCGCGCGTGTCGGGGACGATCCGATGGTCAGCGATCTGACGGTCATCGCCGCGCCGAGTGCCGACTATTCAGCGCAGCGCGTGCGTTTCGATCTCCAGCAGTTGAGCATCAGCAGTCGCGGCCGCAGCCTCGTGCGCGGCACGCTGGCCGGCAACGTGCCGCTGGCGCCGGGCGCGAAGGATCCGCTCGGCGGCGAAGGACGGCTCGAACTCGATCTGCAGGCGCTGGCGGCGCAGCCGGCGCTGCGTCGCGCCCTGGATAGCGCCCTCGATCGTGCGGTGCCCGATCTCGCACTCGACGGCACGGTGGACTTCGCGGCGAGCCAGACCGGCGACACCCTGCGCGTCGTGCGCCTGGACGCGAAGCTTGCAGCCGGTCGACGCGCGAACTTTGCGCTGAAGGCGACGCGCAGCCTGGACATCCGCCCGACGCTCGCGCGTGGCGAACGTCTGGCCCGTCACGTCGTCGGCGGTGTCGAACTTCAGATCAGGGATCTGTCGTCGGCCGTGATCGAGCGCTTCGTCGCGCTGGAGGGCATCGATTTCGCCGAGATCAATGCTGACCTGCGTCTGGAGTCGGACGGCTCGCTGCTCAAAGCCGACAGCGCGGCGCCGCTGCGCCTCGAACGGGTCCGCGTCAGCGACGGCAAGCAGGCGTTGCTGCAGCCGTTCGACGTCGGCACGGTCGCGAACTTCGTGGTCGAAGGCCAGGAAGTGCGGCTCGAACTCGCGGATTTCGCGCTCAGCTTCACGGGCGCGAGCACGCCCGCACTTGCCGGCCGCGTGGACGCGACGGTCGAACCCGAACGCACCGTGCCGCTGAAGCACCTGTCGACGGCGTTCTCGGCCCAGGTGCCGCAGTGGCTGTCGCAGCCGGCGGTGATGCCGGGGCACAAGCTGACCGCCGGCACCCTGACGGCGACGATCGACGTCGAGCCCGATGGCGCGATTGCGGCGCGCGGCGCGCTCGACGGCCTTGCGGCGAGCGCGCCACTGGCGATCTCGCACATCGAACTGCCGGTGACCGGCGCGATGGCAGCCGATGGCCGCGGCTTCAATTTCACCGCGCCGCTGACGGCGGACGGCCGCTCCGGCGTCAGCAATGCGTCGGTGACTGCGACCTACGCACCGGAGCCGGGCGAAAGCAGCGTGTTGCGCCTGCGGCTGGAAAGTGCGCTGTTCTACCTGAACGATCTGCTGGCCACGGTCGACTCGCTCGCGCCTCAGGCGCCCGTCACGGCACCGACCGGTGAAGCGGCTGCCACCGCGCCAGCGGCGCCGATCGCGCTCGATCGCCGCCGCGACCAGGACGCCGCCTGGAACGTGCTGCCGTACGGCACCGAGCTCGAGTATGCGATCGAGAAGCTGTTCTACACCGACTATCTCGCGTTCGATGGCGTGCAAGGCAAGCTCAGGGTGCGCAAACGCACGCTGTCACTGACGGAAGTCGCGGCCCGCTTTCACGACAGTCCGATGCGCCTCGATGGCAAGCTGTCGTTTCGGCCCGAGGCCGCTGAACCCTACCTGCTCGACGTCAACGGCACGGTCAGGGATTTCAACCTGAACCAGTTTTTCAAGGAACTCGTGCCGGGCGAGCGGCCGCGGGTCAAAGGGCTGTTCAGCGTGAAGCTGAAAGCGGACGGCGAGATGCCCAATCTCGGCCAGTTGCGCAACGACACCCTGTTCGACATCCGCATGCGCAGCCGCAAGGGCGTGTTCCGGCCGTTGCCGCCGTCGAGCACCCTGCTGGCGAGCACCTCGGACTTGCTCGGCTTCGTTGGCGAGAGCCTGTCATACGTGCCGACCGGTGGCTTCGGTGCCGGCACCATCGCGCGCCTCGTGAACTACATCAGCCGGGTCGAATACGACGTGATCGACATTCACATCCGGCGTCCGGAGACACAGCAGGTCGAGATTCAGCGCTTCCTGGTCCAGAGTCCGACGATTTCGATCACCGCGGCCGGTGGTATCGAGCACGTCCCGGGCAAGGACATCCTCGACAGCCCGCTCGACCTGCGCGCGAACCTCGACATGTCGGGCCGGGGTGCCGCCATCCTCTACAGCATGGGCCTGCTGCGCAACGAACAGAACGACGCCGGCTACTGGCGCGGCCCTGAATTCAAGATCTGGGGCACGCCGACGCTGTCCGAATCGAATTTCGCCGACATCATCCGCCAGGCCAGCGACGGCACCGTCAAAGGCGGCGTGACCCGCCCGCTGTCCGGCCTCATCGGCAACCTGAAATACCGCTGGTTCGGCAAGAAACCGCGCGCGGCGACTGTCGATGAAGGGAATCCAGCCACGGAGGACACGGAGAGCACGGAGAAGGAATGAATTGACCGGGAGGCTCGGTAGCGCTGTATCCAAAGCAGGCAACGGCGGTGTGGATGCACCCCATTCGATAATCTTCTTCCTCCCTGTTCTCCGTGGCTGGATTCTCTTTACCGAGGCAGCACACTGGTGACGGAAAGCGGGCGGAAGGTCGATCAAAGGCAGAGAGAGCGGAGCGGCAAAGGCTGCCGCTCCGTCGGGGAATTCGATCAGCCCGCGGCGGGATTGCTCGAATTGAAGATGTCACGGTGCAGCTTCCACACGCCGCCATCCTTCTTCCACACCACGAGGTACTTGCCCTTGTCGAGCACGCCGGTGGCGCCGGAGAGCGTGTAGGTACCGACTTCGATCGCGGTCGTGCCGAGCTGCTCGACTTCGGCGGTCTTCAGGACTGCGCCCTTGATCCCCATGTCGATCGCACCCTGCCAGAACGCGGAGATCGCCTTCATGCCCTTGAAGAAGTCCGCGTTCGGCGGCATCAGGCGGGCGGTGCGGGTGTACATCTTGCCGGCGGCCTTCGCATCGCCGGCGGCGACGGCGGCGCCGAGCGCCTTGTTGTTCGCCTTGATCTGATCGACGACGCTCAGCTTCTTCGAAGCTGTTTTCTTCGCGGACGCCTTCTTGGCAGGCGCCTTCTTGGCAGCGGCCTTTTTCTTGGTAGCCATTCAGTTATATCTCCCGGATTTGATGGATTCGATGGTCGGGCGCGGGTTGGCGCCTCCGTCCGCACGTGCGGAACGGGCGAAGTGTAGTCGACATGCGCACGCGTGACATCACGCGCGAGCGGCAATCAGCTCCACTTCGATCAGCCATTCGGGCTTCAACAGCCGCGGCACGCAGATCGCCGTCGAGGCCGGTTTGTGCTCGCCGAGGTATTTGACGCGCGCGGCGGCATAAGCCGGATAGTTCTCGTCACCGACGACATAGGCCGTCAACTTGACGATGTCCGCGACATCCATGCCGGCACCGCGCACGATGGCGAGCAGGTTCACCCACAGCTGTTCGGCCTGTTCTTCGATGCGCGCGGAGACCGTGCCATCGGGACGTGCGCCGATCTGGCCGGCGGTGTGCAGGACGCGCGCATTGGCGGGAATCACCATGCCGTGGCTGTAGGCATTATTGAACGGAGGCATGATGCCGTCGGGATTGATGCGGGTATTCATGTCGATCTGTCCTCGGGTCATTCAGGGGTGGAGTCTGCAGAATACCCGATGCCGCCCACGCCCGGCTCAGGCTGGCGTCTGCAAGGCCAGGCGCACGCGCACGACTTCGTCCGAAGACTCCCCGATCTCGAAACCCAGCGCCCGGCACATCGCGAGCATCGCGTGGTTGTGGGTCAGCACCTCGCCGAACAGTTCGCCGGTGCCGCGCTGCCGCTGGTAGGCAATGATGCGGTTCATCAGTTCGCGCCCGATGCCGCGCCCCTTGCAGTCCGTGCGCACGAGAATGGCGAATTCGGCGGTCGCATTGTTCGCGTCGGCCACGGCGCGCACCACGCCGAGCGTCTCCGGTTCACCTGCCGCGCCGGGACGCACGGCAATCAGCGCCATCTCGCGGTCGTAGTCGATCTGCGTGAAGCCGGCGAGGAATTCGTGCGAAAAGCGGTTCGTGACCCGGAAAAATCGAAACCGCAGATCCTCAGGCGCGACCTGTTCGAGGAACGCCCGATGCATCGCCTCGTCTTCGGGACGAATCGGTCGGATCACCAGCGGCGTGCCGTCGGGCAGCGTGATCTGCGCCGCGAGTTCGCCCGGATAAGGCCTGATCACCAGCCCGATGCCAGGGGTGGCGGTGATGGCGGCCCGCGCGTCCAGCGCGAGCACGCCGTGTTCGTCACACAGCAGCGGGTTGATGTCGAGCTCGCGCAGGCGGGGATGATCCACGACCAGTTGCGACAGGCCGAGCAGGGCGTCGATCAGCGCGTCGAAGGCAACCGGCGGCCGATCGCGATAGCCGTGCAGCAGCCGCGCGATGTCCGTCCGTTCGATCAGATCGCGCGCGAGCGCGCTGTTCAGCGGCGGCAGCGCGACCGCCGTGTCCCGCAGCACTTCGACGGCAGTGCCGCCGGCGCCGAACACGAGCGCGGGGCCGAAGACGGGATCGGTGGTCAGGCCCAGCAGCAGTTCGTGGGCTTCCGCGCGCGGCGCCATGCGCTGGATCGTGTAGCCCTCGTGACGTGCCTGTGGTCGATGGCGACGCAGGTTGTCGTCGATGCGGGCGAGCGCCGCCGCCAGTTCGGCCGCGTCCGGGAGATCGAGCTGCACGGCGCCGATGTCGGACTTGTGCGAGACGTCGCGCGAAACGAGCTTCGCCACCACCGGGTAGCCGAGGCGCTCGGCGGCGGCGAGCGCGGCGGCGCGATCGGTCACGCGCACCGATTCGACGATCGGCAGCCCATAGGCGGCGAGCAGGGATTTCGTCTCGAGTTCACCGAGCGACGTGCGGCCGTCGGCGAGCGCCGCGTCGATGATCCGCGTGGCACTGTCGATGTCGAAGGTCCGCGGCGAGCGGCTGTCGGGAGTTTCGATCAGGCTCGTCTGGTTGCGCGCGTACTGCACGAGCTGCAGCCAGGCGCGCACCGCGGAAGTCGGCGTGTCGAACTGCGGGATGCCCGCACTGGTCAGCGTGGCGCGGCCGGCCGCGACTGCCGGCCCGCCCATCCACACCGCGAACAGCGGCCGGCGCGACTGCGCGGCGAATTCGGCCACGCGCTGCGCGACAGCGAGATTGTCGACCAGCGCCGTCGGCACCAGCATCACGAGCAGCGCGTCGCAGGCGCGGCTCTTCCCGATCACCTGCAGCGCCGCCGCGTAACGGGCGGCGTCGGCGTCGCCGACGATGTCGAGCGGGTTCGCGCGCGACCACGTGCGAGGCAGCAGCGCGTCGAGTTCGGCGACCAGTTCAGGTTCGAGCGTCGCCAGCTGGCCACCCGCGGCGGCGACCGCGTCGGCGGCGAGCACGCCGAGGCCGCCGCCGTTGGTCAGGATCATCAGCCGTTCGCCGGCCGGCTTGCCGCGCGGATGCGCCAGGGTCTCGACCGACTCGAACAGTTCGTCGATCGTGTCCACGCGCAGCACGCCAGCGCGTCGGACGGCCGCGTCGAACACCTCGTCACCGCCGGTGATGGCCCCGGTGTGTGAACTGGCGGCGCGCGCACCGGCCGCGTTGCGGCCTGATTTGATCAGCACGACCGGCTTGTGGCGTGCCACCGCGCGCGCGGCCGACAGGAACTTGCGCGGCGCCATCACGGATTCGATGTACAGCAGGATCGCGCGCGTCTCGCTGAGGTGGCCGAGGTAGTCGATCAGATCGCCGAAGTCGATGTCCATTGCGTCGCCGAGCGACACGAAATGCGAAAAGCCGATCTGGCGCGCATTGGCCCAGTCGAGAATGGCGGTGCACAGTGCGCCGGACTGCGAGACGAACGCGAGCGGGCCGGGCAGGCCCGCGGTGTGCGCGAAGCTCGCGTTCAGTTGCATGCCGGGCACCAGCAGCCCGACGCAGTTCGGTCCGAGGATGCGCAACTGGGTGCGGCGCGCCGCCTCGAGGCAGCGCGCCCGGATTCCGGCGGTTTCCGGGGCGGCGCGTTCGAGCGCCGTGATGATGATCGCCGCGCGGGTGCCGCGCGCGCCGAGCGCCTCGACGAGGCCGGGCAGGGAGGCGGGCGGTGTGCACAACACCGCGAGATCGGGCGCTTCCGGGAGTGCCGCGACGGTCGGAAAGCACGGCGTGCCCGCGACCTCGCGATACTTCGGATTCACGGCCCATAGCGTCCCGCCGAAGCCGCCGGACGCCAGGTTGCGCAACACGATGTGCCCGACACTGCCGGTGCTGGTCGAGGCCCCGATCACTGCCACAGAGGCAGGCCGGCACAGCCGGTCGAGATGAATCACGCTCACCATCATCCTCCTGCTGCCGGTGCGGCCCGGCCTCTGGTCAAACTACCCGATCTGGCGCCCGACTGACGCGGCGTGTCGCTTGATCGGCACGCGCCTTCTTTATTACGATACGGCTCGTATCGATTATGCGGGTGCCGCCGACGGTGCCGGCCTGCCCCCTCGGCCGGCATGGTCGGCGGCATCGCGCGCTCAATCCCGGTTGGCCCTGAACCGAACCGCCCCCCGCGGCTACACGGTGCCCCGCGTCCAGCATGACCTCGTCCCCCTACAGGTTTTGCGCGGCATGGCATCGCCGGTTCAGGGCACTTTTTTATTTCGTCATCTCTGCTAATTTGGCCAGCGTGTCTCTCACATAGCCGCCTTGCATGACGCTCGCGACCGCTCCCGTTCCCGCCGCCGAGAAAAGACCGTCAGGACGACCCCGTTGCCAGGTGGCGCGCAAAGCGATCCTGGAAGCGACCGTGCGCCTGCTCGAACGCATGACGCTGCAGAACCTCGCGATTGAATGCATCGCGCGCGAGGCGGGCGTCGGCAAGGCGACGATTTATCGCTGGTGGCCGAACAAGGCGGCCATCGTGATCGACGCATTCTTCGAGGAGGTCGTACCGCGCACCACCTTCGAAAAGGCGCCGACGGCTGCCGAGGCGATTCAGCGTCAGGCCGTGCGCATCATGAAAGTGCTGAACGGGCGCCAGGGCCGCATCGTCGCCCAGATCATCGCCGAGGGGCAGAACGACCCGACCGTGCTCGAGTACTTTCGCAGCATGTTCCTGCGCCAGCGGCGCGCCGCGGCCGGCGAGATCATCCAGGCCGGCATCGACAGCGGAGAGTTCCTGGCCGATCTCGACATCGAACTGGCGATCGATCTGATCTACGGTCCGATGTGGTACCGCCTGCTCGTTGGCCATCAGCCGCTGGACCGCGCCTTCGCCGAAACGCTGCCCAGACTCGCCACCGCCGCGATCAGCCGTCAGAAACACGCCACAGACTGAGTTTTTTCTGCGGCTTCGCTGCAACCTGCCAGCAGCCTGATCCACGTCAATCCATTGCCGCGCTGCGGCGCCGATGATCCCATCCGAACTTTTTACACCGTGCGCCAGCCAACGGCGCCCGTATTCGCGATGGGAGACTGCAATGAAGAATTCGAAAATGTGTATGCGACAGGCAATCGTGGCAGCGATGCTGACCTGCGGCGCCGGCGCAACAGTGGCGGCGGACGACGTGGCAACGCTGCAGGCGCGTCTGGCGCAGATGGAACAGCAGATGGCGGCCATGAAGGCCGAACTGGCGAAAATGCCCTCGGCCGAGCCCGTCCAGGAACAGAAGGTCCAGGACATCGAGACCCGGGTGGCGAAAGTTGAACAGGCTGCGCCGGCCGCGAAGGTCGTCGGCAATCGCGTGTTCTTCCGCGGTGGTTACACGACGATGGTTGACGATCGCTCGAACGGCGCGTTCACCGACATGAACGACGTGTCCGGCGCGATCGGGCAGATTGCCGGTGGTCTGCTGCCGTCCGTGAAGAACGGTGAAGATGATGGTTGGTACTTTGGCGCAGGTTTCGACTTCCTGCTCTCGCGTGACACGCTGGGCCTGTTACCAGGGACTTGGGCCCTCGCTGAACTGGGACTCGAGTTTCGCAACTTGGGCAGCGAAGAAACCCACGTAGTGGGGCCAGTGGCCGAGTGTTTGCTACTCAATGGCCTTAACAATGCCGTGAACGGGGCTCCCGCAGTTCCAGGGGCCGTAAACTGCACCGGCATTCGCGGCCAGCAGAACCTGATGATGCTGACCGTCAGCGCGGCGCCGAAACTGAAGTTCAACGAAGGCGGCAAGCTGCGGCCGTGGATCATCCCGGCAGGCCTGGATCTCAACGTGATCTCGCCGCCGTCCGATTCGAGCAACTACCTCGACATCGGCGTGCAGTTCGCGGGTGGTGTGGATTACGAAGTGCTGCCCGGCATCACGCTCGGCGCCGATTTCCGCTATCACCTGTCGGCCGATCTGACCGATCCGGAATACAACGCGGCGGCCCTGACGGCGGCGCAGAACGCCGGCCTGTCGCTGAACACCGATCCGAACCTCGACACCTGGACCGCAGGCGTCACGCTCGGCATCGGCTTCTAGACGGCCTCTCCATCGCTCCGGCCCTGCCGGAGCGATGCACGCGCATTGCGTGCCCGCGCCGCTTCCCCGGCGGCGCGGGAACTTCCGGACAAGTGCTCGCCAATCCGCTCCGGTCGCAGCCTGGGCTGACGCAGGAAGCCCAGCGCGTGCGCCGTTATCGGCCTCCGGACGGTACTCGCACGCGCCGCCGACCGGGGACGATGGACCGCGGCCTGGTGGGGTGGTCACAGAGACGCCCAAGCTGGGCTTCCTGCGTCAGCCCAACGGCCATGAGGGACATGCCTCACGCGGCCTCATCAAAACTCGAGGTAGCCCGGGTGCAACGCAGTGGAACCCGGGATCTGCAGAGTCTGACAGGCCGCTCCCGGGTTCCGCGCTGCGCGCTCCGCCCGGGCTACACGAGCGGGCCGGATATGCATTTTCGCAGCCACCTCCACGATGAATACAGGCTCAGGTCCGAGTGCGTTGCCAGTGATGGATATTTGCGCGCAGCCATCTAGACTGCGGCGACACCCGCCACCGGAGTGACCCGATGACCGCCCGAACCCAGCAGCTCAAGCACCTCGCCGACACCTTCACGGCCACGTTCAACGCGCACGATCTCGACGCGACGATGGCCTTCTTCGCCGATGACGCCGTTTACGAGGAAATGCACGGTCCGATCCGCGAAGGCAGGCCCGCCATCCGCAAGGCCTTCGAGGCGCTGTTTTCACAGCGCTTCGGCACGATGCGCTTCGACGAGGAAGACACCTTCGTCGACGCCGACGCCGGCAAGGTCATGACGAGCTGGACCCTGCATCTCTCTTCGCTCGACGGCAAGCCGATGAAGCTGCGCGGCCTCGACCTGCTGTGGTTCGACGGCGACCGTCTCGTGCGCAAGCTGACCTATTGCAAGGCGCGGGAGCCGCGCTACGTCGAGGCGTGAACGCGGTGCCTGGTGAGGGCTGTTGAATTCGGCCACCGAGAACACCGAGGCTTTGGAGAGGGGACGGTGCCGGTCGCGATGCACTGCCCCCAGGCAAAGCGGCATCGGTGCTGATGTGGACTCCTTCCTTTTTCCTTCTCTGTGTTCTCGGTGGCAAATTCGGTCCCGGGGGAGCGGCACGGCGCCGCTCGTCAGCCGGGCATATAGACGCCGCCGTTCACGTGCAGCGTCTGCCCGGTGACGTAGGACGAGTCTTCCGACAGCAGAAACGCGACGACGCCGGCGATTTCGGCCGGGGTGCCGCTGCGTTTCATCGGCGTGCGCTCCTTCATCGCCTCGGCTTCGGCGTCCGGCAGTACGCCGCTGAGGCGTTCGTGCCAGATGAGGCCGGGTGCGATCACATTGCAGGTCACGCCGAAGGGCGCGAGGTCTTTGGCGATCGAATGCGTGTAGCCGACGATGCCGGCCTTCGCGGCCGCGTACGGCGCCTGGCCGGGGCCCGGATCGTAAGCGTAGAGCGACGCGAAGTTCACGATACGTCCGAAGCCTGCCCTGCGCATCGGTTCGCAGAACGCGCGTGTCAGCAGGAAGGTGCCGTGCACGTTGACGCGCAGGATGATGTCGAAGGTCCTCAACGCCATGCCCCACGGCGCACCGGCGCCGGCGACGCCCGCGTTGTTGACGAGAAAGGCGACATGTCGCTGCCGCGCGTCGAGCTGCGCGCGCAGCGCGTCGACCTCGGCTTCCTTCGTGATGTCGAGGGCTGCGGTGCGGATGCGTGCGCGTTGTTCGGCGCTGAACTGCGCGAGCCAGGGCGCGGCGTCGTCGCCCCGGCGGTCGGTGGCGAGCACGTCGGCGCCGTCGCGGCTGAGGCGATCGACGATTGCCGTGCCGAGCCCGCCGAAGGCGCCGGTGACGAGCACCAGCCCGCGCTCGAAGGCCATCTCAGTAGGACTTCGGCAGGCCGAGTTCGCGTTCGGCGATGTAGTTCAGGATCATCTCGCGGCTGACCGGCGCGATGCGCGGAATCAGCATTTCGCGGAAGTAGCGCTCCACGTGATACTCCTTCGCATAGCCCATGCCGCCGTGCGTGAGGACCGCGGTTTCGCACGCGCGGAAGCCGGCTTCCGCGGCGAGATACTTCGCCGCGTTTGCGAACGAACCGCACTCGAGACCCTGGTCGTACATCGCGGCTGCCTTGTAGGTCATCAGGTCGGCGGCTTCGAGTTCGGCCCAGTTGCGCGCGAGCGGATGCTGGATGGCCTGGTTCTGGCCAATCGGGCGACCGAATACGACGCGTTCCTTCGCATAGTTCGCCGCGCGTTTCAGCGCGGCGCGGCCGAGGCCGACGGCTTCGCCGGCGATCAGGATGCGTTCGGGGTTCAGGCCGTGCAGGATGTACTTGAAACCCTTGCCTTCCTCGCCGATCAGGTCCTCCTTCGGCACCGGCATGCCGTCGTAGAACACTGCATTAGAATCGACCGCCTTGCGGCCCATCTTCGGAATTTCGCGGACTTCGGCGTAACGTTTGTCGAGATTGGTGTAGAACAGGCTGAGCCCTTCGGTCTTTTTCCTGCACTGGTCCTTCGGCGTGGTGCGCGCGAGCAGGAGCACCTTGTTCGCGCGCTGCGCCATCGAGGTCCAGTGCTTCGCGCCGTGGATCACGTAGCCCGTCGCGGTGCGTTCGGCGCGGGTATCGAGCTGGGTGGTGTCGAGGCCGGCGTTCGGCTCGGTGACGCCGAAACAGGCCTTGTCCTCGCCGCGAATCAGCGGCGGCAGCATGCGCTGCTTCTGCTCTTCAGTGCCGAACACGACGACCGGGTTCAGGCCGAAAATGTTCAGGTGCAGCGCGGACGCGCCGGACAGGCCCGCGCCTGACTCGGCAATCGCCTGCATCATCAGCGTGCCTTCGGTGATGCCGAGACCCGACCCGCCATAAGCTTCCGGCATCGCGATGCCCAGCCAGCCGCCGGCGACGACTTCGGCGACGAATTCTTCGGGAAAGTGCCCTTCGGTATCGCAGTGGAGCCAGTAATCGGCATCGAAATTGGTGCACAGGCGGTTGATTGCATCGCGTATCGCGAGCTGGTCTTCACTCAGCTGGAAATCCATCGGGGCTACCTCGGGGTCGGAAGGAGAATGCGGCGAACTGCCGGACCGTACGCGGCTGTGCTTCGCACTGTCAAGGCGCGCCCGGGCGTCTCGCCAGAACCCTGCGAAAGGGTGAGAATTCACCGTCGCATTTTGCGACGCGGAGACCGGCATGAGCGAAGATTTCAGCAGCGGTTGCGCCTTTGTCGACGGCGCCTACGTCCCGATCGGCGAGGCGCGCATCCCGCTGCTCGACATGGGCTTCTCGCGCTCGGACTGCACCTACGACGTCGTCGCCGTGTGGGAGGGCGGTTTCTTCCGTCTCGACGAACACCTCGACCGCTTCGCGCGCAGCTGTGACTGCCTGCAGCTCTCCGCGCCGGGCCGCGAGGAGATCCGCGACATCGTGTTCGGCTGCGTGCGGCGCAGCGGGCTGCGCGAAGCCTATGTCGAAATCATCGCGACGCGCGGCGTGCCGCGCGCCGGCCAACGGGATCCACGCCTGATCACGAACCGCTTCTACGCCTATGCGATTCCCTACGTCTGGATTGCGAATCCGGCGCAACAGGAGCGCGGGCTCAACCTCGTTGTCGCGCGCGCGGTCGAACGCATTTCACCGCGGGCGGTGGATCCGACGGTCAAGAACTTCCACTGGGGTGATCTCGTGCGCGGCGTGTTCGAGGCCTATGAGCGCGACGCCGACACGGTGGTGCTGCTCGACCACGAAGGCCATGTCACCGAGGGCCCCGGGTTCAATCTCTTCGCCTACTGCCGCGGCACGCTGCTGACGCCGGCCGAGGGCGTGCTGCACGGCATCACCCGCCAGACCGTGCTCGACCTCGCCGCACGAGAGCGACTGCCGTGCCGGGTGCTGCGCTTCGATGAATCACTGCTGCGGGATGCCGACGAGATCTTCCTGACCAGCACCGCGGGCGGCGTGATGCCCGTGGTCAGGCTCGACGGCGAACCGGTCGGCGACGGGACGCCGGGGCCACTGACCAGCCAGTTGCGTGCACTTTATTGGGACGCGCACCGCGCCGGCCCCTGGGTTACCCGGGTCGATTATTGAGCGCTGGACTTTGTTTAACGAATTCAGGTGACTCACCGATGTTTTTCGGCGGCGGCTTAGGTTAGAGTCGCATCAATAATAAAGGGGAGGCGGGGAACGTGCGGGCAGCGTTCGTCCCATTACTGCTGGCGCTGGGCGGCACGGCCGCGGCGCAGGGCGCAAGCGCCGAGGCGCCGCCGCCGATCACGCTCAAAGTCGAGCGCTTCGAAGTGATTGGCGAGAATCCACTCAGCGCACCTGTCACCGAACAGGCGCTGCAGCCGTTTGTCGGCGAATATGCCGAACTCGCGGGCCTGATGGCGGCCGTCGACGCGCTCGAGCAGGCGCTGAAGGTCGCCGGCCACCCGTTCCATCGCGTCAGCATTGCGCCAACGCCCGAAGGGGCGCCAGCGACGACCGTCGTGCTGAAAGTGCTGAGCTTTGGCCTCGGCCAGGTCACGGTGCGCGGCAACCAGTTCTTCTCAGACCAGTCGGTGCGCAACAGTCTGCCGGTGCTGACGGCCGGCACGGTGCCGGCGACGCGTGAACTCTCGCGCCAGCTCGCCGTCGCGAACCAGCACCCGCGCAAGCGCGTCGGGGTGAATTACCGCACGAGCCAGGAACCCGACAAGCTCGACGCCGTCGTCAATGTCGACGACCAGCGGCCGTGGAGCCTGTTCGCGAACCTGAACAACATCGGCAATGACGAAACCGGCAATTCGCGGCTGCTGTTCGGCGGCCAGCACGCGAACATCACCGGCCATGACGACATTGCGACCGCCTCGCTCACCCTGTCGCCGGACAACGCGGACGACGTCTTCCAGTTCGGCGCGTTCTACCAGTTGCCGGTGTACGCGCTGCACGGCTGGCTGACGGCGTTCTACGTGAAGTCGGATGTCGACGTCGGCGCCGTGCAGGATTTCTTCGACGTCAGCGGCTCGGGCCATTTCACCGGCCTCAATTTCAAGCACCAGCTGCTCGGTTTTGCCGGCCTGCCGGCCTATCGGCATGCGGTGACGCTGGGGGTGCAGGACCGCCTGTTCGACACCGCCATCAGCAATGCCGCGACCGGCAACTTCATCGCCGGCATCAGCACCAAGGTGCGCAGCCGGCCGGTCAATCTGCGCTATGACGGTGGCTATCTGTGGCAGAAGACGCGCACCAGCGTCGATTTCTTCATCGACTACGCCCACAACCTCGATTTCGGTGGCCATACCGACGAGGACGCGTATGCGCGTGTGCGGCGTACGGCCGATCCGAAGTGGAAGCTCGTGCGCTTCGGCGCGCTGGCGACGCAACAGCTGCCACGCGGCTTCTCCGGCGTGCTGCGCGCCAACGGCCAGTTCACGCGTGACCCGCTGATTCCGGGCGAGCAGCTCGGCATCGGTGGCGAGCGCAGCGTGCGCGGCTTCGAGGAGCGCACGATCGCCGCCGACCAGGGCCTGTTCGCGAATCTCGAGCTGTGGACGCCGCCGATCGCCCGTCTGTACGACGTACGGCTGCTGGGCTTTCTCGATGCAGGCTACAAGAAGCTCAATGATCCGGTGGCGGGGCAGCGCGAGGACGACACGATTTCCAGTATCGGCGTCGGCGCGCGCTGGCAGTGGCAGAGGCAACTACAGGTCGCGCTGGACTACGGTCAACCGATTGCCGGTGGTGATGGCGAAGCGAGCGACCGAGGCAATTCGAAATGGCACGTCAGTCTGTCCTACCGCTATTGAACCGCCGCACGGCGCGCGGCCTCGCGGCCGCCGTGCTGGTGCCCGTGCTCACGCTGCTCGCCGGAGCGGCACTCGCCGCCGACGAAGCGGGTGAAGTCACGCTGGCGCGCGGCCTCGCGACCGCGCACGCCGCTGGCGCCCAGGCACGCATCCTCGGCGGCGGTTCCAGGCTCTACGTCGGCGATGTCGTCACCACCGGGCCGCGCAGCGTCGCGCTGCTGAAGCTCGGGGACGGTTCGCGCATCACGCTGCGACCGGACACTTCGTTCCAGGTCGAGGAATACAACCTGTCCGCCACTTCACCGAGTGCGGTGTTCCGCCTGTTCAAGGGCGGCCTGCGGGCGGTGACCGGCTTCATGAGCAAGCGCAACCCGAACGCGGTCCGCCTGCGCACGTCGGTGGCGACGATCGGCATCCGCGGTACCGAATTCGACGCGCGCCTGTGTGGTGCCGACTGTGCAGAGGAAGCCCGCCAGCGGCCGACGCCGGCCGGCCGCGCGGGCTTCGTCAAGGGCACGGTGATCGCCAAGGCGGCGGGTGGTCGCGCGCGGGCCGTCAAGACCGGTGGCCCGGTGTACAGCGGCGACAGCCTGGTCACCGGCAGCAATGCCTATACCGTGGTGCTGTTTCGCGATCAGAGCCGCGTGACGGTGATGCCGAATACCGAGTTCCGGGTCGACCGCCTGATCTACGAAGAGAGCGCGCCGGAAGCGGGCGAAGGCTTCTTCAGCCTCGTGCGCGGTGGCCTGCGCGCCGTCAGCGGCGCGATCGGTAAATACCGCCGCAATGCCTACCAGATGCGCACCGCGGTCGCGACAATCGGGATCCGCGGCACCGGCTACGACCTCTACTGCGTCGGTGCATGCGTCAATCCGGATGCGGCCGCCACTTCGGGCGATGGCCTGTACGCCGACGCCAACAGCGGCACGATCGATTTCGACGGCGGCAACCCGCTGAGCGCCGACCAGCCGCCGGTGTTCATCGGCAGCAACGGCATGGTGCCGGTGGAAGTCGCGAACATGCCGGTCGAGATCACCGTGCCGATGCCGGACACGATCGACCTGCCGGCACTGCCGCCGCCCGATCCGGCGGCGGCGAATCCGGGGGATGCGCTGATGGTCAGCTGCTACGCCGGCAACTGTTCGGTACAGACCGACGAGAACACCGTTGACCTCGAAGCCGGCGGCGCGGCGAAGGTCGATCTCGGCGGCGGCCCGGCCGAAGCGCTGCCGGAGATCCCGGCGTTCCAGGCCGAAGATCCGATATTCAATGCAGTCGACGCGGGCGGCGAGCTGCTCCAGATGTTCGAGACGTCGACGGCGACGGAGGGCGAAGAATGCACAGAATAAAGACCCGGCAGAGCCGCGCGCGGCGCCTGCTGTGCTTCACGCTCGGCGTGTCGACGAGCCTCGTCGCGCAGGCGAATCCGCAAGGCCCCGCGGTGGCCGCCGGCAACGTCTCTTTCGCGAACCCGAACGCGACCACGCTCGACATCACGAATTCGCCGAACGCCATCATCAACTGGCAGTCCTTCGACATAGGCGTCGGCGAGACGACGCGCTTCATCCAGCAGGATGCCGCGAGCGGCGTGCTGAACCGCGTGACGACGCCGAACGCGTCCGAGATTCTCGGCAGCCTGGTGTCCAACGGGCGGGTGTTCCTGGTCAATCCGTCCGGCATCGTCATCGGCCGCGACGGCATGGTCGACACCGCCGGCCTCGTGATGTCGACGCTGGACATCACGAACGAGGATTTCCTCGCCGGCCGCTTCGAGTTCAACGGCGGCCCGGACAGCGGCAACATCACCAACCACGGTTACATCAGGACCACGCCGGGCGGCGAAGTCGTGCTGCTGGCGCCGCGCATCCTGAATGCGCCGGAAGCAGGCAATCCGCAGAGCGGCATCATCGAGAGCGAGAACGGCGAGTTGATCCTCGCCGCCGGCTATTCGATCACGATCACGAGCCTCGACGATCCGGATATCAGCTTCGACGTCGCCGCGCCGGCCGGCGAAGTGGTGAACCTCGGGCAACTGATCGCGCGCGGCGGCAGCGTCGAGGTGCTCGCGGACACCATTCGCCATTCGGGTGAGATCAATGCGGACGCGCTGAGCGTCGACGACACCGGCCGCATCGTGCTGAGCGCGACGAAGACGATCGAGACGACCGCGGACAGCGTGATATCCGCGCGGGGTGAACAGCTGGTCGCGAGCGAGGACGCGGCCGTGGCGGCCCTGAATCCGGTCGGCGCCGACGGTGGCGACGTGACCGTCAGGGCGCTGGCGCCGGTCGCGGATCCGGACGCCGTGCCGACCGCCGATGCGGCGACGCCGGCGCCGACCTCGATCGCGCTGGCCGGCCGCATCGACGTCAGCGGCGCGCGGGGCGGCCAGGCCGTCGTCGAAGCGGACGTGGTGACCGTGAAGGGCACCATCGACGCGTCCGGCAAAACCGCCGGCGGCACTGTGCACGTGCTCGGGGACGCCGTGAAGGCCGAAGCGGCGACGCTGCGCGCGAATGCCGACAGCGGCAACGCCGGCGATATCCGCTTCGGCGGCGAGCTGCGCGGCGCGGCCACGTTGCGCGCGGCCGACACCGCGGACGTCGACGCGGCGAGCCGCTTCGAAGCGAATGCGTCGACGCGCGGCGACGGCGGCGAGATCATCGTCTGGTCGAACGACGAAACGATGTTCCGCGGCACGGCCGAAGCGCGTGCCGGCGCCGAGGCGGGCGATGGCGGCATGGTCGAAGTGTCGGGCAAGGAAATCCTGCGCTTCGCGGGCAGCGTCGACGTCGGCGCGCCGCGCGGCAAGGCCGGCACCCTGCTGCTCGATCCGCGGAACATCTTCATCGTGCAGGGCGGCGCGACCGTTTCGGTCGACAACCCGACGCCGTTCAGCGGCGATGGCTTCGGCTCGAGCTTCAGCGTGCTCGGCAACGGCAACATTCTCGTCATCAACCAGGATGCCAACGCCGCCGGCCTGACCGACGCGGGCGAAATCACGTTGCTCGACTCGAACGGCAATGTGCTCGGCAGCGTCACCGGCAATGCGGCCGACGAGCGGCTAGGCTCGTTCGGATCGTTTACCGGGACCGATGGCAATCGCTTCTTCCGCAGCCCCGATGCGTCGAACGGCGGGCTCACCGACGCCGGCGCGTTGATCCTCTTCAATATCAGCACCGGCACCGAAATCGGCCGCACCAGCGGGCTCAGCGCCGGCGAGCGCTTCAGCCAGGGTTCGCTGCAGTTCGCCAGTGGCAACCTCGTTGTCTCGTCGACGCTCGCCGATGTCGGCGGCAACGTCGACGCCGGCAGCGTCGTCGTCGTCAACGGCACGACGGGCACCGAACTCGGCCGCCTCAACGGCACCAGCGCGAGCGAATTCTTCGGCACCACGGTGCGCGTGGGTTTCACGGCTGCGAATACCTTCGTCGTCCAGTCCGCGACTGCCGACATCGGCGGGCTCGTCGATGCCGGCCGCGTCGTCATGGGCAGCTCGCTGACCGGCCAGCAGCTCGGGCAGGTCGTCGGCGGTACGGCGGGCGATCAAATCGGCTCGACCGTCGACTATTTCTCGACCGGCGCGGGCACCTATCTCATTCGCAGCGCGACGGCGGATGTCGGCGGCCTGGTCGATGCGGGCACCGCGATCCTCGTCAACAACAGTACGGGCAGCGAAATCGGCCGCGTCAGCGGCCAGGCGGCAGGCGACAACCTCGGCAGCTTCGGACCGATTCTGCGCAGCAGCGGCAACTATTTCCTGCAGATCCCGAATGCCGACCCGGGCGCCGTCGTCAACGCCGGGTCGTTGTTCCTGGTCAACGGCACCAGCGGCACCCTGATTGCGCAACTCAATGGCACCGGCACCGGCGAGCTGTTGAGTCAGCAAATGGATTTCTCGCTGGGCGGCGGGGACGCGATCGTGATCAGTGAATTGCACGACAATCCGGGCATTGGCACCGTCGACGACGAGGCCGGCGCGATTTTCGTGGTGGCTGATGTGGATCTCGGCAGCTTCACCTTTGTGCGGGGTGGCACGCTGGGCCAGAGCGCGGGCGAGCAATTCGGCAGCAACGGGATCGAGGCCTTCACCACTGGCGGCATGATTATCATCAGTGAGAACGCTGACACCGGCGGGTTCACGGACAATGGGTCGGTGGTGTTGGTCGGACTGAACGGCGTAGAGGTGAACCGTGTCGACGGCACCGACGACAATGAACAACTCGGCTCCGACGGCATCATCCAGGCCTTCAACGGCAACTACTGGATTCCGAGCACGCAGTTCGCGCCGATTCCGAGCACGCCAAATGTCGGCAGTGTGATTCTTGCGAGCGGCACGACGGGCGCTGCGCTCGGCCGCTTCGACGGCACGGCGACCAACGAGCAATTCGGCAGCGACCTGTTCGACGGCGAATTGTTCAATGGCGATCTGCTCGTACGCTCCACCGGCCATGCGGCGGGCAACGGGGTCATCGCGCAGCTGGCACCTGTGGATCTCGGCAGCGGCGTCATTCTGCGCAACCGGGTCGACGGGCTCAGTGCAGGCGACTTTCTCGGATCGGATATCAATTTCCTGCCCGGCGGCAACTATGTCGTCAGCGCCCCGAACTGGAACGACGGCGGCAATAATGACGCTGGCCGCGTGTTCGTCGTCGACGGCAGCACCGGCGCAACGCTCGGCACTCCGGTCACCGGCAACAACGTCGTCGAGACGCTGGGCAGCAATCTCGAGTTCGATCTTTTCCAGTTCGATCTCGGCGGCAGTGTCGCGAACCACTTTGCGATCCTGAGCCAGGGCCATGGCGGCAACTCGGAAGGCGCCGTGTTCTTCGTCGACGGCGCCACCGGCGCGCTGCTGCGCCAGATCGACGGCAATACGTCCGACACTCTCGGCGGCGAGGACCTCGAACTGGTGCCGGGCTCGCACATCGCCGTGCGCAATCCATTCTCGGATACGGGCGGCGCGAACGCCGGCGAGATCCTGTTCGTGGATCCGTTCGCGGGCTATACGACATCCGGTTCGGCCCTCGGTATCTCCGCCGGCGAACTGCTCGGCGACTCCGATACGGAAATCGACACCTCGAGCCTGTCGGGCCTGTTCAACGGCATGTTCCTGATTCACACGCCCAACCGCGACGTGTCCGGCAATGCCGACGCGGGTGCGGTCCTGATCATGCAGGGCAGCTTCAACTCAGCCGTGACCCTGCAGGGGGCGATCTCAGGGCTCGAAGCCCAGGACCGACTCGGCGAGAACGGTGCCAGCGACGTCCAGCTGTTGACCGGCAACCGCTTCGTGCTGTTCAACGAAGATGGCGACGATCCCACGGGCACGCCCGGCGATGGGAACAACGAAGGCGCGGTGATACTCGCGAGCACGACGCTGTTCTCCGAGATCGGCCGCTTCTATGGCCAGACCGACGACAACGAAAACCTGGGTTCGGTCGGTTTCGTCACCGAACGACCGAACGGCAATTTCTTCATTCATTCTCCCGGCGCCGGCGCCAACAGCGGAGGCGCACTGTACCTGGCGAGCGGCTCGACTGGGGTCGACAACCTCACGTTCGACGACATCCTCATTGGTCGCGCCGACGGCACGGCGCCAAGTGAAAACTTCGGCAGCAACCTGGATACGTTCACGCTGACCAACGGCGATGTGCTCGTCCGCAGTCAGACCTCGAGCGCCGGTGGCTTTGCGAACGGTGGCACCGTCGTCCAAATCGTCAGCGACGCTTCGCTCGGCGGCGGCAACCTCGTCCGCGGGCGCATCGATGGCAGCAGCGCCGGTGAACTGCTCGGGCAGTTCGGCGCGACTGCCAGCGGCGACGGCGTGCATTACTTCGTGCGCAGCCAGCTTGCCGATCCGGGCGGCCTTGCCGATGCCGGTTCGATCTATTTCGTGAACCAGACCACGGGCACGCTCGCCAATCGCATCGACGGCATCTCGGCCAACGAACAGCTCGGCAACGGCAGCCCGTTCCTCGGCAGCGCCGGCAATTTCTTCTTGCGCTCGCAACAGGCAGATGTCGGCGGGGCAGTCGACGCCGGACGCCTGCTCGTCGTGAGCCGGGCGGGCGCCATTCTCGGCGAAGCCACCGGAAACACGGCCAGCGAGTTCTTCGGCAGCAGTTTCCAGTTCATCGGCAATGACATCTGGGTCACCGCGACCGGGCACAGCAACGGCGCCGGCGGCATCTTTGCCATCGCGAACCAGGACCTGGGGGGCGGCAACATTATCCGCAGCTCCCTGCTGGGCGGCGCGGCCGGTGACGCCCTGGGTTCGTTGGGTTTCAGTTTCATCGACGCCGACAGCGTGCTCGTGCGCGTACCGCTCGCCGATGTCGGTGGCCTTGTCGATGCGGGCAGCGCGCTGATGGTCAACACGAGCCTGCAGCTGCTGGGCCGCACCGATGGCACCAGTGCGAACGAGCTGTACGGCACCAATCTCCAGTTCCTGTCGAATGACAATCTGCTGTTCCGCAGCCCCAACGCCGACATTGGCGGACTCTCCGATGCGGGTGTCGTCAAGGTCGTCGACCCGAACACCGGCAATCTGATCGGGCAGACCGCGGGTACCAGCGCCAATGAACGTTTCGGCGACAATTTCGCGATTTCGCTGGGCAACAACGGCTTTGCGATCGTCAGCGAAAACGCCGACTCGGGCGGCCTCGTGGACGCCGGTGCCGTCGTGCAGATCAGTGCGGACACGGGGCTCGAAATCCAGCGCATCGTTGGCACCAGTGCAGGCGAACAGTTGGGCAGCTTTGGCTTCCAGACCTCCGCTGGCCGCCTGATTTTCGGCAGCCCGCTCGCCGACGTCGGCGGCATCACCGATGCGGGCCGCATCGTCATCTTCGATCCGACAACAGCCAACCAGGGTGGCCAGGCCACGAACCTGCTGTTCTCGAATACGCCGGATGGTGATTTCGTGCTGACGACGGGCGCCATTCAGAACGCGCTGAACGGGGGCGCCAACCTGATTCTGCAGTCGAACAATGACATCGTGATCCAGAAGGGCGCGGTGCTGACGGCGACCGGCGGCAGCCTCACGCTGAACGCCGGGCGCTCCGTGATCGTGCACGGCCTGCTGAACATGAAGGACACCGACATCACGATCCTCGCGAACCAGAACCAGGCGGGCGTGAGCCTCGACAATCGCGATTCGGGCACCAGCGAGTTCGCGCTGTTCGACCCGCAGGTGATCGGTCGCAACGTGGAGATCACCGCCGATCTCGTGTCGCTGACCGGTGGTGACGTGCCTGTCGATGGCAGCGCGCCGCTCGCCTGGGACCCCATCAGCAGCACGGATTTCTTCGAGAACGTGCTGCGTGAAGGCACGGCCTATCCGGCGACCTTCGTGCTCGGCACGCAGAGCCTGACCGTCACCGCCGACACGATCAATCTGAACGGTGGCACGGCGCCCGGTGCGTTCGCAGCGCTGGTGTCGTTCGGCGATTTCTCGGTCGACACGCGCTCGATCACCCTCACGCCAGGCACCGAGCCCGGTGCGCATGCGTTGTTCCTCGGCCTCGGCGGTGTTGGTGAATTCACCTTCGACACCTGCGAGGGCTGTGGTAACGAGCTGCTGTTCACCGATCCTTTCCTCAGCGGCGGGGCGCCAGTCTCCGGCTTCTTCATCAGCGGCATCCTGCAGAATCCGGCGATCGACGGCATTCTCGCGATGCTCGATCGCGACGAAGACGACGAAGAAGAGAAAAAGAAGCGCTGCAACTGACGGACTTCACCCGGCGATCAGGTCTCGCGCGGCGGGACCTGCCGCCGGCAGCACTCCCTCTGGTATCCTCCCGCTCCCGGGCTGCGCGCGAATGGTCACCTGCGCGCCACGCCGCGTGACATGGCGCGCCGCAACATCGGCGGCGACCAGGACAGCTGAACGCTGATGAACCCACGAACCGCGAGGAATACCCCATGCGCGAACTCACGCTTGCCGAAGTCGAGACCCTGCTGAAGGAAGGCATCGCCTACGCCCAGTCGCAGGGCCGCCCGAGCTCCATTTCCGTCGTCGATTTCGGCGGCAATCTGCGCGGCGCGCTGCGTCCGGACAAGGGCCGTATCGCCAACATCCTCATCGCCGAGAAGAAGGCCTGGACCGCGGTCGCCTTCCAGCGCCCGACCGACATGGTGCGCGACGTGATGCTGCCCGGCGCGTTCGGCTACGGCCTGCAGCACACCGATGAACGCATCTGCATGGTCGGCGGCGGCTACCCGATTTTCGACGAGCAGGGCGAGGTGATTGGCGGCATCGGCGCGAGCGGCGGCACGATTGAAGAAGACTGCGAGTGCTGCCTCGTCGGCATGCGCAAACTCGGTTTCAAGACCGAGTTCGTGAACCCGCTGGCGGCCAAGAAATAAGACATTCCGGGAGACGGCGCATGGCGGCGATCCGCATCGACCCTGTCACTGAAACCGATCCGGCGCGACTGCCGGCCGAACTGGGTTTCGGCAAGTACTTCACCGATCGCATGTACAGCCAGCGCTACAGCGCGCAGGCCGGATGGCACGATGCGAGCATCGGCCCCTACCAGCCGCTGGTGCTCGATCCGGCCGCGCAGGTCTTTCACAACGGGCAGATGATTTTCGACGGCACCAAGGCTTACCGCCGGGCCGATGGGGGCATCAACCTGTTCCGCGTCGAGCAGAACGCCGAGCGCTTCAACCGCTCGGCCGAACGCATGGGCATGCCGACGGTGCCGGTCGCCGATCACGTCGCGGCGATTGAAACACTCGTCGGGCTCGAGCACCGCTGGGTGCCGCATCAGCCGGACGCGGCGCTCTACATCCGCCCGGTGATGATCGCGTCGGAGAAGGCACTCGCGATCCGCGCGCCGCAGGAGTGCCTGCACTACATCATCCTGAGCCCGGTCGCACCGTATTTCGCGGGCGGCTTCGCGCCGGTGGCGGTGTACGTGAGCCACGAGTACGTGCGTGCGGTGCGCGGCGGGACCGGCGAAGCAAAAACACCGGGCAACTATGCCGGCAGCATCAAGGCCACCGAAATCGCGATCGCGAAGGGCTATCAGCAGGTGCTGTGGCTCGACGCGGTGGAACGCCGTTACGTCGACGAGGTCGGCGCGATGAACATCGCGTTCGTCTACCAGGACGGCCGGCTGCGCACGCCGGCGCTGTCGGGCGCGATTCTGCACGGTGTCACGCGCAATTCGGTGCTGACGCTCGCGCAGGATCTCGGCATCGAGACGAGCGAGGAGCGCATCGATTTCCTGGAGGTCCTCGCCGACATCGCGAGCGGTCGTATCACCGAGATGTTCGGCATGGGCACCGGGGCCGTGATCGCGCCGGTCGGGCGCCTGTGTTACCAGGACAGGGACATCGTGCTGAACGGCGGCGAACCGGGCCCCGTGGCGCGGCGCCTCTACGATGAACTGACCGGCATCCAGTTTGGCCGTCTGCCCGATCGCCACGGCTGGACCCGCCAGGTCCGCGTGGGGCAGGGTGCCTGACGCGCGAGCATTACCGCAGATGCCCGGGCCGGGCCCGGGCGTCGATTACAACAGCAAAGAAGAGGAGGTCTACATGGCTTATTCAGTTCTGGTGGAACGCACCCTGGCAGTGCCGCGCGCGAAGGTGTTCGCGGCGCTGATGGATTTCGGCGGCATCAACAAGCTGCTGCCGGACGCGATCGAGAGCTGCACGCTCGAAGGCAACGGCATCGGCAGCTGCCGTCACATCGTGTTGAAGGGACAGCCGGGCAAAGTCGTCGAGCGCCTCGAAGCGGCGTATGACGGTCACCTGTTCTCGTATTCGATCGTCGCCGAATGCCCGCTGCCGCTCGACAACTACCACGCGGTGGTGCAGCTCGAAGACGCGCCGAACGGCGGTTGCTATATCGCCTGGGGCAGCAACTGGGTCGCGAAAGGCGCGCCGGAAGCGGACGTCAAAGCGATGCTGTCCGGCCTGTACAACGCGATCATCGACGCGCTCGCGAAATAAAGCCTGATCGAGCAGCGCAGGGCTTGCCGGGTTTCCGGCAGGCCCTGCACGCACCTCTCTCCCGACCCGCACGGCCTGCGCGCGCTGCCGGCGCAATGACGCGGCAACGCAGCGGGACCATGGCGGTCGCCGGGCTTGCCGTCCGGCGGATACCACCCACTTCCAAGGAACGCTTCGTGAAGACCAAAATCACCGACATGTTCGGCATCGAACATCCCATCATCCAGGGCGGCATGCACTTCGTCGGCTTCGCCGAGCTGGCGGCCGCGGTGTCAGAGGCCGGCGGTCTCGGCATCATCACCGGCCTCACCCAGCGCAGCCCGGCGGACCTGGCCAACGAAATCGCCCGCTGCCGGGCAATGACCTCCAAGCCGATAGGCGTGAACCTCACCTTCCTGCCGACCGTCACGACGCCCGACTACCCGGGTTACATCCGCGCCATCATCGACGGCGGCGTGAAAGTGGTGGAGACCGCCGGCAACAACCCGCAGCAGTGGCTGCCGATGCTGCACGAGGCCGGCATCAAGGTCATTCACAAGTGCACTTCGGTGCGGCATGCGCTGAAAGCGCAGACCATCGGCTGCGACGCGATCAGCGTCGATGGCTTCGAATGCGCCGGCCACCCGGGCGAAGACGACATTCCGAACTTCATCCTGCTGCCACGCGCGGCGGATGAGCTGAAGATTCCGTTCGTCGCCTCCGGCGGCATGGCGGACGGACGTTCGCTGGTGGCGGCGCTCGCGCTCGGTGCCGAAGGCATCAACATGGGCACGCGCTTCATGGCGACCAAGGAAGCCCCGGTCCACGACAACGTCAAGCAGGCGATCCTCGACGCCAGCGAGCTCGACATGCGACTCATCATGCGCCCGCTGCGCAACACCGAGCGCGTGCTGAAGAACGCCGCGGTCGATCGCGTGGTGGCCAGGGAGAAGGAGCTGGGCGCGAAGATCACCTTCGCCGACATTGCCGAGGATGTGGTCGGCGTCTATCCGAAGATCATGCAGGAAGGCCAGATGGACCTCGGCGCGTGGTCCTGCGGGCTGGTGGCGGGGCTCATCCACGATATCCCGACCTGCCAGGCGCTGATCGATCGCATCATGAGCGAGGCGAACGCCATCATCCGGGAGCGCCTGGCGCGCTTCGCAGGCTGAGCAGCGCGGCTTGCCGGGGACTCCCGGCAAGCCGCTTCGCAGGCGACGCCGACGGCGCGGCGCTCAGGCGTTCCGGAACGCCGGCATCACTTCCTTCGCGAACAGTTCCAGCGAGCGAGTGCCCTTGCGCGGGTCCAGTCCCGGGAACTGGCAGTCCATGATGAAATCCGTGCACCTGAACTGCTGCACGAATTTCTCCATCTTGCGCGCGACCTGATCGGGCGTACCGATCATCAGGTGCTCGGCAAGCGGCGACTGCCGGATGTCCTCGGCCCGCGTGATCGGCAGCGGCTGATCGTCACCCTCGGCGTCGTTCGCTTCGGACAGGATGTCCTGGTAGAAGTCGAACAGGTGGAAGAGGTGGTGCTGGCACTCTTCCCAGGCCTGATCCTCGTTTTCCGCGCAGTACACCATGCGCAGCTGCGCAATCTTGAAGTCGTCCGGATTGCGTCCGTTGTCCTTCAGCGTATCGATGTACAGTGGGGCCGGATCGGGACCCAGCGTCGCCATCAGGTGATAGCCCATCTCCGCCGCGCGCTTGATCGCCTTCGGGCCGCGCGCGCCGATCCACACCGGCGGATGCGGTTGCTGCACGGACTTCGGCGACAGGGTCATGTCCTTGACCTGCGTGTACTTGCCGTCGAAGGTGACCTTCTCCTGCGTGAACAGCTTGACCATCAGGTCGATGCCTTCACGCATCCGCGAGCCACGCTCGCTGCGATTCATGCAGAACGCATTCCACTCGTGGTAGGAGTAGCCCTGGCCGATGCCGTAGTCGATACGGCCGTTCGAGAAGATGTCCGCGCAGGCGAGATCCTCGGCGGCGCGCACCGGGTGGATGAACGGCAGCAGCAGGATGAAGGTGCCGATGCGGATGCGGCTGGTGCGCGTGGCGATCGCGGCGGCGGTGGGCATCAGCGCGGGGTTGTACGCGTCTTCGGTGAAGTGGTGTTCGGTCAGCCACACGTTGTCATAGCCGAGCTCTTCGGCGCGCACGATCTGATCGAGTATCGCGGCATAGAACTCGGGAAACGGCCGACGCCATTTCACCGGGTTGCGAAAGTCCTCCATAAAGCCGAATCGCATGCTGTCTCCCCTCATCGTTTGGTGGCGGCGGATGGTCGGGGTGTGCCGCGCTGGTGCTGCCCCGACCGCAGCGGATAAGCTTGCCGCAAACAGGTGCCAGCCCGCTTCATCAGGCTGGTGTAAACCGCAATGCAGCAAGGCAGCGCCTGCCCGTCGCGGACCGGGGCAGCGTAACGCGAGCCTCTGCCGCCTGCCAGTCGCAGCACGCCACAGGAAAGCCGACCGATGACCGCCTACGCACTGAGCCCCGAGGACGAGTTTCCGCACCTGCCGACGAGCGAGCGGCACTTCAACGAAAGCGTGTACATGAACGCCTTCGACCACACGCGTCGCATGGGCGGCTGGATGCGAATCGGCAATCGCGTCAATGAAGGCTATGCGGAACTGTCGGTCTGCCTGTACCTGCCTGACGGGCGCATCGCGTGCCAGTTTCAGCGGCCGCCGATCGCGCACAATGAAGCCTTCGACGCCGGTGGTCTGGCCGTCAGCGTCGAGACTGCGCTGAAATCGCTGACGATGCGCTACGACGGTGAACTGCTCGTGATCGACGATCCGAACCTGCTGCGCAACCCGAAGCGCCTGTTCGGCGAAGCGACACGCGTGCCAGGGCACGTGCTGTGGCAGCACGAGGGGACCTCACCGGTGCACGGCGGCGTGCCGACCGATCCGGCGGCGCAGAGCCTCTATGGCCGCGATTTCTCGCTCGGGCATTTCAATCAGCACACGCGCGTGCGCGGCGAGATCCGCCTCGGCGACGAGCACTGGCCGGTCGACGGCTACGGCTGGCGCGATCACTCCTGGGGTCCGCGCTACTGGCAGAACATCCTGTTCGACCGTCTGTTCATGGCGAACTTCGGCGCCGACCGCGGCCTGATGCTGCTGAAGATCGCCAACCGCGACGGGGCCGTGCGCCGCGGCGGCGTGCTGCACATCGATGACCGCTATGAGGAAATCCTCGATCTCGACATCCTCAACGAATGGAACGCGGACAAGGATCCGGTCAGCTTCGTGCTGAGCGCGCGCACCGCTGAACGCAGCGTCATCATCCGCGGCCGCATCCTCAACTGCGCACCGCTGCGCAACCGCCGCGAAGAGCAGGGTGTGATGCTCGAATCGCGCATCGCCGAATGCTTCACCGAACTCGACTGGGACGGACGCCGCGGCTTCGGCATGACCGAGTACGTCGAGCGCCTGATCGACGGCGTGCCGGCGGGGTATCCGTTATAGGGCTGTGGAATCTAGCCACGGAGGGCACGGAGGGCACGGAGAATATTCGGGTGACCGCCGTTGCCCACCTCACCGGGTGAGCCAGTTGTCTCGGACTGACTGATCGGCAAACCGCGTCATCCCGACGGGATATTCGCGTCTGGCGTCCGGTTGCGGTTCGTAATCGAAGGCCCCGTCCTGCCAGGACCATCCTGATCCTTATCTTCCTCCGTGTTCTCCGTGTCCGCCGTGGCTGGATTCATTCAGCCCGACGCGCGGCAAGTATCCGAACCCGCGCTGCGTCCGTCCTCGTCTCCGGTTACAATCGACGGTCTAAAGCGTCGCCGCAGAGGAGGAACGATGTCCGGATACCGTCTGGCCGAGGCCGATGAATACAGTCATCAGCCGTCTGCCGAAACGAATTTCAACGAAAGCGTCTACACCAACGCGTTCAACGCCGATGGGCGTTACGGCGGCTGGATGCGCCTCGGCAATCGCGTCAACGAAGGACGGGCCGAACTCTCCGTGTGTCTCTACCTGCCGGACGGCCGCGTCGCCTGCCAGTTCCTGCGTCCTGCGATCACCACCAACGCCCGCCACGATGCCGGCGGACTGCGCTATACCGTCCACACGCCGCTGAAAGACGTGCAGATGCAGTACACCGGGGAAGTCATGGTGCTCGACGACCCGGAGGCGATGCGCAACCCGCGCGTGGCGTTCGAACGCGCGACGCGCGTGCCCTGCGACGTCGATTTCCGGCATCACGCGGTATCGCCCGTGCACGGCGGCGAACCGCTGACGGCCGCACAGCCGACGATGTACGGGCGCGATTTCTCGCTCGGCCACTTCAATCAGCACACGCGGACCAGTGGCCACATCCGGATTGGCGATCTCACCCTGCCGATCGATGGCGGTGGCTGGCGCGATCACTCGTGGGGGCCGCGCTACTGGACCAACATCTATTTCTATCGCCTGTTCATCGGCAACCTCGGCCCCGACCGCGGTTTCATGATCCTGAAGATCACCGATCGTCAGGGCGTGACGCGCCGCTGCGGCGTGCTGCAGGTCGACGGCGACTACGAGGAGATCACCGATCTCGATCTCGTCACCGAATGGACCGCGGCCAAGGACCCGCGCGCGGTGCGCCTGGGCGTGCGGACCGCGAAGCGCGCCGTGCGGATCGACGGTGAGATCACGACGCTCCTGCCGCTGCGCAACCGGCGCACCGAAGGCGAGCAGACGCTCGAGTCGCGCATCGCCGAGGGCTTTACGCAATGGCGCTGGGGCGATCGCACCGGCTGCGGCATGACCGAGTACATCGAAGTGCTGGAGAATGGCCAGCCTGTCGGATACCCGCTCTGACCGCAGGCCAGGACCTTCACATGAGCATCCAGGAATCCGCTGACGCGCTGCGCGAGCGCATCGTGGCGCGCCTGCGCGTCGCGGTGACGCGCCGCTATGGCGAGCATGCACGCATCGACAACATCGAGGTGGCGACGCTCGGCGGTTCGAACCGCACGTTGCTGTTCGATCTCGTCGACGGCACGGCTCGGCGGCGTCTCGTGTTCCGGCAGGAGACCTACAGTCTGCCGTCGTCACCGTTCATCGCACCGAACCTCCAGTACCGGCTGCTGCAACTGGTGCATCGCGAAGGCATTCCCGTGCCCGAGCCGGTGTTCGAACTCGAACCCGCCGACGAACTCGAGCGTGGCTATGTCGTCGGCTTCGTCGATGGCGAAACACTGCCGCGGCGCCTGCTGCACGCGCCGGAGTTCGCGCGCGCGCGCGAGCGCTTCTGCGCGCAGGCCGGCGAGCTGCTCGCCCGCCTGCACGGCATCGATGTCGCGGCCGCCGGCTTTCTTGCCGACACACCCGACAGCCTCGACCCACTGGGCGCGCAGCTCGCGCGGCTCGATTTCTACGGCGAGGCACATCCGGCCCTGGAGCTCGCCGTGCGCTGGCTCGAGCGGCATCGGCCGTCGCCGTCGCCGCGTGTCCTGCTGCACGGCGACTTCCGGACCGGCAACATGCTGATGGGGCCCGACGGGATTCGCGCCGTGCTCGACTGGGAATGCGCGCACCTCGGGGCGGCGCACGAGGATTTCGGCTGGCTGTGCATGCGATCGTTCCGCTTCGGGCAGGTCGATCGCCCGGTCGGCGGCTTCGGCCAGCGCGCGGCGTTCTATTCGGCGTACACCGCCGCGAGCGGACGGCCGGTCGACGCTGATGAAGTGTACTGGTGGGAAGTGTTCGGCTTCGTGCGCTGGGCCGTGTTGAACGTGATGCAGGTGCACGGCCATTTGAGCGGCGAGCGCCGTTCGCCGGCATTCGCGGCCTGCGGCCGCAATACGAGCCTGATCGAATACGACCTGCTGATGACCCTGCACGGCCATTACACCTGAGGACACGCGCGCGATGAGCCAGGACAATCCCGCCTTCGTTGAACTGCTGCGCACGGTGCGCGAATTCATCGACGACATCACGCCCAAGCTGGAGGGGCAGGACCGCTATCACGGGCTGGTGGCGTCCTACCTGCTGTCGATCACGGAACGCGAAAGCGCGCTGGGCGAGGCCATCGATCGCGAAGAGGCCGCTGCGCTCGCCGCCTGCACCGGCTCGCACGCGCCATTGCCCGAGGCCTGGGCGACCCTCGCCCGCGACATTCGCCGCGGCCAGTGCGACGAACGCTGGGACGAACTGATGACACTGGTGACGTCTCATGTCGTGAACAAGGTCCGCGTGTCCAAGCCCGATCACCTGCACCCGATGCATGGCGCGGCAACCCCGCAGCCGGAGGCCACATGAATTTCGAGAAAGTCAGATTCGATCTCACCGACGGCATCGCGCGCATCGTGTTCGCCGACGCGGCGAACCACAACGCGGTCAACCTGCAGGTCACGCAGGAACTCGCCCACGCCGCGCGGCTGTGCGAGGCCGCGCCGGACCTGCGCGCGGTGTTGATGACGGCCGAGGGCAGTGAGTTCTCGGTCGGCGGCGACTTGCGCGAGTTCATGGCCGAGCGCGACCGCATCCAGTCGCACGTGCGCGAGATGACCGTCAATTTCCATGCGGCGATCCTGACCCTGAACCGGCTCAGGGCACCGCTGGTCGTGGCCGTCAACGGTGTCGCGGCCGGCGGTGGCTTCAGCCTCGTCTGCATGGCCGACCTCGCGATCGCGAAGCGCTCGGCGAAGTTCAATTTCGCCTATACACGCTCCGGTCTCACGCCCGATGGCGGTGCGACGTTCTTCCTGCCGCGCCTCGTCGGCGTCCAGCGTGCCTTCGATCTGCTGGCGACGAATCCGACGCTGAGCGCCGACGAGGCGCTGTCGCTCGGCATCGTCGCGCGCGTGGTCGACGACGCCGCGTTCGACGTCGAGGTCGAGAAGCTCCTCGCGCAGCTCGCGGCGGCACCGGCGGGCGCCGTCGGCAGGCTCAAGCAGCTGCTGCGCGCGTCGCTCAGCAATTCGCTGGAACAGCAGTTCGAGCTCGAAGGCCGCGGCATTGCCGAACAGGCGGGCCATCCGGCGACACTCGGCATGCTCGAAGCATTCTTCAAGCGCAGTCAGAAGTAGGGCGGGATACGGCCAACAGTCACCGAGGAGCAGTCGATGAGCAGTGAAACCAGGCGGACTTTTTGCCGGATCTGCGAACCCGCGTGCGGCCTGCTCGCGACCGTCGAGGACGGCCAGCTGACGGCGCTCGCACCCGATCGCGAGCACCCGATCACGCGCGGCTATGCGTGCCACAAGGGCCTGTTCGCGCTCGACGTGCACCGTGATCCGGATCGCCTCGACCATCCCCAGCGCCGCGTCGGACGGGACTACGAGCGCGTGGACTGGGACACGGCGCTCAGCGGCATCGCCGCGCAACTGCGCAGCCTCATCGCGCGCCACGGGCCCCGCGCAGTGGCCGGCTATCTCGGCAATCCGGGCGAATACAACTCGCTGCTGTCGGAGGCCTGGTACGGTTTCTTCGGCCAGATTGGCACCGACCGGCTGTTCAACGTCAACACGCAGGATTGCGGCAACAAGTTCGCGGGCGCCGATGCCGTGTACGGATCGGTGACGATTCACCCGATACCCGATTTCGATCACACCGATTTCGTGCTGCTGATCGGGGAGAATCCGCAGGTCAGCCAGATGAGTTTCTGTTCGCTGCCCGATCCGGTCGGCGTGCTGAAGGGCGTTGCCGCGCGCGGCGGGCGCGTGGTGTTCGTCAATCCGCGCCGTATCGAGTCCGTCGACGCAGTCGGTGAGCTCGTGCAGATCAGGCCCGATACCGACGTCTACCTGCTGGCTGCGATGCTGTGCGAAATCGAGCGCGGGCCGGGATTCGACGCCGCCACGGTGGCGCGCCACGGCCGCCACGTCGAGGCGCTGCGCGACTTCGTGCGCCAGTATCCGCCCGAGACGGTGGCGGCCGTGACGGGCCTCGACGCGGCGACGATCATCAACCTCGCGCGCGATTTCGCCGCCGCGCCGCGCGCTGCCGTCCACATGTCGACCGGCGTCAACATGGGCCGGCAGGGCACGCTCGGTTACTGGCTCGTGCAGGTGCTGTCGTTCGTGACCGGCAATCTGGATCGCGAAGGCGGCAACGTGCTGTCGGTCGGTTACTACGAACGGCGCGCCCGCGCGGGACGCAATGCGCGCGGCGAGGTCGAGTTCGTCGACACGGCCTGGGGGCTCGTGCGCAAACCGCAGCTGCCGGTCTTTCCGTACCCCGGCAACCTGCTCGCGGATTTCATCGCGGACGCCGCCGAGCCGATTCGCGCGCTGGTGGTGTGTGCCGGCAACCCGGTGCTCGCGATGGGCGGCGAGGCGCGGCTGCGGGCGCTGCTGCCCGACCTCGAACTGCTGGTGGTGATCGACCTGTATCGCAACGCCACCGGCGAGTACGCGCACTACCTGCTGCCGGCGACGGACGCGTTCGAGCGCGAGGACATCAACGGTCTCGGCGTCGGTCTGCAGCATCGCCCGAACATCCAGTACACGGCCGCGGTCGTCGCACCGCGTGCCGAGCGCCGGCATGAGCGCTGGATTCTCAACCGTCTCGCGCAGGCGATGGGCCTGGTGTCCGAACTCGACGATCCCGCCACCAGCAATCCGTGGGGCAAGGTCGGCCACATGCTGCGCAGCCGCGGCCACAGCTTCGAGGAACTGCGGGAGCGCGAGGTCATCGACTTCGGGCCGCATCGCTTCGGGCGTTTCTACGAGGAGTTCCTGCAGACCGCGGACGGCAAGGTCGACTGCTGCCCGGCCGTGTTCGCGCCGGCCCTCGCGCGGATGCGGGCACTGTTCGACGAACTCGCCGCCGAGCCGCCGGGGCAGCTGAAACTGATCAGCAAACGCGAGGCGAAGATGATGAACAGCTGGCTCGCGAACGTGCCGCGCCTGCGCACGAAGACGAACCAGACCAACTATCTCTACATGCACCCGCAGGATGCCGCGGCGCGCGGCCTCGCGGACGGCACGCGGGTGTCGGTGCGCAATGCGCACGGCGAACTCGAGATTCCGCTGCGGCTCGCGCCCGATTTGATGCCGGGCGTCGTCGCGATGCCGCACGGCTGGGGGCACGGCCAGACTTCCGGCATGCGGGTCGCGCAGCGCACCGCCGGCGCGAACTGCAATCGCCTGCTGCCGACCGGCCCGGGCAGTTTCGAGCCCCTGTCCGGGCAGGCGCACATGACCGGCGTGCCGGTCGAGGTGTGCGCAGCCGGCGCCAAATAGACTTTGCAGGGGCGATTCGCTATCGTCCGGGCGCTCGCAGCGAGCAGCCCGACGGACTGCCCAACGACTGCGCCCCTGGCAGTCAGCCCATCTCTCTGGAGACACCGATGAACGAAAAAGCCTCGACCCCCCCTGCCACCGGCAGCCACGCCTTCGGCCTCAATCCCGACCAGCAGCTGATGCTGGACGAGGCCGACAAATTCTCGCGCAAGGAACTCTATCCGCTGGCCAAGCGCATGGACGACGAGGAATGGTGGCCGACCGATGTCTTCAGCAGGATAGGCGAACAGGGCTATTTCGGCATCACCGTGCCCGAAGAGTACGGCGGCGTCGGCCTCGATTTCTTCACCAGCGGTCTCATCTGCCAGGCGATGGGACGCTGGAACTACGCGCTCGCCCTGTCGTGGATTGCACACGAGAACCTGTGCCTCAACAACATCTACCGCAACGCGAATGAAGATCTGCGACGCAAATACCTGCCCGACCTGTGCTCGGGCAAGGCGGTCGGCGCCCTCGGCCTGACCGAGCCCGGCGCCGGCTCCGATGCACTCGGCTCGATGCGCACCACCGCCAAACGCGATGGCGGCCACTACGTGCTGAACGGCCGGAAGATCTACATCACCAACGGCCCGATCGCCGACACCCTGCTGGTCTATGCGAAGACGGCGCCCGAACGCGGCGCGCACGGCATTTCCGCGTTCATCGTGCAGAAGGATTATCCCGGGTTCCAGGTCGCGCAGAAGCTGATCAAGATGGGCTTCCGTGGCAGCCAGACGGCTGAACTGGTGTTCGACAACTGCCGTGTGCCGGCCGAGAACCTCGTCGGCGAAGAGAACCAGGGCGTGGCGGTCGTCATGAGCGGGCTCGACCTCGAACGCGCGGTGATTTCACCGATTTGCGTCGGCATGGCCGAGCGCGCGCTGCAGCTGTCGATCGAATACGCGAAGACGCGCGAGCAGTTCAACAAGCCGCTGGCGTCGTTCCAGATGATCCAGTCGAAGATCGCCGACATGTACGTGTGGGTCGAGACGATGAAGACCTTCTGCTACCGCGGTCTCGCCGAAGGCAACGATCTGGAGGTCGGCGGTGGCGGTCGCGGCCAGTACCACGCGCTGTCGGCGGCGTCGATCATGTACACCGCGAACACGCTGAACCTCGTGCTGAACGAGGCGCTGCAGATCCATGGCGGCTTCGGCTACATGTGGGAAGCGGAGATCAACCGGCTGTATCGCGGGATCAAGCTGCTGGAAATCGGCGCCGGCACGACCGAAGTCCGGAAGCTCATCATCAGCCGCGAACTGCTCGGCTGAGGCGACAGCGCATGAACGACAGCGCGGCGGGCGCCAGCTCGCCCCAGGACGAACTGGCCGCGCGGCCGCTGTCCTTCGCCGCCGATCTGCTGCGCGGCAAGGTGGTGTGCGTCTCGGGCGGCGGCAGTGGCATCGGTCGCGCCACCGCCTGGCTGGCCGCGCGACTCGGCGCGACGGTGATGGTGTTCGGCCGTAGCGCCGAGAAACTGCAGGGTGTCGTCGATGCGATGCGGGCCCGCGACCTCGACGCGCACTGCGAGGCCATCGACATTCGCGATCGGGCGCGGGTCGACGAGGTGCTGACGCGCATCTGGTCGCGGCTCGGGCGCATTGATCTGCTCGTCAACAGCGCCGGTGGACAGTTTCCGCAGGCAGCGATCGACTATTCGGAAAAGGGTTGGAACGCGGTCATCAACACCAACCTGACCGGCACCTGGAACATGATGCAGCTCGCCGCCATCCGGTGGCGCGATGCCGGGCTTCCCGGCAGCATCGTCAATGTCGTCGTCGTCCCGCAGGGACTGCACGGCGTGGCGCACACCTGCGCGGCGCGCGCCGGGGTCATCGCGCTGTCGCAGTCGGTGTCGGTCGAATGGGCACCGTACGGGATCCGCGTGAACTGCGTGGCGCCGGGTTCGATCCGCTCCGAAGGCTGGGCGGTCTATGACGAGAAGACCCGCGAGAAGTACCCGCTGACGAACCCGATGATGAAGGCGGGCGTGCCGTGGGACATCGCCGAAGCGATCGTGTTCGCCGGGGGACCGACCGGCAGTTTCATCAATGGCGAAGTGCTGACCGTCGACGGCGGTGGGCAGCACTGGGGCGAGATCTGGACCACGGGCAAACCCGAGTACTACGCACGCGCGTCGCGCGCGTGGGATCAGGGTTGACGCACGCCAGGCGCGTCGCCGCGCCGGTCGTCGGACGCGGAGCCGTTAGTGGCGGGCGGGGCCGGCGGTGGGCGCCAGCCCTTCGTTGACGCGGCCGAGCAGGGCGATCAGCTGGTCCCGGGCGGCGGCGTCGACGCGACCGAGTTCGAGCAGGGCTGCCTTGAAGCCGCGCACGGCGGCGGAATGTTCCTCGAGCAGGCGCGTGATCAGCGCCTGCTGCGCGAGCCGCGGTTTCAGTCCGAGTTGGCCCTCGCGTTCCTGGGTTTCCAGGGCGGCGAAATGCGCCGCCTTGGTGTCCAGCATCAGCCGGTAGGCCTGCCACGCCGGCAGGGCCACGGCCGGCAGGTCGACGGCGACGTCCGCGGTCAACCGAACAGCCGCTTGAAGAAACCCTTGATGCCGGCCGGTGCTTCGTCCCGGCCCGGCGTCGCCGTCTCGCGGGCGGGGCCGGCACTCGGGGCGTTGGGGGCCGGTGCGCGACGCGGCGCGCGTTCTTCACCGCCGTCGGCACGCGCGGGCTTGTCCGTTTTGGGTTGCGATGCATCGACGCGCAGTTCGCGCCCGTGCAGTTCCTTGCCGTTGAGCGCCTCGATTGCCCGCCTGGCCTCGACTTCGCTCGCCATTTCGACGAAGCCGTAGCCGCGCGAGCGACGCGTGCGCTTGTCGAAAATGACTTCAGCTGCGTTGACGGTGCCGTAAGCCTCGAAAGTTTCGCGCAGTTCCTGGTCGCGCACGCTGTACGGAAGGTTTCCTACGTAGATGTTCATACGGTTGCTCTGATGTTTTTATTGCGATCCATCCCCAAGACCTGATTTCCCGACCAGGCGCGTGCGTGCCTCCCCGCCAGCGCCGCACGCGAACGGGCGCGACTCGAACGCAGGACGTTTCCTGCGGACAGCGTGTCGCGCATGTCATCGAAAAACCCATGGCAGCCTGACTGGCGAAGACGCGACGGCGTGAGGAACGCCGCCGACGACGGGTGCCGTCGGCCAGCGGTGTCAGCCGCAGTGTCCAGTGTGCGGCGGGCCTGCAGAACCGCCAGCGCCCGCTTCGAGTAAGGCCGCCAGCATTCAAGCACAACGCCTCGAAGCTGGCAACGTAAGGCCTTGTTGGACCAAAGATCTCTGCGGCGGCGCGGTCAGCCGGTGAAGGCCTGCAGGCCGGTCTGGGCGCGGCCGAGAATCAGCGCGTGGACGTCGTGCGTGCCTTCGTAGGTGTTCACGGCTTCGAGGTTCATCACGTGGCGAATGACGTGATACTCGTCGGAGATGCCGTTGCCGCCGTGCATGTCGCGCGCCATGCGCGCGATGTCGAGCGCCTTGCCGCAGTTGTTGCGCTTCAACATCGAGATCGCTTCCGGCGCGCCGCGGCCGGCGTCGATCAGGCGTCCGAGCTGCAGCGAGCCCTGCAGACCCAGGGTGATTTCGGTCTGCATGTCGGCGAGCTTCTTCTGAATCAGCTGGTTGGCCGCCAGCGGGCGGCCGAACTGTTGCCGATCGAGCGTGTACTGACGCGCGGCGTGCCAGCAGAATTCGGCCGCGCCCATCGCGCCCCAGGAGATGCCGTAGCGCGCGCGATTCAGGCAGCCGAACGGGCCGCGCAGGCCTTTGACGTTCGGCAGCAGGTTCGCTTCGGGCACCGGCACGCGGTCCATGACGATTTCGCCGGTGGTCGACGCGCGCAGCGAGAACTTGCCTTCGATCTTCGGGGTCGTCAGGCCGCGCATGCCGCGCTCGAGCACGAAGCCGCGGATCACGTCGTCGTCGGTCTTGGCCCACACCACGAAGACGTCGGCGAGCGGCGAGTTCGTGATCCACATCTTGTTGCCGGTGAGTTCAAAGCCGCCGGGCACGCTGCGCGCGCGGGTCTTCATGCCGCCCGGATCGGACCCGTGGTCGGGTTCGGTCAGGCCGAAGCAGCCGATCCACTCGCCGCTCGCGAGCTTCGGCAGGTAGCGGACGCGCTGCTCCTCGTTGCCGTAGGCATAGATCGGATGCATCACGAGGCTCGACTGCACGCTCATCGCCGAGCGGAAGCCGGAATCGACGCGCTCCACTTCACGCGCGATGAGGCCGTAGGACACGTAGCCGAGCCCGGCGCCGCCATACTGCTCGGGAATCGTCGAGCCGAGCATGCCGAGCTCGCCGAACTCGCGCATGATGCCCGGATCGAAGGTCTCGTGGCGGTGCATGTCCCGCACGCGGGTCTGCAGCCGCTCCTGACAGAACTGGCGCGCCGACTCGCTGACGAGCCGTTCGTCGTCGGTCAGCTGCGCGGTCAGCAGCAGGGGGTCCTGCCAGTCGAAGGCGGCTTCGGCGCTGGCGGTGTGGGCGGCTTGGCTCATGCGGGAATCTCCATCGTTAGAAAGGTCGGCCGCTATCCGCTGATCGCAGTCGGGCGGGCACGCGTAGGGTATTCACGAGGGCTGGCGCGCGGTCGCGCCGGCCCGTCACCGCAGCTGCTGTCAGCCATTGCCCCGGCTTGCCGCGGCGTCACGGACGGGGGGCGGAAGCCGCCGCGGATCGGTGGCAATATTGCGCTGCGTCGCCTAGTTCGATCAAGGCGTTATTTGGTACCATCGCGGTCTTACGCAGACCGTTAATCAGGCCTCGCCGGACCCGCCGCGAGGCAGCCCGCATCGCGGGCGCCGGACCCATGCAATTCTGGAGGACGAGATGAAAATCCTGGTCGCCGTCAAGCGCGCCATCGACTACAACGTGAAAGCCCGCCCCAAATCCGATGGATCTGGTGTCGACCTCGCGAACGTGAAGATGTCCATGAACCCCTTCGACGAGATCGCCGTCGAAGAAGCCATCCGCCTGCAGGAAGCCGGCAAGGCCGGTGAGATTGTCGCCGTGTCGGTCGGCCCGGCCGCGTGCCAGGAAACCCTGCGCACGGCGATGGCGATGGGGGCCGATCGCGGCATTCTCGTCCAGACCGACGACGAAGTGCAGCCGCTGGCGGTCGCCAAGCTGCTCAAGGCGCTCGTCGACAAGGAACAGCCGGGGCTCGTGATCCTCGGCAAGCAGGCGATCGACGACGACTCCAACCAGACCGGCCAGATGCTCGCGGGCCTGCTCGGCTGGGGCCAGGGCACGTTCGCGGCGAAGGTCGAAATCGGGGATGGCACGGCCAGCGTCAAGCGCGAAGTCGACGGCGGCATCCAGACGCTGACGGTCAAGCTGCCGCTGGTCGTGACGGCCGATCTGCGCCTGAACGAACCGCGTTACGTGAAGCTGCCGAACATCATGAAGGCGAAGAAGAAGCCGCTCGACACGGTCACGCCGGCCGATCTGGGTGTCGACATCACGCCCCGCATCAAGCTCGTCAAGGTCAGCGAACCGCCGGCGCGCGCCGGTGGCGTCAAGGTGGCCGACGTCAACGAACTCGTCGCGAAACTCCGCAACGAAGCGAAGGTGATCTGATCATGTCCTCACTCGTCATCGCAGAACACAACAACCAGACGCTCAATGTCGCGACGCTGAACGCCGTCGCCGCGGCCGCCAAACTGGCGGGCGACGTGCACGTGCTCGTCGCCGGACACAACTGTGGCGCGGTTGCGCAGGCCGCCGCGCACGCCGCCGGTGTGTCGAAAGTGCTGTGCGCCGATGCGCCGCACTACGCGCACGCGCTGGCCGAGAACGTAGCGCCACTCGTCGTCGGTCTGGCCGGCGCCTACAGCCACGTGCTCGTCGCCGCGACCACCAGCGGCAAGAACGTGATGCCGCGCATCGCAGCGCTGCTCGACGTCGCGCAGCTGTCCGAAATCATCGAAGTGAAGAGCGACGATACGTTCGTGCGCCCGATCTACGCCGGCAACGTGCTGGCGACCGTGCAGTCGCTCGATGGGATCAAGGCGATCACCGTGCGCACCACGGCGTTCGACCCCGTCGCGACGACCGGCGGCACGGGCACCGTCGAGGCGATCGCGGCCGGCCCTGACGCGGGGCTGTCGCAGTTCGTCGGCGAGGAACTCACGAAGTCGAGCCGCCCGGAACTGGCCGCGGCGAGCATCATCGTGTCCGGCGGCCGCGGTGTCGGCAGCTCGGAAAACTTCGCGATCATCGAGGCGCTGGCCGACAAGCTCGGCGCCGCGGTCGGCGCGTCGCGCGCGGCGGTCGATGCCGGTTACGTGCCGAACGACTACCAGGTCGGTCAGACCGGCAAGGTCGTCGCCCCGCAGCTGTACGTCGCCATCGGCATCTCGGGCGCGATTCAGCATCTCGCCGGCATGAAGGACAGCAAGGTCATCGTGGCGATCAACAAGGACGAGGAAGCGCCGATTTTCCAGGTGGCCGACTACGGCCTCGTCGGCGACCTGTTCAAGGAAGTGCCGGCCCTCGTTGAAGCCTTGAGCAAGTAGCGCGCCGTCCGCTGGCGCCTGGAGTGTCCTGATGGAACGCGAAGCAATGGAGTTCGATGTCGTCATCGTCGGTGGCGGGCCGTCCGGGCTCGCCTGCGCGATACGACTGCGCCAGCTGGCGGCAGAGCAGGGCCGGGAACTGAGCGTCTGTGTGCTCGAGAAGGGCTCCGAAGTCGGGGCCCACATCCTGTCCGGCGCGGTGCTCGAGCCGCGCGCGCTGAATGAGCTGATGCCGGACTGGAAGGAGAAGGGCGCGCCGCTGAACACGCCCGTCACCGATGATCGGTTCCTGTTCCTGACCGAAACGCGTGCCGTGCGGCTGCCGACGCCGCCGACGATGCACAACCACGGCAATTACATCGTGAGCCTCGGCAACGTATGCCGCTGGCTCGCGCAGCAGGCGGAAGCCGCGGGTGTCGACATCTATCCGGGCTTTGCCGCGTCGGAAGTGCTGTATCACGAAGACGGCAGCGTCAAGGGCGTGGCGACCGGCGACATGGGCCGCGCGAAAGACGGCAGCGAAGGCCCGAACTTCGCGCCCGGCATGGAACTGCATGCGAAGCAGACGGTGTTCGCCGAAGGCTGCCGTGGCTCGCTGACCAAAACCCTGTTCGAACGCTTCAGGCTGCGCGACGGCGTCGAACCGCAGGTTTATGGTCTCGGCATCAAGGAACTGTGGGAGGTTCAGCCGGATCGCCATCACCTGGGCCGCGTCACGCACACGGTCGGCTGGCCGATGGATACGGCGACCTATGGCGGCTCGTTCTGCTATCACCTCGAGGACAATCTCGTGGTGATCGGTTTCGTCGTCGGCCTGAATTACACGAACCCCTACCTCAGCCCGTTCGAGGAGATGCAGCGCTTCAAGACGCATCCCGCGATCCGCGACACCTTCGAAGGCGCACGGCGTGTGTCCTACGGCGCGCGCGCGATCAGTGCCGGTGGCTTCCAGTCGATTCCGAAGATGACCTTCCCGGGCGGGCTGCTGATCGGCGACACCGCGGGCCTGCTGAACGTGCCCAAGATCAAGGGCAGCCACACGGCGATGAAGTCGGGCATGACGGCCGCCGAAGCGATCTTCGAACTGCTGCGCGCGGAAGACGAGCCGGGCAAGGAAGCGGTCGACTACCCGCACCGCCTGAAGAACACCTGGCTGTGGGACGAGCTCTATCGCGTGCGCAACATCAAGCCGTCGTTCCACTGGGGCCTGTGGCCTGCGATGGCGTATTCGGCGCTCGACAGTTACGTGTTCCGCGGCAAGGCGCCGTGGACCCTGCACCATCATCCGGATCACGAATCGCTGAAGCCGGCGGCACAGTGCAAGGAAATCGTCTATCCGAAGCCCGACGGCGTGCTGACCTTCGACCGCCTGTCCTCGGTGTTCCTGTCGAATACCAATCACGAAGAAGATCAGCCCTGTCACCTGACCTTGAAGGACGACACCGTCCCCACGCGGCTGAATCTCGCCGTCTACGCCGGCCCCGAGCAGCGGTACTGCCCGGCCGGCGTGTATGAGTTCGTCACGGAGGCGGGCGAGCAGAAGCTGCGCATCAACGCGCAGAACTGCGTGCACTGCAAGACCTGCGACATCAAGGATCCGTCGCAGAACATCAACTGGGTCACGCCGGAAGGCGGCGGTGGCCCGAACTATCCCAACATGTAGGCGCGAGCGCTGATGCCAAAAGTGACATTCATCGATGCGGCGGGGAGTTCCCGCGTCATCAACATCCCGGCCGGCTGGTCGTTGATGGAAGGCGCCGTGCAGAACGACGTCACCGGTATCGCCGCCGAGTGCGGCGGCGGTTGCGCGTGCGCGACCTGCCATGTGTTCGTCGCGCCGGAATGGATCGGGAAACTGCCGGAGAAAAGCCCGGCCGAGAACGATCTGCTCGAATGCACCGCGGTCAGCCGCACGCCGGCCTCACGTCTCAGCTGCCAGATCCCGATGAGTGATGCGCTCGACGGGCTCGTCGTGCATCTGCCCGAACGCCAGACCTGAGACCGACGCCGCACGGAGTGCTCCCGATGCGACGCATCGTCATCATTGGTGCGGGGCAGGCCGGCCTGCAGCTGGCGGAATCGCTGCGCAAGGGCGGCCATGACGGCGAGCTGTACCTCATCGGCGACGAACGCTGGCCACCGTATCAGCGGCCGCCGCTGTCGAAAAAATATCTCGCCGAGGATTTCGCCGACGCACGGCTGTTCTTTCGTCCACTCGAACACTACACCCGGCTGAATGTCGATCTGCGGCTCGCGACCCGCGCGACGGCAATCGAGCGCGCGGCGCAGCGCGTGGCGCTCGCCAACGGCGAATCGCTCGGCTACGACGGGCTCGCACTGACGACCGGCACGCGAGTGCGCCCGTTGCCGGTGCCGGGCGCCGCGCACCCGGCCGTGCACTACCTGCGCGGACTCGACGACGCGCAGGCGCTGAAGCAACGGCTCGCGGGCGCCCGGCGCGTCGTGGTCATCGGCGGTGGTTTCATCGGCCTCGAAGTCGCGGCGACCGCGCGCCATGCAGACTGCGAGGTGCACGTCGTCGAAGCACTCGATCGCCTGATGGCACGCGTGATGCCGCCGGTGGTGTCCGACTTTTTCGCGACGCTGCACCGCGCCCATGGCACACAACTGCATCTCGGTGCCCAGGTCGCCGCGATCGAACCCGCCGCGGACGGCAGCGTCGAGGTGCGGCTGGGCGATGGCAGCGGGCTGCCCGCCGATCTCGTCGTGGCCGGCATCGGTGTGTTGCCGAACCAGGAGCTGGCCGTCGCCGCGGGTCTTGCCTGCGACAACGGCATCGTCGTCGACGAGTATGCACGCACCTCCGATCCCCTGATCGTCGCGGCCGGCGACTGTACCGTGCATCGCAACCTGCGCTATGAGCTGCCGCACCGGCTCGAGTCCGTGCAAAATGCCGTCGACCAGGCGAAGGTGGCGGCCGCAAGCCTGCTCGGGCAGGCGCAGCCCTATGCCGATCTGCCGTGGTTCTGGTCCGACCAGTACGAGGTCAAGCTGCAGATTGCCGGCCTTTCCGCCGGCCATGACAGTCACGTGCTGCGCGGAGAACCGTCCGCGGCGGGCTTTTCCGTGTACTACTTCAGGCAGGGGCGGCTCATCGCCGTCGACTCCCTGAACCGTCCGGCCGAGCACATGCTCGCGCGCCGTCTGCTGTCAGGCGGCACACACGTGCTGCCGGCCCAGGCCGCCGATCCGGCCTTCGATTTGAAAGCCCTGTTGGTCGCCACCTGAGCGGACACAGGCCGTACCGGTCGCGCACCGCGCGACCCTTAGCCAATGAAGCGATGCAGAGGGGGGAGGGGACATGCCGAAGGTGACCTATATCGACGTCGACGGAACGCGCTACGACTGTGAGGTGGCGAGCGGGCTGTCGGTGATGGAGGGCGCGGTCAACAATGGCGTCCCGGGCATTCTCGCCATCTGCGGCGGCAGCTGCGCGTGCAGCACCTGTCATGCGTACATCGACGACGCCTGGGCGGAACGAGTCGGCGGGCCGAACGACATCGAAGACGCCACGCTCGATCTCGCCAACGAACGCAAACCGACCAGCCGGCTGACCTGCCAGGTGCAGATCACCGATGCGATGGACGGGCTCGTGGTCCTGGTGGCGAAGAACGACTGAGGGCGCTTGCGGCGCCGGCAACCGCGCCCGGTGACGGTCAGACGCAAGCCTGCGTTTCCGTCACCGGCAAGCTTGCCGTTGCGTTCTGTCGATTGCCGGCGCGTGCCGCGCTGGCGCGGCACGACGCCTCAATCAGCGGCCGC
>LNFM01004159.1_pt1 | contig 82922 bp, 84 predicted proteins | sample 596031 | NCBI WGS metagenome assembly LNFM01 (sample SAMN04254537, study PRJNA301005) | activated carbon metagenome | isolation source: dual media filters at the Ann Arbor, Michigan drinking water treatment plant | place: USA: Ann Arbor | reverse complement strand
ATCCGCCTCGCTGCGCTCGGCACCTTCTCCCCGCCTGCGCGGGGAGAAGGAAAACATCATCCCACCTTCTCGACGAAGACCTGCACCTTGCCGCCGCAGGCCAGGCCGACATCCCAGGCCTGCTCGTCGGTGACGCCGAAATCGAGCAGGCGCGGCTTGCCGTCCTTGATCGCGTCGAGCGCTTCCTTGACCACGGCGCCCTCGATGCAGCCGCCGGAGACCGAGCCCACCATGTTGCCGGCGCCGTCGATGGCGAGCTGGCTGCCCACCGGGCGCGGCGAGGAGCCCCAGGTCAAGGTCACGGTGGCCAGCGCCACGTCCTTGCCCGCGTCCTTCCACTGGCGCACCGCGCCGAGGATGTCTTCCTGTGCCGGGTTCATCGTACCCTCCGATTTTACCTCACCCTCGCTGTCATCCCGAGCGCAGCGAGGGATCTAGTTCCGCCCTGGATCCCTCGCTTCGCTCGGGATGACAGAGCGCTGAATTCTCACGCAGCCCGCGCGCGGTCGCGCCAGTCCGCCATCTTCGCACCACCGCGATGCCCCGGCTCGCTCAGCGCCGCCACCAGCTCGGCGAGGCTGTCGAGATTGTGCACCGGCCGGAAGTCGTCGACATGCGGCAGCATCGCCCGATTGCCCAGAGACTTTGGTTCGTAGCCCTCGTAGCGCAAGAGCGGGTTGAGCCAGATCAGCCGGGAACACGACTTGTGCAGCCGCTCCATCTCTTCCGGCAGGCCGGCGGCGCCCTCGCGGTCGAGCCCGTCGGTGATCAGCAGCACGACGGCGCCCTGCCCCAGCACCCGGCGCGACCACATCCGGTTGAACTCGTGCAAGGTGGCGCCGATGCGCGTGCCACCCGACCAGTCCTCGACCTGCGCGCTGGCCTTGGCAAGGGCGATATCGACATCCTTGTCCCGCAGCGCGCGGGTCACGTTGTTGAGCCGCGTGCCGAAGGTGAAGCTGAACACCCGGTCGCGATCGCTCGCCAGCGCATGCATGAAATGCAGGAACATGCGGCTGTACTTGCTCATCGAGCCCGAGATGTCGCAGAGGATCACCAAAGGCGGCGGCCGGCGGCGCGGTTCCTTGCGATGCAGCTCGATCACGCCATGCGGCTTGAGCGAGGCGCGCATCGTGGCCCGCATGTCGATGCGGCTGCCATGCGCCGACGGACGCGTGCGGCGGATCCGCCGATCGGGGATCGGCAGACGCAGGCGTTTGATCGCGCGCAGCGCCTGGGCGACCTCGGCCGCCGACATCTGCTCGAAGTCGCGCTTCTGCAGCAGCTCGCGATCGGAGAAGGTCAGCGTCGCCTCGAGCTCCATCTTGGGCGGCTCTTCGGACTCCTCCTCCGGCGCCTGGCCGCGACCGGCCTGCAAAGCTTCCTGAAGGCGTCGGTTGAGCTTCTTCTTCTCGTCCTCCTCGAAGCCGCCATCGATCTGCGGCAGCATCATGCCCATCATCTTCTCGAGCAGCTTGGGATTGCGCCAGAAGACGTGGAAGGCCTGATCGAAGATCTCTCGCTGGTCCCGGCGGTTCACGAAGACGCTGTGCAGGGTCCAGTAGAAATCCTCGCGCCGGTCGAGCCCCGCCGCCTCGACCGCCTTCACCGCTTCGAGCACGCGGCCCGGCCCGATCGGCAAGCCCGCGGCGCGCAGGGTGCGCGCGAAGTTCATGATGTTGACGGCGAGCTTGGGCTCGGCCGGAGCTTTCGGTGCGGAGCGCAGAACCTCGGACATCGCGGAATCAGGCGGCCGGCAGGGCCGCGATCTCGCTCTTCACGCGACCGATGATGGCGGCGGCCTCGCTGCCCTGGATGCGCTGGATGTCGTCCTGGTACTTCAAGAGGATACCCAGCGTGCTGTCGATCACGGCGGGATCGAGGTCGAGCACGTTGAGCTCCGTCAGCGCCTGCGCCCAGTCGATCGACTCGGCGACACCTGGCGACTTGAACAGGTCCATCTTGCGCAATTCCTGGACGACGCCGACGACTTGGCGCGCCAGCGCCGCCGGCGCCTCGGGCGCCTTGGTGGCGAGGATCTGCCGCTCGCGCGCCGCATCAGGGTAGTCGACCCAATGATAGAAGCAGCGGCGCTTGAGCGCGTCGTGGATCTCGCGCGTGCGGTTCGAGGTGATGATCACGATCGGCGGCTCCGGCGCCTTCACCGTGCCCAGCTCGGGGATCGTCACCTGGAAGTCGGAGAGCACCTCCAGCAGATAGGCCTCGAACGGCTCGTCGGTACGATCCAGCTCGTCGATCAGCAGCACCGGCGGGCCACTGGGGTCGGGCTGCAGCGCTTCGAGCAACGGCCGGCGGATCAGGAACTTCTCGTTGAAGACGTCGCTGCCGAGCTGGTCGCGATCGACCGCGCCCTGCGCTTCGGCGAGGCGGATCTCGATCATCTGCCGGGCGTAGTTCCACTCATAGACGGCGGAGGCCGCGTCGAGGCCCTCGTAGCATTGCAGGCGGATCAGCTTGCGGCCGAGCGTCTGGGCCAGGACCTTGGCGATCTCGGTCTTGCCGACACCCGCCTCGCCCTCGCAGAACAGCGGTCGGCCGCGCTTCAGCGCGAGGAAGAGGACTGTGGCCAGGCTGCGGTCGGCGATATAGTCGCCACGGCGCAGGAGATCGACCATGCCGTCGATCGACTCGGGTACTGGAGTGGACATCGAGCCCGTCGGGTTGGGGAGAAGAAGCAGCAGCGCGATACTAGCGGGGCCGGGGATACCCTCGCTACTACGCTCGTATGGTGAGTGTTCATATCAGTTAGGGGGGAACCTCCAGATGCGCAAGATCATACCGGTTGTCCTGGTTCTCGCCGTCGCTATGGCGATGGGATCGGCGTTTGCCGAGCAGAAGGGTCAGGGGAAGAATGACCGACCCGAAAAGGCACAAGGCGCCACCGTCAAAGGTGGGCCCAAGGCTGATGACAAGGGTGGCGGTCGCAGTTCGCAGAAGATCGTCGAAGAGCATACTGGCATGAGTGCCACGGGGATCCCCAGTCCCAAGGGCCCGGCAAGCAGCCAAGCGCCGGGCAAGCGGTAGCACGGACGTACACGGTAGGAGTGAGCATGTACGGTGACGTCCTGAAGGGAAAGATCGCGGTCGTCACCGGGGGTGCGCGCGGCATCGGCTTCGCGTGCGCCCAGGCCCTGCAGGCCTCGGGCGCACGCATCGCGCTGTGGGACCGTGACGAAGGCGTCGCGAAGGAATCGGCCGCGACGCTTGCGGGCGCCATCGCCGTGTCCGTCGACGTCGCCGACGACCGCTCGGTCGCGGCGGCGCTGGCCGATACCGAGAAGCGGCTGGGCGGCGTCGATATCCTGGTCGCCAGCGCCGGCATCACCGGCCCCAACGCCACGGTGGCCGACTACGACGTGCAGGCCTGGCGGCAGGTGATCGACATCAACCTCACCGGCGTCTTCCTCACCAACCGCGCCGTCGTGCCGGGCATGGTCGGCCGCAAATGGGGCCGCATCGTCAACATCGCCTCGATCGCCGGCAAGGAAGGCAACCCCAACGCCTCGGCCTATTCCGCCTCCAAGGCCGGCGTGATCGGGCTGACCAAGTCGCTGGGCAAGGAGCTGGCGACTACCGGCGTGCTAGCGAACTGCGTCTGCCCGGCGGCGATCAAGACCGACATCTTCAAGCAGATGACCCAGCAGCACATCGACTTCATGTTGTCGAAGATCCCGATGGGCCGCTTCGCCACGGTCGAAGAGGCCGCCACTCTGGTGACCTGGCTGGCCTCGCCGCTATGCAGCTTCAACACCGGTTCGGTGTTCGATCTTTCGGGCGGCCGCGCGACCTATTGAGGCGGTGCCAAGCCCCGCACGGTCAGGTCGACCATGCCCTGGATGAGCGCCTGCCGGTCCGACCAGGGGAAATCAGGCTCGTTGATGAAGGCCGACACCAAGCCGTGGCAGGCCATCCAGCACAGTTCGGCGCAGGTCACCGGCGGATGGGGCAGTTTGGCGCCGCCCTGCTCCAGCTCGATGAACTGCCGCTCGAGCATGGCAAAGGCGATGGCGCCCTTGACGCCGGGCCGCTCCGGATCGCTGATGTCGCCGCGATGGCCGGTATGGCGCACCGGCTCCGGCGCCTGTTCCTCCATGAAGATCAGCCGGTATTCGCCGACATGCGCGAGACCGAAGCGGATGTACGCCTCGCCCATCTGACGCAACCGGTCTTGGGGAGAACACTCAAGGCATTCAATGCTTTGGAAGAGTTCGATCAACTTTCCGAAGGTCTGGTCGCAAAGCGCCAGCATGATCTCGTCCTTGTCCTTGAAGTAAAGGTACAAGGCTGGCGCTGAAACCCCTACACGCTCAGCGATTTTTCGGATCGTCGTTGCCCCATAGCCCTCTTCGAGGAAGAGCGCCTTGGCGGCGGCCAGGATTTCCTCACGACGCGTATGTCCCTCGCCCCGGCGCTTGCGGCCCAGGGGTGCGACAGTGTGCGCTGCCACATTCGCCATTTTGTTCCTCTTGCGGGCGAACCCGGGCTTGATCAGTTAACGTTGGTAAGTTAACAGTATTCAGTTCAGTTAGCAATGACTGAACGTTAGTTTACCCGGGAGTGCAGTCATGCGTAAGCGGCTCGTTGCGGTGATCGGCGCGGTTCTCGCGGTCAGTATCGCCGGCGGCATCAGCTTCGTCCTGGTCGCCTACCCCAGCAAACAACCGACGCCCGCTTCGGTTGCCCCGGCAAAGGCCGCCGCCGTTCGTCCCGCCCGGGTGCAGGAAATCACCCTGCGCAGCCAGACCCAGCGCCTCACGCTGGCCGGCACCGTCGTGCCCCGCTACGAAACCACGGTCGGCTTCCGCGTTCCCGGCAAGATCGTCGAGCGCCTGGTCGAGGTCGGCGGCCGCGTCACAGCGGGGCAGCCGATCGCGCGCCTCGACCCGGCCGATCTGCGGCTGGCGCACGACAATGCGCGCGCCGCGCTGGCCGCGGCTGATGCTGAGGCGGTGCGCGCCCGCGCCGATCTCGAGCGCTATGTCGGCTTGAAGGGCACATCGGCCTTTGTGCCGCAGATGCTCGATCAGCGTCAGTCACTGGCCAACGCCGCGCAGGCGCGGCTGGAGCAGGCCAAGGCGCAGCTCGACACCGCCGCCAACAATCTCGCCTATACGACGTTGAACGCCGACAGCGACGGCGTCGTCACGGCGCTGATGATCGAGGTCGGCCAGGTGGTCTCGGCCGGCCAGCAGGTGGCGAAGATCGCCCGCCTCGACGAGCTGGAGATCCGCGTCGACGTGCCGGAGCAGCGCTTGGCGATGCTGAACGGCGCCGAGCGCGTCACCTACGAATTGTGGTCCGAGGCCGGTGTCGTGCGCGGCGCCACTTTGCGCGAGCTGGCGCCGATGGCCGACACGATGACCCGCACCTACGCCGCGCGCTTCTCCATCACCGAGCGCCCGGCGCTGATCGCCATGGGCATGACCGCGACCTTGGCGCTGGAGCGCGGCACGCAAGAACAGGTCGCCGAGGTGCCGATGACCGCGATCTTCCAGCGCGGCACCGGGCCCGCCGTGTGGATCGTCGACCGCCAGAGCGGCGCGCTCTCGCTGCGGGCGGTGACCGTGGCGCGCTGGCGCGACGACAGCGCGCTGGTCTCCGCCGGCCTCGCCAGCGGCGAACTGATCGTGACGGTCGGCGTGCACAAGCTCGAGGTCGGCCAGCGCGTCAAGCCGCAGACCCGCGCCACCTCAGACGCCGCCGTGGCACAGAGCCCCAGCCAGTGACCTCGCTGTCATCCCCGGGGCCGTCCGCGGCCCCTGTAGCGAAGCGAAGGATCCAGGGATATCGCGGCCACACAGCCCTAGATCCTTCGCTTCGCTTAGGATGACAACTTCGGACAGCCCCACCATGTCGCACCGCTTCAATCTCAGCACCTGGGCGCTCGAACACCGCACGCTCACGCTGTTCATGCTGATCGTGCTGACGATCGCCGGCACGCTGTCCTTCCTCAATCTCGGCCGCGCCGAGGATCCGCCCTTCACCATCAAGCAGATGGTGATCTCCGTCGCGTGGCCCGGCGGAACGGCGCGCGAGATGGAGCAGCAGGTCACCGACAAGATCGAGACCAAGCTGCAGGAGCTGCCCTATCTCTACAACGTCACCTCCTACTCCCGGCCGGGCGAGGCTGTGATCTTCGTCAACCTGCAGGACAGCGTGCCGCCGAAAGAAGTCGCCGGCCTGTGGTACCAGGTACGCAAGAAGATCGGCGACATCCGCAACACCCTGCCGCAGGGCGTGCTGGGGCCGTTCTTCAACGACGAGTTCGGCGACACCTACGCGATGATCTGGGCCTTCGAGGGCGACGGCTACTCGCCGGCCGAGATGAAGGAGCTGATCAAGAAGGTCCGCCTGCGCATGCTGCGCGTGCCTGATGTCGCCAAGGCCGACATCTTCGGCGCCCAGGACGAGCGCGTGTATCTCGAGTTCTCGCATGTGCGCCTGGCGACGCTCGGCATCAGCGTGGCGCAGCTCTTCGAGGCGCTGCAGAAGCAGAACGCGATGACCTCGGCCGGCGTGGTCGAGACGCCCTCCTCGCGCGTGGCGCTGCGCATCGACGCGGCGCCGGCCACGGCGGCGGCGATCGGCGAAATCCCAATCAACGCCGGCGGCCGCACCTTGCGCATCGCCGATGTCGCCGAAGTGAAGCGGGGCTATCAGGACCCCGCGACTTTCAGCATGCGCTTCATGGGCAAGCCGGCGCTCGGCCTGGGCCTCGTGATGTCGGCCGGCGGCAACATGCAGGCGCTCGGCAAGCTGCTCGACAAGGAGATGGCCGTCATTCAGGACGAGCTGCCGGTGGGCATCACCGTCCACAAGGTGGCCTTCCAGCCCGACGTGGTCGACCGCTCCTTTTCCGAGTTCATCCACTCGCTGATCGAGGCGCTGGCCATCGTGCTGGCGGTGAGCTTCGTCAGCCTCGGCCTGCGCAGCGGCATCGTCGTGGCGCTCTGCGTGCCCTTGGTACTGGCGATCACCTTCACCGCGATGGAGGTGATGGGCATCAACTTCCACCGGATCTCGCTGGGCGCGCTGATCATCGCGCTCGGCCTGCTGGTCGACGACGCGATCATCGCCGTCGAGATGATGATGGTGAAGCTCGAGCAGGGTCACACCCGCATGGGGGCGGCGAGCTACGCCTACTCCTCCACCGCCTTCCCGATGCTGACCGGCACCTTGATCACAGCCGCCGGCTTCGTGCCCGTGGGCTTCGCGCGCTCCAGCGCCGGCGAGTACACCAACGCCATCTTCTGGGTCACGGCGATCGCGCTGGTGGTGTCGTGGTTCGTCGCGGTGATCTTCACGCCCTTCATCGGCTACCGGCTGCTGCCGACGCCCAAGCCGCATGCCGACGGCAAGCCTCACGATCCCTACGATCGCCCGCTCTACCGCGCCTTCCGCCGCGTCGTGATCTGGTGCCTCGACCATCGCTGGCTGGTGATCGGCGTCACGGTGGCGACCTTCATGGGCTCGCTGTTCGCCTTCCAGTTCGTGCAGAAGCAATTCTTCCCCACCGCCAACCGGCCCGAGCTGATCATCGACCTGCGCCTGGCCGAGCAATCGTCCTACGCCGCGACCGAGGCCGAGGTGAAGCGGCTCGAGGCGTGGCTGGCGCGCAACGAGAACGTGGTGAACTACGTCGCCTATGTCGGCGGCGGCTCGCCGCGCTTCTACCTGCCGACCCTGCCGGAGCTGAAGAACCCCGCTTTCAGCCAGCTCGTGGTGATGACCAAGGGCGTCGACGAGCGCGAAAAACTGGTCGCCGAGCTCGAAGCCCTGTTCAACACCGACTTCGCCGCCGTGCGCGCGCGCGTGCAGCGGCTGCAGAACGGCCCGCCGGTGCAGTACCCCGTGATGTTCCGCGTGCTGGGCCAGGATCCGCAGGAGATCCGCGTCATGGCCGAGAAGGTGCGCGCCGTGTTCCAGGCCGACCCCGACACGCGCGACATCAACTTCGACTGGTTCGAGCTGGCCAAGAGCGTGCGCCTCGACATCGACCACGCCAAGGCGCGCGCGCTGGGCGTCAACGCGCAGGATCTCGGCCAGGCGCTGCACACGCTGCTGTCGGGCACGACGGTGACGCAGTTCCGCGAGGGCGACGAGCTGATCGACGTCGTGGCGCGCGCCATCGCCCCGGAGCGTGTCGGCCTCGACAATCTCGACGGCATCACCGTGCGTGGCGCCAACGGCCCGGTGCCGTTGGGCCAGATCGCCCGGCTGAAGTACGAGCTGGAAGAGCCGATCCTGTGGCGGCGCAACAAGGAGACCCTGATGACCGTGCGCGCCATGGTGGCCGACGGCGTGCAGGGTCCCGACGTCACCGCGCGCATCGACAAGGCGCTGGCGTCGCTGCGCGCGTCACTGCCGCCGGGCTATCGCATCGAGGTCGGCGGCGATAGCGAGGAGAGCGCCAAGAGCCAGGGCTCGATCTTCGTGCTGATGCCGCTGATGCTGTTCCTGATGCTGGGCTTCCTCATGCTGCAGCTGCAGAGCTTCTCCAAGCTGGCCCTGGTGTTCCTGACCGCGCCGCTCGGGCTGATCGGCGTGTCGCTGGCGCTACTGGCGTTCAACTCCGCCTTCGGCTTCGTCTCGCTGCTGGGCGTGATCGCGCTCTCGGGCATGATCATGCGCAACTCGGTGATCCTGGTCGACCAGATCGACCAGGACATGCGCGACGGCCGCTCGGCCTACGACGCCATCGTCGAGGCCACCGTGCGCCGCTCGCGCCCGATCCTGCTCACGGCGGCGGCGGCGATCTTCGCCATGGTGCCGCTGTCGCGCTCGGTGTTCTGGGGCCCGATGGCGATCGCGCTGATGGGCGGATTACTCGTCGCGACCGCGCTGACGCTGATCTTCCTGCCTGCCCTCTACGCCGCTTGGTTCCGCGTGCGCAAGCAACAGCCGGCGCAGGTGGAGTCCGCTCCTACCCCCACTGTCGCAGCCGTCCCCGCACTGGCGGCGGAGTAACTCTTTAGGACCGCAAGCGTCCCGCCGGCATCAGAAAAGAAGATCAACCACAGAGGCACAGAGACACAGAGAATGAGAAAGACAGAATTTCTTCCCTGCCTTCGTCTTCCTCTGTGTCTCTGTGCCTCTGTGGTGAACCTCATGATGCCGGCGGGACGCCGGCGGTCCCAGGAACGCGAAACGCCCCCAGCACACGCTTGATGATGCGCTGGGCGTGGCGGCGCAGGGTCTGCGGATCCTCCGCATCACCCAGCAGCAGCGCGACCTCCCAGGTCATCGACGCCAGCATGCGCGCCAGCAGCTCGGTGTCCTCGACCTTCAGCTCTCCATCGCGCTTCAGCCGCGCCAGCGCCGCGCCCATCGGGCCCAGCGCCTCGGCGTAGTCGATCTCGCGACAGCGCGCGATGCCCAGCGCCGACGGCGCGTCCTGCAGCACGATTCGACGGAACGCCGGTTCCAGGCAGGCCTCGAGATAGGCCTCGATCCCCGCCTCCAGGCTCTCCCACCTGGAGCGCTTGCTGAGCGCGCGTTCCCGTACCTTCGCGCTGGCCTCGCCCTGCAGCTCGACCACCAGCGCGTCGAGCAGCGCGCGCTTGTCCTCGAAATGGTGATAGAGCGCGCCGCGCGTCAGCCGCGCCGCCCGCACCACTGCCTCGATGCCGGTAGCCTGGTACCCCTGATTCGCGAACAACGCGCGCGCCGCCGCCAGCAGCGCACGTCGCGTCGACTCCGAATATTCCTCACGCCGGGTCTTGGTCATTGACAACCACCATACCATCTGTCTCTAACATACCGACGGTATGTGAACCAGCCAGTATCGCGGAGCGCTCCCATGCAAACCACCATCGACGAGATCGAAAGCGGCATCTACCGCCTCTCGACCTATCTGCCGAAGATCGGCCCGTCAGGTTTCACCTTCAACCAGTTCCTAGTCATGGGCGACGAGCCGTTCCTGTTCCATTGCGGTCAGCGCGCGCTGTTCCCCGCCGTATCGGCGGCGATCGGCAAGGTGACGGACATCGGCAAGATCCGCTGGATCGGCTTCAGCCATGTCGAGGCCGACGAATGCGGCGCGCTCGAGCAGTTCCTCGCCGCCGCGCCCAAGGCGCAGCCGGCGGTCGGCCGCATGGGCGTGAGCCTCTGGCTGGGCGACGTCTGCGATCGCGAGTCGCGCGTGCTGGCCAACGACGAGGTCCTGGACATCGGCGGCAAGCGCCTGCGCCGTCTCGACACGCCGCACGTGCCGCACAACTGGGAAGCCGGCATGATGTACGAGGAGACCACCGGTACCCTCTTCAGCAGCGACATCTTCACCCAGGTCGGCGCCGCGCCGGCGCTGACCGAGAGCGAGGTCGTGTCGCCGGCGATCCAGGTCGAGCGCGCCATGGGCTTCGTCAATGTCGGCCCGAACTCGGCGCCGACGCTGCGACGGCTGGGCGCGCTGAAGCCCAGGACGTTGGCGATCATGCACGGACCGTCGTTCCGCGGTGATTGCGCGGGGCAGCTCGAGAGTCTGGCGCAGGACTACGAGAAAAGGCTGGCCGCCTGACTGGTGGCCGGCACTGAGCACGGGTTGATCGAGTCCAACGACGAATCGCGCTTCGCCACGAGCCGACGGTGTGTCGGTCCGCTCACCATGCTACCGTCGCGGCATGTGGCTACTGCGGGCATACCTGGAGAAATTCAAGTTCTGGGCAATGCTCATGCTTGCCATGATCATGGCCGGACTTATCGCCCATCCGGTCGGGACTTATCTCGGGAATCGCTGGAACGTGGACGAGGAGCTTCCCATCGCCGGCTGCTTCATCATTGTTCTGGTCGTTGGAGCTGTCGCCTACGAGCGCCTCCAGCGCTGGTGGTTCTTCCGAAGCCGTAGACCCTGAACCAGTTTGTCCTGCGCGTGCTGGCGATCCAGGTCGAGCGCACCATGGGTTTCGTCAATGTCGGCCCGAACTCGGCGCCGACGTCGTGACGGCTTGGGGCGCTGAAGCCCAAGACGCTGGCGATCATGCACGGCCCGTCGTTCCGCGGTGCTTGCGCAGGCCAGCTTGAAAGCTTGGCCCAGGATTATGAGAAGAGGCTGGCTGCCTGAAGGGCGCCTGACTGTGGCCACGAGGATAGAACTTGATACAGCTGAGGCTGGGCGACCGCCGGAACGCCGCGTGCAAGCCGCTATTGAGAGAGCCTATGTGTACCCTCTGGCGCGCCGTCGATCATACCGATGGCATAGCCCTCCTGGACTTTGCCGATCGTGCGCCACTCAGAGAAACCGTTTTTCGAGATCCGGCAGCGCCGCTTCTCATACACTCGCTTGTAAGACGGCGAGGTTGCGATCGGCGTGGCCCGCAAGTTGCCAGCAGCCGCTCGCCGGCCCCCCATCCATCCACGCCTTCCTTTTGATCCCAAGGACGACATTTCAGTCATCGATGCTGACGCGAGAAGGCGAGCGACCACGCCCATCCTGGACGAGGTGTGTCGCGACCCTCCCGAAGGCGTTCAGGGTAGTGTGCTGATCGACATCATGGCCGCAAACATCATGCGTCCGATCTTGTCATGCGCATCATTGCCCACGACCCTGTCGAGCGGCACGTCCCTCAAAGCCTCCGGAGGGATGTGAATCCATCCCCGCGGCTTCGTCAGTTGCTTCCGTGCCGTCGCCGTGCCGCTCAACTGCACGCTGCCCATGATCGTCACATCTGGATGTGAGTTCTGGGTTACCCACCAGTTCACCGCGCCGCTGAGCACCGGCGCACCCTGCTTTATAGGGCGGGCTCCTGGTTTTATGTGCTGGCCATCGAAATCTATTATCTCGCGAATGAGCCCGCTGCCGCCGACCTTATTGACGAACCGGTTGACGTGATTCACGCCGGAAGAGAAGCTGGCGACGCCAATTGCCTTCAGCGATCCCGGCTGCACTTTCACTGCCTGCCCCGCGGCCATCGCGATGGGGTCATGACTGATTTCCATTTGGATCGCGGTCATGATGTCGTTGAGTGTTTCGACGCCGTGACTGGCAAACAGATTGTGTTTCGCGTCGTTGCTGCGTGACGCGTTGGTCGTGTACGGCAAGATCAGGGCCATGTTCTTCGCGGCCGTCATTTGCACGCCGATTTTCTCAAGATAATTTTGCTCGAGCCCGCCCCATCCCTTAAAGGTCTTGTAACCGTCGTCGTTCTCAAGCGTATCGGGGTAGAAGTAGATATAGCATCGAGAAAAATCAGAGGTCCCCACCGGCACGGCGACGCCAACCCAGAATGTTTCCCCGTCCTTCAGGATTTCCAATCGAAGCTTTATCATCGGTACTTTGATTTTTGCTCCGATGAGTTTCGCGTCCCGGCGGAGAGGGCTGAACAAGAACGGCGCCATGCTGCCCGGCTCGACAGCCATCGTCTCATAAACGCTTGGGAACACCGAAAGCTGTTGCCGGTAACTCAAGACCTTGAGTTTTGTGAATTCGGCCGCCATCTCTACCTCCTACCTGCGCATCGAACGCGTCAGGGTGGCATCAGCCCTGGGAATCACCGCAGGCCACCAGTGCGCTCCGCGTGTGATCGTCTATGCTCGGGTCCGCCGCGCCCGCGATGCTGAGGTGCGACCGCGGCTCCGTCAATGCCGGCTTGAACTCGGCGCCGACGTCGCGACGGCTCGGTGTCCTGACGTCTGAGACTTTGGCGATCATGCATGGGCCGTCGATTCGCGGCGACTGCTCGGGCCAGCTGAAGAGTGTGGCGCAAGACTACGAGAAGCGACTGGTAGCCTGACGGCCAGACAGCTTCTCAACTACGACGAGGCGAGCTGCCCCTTCGAACACGGCTGTGCCTTGTCGACCCGCCCTCGGAGCGCGTCGCTGACCGCGGCCACACGCACCGCCGCCAGGTAGTCCGGTCGGGCGCACAACACATTCTCGGCCGCTTCGGCCGCTTCATCGCGGCGTCGGGCAACAAACCGAGCGTATGCCAGTACTGCCTACATCTTGAAAGCGAGCGGGTGGTACGGGCTCAGGCTCATCGCGCGCATCAGGTGCTCGCCAGCGAACTGTGCGTGGCCGAGAAGAATCCGCAGCCAACCACTCAAGTCTATCCGGCCGCCAGATTGGGATTGAGCTGGAGCAGCGGAGATACCGCCCTCGTCCCGCGAATCTCCCAGCGCCGATTCCCGACGACGGGATCATCTTCACGGGCTAGAGCGGCGCGCTTGAGATCGGCGCCACCCTGTCATCCCAAGCAAAGCGAGGGAACTAGGTAGTCTACCTAGGACCCTCGCTTCGCTCGGGATGACAGGAGCGTCTGATTGACCGCTCGAGGCTCTGGCTCGACGGCGCGGAAATCAGCGTATTGGTCGACACCGCGCCGCGGCTCGGTATTGGACCCTCGTTGACCGTCCTCAGTTCCGCTGCCCGATCGAAATCGCGTAGGCCGGCAGACGCGCGGTGAAGAGCGGATCGTCCGGACCCGCGATGCCGTCGGCGAGCGTCAGCGGATCGAAGATCGCGCCGTCGCAGGTCTCGTTCTTCTCGAGCGCGGTGATCGCGAGCGTGCCGAGCTTTACGGTCGGGCGCTTGTCCTCGTCGACCCATTGCTGTGTCGCGTTGGTCTTCTCGTCGCCGGCGCGCCCCATGATGGCGACCATATCGAAAGCGGCGGTCTTGGCCTCGATACGGCTCTTCAACTCGTCAACCAGGAAGTCGGCAGGCTTCGCCTTCGCCTCGTCGTCCGTAAGCCCCGTCTCGCCGCCGACCGGTACCATCCTGAACTTCACAAGCTGCGTGGCGCCCGCGGCGTTGGCGACCGTGTAGCCGTGAATGCCCCAATAGGAGAGCCCGGCCCACGATGCGGGTACCGGCTTGCTGGCCAGATACTTGCCCTGCAGGGTCGTCTCGGGATTGGCGTCGGCGAACGCCTTGATCTTTTCAGGATCCGGCTTGCCGTCGGCGCCGGGCAGACGCGCCTGCAAGAACGCGAGCATCTGCTCGGGGGATTTCACGAAGTTGATCGGCGCGTTGATCATGACGAACTCGGTCTGTCCCTTACCGCCGCCGTCGATGCGGAAAGAGAAGCCTCGGTTCACCGTCTTGGTCGCGTCCGCGACCTTCGGATTGCCGCCACCGACCGAGAATCGGGCGACGACCCTGGACGGCTTGTCGAAAACGATCGACTTGGACAGAGCCTTGGCGTCTGCGGTCGGCGTGAAGGTGCCGACGACACACTGCCCCTTGGCGCCGCTTGGGCGCGCCTTCTGCTTGCCTGCGAGCGTGCGCATCGTCTCGACAATGGCTTCAGTCGTGTCGGTCTGGGCAGTCGCCGGGCTGGCGGCAAGCACCAGGGTCGAGAGAAGGGTAATGGCAAGCGGTCGCGCGCGGCAGCGGTCGGTCATGGCGGGGTCCCCAGTGTCGGCGGATAGCCAAGTATTTGCGATCCGGACAGTGTGCACGAGACGCGTGCGACCGACAGGTCAAAGCTGGTCACGGGTGCGTGTTGCTTCCTCTTGCCCAGCGTCGCGTCCGTATCCTTGACGCGGAACACGCTCGGGTCGGCGCCCATCGCCGCGCCGCGCGGGCGTCATCCGGCCGCTTGCGCGCCGAACTTGATTCGGCCGAAGCTCGGCTGACGTCGAAACGCCGCGTGCAGGCCGTTGTTGAGGGAGCCGACATTGTAGCCCCTGGGGTGCCACAGCGCGCCCAGCGCTTCGGCCGTGAACAGCGAGACATGGCCGTTGCGAGGGCCCGCATACCACCAGCTCAGGCGGATCTCGGCGATGTTGGCCGGTTGCAGCAAGGTCGAGAACAGGACCAGCCCACCATCGGCGAGCAGTCCGCTGATCTCGGTGGCAAAGTGGACGGGATTCGGAACGTGCTCGAGCGTTTCGAAGCTCGTGATCAGATCGAACTGGCGATCCGGTCGCGTCGAGAAATCCGGCGAGAACGGATCGTATGTCGTCACGTCCTCGAAGCCCGCCGCGCGCAAACCGGCGGCCAGGCCGCCGTTGCCGCCGCCATAGTCGAGCACGCCGATCCTGTGCTTGTCCGCCCCGAACACCTGCTCGATCAGGCTGGTATTGGCGGCCGGCCGCTTCTCCTCATAGTCGGCGTCGACCTTGATGTAGTCCTCGTTGTAGATGCGCGACTTGAAATCGGCCTCGGACCAATCGTCGAAATGCTCGGTGAAAATGAACCCGCACGTCCCGCAGCGCCGGTAATAGACAGGTACGCCAGACAGCGGGAAGACGTCGGGACCCTGGCAATTCTTGTGGAAGTCGACGACGTCGAACAGATCAGCCGGATTGCCGCATACCTTGCATGGCCGCGCCAGCGGAGCACAGGCTTCCGACATTCTCGACTCCCCCACCGCGGCCGCAAAGTATGGAAGGTGCCGGATAGCGCCACAAGTGTATGGCTGTGCCGTTGGTAGGCGCGGAAATCAACATTCCGGAAGCTTCTCGGCAGAGTGCCGGCGATGGGGCCGCCTCTACTTTAGAGTCGAGATGACCGTGGCCGGCACGATCGCGATAGAGCCGCACGAGCCAGGCACCCAAAAAGCAAAGGGCCGGCGAGATGCCGGCCCTTCAACAATCCAGAAGGCTGTCTGATCAGCCCGCCGCGGCCACGGCCCGCTTGGCCATCACCGTCACCAGATGCGCCCGATACTCGCGGCTGGCGTGGATGTCGTTGTTCAGCCCGCCGGCCGGCACCTTGATTCCGGCGACGGCGTCGGCCGACCAGCCCTTGCCCAGCGCGGCTTCCATGTCCTTGACCCGGAACACGCCCGGGCCGGCGCCGGTGACGGCGACGCGCGCGCCGCCAGCGGTGTCGGCGACGAACACGCCGACCATGGCGTAGCGCGAGGCCGGGTTGGGGAACTTCATGTAGGCGGCTTTCTTCGCCAGCGGGAAGCTCACCGCGGTGATGATCTCGCCGTCCTTCAGAGCGGTCTCGAACATGCCCTTGAAGAAGTCGTCGGCGGCGATCTTGCGCTCGTTGGTATGCACCGTGGCGCCGAGCGCGACCAGGGCGGCCGGGTAGTCGGCCGCCGGATCGTTATTGGCCACCGAGCCGCCGATCGTGCCGCGGTTGCGCACCTGGGCGTCACCGATATTGGCCGCCAGCTTGGCCAACGCCGGGATCGCCTTGGCGACCTCGGCCGAGGCCGCGACCTCGGCGTGCTTGGTCATGGCGCCGATGGTGACGCCGGAGGCATCGACCTTGATGCCCTTCAGATCGCCGATGGCGCCGAGATCGACGACGTCGGAGGGACGCGCCAGGCGCTGCTTGATCGTCGGGATCAAGGTCATGCCGCCGGCCATGAGCTTGCCTTCCGAGGCCTTCTTCACCGCGGCGGCCGCGTCGGCGACGGACTTCGGCTTGTGGTACGCGAAATCGTACATGGGGGATCCTCCTGATCTCGCTCGTCTCAGTGCGCGTTGATCGCGGCCCACACGCGCTGCGGGGTCGCGGGCATTTCAATGCGGTCCTGGGCGCCGACGGCTGCGAGCGCGTCGCGCACCGCGTTCATGACGGCCGCGGGTGCGGCGATCGCGCCGGCCTCGCCGCAGCCCTTCACACCCAGCGGGTTGTGCGGGCACGGCGTCACTTCGTAGCCGAGCTTGAACGACGGCACGTCGTCGGCGCGCGGCATGGTGTAGTCCATGTACGAGCCGGAGATGAGCTGGCCGGTCTGCTCGTCGTAAGCGGCGTTCTCCAAGAGCGCCTGGCCGACGCCCTGGACGATGCCGCCATGCACCTGGCCCTCGACGACCATCGGGTTGACGATGTTGCCGAAATCGTCGACGGCGACGAAGTTGGCGATCTCGACGACGCCGGTGTCGGGGTCGATCTCGACCTCGCAGATCTGCGTGCCCGACGGATAGGTGAAGTTCGACGGGTCGTAGAAGGCGTTCTCGTCCATGCCCGGCTCGAGGTCGGCCGGATAGTTGTGCGGCACGTAGGCGGCGAAGACCGCCTGGCCCAGCGGCACGGCCTTGTCGGTGCCGGTGACCTTGAAGGTGCCGTTCTCGAAGACGATGTCGGCCTCGGCCGCCTCCATCAGATGAGCGGCGACCTTCTTGCCCTTGGCGATGATCTTGTCGGCGGCCTTCATGATCGCCGAGCCGCCCACCGGCAGCGAGCGCGAGCCGTAGGTGCCCATGCCGAACGGCACCTTGTCGGTGTCGCCATGCACGACCTCGATCTGATCCATCGGGATGCCGAGCTTGTCGGAGACGATCTGCGCGAAGGTCGTCTCGTGGCCCTGGCCGTGGCTGTGCGAGCCGGTGAGGATCTGCAGGTTGCCAGTGGGATTGAAGCGCAGCTCGGCGCTCTCCCACAGGCCGACGCCGGCGCCCAGCGATCCCACCACCGCCGACGGCGCGATGCCGCAGGCCTCGATGTAGGAGCACACGCCGACGCCGCGCAGCTTGCCCTTGGCCTTCGACGCCGCCTTGCGGGCGGCGATGCCACCGTAGTCCGCGAGCTTCATCGCCTGATCGAGGATCGGCGCGTAGTTGCCGGAGTCGTAGGTCAGCGCCACCGGCGTCTGATACGGGAAGGCGTCCTTGGCGATGTAGTTGCGCCGACGCAGTTCGGCGGAGTCGATGCCCATCTCGCGCGCCGCCTTGCTGACGATGGTCTCGACGACATAGGTGGCTTCCGGCCTGCCGGCGCCGCGATAGGCGTCGACCGGCGTGGTGTGCGTGAACGTCCCGCGCACGTTGCAGTGGATCGCCGGCGTCGTGTACTGGCCGGCCAACAGCGTGGCGTAGAGATAGGTCGGCACCGCCGTGGCGAAGGTCGAGAGATAAGCGCCGAGATTGGCGATGGTGTCGACCTTGAAGGCGAGGATCTTGCCGTCCTTGTCGAGCGCCAGCTCGGCATGGGTGACGTGGTCGCGGCCATGCGCGTCGGTCATGAAAGACTCACTGCGCTCCGCCGTCCACTTGATCGTGCGGCCGACCTTGCCCGCCGCCCAGGTCAGCATCGTCTCTTCGGGATAGATGAAGATCTTCGAGCCGAAGCCGCCGCCGACATCGGGGGCGATGACGCGCAATTTGTGCTCGGGAATACCGAGCACGAAGGCCGACAGCACCAGCCGCGCGACATGCGGGTTCTGGCTGGTGGTGTAGAGCGTGTAGTTGCCGGTGCCGCGATCGTATTCGGCGGCGGCGGCGCGCGGCTCCATGGCGTTGGGCACGAGCCGGTTGTTCACCAGGTCGAGCTTGGTGACGTGGGCCGCCTTGGCGAAGGCGGCGTCGACCGCGGCCTTGTCGCCCAGCTCCCAGTCGTAGCAGAGGTTGCCCGGCGCGTCGGCGTGCACCTGCGGCGCCTTGGGATCGAGCGCGCCGGCGAGGTTGATCTGCGCCGGCAGCACCTCGTAGTCGACCTCGATCTTCTCGGCGGCGTCCTTCGCATGGTCCGCCGTATCGGCGATCACCATCGCCACCGTGTCGCCGACATGGCGCACGGTATCGAGCGCGATGGCGGGATGCGCCGGCGCCTTGTGCGGATTGCCATGCTTGTCCTTGACCGTCCAGCCGCAGATCAGCCCGCCGACCTTGGCCTCGGCGACATCCTTGCCGGTGAAGATCTGCACGACGCCCACGGAAGCCGAAGCCTTCGACGTGTCGATCTTGCGGATCTTGGCGTGCGCATGCGGCGAGCGCAGGAAGTAGGCATAGGTGACGCGCGCGAGCTGCAAATCGTCGACGTAGCGGCCGGAGCCGGTCAGGAAGCGGCGATCTTCCTTGCGCTGAACGCGGTCACCGATCTTGACGTTTCCCATAGGTTCCTCCCTCTGGGCCCTGTTGCAGGGACGCTTGTTGTTATCGTTGGTTCGGACGCGGGGGCTTAGACGCCCGCGGCCTTCATGGCCTGCGCACCCGCGAGGATCGACTTCACGATGTTGTGGTAGCCGGTGCAGCGGCAGAGATTGCCCTCCAGCCCGTGCCGCACGATGTCCTCGGTGACGGCGTAGTTGTGCCGCTTCACCAGGTCGATGGCGCTCATCACCATGCCGGGGGTGCAGAAGCCGCACTGCAGACCGTGATTCTCGCGGAACGCTTCCTGCATCGGATGCAGTTTCTCGGGATTCTCGGCGAGACCCTCGATGGTCGTGACCTTGGAACCCTCGGCCTGGACCGCGAGCATGGTGCAGGATTTCACCGACACGCCGTCGACATGCACGACACAGGCGCCGCACTGGCTGGTGTCGCAGCCCACGTGGGTGCCGGTCATGCCCAGCGTCTCGCGCAGGAACTGCACCAGCAGCGTGCGCGCCTCGACGGTGCCGGAAACGGGCTTGCCGTTCACGGTCATGGCAACGGACATCGTCATGCTGTCATCTCCCTACCGACTAGCGCGAGGCCGCTTCACGGACGCCCTTCGCGATTTCGCGCGCATAACATGGCGGGGACGCGCATTGCGGGTCAAGGGAAATGGCCGACACGATTTCGTCGGCGATACCGCGCGACGACGCTCGCTGTCATCCCGAGCGAAGCGAGGGATCTCAATGGGACCGCCGGCTGTCCCAGGATGACACCCTGGATTCCTCGCTACGCTCGGAATGACAGGAATCAACGCATCGCCAGCCAGGCGATCACGAGCACCACGGCGCCCGCGCCGATGATCAGCCAGTGGTTCAGACCCCGCGCCGCCGACGCCGGTGGTGGTGCGGCCGCTGGCTGTGACGGAGTCACCGGCGCGGCGTCTGCGCCAGCCGACTGAGGCTGCGGCTCGGCCGATCCACCGACCAGCTCGGCGAACTTGCTGAAGAACTCGTCGGCGAGCTTCTTCGCCGTACCCTCGATCAGGCGCGCGCCGACCTGGGCGATCTTGCCGCCGACCTGCGCGTCGGCGGTGTAGGTCAGCACCGTGCCGTCGCCATCGTCGGCGAGATTCACCACCGCGCCGCCCTTGGCGAAGCCGGCGGCGCCGCCCTGCCCTTCGCCCGAGATGCGATAGGAGTTGGGCGGATCGAAATCCGACAGCGTCACCTTGCCGCCGAACTTGGCGCTGACCGGGCCGACGCGCATGCGCACCGTGGCCTTCAGTTCCGTGTCGGAGGTCTTCTCCAGCGATTCGCAGCCGGGGATCGCCTGCTGCAGGATCGCCGGGTCGTTGAGCGCCTCCCAGACCTTCTGCCGGGGCGCGGGAATCCGATACTCGCCCGAGAATTCCATGGCGGTTTCCTTTCAGACGCGGCCGACTACCACTTCGAGGTATACGACTCGGGCGGCGGCTCGGCGAGCGGGGTGCGCAGCGAGACGTATATGGTGGCGAGATAGGGCAACGCCAGCAGCAGCGCCTGGGCGGCGAGCCAGTTGGCCTGGGTATTCCAGAACAGCGTGCCGATCACCCATCGCCCGCCATCGCGCGCCAGCCACCCACCGCTGGCGCCATCGTGCAGCTTGATCGCGCCCTCGGTCACCACGACCAGCAGCGCGCCCGCGATCAGCAGCGTCGAGAACAGCAGCTCCGGCAGCACCGGCGAGATGCGGCTGAACGCAGGGTCGAGCCGCACATAGCCACGGCTGCCGTCGAAGCCCAGCAGACGGCCGAAGGACAGCGTCTTGGCCAGTCGATGGGTGCGCGGCACGTCGCCGGTGCGGAAGATGGTGAACAGCTTCCAGGCCACCAGCACGAAGCTCGGCAGCATGAAATCCCATATCGGGAAGTCGCGGTAGCGGCCGTCGATGTTGAACACGATGGTGTTCTCGCCCGAGCCGATGACGAAGAAATGCGCGTCGATGCCGAGGAAGATCAGGTGGTAGATGCAGAGCCCGGTGAAGACCAGGAACAGCATCTGGGCCAGCAGGTCGATGCGCAGCGGCGCCGTCAGCCGCGGCAGCGCGCGGAACGCCGTCCACGCCTCGCGCACCCGCGCGCCGTAAAGCGAAGGATCGGCCATGCGCCCGGTCAGGCTGTCGGCGATGCCCCGCATCAGCGCATAGCCGAAGGCCACGGCCAGGACGAAGTAGAACACCGTGCCCAGCAAGCGGCTCGTATAGAAGGAATGCGTGTAGTTATGCCATGTCGCCTGCACGACGACCGCGGCGACGACGTAGGCGAAGACCGAGAACACCACGATCGCCAGCGTGCCGGGTCTTCGCCGCAGGCTGGCGAAGCCCAGGATCATCAGGCCGGCGGCGATGGTCGACATCGCGAACAGCGACGCCCATTGCGGCTCGGGCGAGACAGGCTTGCCGGCCTTGAACTTCTCGACGCGATCGGCGGTGAAGATGCCCCAGGCGGCGCCGACGCTGCCCTCCTGTGCGCTTTTCCATTCCTGATCGAAGGCTTCGATGACGTTGTATTCGAAGCCATGCTGCTCGGCGAGACGCTTGAAGATCGAGAAATAGGTGACCTGCTCGACACGGCCCGGCCGTGCGTCGGCGCGCATGCGGCCGGTGCTGGGCCAGCCCGTCTCGCCGATGACGATGCGCTTGTTGGGAAAGGCGCGGCGGACCTTCTGGTAGATGTCGACGATGTGCTTCTCGATGCGAAGCGTGCCGTCGGCGTTGCGCTGGGACAGGCCGATCGGCACGTCCTCCCAGTAGGGCAGCAGATGCACCGTGACGATGTCGACCTCGTCGGCGATCTCGGGGTTGCGCAGCCAGAACTCCCAGACATCGGCATAGGTCACCGGTTGCTTGACCGCCTGCTTGACCATGCGGATGTAGCGCATGAGCTGCTGGGCATCGAGATCCTTGCGCAGCAGCACCTCGTTGCCGACGATCACCCGGTCGACCGACTTTGGATAGCGGTTGGCGTGATCGATCAGGGCGGCGATCTGCTCGAGGTTCTCGCGCTCGACGCTGTTGATCCAGGCGCCGTGCCAGACCTTCAGACCGTACTTGTCCGCCAGGCGCGGCACCGTCTCCAGCCCCTCGAGGCTGCTGTAGGTGCGCAGCGCGACGGTCTTGCCCTGCATCAGCTTGAGATCGGCCTCGATCTGCTGGGCGGTGGCGAAGGTGCGCGTGTGCGGGCTCTGTCCCGGCCGATACGGCGCGAAGGACACGCTCTGCAAGGGTCCCTCCTTCCAGGCCGGGATCTCGACCGGCCGGTTGGGGTACCACCACCACAGGAAGTTCAGCGCGCCGACGAGGAGGAAGGCGGCACAGGCGACGAACGCTCGCATGGCCTAGCTTCTAGCAGGCCTTTTTCAGCCCGGCGATAGCCATGCGGAAGGTCGGATCGATGTCCCGGGCGCGCCTCACCCTGAGGAGCGACACGAAGTGGGGCGTCTCGAAGGGTGGGCAACAACCGGCGTGTCGCCCATGCTTCGAGACGGCCGCAAGGCGGCCTCCTCAGCATGAGGCCGGTGGCGGACCTGACGGCGAGGACGAGGGCGAAAGCTATGCGACCAGGCTATTCGGGCCGGATGTCGGCGACCTGCAGGCCCTTGGGGCCTTCGACGATGCGCACCTTGACCATCTGGCCCGGCATCAGGCTTTCGATACCGTGGCGGCGCAAGGTGGCGGCGTGCACGAAGACGTCCTTGCCGGTGGCTTGCGGGCAGACGAAGCCGTAGCCGCGTTCGGCGTTGTACCACTTGACCTGACCGACGACGTACTCGCCGTCCGCCGATGCCGCCTCGGATGGGGGCTCGCTCGCCCCTTCGGCGCGCGGCATCGGACCGGCCGTCGACAGGTCGACGTTGATGATCCGCATCACCTGCATGCCCTTGGGACCGCGCGCGGCCTGCCCGGTCAGCGTCACGCCGGGCGCGACATCGTCATGCCCGGCCTGCCGCAACACGGTGACGTGGAGGAACGCGTCGCCTTCACCAGAATCAGGCGAGACGAAACCATAGCCTTTGGTGACGTTGAACCACTTCACGCGGCCCCGGAACTCAACCAGATCCGCGCTGTCCCCGACTTCTACGCCTGTTAGGGTCGTCATACGCCGCCCGCTTTGTTTTTTTTCGCTCCCTGTTATGTGAAGCCTAACACCCTTTGCGGCGGTCGGGAACAGCCCCTGTCGACTGATTGCGTCAGTCTTCCTGACCGCGAGATGACCGCGAGCGAAGCGTTGCGCGACGAGCAGCGCTTGCCTAAACCAGCCGCGACACCGGGAGGTCGACGATGTTCCGCAACGATCTGTACAAGGGCAAGCGCTTCCTCATCACGGGCGGCGGCTCGGGTTTGGGCCGTGTGATGATGGAGAAGTTCGTCGAGCTGGGCGCCGATTGCGTGATCTGCGGGCGTCGCGGCGGCGTGCTCGAGGAGACCGCGCGCGCGGTGATGGCCAAGTATCCCGGACGTCGCGTCGATACCTTCACGGTGGATATCCGCGTCGCCACGGCGGTCGAGGAGATGATCGAGGCGATCTGGCGGAGCGGCCCGCTCGATGGCCTGATCAACAACGCCGCCGGCAACTTCGTCTCGCAGACCAAGGACCTCAGCCCGCGCGCCTTCGACGCCATCGCCAACATCGTGCTGCACGGCACGTTCTACATGACCAACGCCTGCGGCAAGCGCTGGATCGCCGAGGGCCGCAAGGCCAGCGTTCTCAGCATCCTCACGACATGGGTGTGGACGGGCAGCCCCTTCGTCGTGCCCTCGGCGATGTCCAAGGCCGGCGTCGCTGTCATGACCCAGAGCCTGGCGGTCGAATGGGGCCGCTACGGCATCCGTCTCAACGCCATCGCGCCGGGCCCCTTCCCCACCGAAGGCGCCTGGGCGCGGCTCAACCCCAAGGGCGACAGCGACGAGCGCTACCGCTTGCGCAACCCGATGGGCCGCGTCGGCCGGATGAGCGAGCTCGCCAACATGGCGGCGTTCCTGATGTGCGAGGAGGTCGAGTACATCAACGGCGAGGTCGTGGCGATCGACGGCGCCATGGGCATCATGGGCCACGGCACCTTCTCGAGCATGCTGTCGCGCACCGAGGACGAGTGGCGGCAGATGCGCGAGGCGATCCAGGCGACCAACGCGGCCGATCGCGCCAAGCGGGGATAGGCCTCGGTGTCGTCCTGAGCGCAGCGAAGGACCTAGCGGTCGAGCGGTCAGTCACACCGTCTGGATGTGGCCGCGATACCGCGGGATCCTTCGCTGCGCTCAGGATGACGGTAACTGGCGCAATCGCACCCCGATCCACCAGCCGAGCAGCGCGCCGATCGTGTTGGCGGCGAGGTCGAGCCATTCGAAGGACCGGCCCGGCGCGTAAAGCTGGCCCACCTCGAGGACGATCGCCGTGGCGAGGCCGGCGCCGATGGCGAAAGCTCGCCAGCGGCCCAGCGCCAGCAGCGTCGGGACCACCACCATGAAGCCATGGGTCACGCTATGGATCGGCTTGTCGAGGCCGACCTCCCAATCGCCGATCGCGGTCGGCGGCGTGGCCGTGGGCGACCAGTAGAGCCAGACGAGCAACGGGAAGCAGACGGCCCAGCTCAGCAGCAGTGGCAGGCGAAAGCGCATCGCGAGGTTGCGCAGCACCAGCAGCAGCCGGGCGATGAACGGCAGGCGATCAGTCGCGGAAGTTGACAAACTGCACCGGCTGGTCGAGCTTGAGCTTGCGGACCACCGCCATCGCCGCCTGCAGGTCGTCGCGCTTCTTGCCGGTGACGCGCAGCTCGTCGCCCTGGATCGCCGCCTGCACCTTGAGCTTCGACTCCTTGATCGCCGTCACCAGGGTCTTGGCCAGCTCGCGGTCGATGCCCTGCTTGACGACGACGATCTGGCGGATGGTATTACCGCTGGCGCGCTCCGGATCCTTGAACTCGAGCGCCCGCGCGTCGAGCTTGCGCCGCGTCACGTAGGCTTTCAGCAGCTCGTGCATCTGGCGCATCTTCATGTCGTCGTCGGCCAGCAGGGTGATCGCCTGCTCCGCGCGTTCCAGGGTGCAATGGGCGCCCTTGAAGTCGAAGCGCGTCGAGATCTCGCGACGCACGCCGTCGAGGGCGTTGTCGATCTCGGCGATCTCGGTTTTCGAAACGATGTCGAAGGAAGGCATGGTGGCGCTCTTGTAGCGGCCCGCCCCGCCACCGGCTAGGGTCGACCGGTCCACAGGGGAGCCATGGGTATGCGTGTTTTTATCGCGGGATTGGGGACAGAGACCAACATGTTCGTGCCCTTCCCGACCGGCCGGCGGGGCTACGAGGAGTTCGGCGTCTTTCGCGGCGACGCCACCAGCCACCCGCCCCGCTCCTTCACCGGCCCCTTGCATGTCTGGCGCCGCCGGGCCGAGGAACGCGGCCACCAGGTGATCGAAGGCCTGCTGACTTTCGCCGCCCCGTCGGGCACCACCGTGCGCTCGGTCTACGAAGGCTACCGCGACGAGATCCTCGACGGCGTGCGCGCCGCGCTGCCGCTCGACATGGTGCTGCTGAACATGCACGGCGCCATGGTCGCCGAGGGCTATGACGACTGCGAAGGCGACCTGCTGGCCCGCGTGCGCGCCATCGTCGGGCCGAAGACCATCATCGGCGGCGAGCTCGACCTGCACTGCCACATCAGCCAGCAGATGATCGAGTCGGCCAACGTGCTGGTCACCTACAAGGAATACCCGCACACCGACCCGATGGAGCGTGCCGAGGAGGTCTTCGCGATCTGCGCCGACGCCGCCGAAGGCAAGGTCAAGCCGGTCATGGCGCGCTTCGACTGCCGCATGATCGGCCACTACCGTCCGCCGGTCGAGCCGATCAAGAGCTTCGTCGACCGCCTGCGCGCGCTGGAGGGCAAGGACGGCATCCTCTCGGTGTCCTTCGGCCACGGCTTCTCCTTCGCCGATGTCGAGGATGTCGGCACGCGCATGCTGGTGGTCGCCGATGGCGACAAGGCCAAGGCCGCGGCCCTGGCCGAGAAACTGGGCCGCGAGCTCTTCGCCATGCGCGACATCGCGGTCTCCAAGTTCCTGACGCCGGCCGAAGCCTTCGACCGCGTCGCCTCGCACAACAAGGGCCCCGTGATCATCGCCGACCGCGCCGACAATGCCGGCAGCGGCGCGCCGGGCGACTCGACCTTCGTGCTGCGGGCGCTGCTGGATCGCGGCATCGGCCCGGCGCTGTTCGGCATCGTCTGGGATCCGCTGTGCTTCCAGATCGCCGAGGAAGCGGGCGTCGACGCCACGCTCGATCTGCGCATCGGCGGCAAGTGCGGCAAGACCAGCGGCGATCCCGTCGATCTGCGCGTCACGGTGAAGAACATCGTGCGCGGCGCGCACCAAACCTACGGACCGGTGAAGTCGCCACTGGGCGACATGGTCTGGCTGTCGGCTGGCGATGTCGACGTCGTCGTCAATACGCTGCGCACCCAACTCTTCCACCCCGACGCCTTCGAGGCGCTGGGGATCGATCCGACGAGCTATCGCATCGTCATCGTCAAGAGTGCCCAGCACTTCTACAACGGCTTCGCGCCGATCGCCGCCGAGGTGCTCTACGTCGCCACGCCGGGCGCGGCCAACCCCGACTACGTCAACCTGCCCTACACCAAGCGCAAGACGCCGTTCTGGCCGAAGGTGCGAAATCGGCACCACCCTGTCATCCCGAGCGCAGCGAGGGATCTAGTGGCATGCCTAGATCCCTCGCTGCGCTCGGGATGACAGATGCGTCTGAATAGCCGCTCGATGCTCTAGTCTTTGGGACCGCCGGCGGTCCCAGCTACGCGGCTTTCCTCTTCGCCTCACGCGCCTGGATGGCGGCGTAGCGCTTGAGCAGCGTCTCGGCGCGGCGGATGACGGGGATGTCGATCATCTTGCCGTCGATGGCGAACGAGCCGCGGCCGGCGGCGGCGGCCTCTCGGTCGGCCTCGATCAGGCGCTTCGCGTAGGCGACCTCCTCGGCCGAGGGCGTGTACTCCTCGGTGACGATCGGCACCTGGCCGGGATGGATGCAGCTGGCGCCCATGAAGCCGAACTGGCGCGAGCGGCGTACCATCCGGCGGAAGCCCTCCCAGTCGCCGAACCCCGCCACGCTGGCGATATAGCCGAAGGGCATCAGCCCGGCCGACTTGGCGGCGTAGATCATGGTCTGCTTGGGTAGCTGCAAGGTCTCCTCGGTCGGCTCCATGCCGACCTCCGAAGCGAAGTCCTCGCCGCCGATGCTCAGCGACACGGTGCGCTCGACCGCCATGGCGATCGCCGGCATGTCGAAGTAGGCGCGCGGTGTCTCGACCATGGCGAGGAACTTGATGTGGCCATGCGCCAGGCCGCGCTTCTGCTCCAGCTCCGAGACCAGTTCGTCGAGCAGGCGCAGATGGTCCGGACCTTCGACCTTGGTGATCGCCAGGCCCTGCACGCCGGGCAGCACGCAGGCCTCGATGTCGCGCACCGCGAGGTCGAGCGGCCGGTTGATGCGCACCACCACGTCGGCGCCGGCCTGGCTCACACGCTTGGCGGCCGCCTCGACCAGGGTGCGGGCATGCGCCTTCTCGGCCGGCGGAACGCTGTCCTCGAGGTCGAGCTGCACCGCGTCGGCGCCCCTGGTGTGCGCCTTGTCGACGAACTTCTCGACATTGACTGGCACGTAGAGCAGCGAGCGCCAGACCGGCAGGTCGCGTTCGGCCTTCATGGAATGGACTCCTCATTACCAGCTTTACCTTCCCCCTCCGGGGTAGGGCTATCGTACCTGGCTCCCTCTCCCAACGAACGGGGAGGAAAACGCCATATGCGATGGCCCTGCCCTCCGGGGGAAGGGAGATCGTGATCGCCCTGCGAACGCGGCGAGGGATGACAACGGCGCCTCACGCCGCTCGATAGGGAAACCCGCGCGCGTTGGGGCGATCGGCCATGACGTGATCGCCTATGGCCCCTCGTCCCGCTTGCGGGATTCTTGCGGCTGCCGACTCCATCTGCTTTCCTGTTCGCTGGCGTGGCGAAGCAGCGCGCTGCCAACATGGCGGGAGCCGGGGGAGTTCACGGGATCATGGACGCTGCCCTCGTGCGCGCTGTCGCGGTCGTGTCGCTCGCGACGGCCTTGCTTGGCGTTAGCCCGTCGTCGGCCACGGCGCAGATCAACGGTGGCGCCGGCGGCGCCGGCGGCGGCGCCGGCGGCGGTGGCGGCGGCGGCTTCGGCGGTGGCACGGGCGGCGCCGGCGGCGGCGGCGGCGGCGCCGGCGGTACCGGCACGGGTGGCGCCGGCAACGGCGACGGCGGTGGCGGCGCGGGCGTCGGCGGCGGCGGCGGCGGCGGCAGCGTCGGGGGTGCCGGCTCCGGCAGCATCGCCACCTTCACCAACGCCGGCACCATCACGGGCGGCGTCGGCGGCGTCGACGGCGGCGGCGCCGGAATCGGCGGCGGCGGCGGCGGCGTCGGCGGCTTCGGCGGCGGGGCGGCGGGCTTCACGATCGGCGACAACACCATCACCAACACCGGCACGATCACCGGCGGCGCGAGCAGCTCTCGTGGCGGCGGCGCGGGCATTGGCCGTGGCGGCAGCGCCGGCACCGCCGGCCCCGGCGGCGCCGGCCTCAACGGCATCACCATCGTCAATTCCGGCACCATCGCGGGCGGCAATGGCGGCGCCATCGGCGTCGGCGGCGACGCGATCAACGGCTCGAGCCTCACCGTCACCAACAACGGCGGCACTCTCACCCGCGGCACCGGAGGCACCCCCGGCAGCGCGATCCGCTTCTTCGGCGGCACCAACCGCCTGACGCTCAATGGCGGCACCATCACCGGCGACGTGCGCATCGACGCCGGCACGCTGGCCCTGACCAGCACCGGCGCCAACACCATCACCGGCGCGCTGACGCTCAACGCCGGCACCACCTACATCGTCAACGTCACCCCCACTGGCGTGGGCGGCTCCATCACCACCACAGGCGCCACCACCGTGGCCGGCTCGGTGGACGTGCGCGCGGCCAACGGCGTGTATGCCGCCAGCACGACCTACACCATCCTGACCGCGAATGGCGGCCGGACCGGCACCTTCAGCGGCGTCACCGTCGACAAGGCCTTCCTCACGTCAAGCCTCAGCTACAGCGCCAACGCCGTGTTCCTGACCCTGCAGTTCAGCAGCACCGCTTTCCAGGGCGGCGCGCGCACGCCCAACCAGCGCGCCGTCGGCGCCGCTCTCGACGCCGCGGCGGGTTCCGCCGGCGGCGATTTCGGCGTGGTGGTGTCCGCCCTGCTCGGGCTCGACACGACGCAGGGGCCGCGCGCCCTCGATACGGTCAGCGGCCAGCCCTACGCCAATCTCGGCACGCTCGACACGCAGTCCGGCACGACCTTCCTGGCCGGCTTCGCCACCCAGGCCGCCGCCGCGCGCGGCGCCGCCGCCGCGTCACGCGGCGCGGGCCAGCGCGCCGCCCTGACCGGCGCCTGCGCCGGCGGCGCTTGCGATAGCCCCACCGCCCGCATCGGCACCTGGATCACCGGCCTGGGCGGTGGCGGCGCCGTGCCGGGCGACGGCAATGCCAGCGGGCTCAACTACAATCAGGGCGGCGTCCTCGCCGGCGCCGACTACCGCATCGATGCCAACTTCGTCGTCGGCCTCGGCCTGGGTTTCATCAGCTCGCGCCTGTCGACCGATAGCTTCGCCGCCCGCGCCACCGCCAATTCATACACCGGCGCGATCTACGCCTCCTTCAAGCAGGCTGGCAACCAGGCCGGCTTCCACGTCGACGCCGTCGCCGGCTACGCCCTGCACGACAACCGCCTGGTGCGCACCATCGCCATTCCCGGCCTCGCCACGCGCGAGGCCACCGGCACGCCTGTCGCCCATCAGTTCTATGGCCAGGTCGAGGCCGGCTACACCATCCCGGTCGACGCCTTCTCGCTGACGCCCTTCGTGCGCCTGCAGGGCCTGACCAGCCGTCAGTCGGCCTTCAGCGAGAGCGGCGCCAATTCGCTCAACCTCAACGTCGCGGTGCGCACCACCAACGCGCTGCGCACCGTGCTCGGCGCCGACATCACGGCGCGGGCCGACCGCGTTCTGCTGGGCATGCGGCTGGGCTGGCAGCACGAGTTCGCCGACGTGGCGCGGCCGCTCACGGCGGCCTTCGCCGGCGCGCCGGCCAGCGCCTTCACCGTCAACGGCGCGCGGCCGCCGCGCGATCACGCCGTGCTCGGCCTGTGGCTCGACGCCAAGCTCGCTGCATCGACCACTGCCTTCGTCCGCTACGACGGCCAGCTCGGCGGCGGCGCCTACAACCACGCCGGCTCCATCGGCCTGCGCCACACCTGGTAACCCGCTCAAGCGCGCGTCGACTTGGATCTACCGCGACGGATGGGGGATGTTTCAACGACATCGGTGTTCGTCTTCGACATCCCCCATCCGCCCTTCGGGCACCTTCCCCCTCCGGGGGAAGGTAAGCGGGCCATACGCGATCGCTCTGCCCCTCCGGCGGAAGGTAGGACGGGGCGAGTATTCGCGCTACGGTGCCGGCAACGCGTCCCCAGGAACCACCATGAACGTCTTCATCGCCACGCTCGGCACCGAAACCAACACCTTCTGCCCCTTCCCCACGGGCTATCGCACCTTCGGCCGCATCTTCCACGGTGATGCGACCAGGCACACGATGAACCTGTTCTCCGCCCCGCTGCATGTCTGGCGACGCCGCGCGGAAGCGCGCGGCTGGGGCGTGGCCGAGAGCGTCTGCGCCTTCGCGCCGCCCTCGGGCATCACCGTGCGTTCGGTCTACGAGGAACTGCGCGAGGAACTGCTGTCGGACCTCAAGAAGGCCATGCCGGTCGACATCGTGCTGCTGTCGATGCACGGCGCCATGGTCGCCGACGGCTACGACGATTGCGAAGGCGACCTGCTGACGAAGGTGCGCGCCATTGTCGGGCCCAAGGCGATCATCGGCGGCGAGCTCGACCTGCACTGCCACATCACCGAGACCATGATCACCACGGCCGATGCCTTGGTGACGTTCAAGGAATACCCACATATCGACACGATCGACCGCGCCGAGGAGGTCTTCACGCTCTGCGCCGACGCCGCCGAGGGCAAGACCAGGCCTGTCATGGCGACCTTCGACAGCCGCATGGTCTCGATGTACCGCACGCCGGTCGAGCCGATGAAGAGCTTCGTCGCCCGTATGCAGTCCTTCGAGGGCAAGGACGGCATCCTCTCGGTGTCGATGGGCCACGGCTTCCCGTGGGGCGACGTGGCCGAGGTCGGCGCGCGCATGATGGTGGTGGCCGACGGCGACAAGGCCAAGGCAGCGGCGCTGGCGGAGAAGCTCGGCCGCGAGCTCTATGACATGCGCGCCACCACGAAGACGCCCTACTGGACCGCCGCCGAGGCGGCGGCGCATGCCGACGGCGCCAAGGCGTCGAAGCCGATCGTGCTGGCCGATGTCGCCGACAATGCCGGCGGCGGCGCGCCCAGCGATTCGACCTTCGTGTTGCGCGCCCTGCTGGATCGCAAGGCCAAGAAGGCGCTGGTCGGGCTGATGTGGGATCCCATCGCCTTCCAGATCGCCGAGGAGGCCGGCGAAGGCGCCACGCTCGAGCTGCGCATTGGCGGCAAGTGCGGGCCGATGAGCGGCGACCCGGTCGACATGCGGGTGACCGTGCGCAAGATCGCGCGCGACGTGAAGCAGAGCTTCGGCGACAAGGGCGTGAAGATGGAGGTAGGCGACGCGGCCTGGCTGCAGGGTGCCGACGGCGTCGATGTCGTGGTCAACACGCACCGCACCCAGCTCTTCCACCCCGACGCCTATGCGCCGCTGGGCATCGACCTCAGCGCCTACAAGACGCTGGTGGTGAAGTCGACGCAGCACTTCTACGCCGGCTTCGCGCCGATCGCCGCCGATGTGCTCTACGTCACCACGCCGGGCAGCATCGAGCCGGACTTCGCCAACATCCAGTACACCAAGCTGGCCAGACCCTATTGGCCGCGGGTCGACGACCCGTTCTCGCTGACGAATCAATAAGCTTCGCGGCGGTGTGAAGGCACCACCGCCGCGATTCTTCCTAATTCCAACCCATTCGGGCCATGTTCGCGGCGCCTAATGCGCCGCATGAACCTCAGCCTCTCGCGGCATATCCGTGTCGCAAGCCCGCTGGAGCGGCACGGCAGCGGCCGCCTCGGTCGCGTGCTGAGCGTCCTCGCCGTCGTGCTGACGATGACCATCAGCGCGGTCGCGCTGTTCCACTGGACCTCGGCCGGCGAAGCCACGGCCTATGATTTCCGCAAGTTCGACGGCGTACGCAGCGCGCCCCTGGCCGGTGGCTCCCTGATCGCCACGACCGAGGCGCAATGGCAGATCATGTGGCGCGGCCTGCGCGGCGATCAGCCCGTGCCGCCGTTTGACGAGGCGCGCCAGACCGGCGTCGCCATCATCCTGGGCGAGCGCCCGTCGGCCGGTCACAGCGTCTCGATCATCTCGGCCGCAAGGCGCGCCGGGCGCATCGTGGTGCTGTTCGAGGAGCGCCACCCGCCACGCATGCTGCCGACACGCGCGGCGACCACGACGCCCTACACCATCCTGCTGATCGACCGCGCCGGCGCCGACGTGGTGGTCGAGCAGCGCGTGCGGGACTGAACAGCCATCGCCCTCATGCTGAGGAGGCCGCACAGCGGCCGTCTCGAAGCATGGGCTACAAACCGTGCCCGTTGCCCACCCTTCGAGACGCGCCCGTTGGGCGCTCCTGAGGGTGAGGCGGAGTGCCGGACGACTCCTGGCGCGTCAGCGCCGCGGGTTCAGCATGCCGGACATCATGGCGCCGAAGTCGTTGACGCCGAGATCCGCGCGCGGCATGGCGCCGCCCGGCGTCATGCGATCGACCAGACCCGGTAGGATCTCCGAGAGTTGACTTGCGGCCTCCGCGTGCGTCATGCCCGCCTGCTCCGCGAGCTGGCCCAGGCGCTCCGTGCCGAATGCGGCGGCGATCTGGTCGGGCGAAATCGCCATGTTGGGTCCGTTGGCAACCCACGAATTGACCTGCCGGCCCATGCCGGCCTGGCCGAAGATTTCGGTGAGGCCACCCAGCCCGCCAGTGAGCAAACCGCCCAACTGACCGCCACCGGCGCCGGGTTGTCCACCAGCGCCGGGCTGGCCACCACCCAGCAACCCGCCCAGCACATCCGCCAGTCCGCCACCGCCGGCGCCGCCCGTCTGCCGCCCGCCAAGGCCGCCTTGCAACAGCATGCCGATCACCGCCTGAATCAGCGCGGCCTGCGTGCCGCCTCGTCCGCCGCCCAGCGCCTGGCCGAGCACGCCTCCAAGAACCTGATCGAGAATGCCCATGGCTGTCTCCTTCGACGGTAATCGCCGATCAGGCTAGCATCGCGACCTCTGACGATCACGCGGAACCCGATCGCGATGCCATCCCTAATCTGCCTCGGCGAGCCGATGGTCGAGTTCAATCAAACCACGCCTGGCGAGCCCAACTGGCTGCAGGGTTTCGGCGGCGACACGTCCAACGCCGCCATCGCCGCGGCCCGGCAGGGCGCCTCGGTAGGCTATCTGACGGCGCTCGGCGAAGATCCGTTCGGCGATCTGTTCATCGATCTCTGGCGCCGCGAAGGCGTCGATTGCAGCCGCGTGCAGCGCCGGTCCGACGGCCACACCGGCGCGGTATTCGTGACGCACGATGCGCGCGGCCATCACTTCTCCTTCATGCGCAAGGGCTCGGCGTCGAGCCGCTTCGCCGCCAGCGACCTGCCGCGCGACTATCTCGCCGCCGCCGACATCCTGCAGCTCTCCGGCATCAGCCAGGCGATCTCCGATGTGGCGCGCGACGCCTGCTTCGCCGCCATCGATGTGATGAAGACCGCCGGCAAGCGCGTCGCCTACGACACCAACCTGCGCCTGCGCCTGTGGTCGGTCGAGGACGCGCGTGACGTGATGCACGCGGCGATGAAGCGCGTCGACATCGCCCTGCCCAGCCTCGACGACGCCAGGGTGATGACAGGGCTAGACGAGCCGGACGCCATCGCCGACTTCTACCTGCGCCTGGGCCCGGCCATCGTCGCGCTGAAGATGGGCAAGGATGGCGCGCTGGTCGCGACGCCCGACCAGCGCCGGAGGCTTGCGGGACACACGGTGGAGGCCCTCGACGCCACCGGCGCCGGCGACACCTTCGATGGCGCGTTCCTCACGCGCATTCTCGCCGGCGACAGCCCGTTCGATGCGGCGCGCTACGCCAATGCCGCCGCCGCGCTGTCGACGACGGGCTACGGCGCGGTGGCGCCTATCCCGACGCGCCAGAGGGTGGAGTCTTTCCTCGCCGGGCGCTGAGCCAGCCCATGCTGGCGCCCGGCTCGGAATCGGTGGTCGGCAGGTACGGCTTGATGTCCAGGAGCGGCGTGCCGTCGAGGCAATCGAGGTTGCGCACCAGCAACACGCCAGTTGACTCGAAGCCGTCGAACTTCACCACCGACAGGCCGATCGGATTGGGCCGGCGCGGCGCGCGGGTGGCGAACACGCCGCGCTCGGTGTCGTCGAAGGGCGGCGTGAAGCGCAATGTCGCCGGGCCGGCCTGGTCGAGCCAATAAATCAGGATCAGGTGGGTGAAGCCCTCGAGGCTGGCGAGGCCGTCGACATAAGCCGGATCGACGACGGCGCGGCAGAGCGGCGGCGGGTCGATGGCGCGGCCATTGCGCGGGCAATCGGCGATGGTCGCGAATGGCGTGCGGATCAGGCCGATCGGCTTGAGCATCACGCCCTACTCCGCCGGCGTCGAGCGGGGCGCGCGCGGCGAGAAAGTGCGGGCGATGGCACGCCCCAGCCGCGCCAGGCCGGCGATCTGCTGGCCGATGAAGCCCTTGCCGTTGTCGGCGTCGGCGATCGGATCGTCGAGGCCGCTGTCGCGCTGCTTGTAGTCGTAATGCGCGGTGCGGAAGATGATGTCCCAGATCGGGAAGACGGCCGAATAGTTGGTGTCGTGGATGCGCGGCTCGGCCGGGTTGGCGCGCGCGTGATGGGTGCGGTGGAACATCGGGTCGACCAGCACCTTGTCGAAGATGCGGCCGAAGCCCCAACGCGTGTTGACGTGCGAGAAGGCCTCGATCAGCCGGCCCAGCAGCAGGATGGCGACGAACTGGCCGGGCTGCACACCGATCAGAATCGCCACGATGGCGAGATAGATGTCGAACAGCAGGTCGTCGAGCACGTGGTTGCGATCGTCGGTCCAGGTCGAGACGTGCCGTTGACTGTGGTGCATGCTGTGCAGCGCCCAGAGCCACGGCAGGCCGTGCTGCGCGCGGTGCCAGACGTAGCCCGCGAAGTCGTAGAGCAGGAAGTAGACGAGGAAGAGCAGCAGCGGCTTGTCGCGCAGCCAGGGAATGACCTGCTCGACCGTCGGCAGCACGAAGCCGACCGTGCGCGTGAGCTCGATCAGCTCGTCGTTGAGCGGCAGCAATATGAGGAAGATCGCCAGCGGGATGATGCCCAGCTTGTTGAGCAGCGTGTAGACCACGTCGACGCGTACCAGCTTGCGGTTCTCCCAGCGCTGCGCCGGCGCCAGCGATTCCAGCGGCCGGAAGATCAGCAGGATCACGGCGATCTGCAGCACGCCCAAGGTCAGCGCTTCGACGCCCGCGGGCACGTCGTCATAGAACTCGGTCAACCCGAACCTGTGGACCAGGGGCTGCACGATCTCCAGGAGCCGGCCCTGCAGTTCGATCCAAAGGTTGGTAAGGGACTCGAGCATCGCTTGACCCCGTGCGGCGCGAGCCCCCGACCGCGCCGCCGTTGACTGAGGAGGACGTTATCTCTTTGTCGCCGCCGTGGCGTCCGAGCGCTCCGGCGGCGGCAGCACGGACCGCGACACGGTATGCGGTCCGTTGATGTAGATGCCGTGCGGCGATCGGCCCACCAAGACCGTGCCGAGGATCTTGCGCGTCGACAGCTCGACGGCGGCGACGCGCCGGCGCCAACGCTGGGTCACCCAGACGACCTTGCCATCGGGCGAGAAGTCGACGTCGTCGGGGCCGCCAGGCACCTTGATGGTGTCGATGACCTCCAGCCTCTCCAGGTCGATGATCGACATGGAACCCTCGACGCGATTGGTGATCAGCACCCGCTTGTCGTCGGCTGGCATCCTGAAGATGTTGTGCGCCCCTTTGCCGGTGACGATGCGCTTGCTGACGCCGCGCGTGGCGAGGTCGACGACGACGGCGGCGTCCTCACCGGTCAGGCCGACAAGCAGCCTCTTCTGGTCGGGAAACACGTGGATGCCGGCCGGCGCCTCGCCGACATCGACGGTCCAGACGATCTCCTGCTTGGCGAGGTCGAGCGCTGCGACCTGGTTTGAGCCCTGCACCGTGAAGTAGACGAAGGCGCTATCGGCGCTGAAGGCGAAGTGGCTGGGCAGCGAGTGCAGCGGCAGGCGTTTGACCAGGCGCAGGTCCTTGGCCTCGTAGATGTCGACATGGTTCATGCGGTAAGCTGCGGTGACAAACCACTTGCCGTCAGGCGAATAGCCCAGCTGGTACGGATCGACGATGTTGCGCACACGCTTGCGCTCGCGCGCGGTCACCGGGTCGAGAAACAGCAGCTCGTTGGTGACGGTCGAGGCGACGACGAGGTCTTTGCCGTCAGGCGTCAGGATCAGGTGATGCGGTTCGCGTCCGACCGGGATGCGCTCGATCTCGGTCATCGCCCGCCGGTCGACGACGCTGATGGATGCTTCGTCGGAGTTGAGCACGATGGCCGTTTCGGGCATCGCCCGCACGGGCGCGGCAACCAGCGCAGCGCTGGTCACGACCGCTGCCAGCAGACCCGCCCATCTCGCACGAGACATTCTGGTTTAGCCCTCGGATCGCCCCAGCGATCCCGTTTCATTATCAGTGGCTTGGCCGCCAACCCGCAGCTTTCCGCCCAGTTATGTCAACCTGCCATTTTCCAGACTTTTCCACCAGAGGACGCCCGGTCGCGCCCCGTCCCGATCGCCGCTTCGCTCAGGCCTGTGGCGGGCTTGCAACACCCCGACCAAGCCCGGCGGCCTTACTGGCCAGGGCCTCGATCCGGGCCCAGTCGTTGGCGGCGATGGCGTCCGGCGGGACCACCCAGGACCCGCCGACGCAGGGCACGTTGGACAGGGTGAGGTAGCCAGCGGCCTTGGCGAGGTCGATGCCGCCGGTGGGACAGAACAGCAGGTCGGGCAGCGGCGCCGCGAGCGCGCGCAGGAAGTCCTGGCCGCCGCACTGCTCGGCCGGAAAGAGCTTGAGGTGGCGAAAGCCGCGCTCGCGCAGCGCCAGCGCTTCCGACACGGTCGACACGCCGGGCAGGTAGGGCAGCCCGGCATCGGCCGCCGCGGCGCCCAGCGTCGGGGTGAAGCCCGGGCTGACGACAAAGGCGGCGCCGGCCTTCTTGGCCTTCTCGAACTGCCCTGGCTCCAGCACGGTGCCCACGCCGACCGTAACGCCCTTCACCTCCGCGGCGATCGCCTTCACCGCCTCCAGCGCGCCGGCGGTGCGCAACGTGACCTCGATCACCGACAGGCCGCCGGTGACCAGGGCGCGCGCGACCGGTATGCCGTCGGGCGCGCCAGCCAGGGTGAGCACGGGGATGACCGGCGTCCGGCCGACGATATCGCCGATTCGCTGCATCAGACGCTCCAGCCGCCGTCGATGACGTGGGTCGTGCCTGTGGTGAAGGCGCTTTCGTCGCTGGCGAGATAGACCGCCAGCGCCGCGATCTCCGCCGCCTCGCCGAAGCGGCCGCCCGGCTGGCGTGCCTTGAACATGCTGGCGTCGCCGCCCAGGGCGGAAATGCGCTCGTCCAGCGAAGGTGTCTGCACCGTGCCGGGGCAGAGCGCGTTGCAGCGTATGCCCTGCTTGACGTAGTCGACCGCCACCGACTTGGTCAGCCCGACCACGGCCGCCTTGGTGGTCCCATAGACAAAGCGCAGCGGCGCGCCTTTGTGCGAGGAGGCGGCCGACGACATGTTGATGATCGAGGCGCCCTTGCCCGCGGCGATCATGGCCGGCAGGAAGGCGCGGATCGTCCAGAACATGCTCCGTACGTTCAGATTGAAGGCGAAGTCCCACTGATCCTGCGTGGCGTCGAGGATGGTGCCGTGGTGCACGAAACCGGCGCAGTTGAAGAGCACGTCGATCGCGCCCAGCCGGCTGGCTAAGGCGTCGATGGCCTTCTGGTCGAGCACGTCGAGCCGCTCGGGACAGACATTGGCGACGCCGGCGAAGGCGGCTTTCAGCTTCGCCTCGTTGATATCCGTCGCCCAGACCTCGGCGCCTTCGGCCGCGAAAGCGCGCGCCGTCGCCTCGCCGATCCCCTGCGCCGCCGCCGTCACCACCGCCCGCTTGCCCTTCAGACGCATGCGTCACTCCCCTGCCTCGCCCCGACCTCATGCTGAGGAGGCCGCGCAGCGGCCGTCTCGAAGCATGGGCAACCGGCACCGAGCGGATTGCCCACCCTTCGATACGCGCCGCGTTGCGGCGCTCCTCAGGGTGAGGACGTGCGGCAACCTACGCCGGACCGCGCTGGCTGTGCTAGGAATTCAGCCGGGAGAAATCACGAGGCCCCGATGAAGACCGACCCCGCGATGATGCACGCCCACGAGCTGCTCAAGCTCTACGGCAAGAAGAAACTCTCGCCGGTCGAGGCGACGAAGGCGGCGCTCAAGCGGCTGGACAGGTTCAATCCCGTCCTGAACTGCATGCAGCATGTCGACGCCGAGGGCGCGCTGAAGGCGGCCAAGGCCTCGGAAAAGCGCTGGGCCAAGCGCAAGACCCTGGGTCCGCTCGACGGCGTGCCGGCCACCATCAAGGACATGGTCCAAACCAAGGGCATGCCGACGCGCATGGGCAGCGCGGCGACCTCGCCGGACGGGCCGTGGGAGAACGACGCGCCCAGCGCCGCGCGGCTGCGCGAGTCCGGCGCCGTCTTTCTGGGCAAGACGACCTCGCCGGAATACGGCTGGAAGGGCGTCACCGATTCCAAACTCTACGGCGTCACCCGCAATCCCTGGGACATCCACAAGACGCCGGGCGGCTCCTCCGGCGGCGGCGTGGCGGCCGAGGCGGTCGGCATCGGCAACCTCGCGGTCGGCTCCGACGGCGCCGGCTCGGTGCGCATCCCCTGCTCCTTCGCCGGCCTGTTCGGCCTGAAGGCGACCTTCGGCCGCGTGCCGATCTGGCCGCCCTCGGCCCAAGGCACTCTGTCGAACGTGGGCCCGATGACGCGCTCGGTGCGCGACGCGGCGCTGATGATGAACGTCATGGCCAGGCCCGATTCACGCGACTGGTACTCGCTGCCCTTCGATTCGAAGGAGGACTACACCAAACGCCTGAAGGACGGCGTCAAGGGCCTGCGCATCGCCTACTCGCCCGATCTGGGCTTCGTCGAGAACGACAAGATCGATCCCGAGGTCGCCGCCTCGGTCGCCGAGGCCGCACGCGTCTTCAAGAAGCTCGGTGCCAAGGTCACGCACGCCAGCCCCGATTTGCAGGGCCTCGACCCGCGCGACATCGAGAACGTCCACTGGACCGGCAACTGCCACGTTCTGCTCAAGGGCTTCCCGCCCGAGAAGCAGGCGCTGATGGATCCCGGCCTGCTCCGGGCGGCCGAGCATGGCGGCCGGCACTCCGTCGAAACCTTCGTGCGCGCCACGCACCAGCGCCAGACCCTGGGCTATATCTTCAACCAGTTCTTCGAGAGCTTCGACCTGCTGCTGACGCCGACCATGCCCATGCCGGCGTTCAACGTCGGCGAGCCGGCGGGCTATGGCGGCGACGGCGTCGACATCGGCTGGACGCCCTTCACGCTCACCTTCAACCTCACGCGCCAGCCGGCCGCGACCATCCCCTGCGGCCTGACCCGCGCCGGCCTGCCGATCGGCCTGCAGATCGTCGGCCCGCACTATGCCGACGCCCTCGTCCTGCGCGCCGCCTACGCCTACGAACGCGAACGCCCCGTGGCGCCGCCGCCGATGGCGGCGCCGGCGTAGGGTCAGTGGGCCCGCCCACCCGGATGCGGCGATTGCTGTGGTTTGTCAGTCATGCCAGGGGTGGCGGCTCGGACCTGTTCTCGTCGGCCCGACTCTTCGCGACTCTTTCCAGGCGCTCGGCCTGCTCTTGGTCCAGTTTCAGGTCGTTGCGTTTGTGATAGCGGACCAGAAACGTCCAGACGCACCCCGTCACGCAGATCGCGCCGACGAACAAGAGCAAGCCTGTCGCGGCCTCGTCGGCCGGGTCCGGGCTCCAGCGCAGGAGAATGTGGCTGTCCGCCCGCGTCCAGCCTTTCTCCAGCAAGATGGCCGCGATCGCCTTATCGCACTCGCGGCATTCGGCGGACCGCATGCCGCGCGGCGGCGCCTGGCGCCAATCGGTCGCGGCGTGATGTCCAGATGACGTCAGCATCCAGAAGCGGACAGGTTCCCGCGGAGTCCAGCCTGACGGCACCACCGGCGCTACGGTATATATTTGAGGCCCGCCTCGTCTCATCACGGATTGCGTCGTCGTCAGATCGACGCGAACGATCGCGTCATCAAGCCTGAATCCCGTGGCCCACCACGCTCTGCCGGCGTCGACGATCGCGCCCTCGAACACGACGCCGATGCGATTGCCGCTGGACGACGCGAATGCGGCTATGAGGGGAGCGAGCAAGAACAGTGCCGCCCCGGGCAACGAACGGTGCCGCGAGGCCCGACTGCCGAGCACCGCCAACAAGCAGACGGCCACATAGAAGATGAGCCATGCCAGCCGGCTCTCGTGCCAGATGTGGATGATGCTCGCGGCGCACATCACCAGCGACATGCCGACGAGACCGAGGAGCAGTGGCGGCCGCCGGCGTCCGGCGGCAGGCATCGAGGTTTCCTTCAACATCGCCGCACCCCCGAGATAGCAATGCTCGGCGACCCGTCGGTGGCCGCTCGCGTCGGCGAATGTATCGCGCGAAGCAGCCGACGGCGATTTCCGCGCCTGCGGTGTTCCGCAGCGTGTTCGCATACTGCACCAACTTCACCCCGAGGAGCGCCCGCAGGGCGCGTCTCGAAGGGCGGGCAATCCGCTCGGTGGTTGTTACCCATGTCTCGAGACGGCCGCGGAGCCTGCGCCGAGCGCAGCGAGGGGCCTGTGGCGCCGCCACCGCTGGCGGGAATCGACTGAGCCGCCCAGGCGTCGGCGGCCTCAGGGAGACATGATTTTCCTGAACTGGGACAATTCCCGGGCCGCCGCTGGGGATACGCTTTGGCAGAATGAGTGGGCTATCCCCAGCGCGGAGTCTGCCCGGTGAAGATCGTCCGAACGGTGTGCGCCCACGATTGCCCTGACATGTGCTCGCTGCTGGCCCATGTCGACAACGGCCGCGTGGTGAAGATCGAGGGCGATCCGGACCAGCCGCTGACCGCCGGCTTCGCCTGCGGCAAGGTCAACCGCGACGTCGACCTGGTGCACTCACCCGAACGCCTGACCACGCCGCTGCGCCGCGTCGGCAAAAAGGGCGAAGGCAAGTTCGCACCCATCACTTGGGACGAGGCGCTCGATGAGATCGCGACGCGCTTCAAGGCGATCATCGCCAGGTCCGGCCCGCTTGCCCTGCTCGGCTACGCCTACAGCGCCCATCAGGGCCTGACCAATCGCGGCCTGCCCGGCGGTATGTTCCACGCGCTGGGCGCCAGCCGGTTGAACGCCGGCACGGTCTGCGACACGTGCTGCGAGACGGCGTGGGAGATGACCGCCGGTAGCGTCGGCGGTGCCGACCCCGAGGCGGTCGTCGACTCCGAATTGGTGATCGCCTGGGGCGCCGACCTGATGGCGGTCAACGTCCACTACTGGGCGCTGGTCGAAGAGCAGCGCAAGCGCGGGCTGAAGGTCGTGGTCATCGACCCGCGCCGCAGCCGCACGGCGCAGAAGGCCGACTGGCACATCCCGATCCGCATCGGCACCGACGCCGCCCTGGCGCTGGGCATGATGCACGTCCTGGTGCGCGACAAGAAGGTCGACCGCGACTACATCGCCAAGCACACGCTGGGCTTCGACAAGGTCGAGGCCGAGGTGCTGCCGCGCTTCACGCCGGCGCGCACGGCGGAGATCACCGGCCTTACGGTCGCCGATGTCGAGCGGCTGGCGGCGATGTATGGCGCATCCAAGCGCGTGATGATCCGCGTCGGCGAAGGCATGACCCGTCTCGCGCAGGGCGGCCAGGCCGGCCGCGCGGTTTGCCTGCTGCCCGGCGTCACCGGCTCCTACGGCGTGCGCGGTGGCGGTGCGCTGCTGCTGACGGCCGCGTCATGCGATCTCAACTACAACGCCATCCGCAAGCCCTCGGGCCCGGCGAACACGCGCGCCATCAACCATCTGCGGCTGGGTGATGCGCTGCTCAACATGAAGGACCCCAGGATCGAGGGGCTGATGATCGCCGCCAACAACCCCGCGGTCACCAACCCCGACACAAACAAGACGCGGCAGGGCCTGGCGCGCGAGGATCTCTTCACGGTGGTGCACGACCCGTTCATGACGGCCACCGCGCGCTACGCCGACATCGTGCTGCCGGCGACGACCTATCTCGAGACCGACGACATGTATCGCGCCTATGGCGCCTACTGGATGCAGTACGGCCCGCGCGCGGTCGACCCGCAGGGCCAGGCGCGCTCCAACGTGCACGTGGCGCAGGCGCTGGCACAGCGCCTGGGGCTGACCGATCCAGTGTTTCGCATGTCTCCGCCCGAGCTGCTCGCCGAGCTGTTCAAGGGCGCCACCGGCAAGCCCGGTACCATCGACACCGAGACCTTGCCCACCGCCGGCCCGATCAACATCGCGCCGGCCTACGAGGGCCAGATCTACAAGACACCCTCGGGCAAGCTCGAGTTCTACTCCGAGCGATTGGCTCAGCAGTGCGCGCCGCCGATGCCGGACTGGGCGCCCGATCCCGAGGAGGTGCGCGACGCGGCACGCTGGCCGTTGCGCCTGCTGACCGCGCCCGGCTATTTCCAGGCGCACACCGCCTTCTCCGGCGTCGAATTCCTGCGCAAGCGCGAGGGCCAGCCGATGTGCGTGCTGCATCCCGAGGACGCGACCAAGCGCGGCCTGAAGAACGGTGAGAAGGTCAAGCTGTTCAACGAGCGCGGCACGGTCGGCCTGATGCTGAAGGTCAGCGACGAAGTGCGGCCCGGCGTCGTGCTGGTGCCGGGACAGCGGCCCGACGAGGAAGCGGTGTCAGGCACGGTCAACATGCTGTGCTCCGACCGCTACACCGACATGGGCGACGGCGCCACGTATCAGAGCACCTTCCTCGACGTCCAGGCCTGGAGCTGATGGCGCGCCCCAGTAGCGCTTTGCACCAGGGCTCGTGTCACTGCGGCGCCGTCCGCTTCACGATCGAAGCCGAGATCACGCAGCTCATGACCTGCGATTGCTCACTGTGTGCCAAGAAGAACGCGCTGATGACGCGCGTGCACGAAAGCGCGCTGACAGTCCTCGCCGGCGAGGACGTGCTGTCGCTCTACGAATGGAACACCAGGCGCGCCAAGCATTACTTCTGCTCGCGCTGCGGCATCTACACCTTCCACCGCAAACGCGCCCTGCCCGACCACTACGAGGTCAATGTGCGCTGCCTGGACGGCTTCGACGCCAGCGCCATCCCGGTGCGCGGTGTCGACGGCGTCGGCATGTCGGTAATCGAGGATGGCGCGCGACCGCAATGGCCAGGACCGCGCGACGCGGGCTAATCGTCACTGGCCCGGACGCCGCCGCGTCGGCTTGCCCGCGAGTACGGCACGCTGCTCGGAAAACACCGCCTTCACCCAGTCGATAGCCGCGCGCACCGAGGCGGAGCGGCGCAGGTCGCGATGCACGATGATCCAGTAGTCGGCGGCGATCTCCGGGATCGGTGGCCGCAGCCGCTCCAGCAGCGGATGGCCGTCGCCGACATAGCACGGCAACACGCCGCGTCCGGTGCCGGCGCGGATCGCTTCGAGATGCATCAGCATCGATGAGGCGCGCAGCGCAATGGGCTTGCCGGTCTCCTCGACCTGCCGCTGAACCCAGCGCGCCGGCTCGTAGTGGGATTGCTCCTCGGTATAGGTGATCCAGCCGGCCGCCTCCGCGCCACGACGGCGGTAGACTGAGCAGGCGAAGGTCCCGGCCTTCGACACATAGAAGTCCCCGCTCTCCGGCGGCTCGTGGCGCATCGCCATGTCGGCTTCGCGACGCACGAGGTTCTTCTCCTGCCGCTCGTCGATCAGTTCCAGCGTGATACCCGACGGCAGCGTGGCCCCGCTCGACGCCGACAGGCAGCGGGCGAGGAATCCGGCCGCGCACTCGCCGGCCGAGATCCTGACAGTGCCGGTTAACGCTGGCGACGCGGCCGCGCGCCGCCGCTCAAGGGTCAGCGCCGCATCCTCGACGCTTTCGGCCTCGGCGATCAATTGCGCGCCGGCGGTGTTCAGGCGTAGCCCTTCGGGTAAGCGATCGAACAGACTCGAACCGCCGAAGGTGGCCTCGAATGCGGCCAGGCGGCGCGCGACGGTTGGTTGGCTCAGGCCGAGCGCACGCCCGGCGGCGCGCATCGATCCCCGGCGCGCGACGGCGAGGAAAACCCGCACATCGTCCCAATGCATTGCCGGTCGGGCACGAGCAGCCATGGTGGCGAACCGTACCACCGCGCCGGTGCCACGAAAACGTGGCGCCTGACAACGAAAGCGAGGATCGCTACCGCAGGGGCAAGTCGCTAGCTTTCATGTGCGATCGGGAGGACCCGAGCGATGGGCACACCCCTATCCGGCCGAACATTCACGCTCAAGCTGCGCTGCGCGGAGACCGACGGCAGCGTCATGATGTTCGAGAGCACGGCGCCGATCGGCACTGGCAGCACGCTGCACCTGCATCACGACAGCGACGAAGTCGCCTATGTCCTCGACGGCGAGATCACCTGCCTGATCGGCGATGCTGTCACTGTTCATGGGCCCGGCAGTAGCATCTTCATGCCGCGCGGCGTGCGACACGCCTGGAAGAGCACCGGCACAACAGACGGCAACGTGCTGTTCCTCTATACGCCGGCAAAGGCCGGCGGCTTGATCGAGGAGCAGCAGCGCACCGGCCGCGGATTCAATGCGATGAGCCAGCGCGAGCTGGCCGACCTGTTACAGCGGCACGGCTGGGCGCTTTTCGGCGCCTCACCGTTGTAGCCCTCTCGTCGCCAAGGCCTGCTAGTATGGCCCCGTTGCCGGGGGGAACCACCATGATTGCGCGCAGGACGATGGGATTGGCGCTGGCGCTGCTACTGGCGGCACCACCTGTGCTGGCGCAGGGCGGCACGCCGCAGGCTTTCCTCGACTCGATCTATCGCGCCTACGGCGAGAATGGCTTCAAGGGCCATCCCTATAATCTGGCCGAGCGCTATTTCGGCTCGCCGCTACGCGAGGCGATAGACAAGGATTTCGCCGAGTCGAAGAGGCGCAACGAGGCGCCGATGCTCAATGGCGATCCCTTCATCGACGCGCAGGAGGCGGAGATCGCCAACATCGCGGTCAACGCCTGGCTCACCAGCCCGACGACGGCGATGGGCGTCGCCACCTTCACCAATTTCGGCAAGCCGGTACGCGTGACCTTGGAGCTGGCGTCCACACCGGCGGGCTGGCGCATCACCGAAATCAAGGCGCCAAGCGGCTCGCTGCGCGCCATGTACAAGATCAAATAGGAGAAAGCCGATGAGTACCGCAGATGCCAACCGCGTGATTGTCACGGGTGAGAATCCGTTCATTCGCTTGAGCGAGAAGGATGGTGACCCCGACACGACGAACGCCAGCTTCTGGCGCATCCTGTTCTCGCCGGGCGGGCCCGGTCACGTGCTCTATCTCAAGAGCGAGCTGACCGAGAATCGCTGGCGGATCTATTCCGACAACATCGCCATGGCGCGATGGTTGCAGTCGACGGTGCAGGGCATGCTCAACGCCGAGCTCAAGGACCTGTCGATTCCCGTGACCGACGCCGAGTTCAGCAAGTCGGGCGATCCGCGCTACTTCTGGACCGAGCGCGCGATCACGCTCGATGAGGAGATCGCGCTGACCTGGCACGACATCGGCGATCCGCTGCTGATCCACACGCAACCCAACGCCCAGCCCAACCCGCGCCCCTACGGTGTGTGCACCGTGCTCGTACCGGCGCTGGGCGCACGGCTCACGCGCAACGGCGTGCAGGCCAAGGGCCAGCCCTGGAAGCGCGACCGCGAAGGCCGGCCCTTCAGCACCTGCTGCCTGGCGTTCTCCGAGAGCTGGACCGAAGCGCGGTAGCGCTCCCTCTCCCCGCTCGTGGGGCAACCATCGCACGTGGCGTCTGAACTTCTACCTTCCCCCGCCAGCGGGGGAAGGTAGGGAGACAGTAGTCATCTTGCGGTGCGCGACGGGAGTCGTATAATACCAATCGGTTAATTATCTCAGAGGCGACCGATGCCGCGAGCGACAAAACGCGTGACCTCCCGCGCGCCCAAGGCCAAGAACCACGTCGTTCTCCTGGTCGGCACCAAGAAGGGCGCCTGGCTGCTGCACGGCGATGCCGCACGGCGCAGCTGGCGCGTCGAGGGCCCGCATTTCCTCGGCAACATCGTGCATCACGTAATGCTCGACCCGCGCGACAAGCGCACCTTGCTGCTGGCGGCCAAGACCGGCCATCTCGGCCCGACGGTGTTCCGCTCGCAGGATCTCGGCAAGACGTGGAAAGAAGCCTCGAAGCCGCCGGCCTTCCGTAAGGCTAATGACGGCGAGAAGCAGCGCGCCGTCGATCATGTGTTCTGGCTGACGCCGGGTCACGCCAGCGAGCCCGGCGTCTGGTATGCCGGCAGCTCGCCGCAGGGTCTGTTCCGCAGCGGCGATGGCGGCGATACCTGGGCGCCGGTCGCTGGGTTCAACGACCATCCAATGTACGTGAAGTGGATCGGCGACGATCAGGACGGCACGCCCGACGGCCCCAAGCTGCACTCCATCCTGGTCGACCCCCGCGACGCGGCGCATCTCTATGTCGGCATGTCCGGCGGCGGCGTCTTCGAGACGCACGACACTGGCGCGAGCTGGGCGCCGCTGAACGCCGGCTGCCGTGTCGATTTCGCTCCCGACCCCTATCCCGAGTTCGGCCAGGATCCGCATTGCGTGCGCCTGCATCCGCTGGCGCCGGACGTGCTCTACCAGCAGAACCATTGCGGCATCTATCGCCTCGAGCGTCCGTCGGATCGCTGGGAGCGTGTCGGCGAGAAGATGCCCAAAAGCGTCGGTGACATCGGCTTCCCGATGGTGCTGCACCCCCGCGATCCGAAGACGGTATGGGTCTTCCCGATGGATGGCTCCACCGTCTGGCCACGGGTCAGCGTCGGCGGCAAGGCCGCGGCCTACGTCACCCGCAATTCGGGCAAGACATGGAAGCGACTCGACAGCGGCCTGCCCCAGTCGCAGGCGTGGTTCACCGTGCTGCGCCAGGCGATGACCGCCGACGCACGCGATCCTGTCGGCCTCTATTTCGGCACCACCACCGGCAGCATCTGGGGCAGCAGCGACGAAGGCGCGCGTTGGAAGCGCATCGCGGAGGATCTGCCGCATGTCTACGCCATCGAGGCGGTTGAGATTTCCGGATGAAGGTGCTGATCCCGACGCCGCTGCGCTCCTACACGCGTCAGCGCGCCGAGGTCGAGGCCGAGGGTGCCGCGCTCGACGCGCTGCTGCTCGACCTTGACCGGCGCCACCCCGGCATCCGCTTCCGCATGATCGACGAGCAGGACCGTATCCGCCGTCACATCCGCATCTTCGTTAACGGCAAGCAGGTACGTGAGCTCGCTCACGCGCTGAAGGCCAAGGATCGCGTGCAGATCATCCAGGCGCTGAGCGGCGGCTAGGCACGCGCCGCGTCAACCATCTCAGGCGGGCCGAAAATGAACCTTCGTTCGCGCGGTCGATCGAAGAGCGCGAGAAGCGCTTTGACGCGCTCCACCGCGTCCGGCGGTCCCTCGAAAGCGATGCCGCGTCGCGCCACCTCATCGGCCAACCCGATGTAACCCATCCATGCGCGCGTGAAGGTATCGAGGTCGGCAATGACCTCGACGTCGATCGGATAGCCGGGGTCCTTCATGCACAGGTCGGTATTGGGATGAGCGAAGACGATCCAGTACCGCTTCGCGGCAACGGTTGATTTCGGCAGGTTGCGGAAGACAAAGCAGACCACGAAGCGGCCCGCCGGATAGGTCGGGCGCGGAATCTGGCCCTGCACGCTCTGCAGCAGGAAGATCGGGTCGAGATCTTCGGGCACAAGAATGTTCTGTGTGTGCCGCTGGCCCCACACACTCATCATCTCGATCAGCGGCCGGAATTCTTCGCCGGCCGGAGTCAGGCTGTAGACATGACCGGCGCCGCTCTCCTTTTCGGCGATGGTGACCACACCGCGCCGTTCCAGTTCGCGCAGCCGCTGCGTGAGCAAGGTTTTTGACATCAGCGGCAGCCGGCGCTTGAGCATATTGAACTGCGTCGGCCCGCCACACAGCTCGCGGATGATCAACGGCGTCCACCGTTCGGCGAACAGCTCGGCCGTCTTCGCAACAGGACAAAACTGGCTGTAGCCCGGCATGTCACCGCTCCCCTGACGATCATTTGGTTGTAGGTCCAGATTATGGCCTTGAGACGATCAGGTCAAAAAGAGCAAACAGGCCCCATCAACGATGCCGTTCAGGGAGGCTCAGATGTCGGTCGTGGCAATGTCACAGCATACTCAAACGGACTGGCAGGCACTGGCGGATCAGGTTGGCCGCGACATCGCGCGTCACGCCGCCCGTCATGATCATGACGAAACCTTCGTCGCCGAGGGCTTCGCCGCGTTGAAGGCGGCGGGCTTCTTCAAGGCGCTGGTGCCGACCGAGCTCGGCGGTCCGGGCGCCGACTACCGCGAGGTCTGCCAGGCCATCCGGCGCCTGGCGAACCATTGCGGCTCCACCGCGCTCGCTTTCTCCATGCACAGCCACCTCGTCGCCCTGCCCGTCTGGCGCTGGCGCAACGAGAAGGCGCCGGTCGAAGGCTTGCTGCGCCGGATCGTCAACGAGGACCTGGTCCTGATCTCCAGCGGCGGCTCCGACTGGCTGCCGGGCAGCGGCGTCGCGACCAAGGTCGACGGCGGCTTCCGCATCCGCGCCCGCAAGGTCTTCGCCAGCGGTTGTCCGGCCGGCAGCTTGCTGATGACCAGCGCTGTATATGACGACCCGCAGGCCGGGCCGACGGTGCTGCACTTCGGCGTGCCGTTCGCCGCCGCCGAGGTGAAGATCGTCGACACCTGGCACGCCATGGGCATGCGCGGCACCGCCTCGCACGACGTCGAGATCAACGACTTCTTCTTGGCCGACGCCGCGATCTCGGCGCGGCGTCCCGCGGGCAAGTGGCATCCGCTGTTTCACGGCATCTACATGATCGCCTTCCCGCTGGTCATGAGCGCCTATGTCGGCGTCGCCGAGCAGGCGCGCAACACGGCGCTCCAACTGGCACGCGGCAAGAAGGACAACGGCCATCTCGCCGTGCTGGTCGGCCGCATGGAGAACGCCTTCGCCACCGCCGAGCTCGGCATCGAACGCATGATCAGCATCGCCGAGACGTCGAAGCCGGGTCCTGTGACCACAGGGCAGACAGCGGCCGCCAAGGCGCTGGTCACCCGCGCTGTGATCGAGACGGTGGAGTGTGCGATGAACGTCGCGGGTGGCGCGTCGTTCTACCAGGCCACCGGCCTCGAGCGCGCGTTCCGCGATGTGCAGGGGGCGAAGTTCCACCCGCTGCAGGAAATGCCGCAGCTTCAGTACGCGGGCCGTCTGGCGCTGGGTCTGGACATCGACGGCTGACAAAGCGAAAGCGGCGCCGGATGTCCTCCGGCGCCGCCCGATTCAAGTCTCCGCGCGCCGCTCAGGCGGCCTTGTACGCCCCACGACCGAAGATCTTGTCCATCATGTCGGGCTGCGCCTTGTCGAAGGCCGTGGTCTTGGCGCGCACCTCGTCGGTGAGCTTGGCGGTGCGCTGCGCCGCCGGCCGCTCGGCGATCCGCGCCACCCACTCCGTGAGCTTCGGGTAGTCCTTGGCGACATCCGGGCCCATCAGCGTGGGCACCAGCCGCGCCCACGGCCAGGTGGCGATGTCGGCGACGCCGTATTCCGCGCCGCCCAGCCAGCTCGTCGTCGCCAGCCGGCCCTCCAGCGTCTCGAGCACGCGCTTGGCCTGGGTGCGGTAGCGGTCGACCGAGTAGTCGTTACCCTTGGGCGCGAAGCGCACGAAGTGCACGTACTGACCGAACATCGGCCCGACGCCGGTCATCTGCACCATCATCCACTGCAGCGCGTCATAGCGCGCCGCCCCGTCCTTGGGCAGGAACTTGCCGGTCTTCTCGGCGAGATAGATTAGGATCGCGCCCGACTCGAAGACCGTGTACGGCTTGCCGCCAGGCCCGTCGCGATCGACGATCACCGGCACCTTGGCATTGGGGTTGAGCTTCCTGAACTCGTCCGAGAACTGCGCGCCGCCGAACACATCGATCGGCCGCACGTTGTACTCCAACCCCATCTCCTCGAGCGCGAGGTAGATCTTCACGACGTTGGGGCTGCCCATGGCATAGAAGTCGATCATCGCCGTCTCCGCTGGTTTCAGGATGGCGCGGAGCATGCCATGTCCCCGAGCACGGTGCGATTGTCTTCGACTCGCATGTGGCCCTCTCCCCGCCTGCGGGGAGAGGGAGGGACCCGTTGCGCGAAGCGCGATGGGAGGGTGAGGGGCTGTGGCAAGTGACGCACCATCATTGTGCGCAACCTGAAACTCCCCCTCACCCCAACTCTCTCCCCGCTCGCGGGGAGAGGGAGGAAGACGCCCTGCTCATCAATTTTTCGGCAGCACGATCACCTGACCGCGCATGCTGGGTGTGAGCGCGGTCGAGGCGAAGTCGATGATGCCCGGTTTCTCCGCCTTGAACGTCACCGTGGCGGTCGTGCCGCGGGTGAACTTCACCGGCTCGGCGATGCCCTGGACGGCGATGGTATGCGCGGCCCCCTGCACGCCCACGAAGTGCAGCACGACGTCATCGCCCTGCATGACGACGACCTGCGACGGGTTGAAGGTGAACGCGCGCACCGTCCAATCGCCGTTCTCCTGCGGGCCCTTGACCCACATGCCGCTGGTCGACGCGAAGGGCTTGGCCGGGAACGGCTCGGCCGGATGGCTCGGGCCGGCCACTGGATTGGTCTTGGCGTCATGATGCACGGTGACGATGTAGAATTCGCGGGTTTCAGCGTGCACAGGGGCCGCCAGGGCCAGCGCCACGGCGCCCGCCATAGCAGTATTCAGCCATTTCGCTCGCATATCGGCCTCCTTGATCGGATGATCACGCAGGGACGACTCGGTTTCGTCCCGCGCTATTCCCGGGAATATCTCTGGTCATCAAAGAGTCTTGTGATCCATGGGCCGACGCGAGGAGTTCGAGCGCAAGGTGCTGCCGTTGCTGCCGGCGGCCTACAACCTCGCGCGCTGGATCACCCGCCACCCGCAGGACGCCGAGGACGCGGTGCAGGACGCGCTGCTGCGCGCTTTTCGCGCCTTTGATGGATTCGACGGTGACGATCCCAAGCCGTGGCTGCTGATGATCGTGCGCAACACCTGCCGCACCGCCTTCCGCAGGGGCGAGCGCTGGCGCAACGTCATCCCGCTCGATGTGGCGTTCCGCGGTCCCGCCGCTGCGCACGAGGCCGATGACACCCCGCCACCCGACAGCCGGCTCGACGCCCCGCGCATCCACGCCGCCATCGAGGGCCTGCCCGACGGTCTGCGCGAGACCCTGGTGCTGCGCGAGATCGAGGAGTTGAGCTACGCCGAGATCGCCACGGTCACGGAAGTACCGATCGGCACCGTGATGTCCCGCCTGTCGCGGGCGCGCGCCCGGCTGCGCGAGGCGCTCGACGAGACCGCGGCCCCGACGCGGGAGGCGGAACGATGACCTGCGACGACGCTCGCGACCTTCTGGAGGCCTATCACGACCGCGAGCTGGGTGCCGAGGATCGCGCCCGCGTCGAAGCGCATCTGCAGGGCTGCGCGGCCTGCGCGGGCGAACTTGCCGGCTTGCGTGCCCTCTCCGATCGCGTGCGCGCCGTCGGACGCACGCCCCCGCCCGACGGCATGCATGCGCGCGCCGCCGCCGCCCTGGCGCGGGAGGAGCTGGCGCGACCCGATCGGCGGCGGTTTGGCAGGCTGGTCGCTTCCCACCTCGCGGCGGCGGTGGCTGGCGCCGGCGCGGTCGCGCTGGTGGCGAGCACGATGATCGGCGAACCGCCGCTTACGCGCGATCTTGTCTCGGCGCATGTGCGTGGCCTGGCATCGGAAGAATTCGGCGCCGTGCGCTCGGGCGATCCGCACGCCGTGCGGCCGTGGTTCACCGGCAAGATCGGCTTCGCGCCGCGCGTCACCGACCTCGCCGGCGATGGCTTTCCACTGCTGGCCGGTCGCGTCGATCATGTCGCTGGCCAGCCGGCCGCGGCCCTGGTCTATGGCCGACGCCTGCATCGCATCACGCTCTTCATCGCGCCCGCCGGATCGGCCGCGACAGCCGCCGCCGGTAAGCTGCATGGCTACAACATCGAGAGCTGGCAGGCCGACGGCTTCCGCTTCGACGCCGTCTCCGATCTCAACCGCGACGAGCTCGCCGCCTTCGCCGCCCTGCTGCGCGCCCGCTGACCCGCACGCTATAGTGCGCGCTCCCGAACGGATCGCGCGAGGCGCCTTAGGAATGAAGATCAACCTGAACGCCGACATCGGCGAGGGCTTCGGCGCCTACGACATCGGCAACGACGCCGATCTGATGACGGTGATCCGCTCGGCCAGCGTCGCCTGCGGCTTCCACGCCGGCGACGCCAACACCATGCACCGCCTCGTGACCCTGGCGAAGACATGCGACGTCAGCCTCGGCGTGCATCCCGGCTTCAACGACCTGTGGGGATTCGGTCGCCGGCGGATCGAGATGAAACAGAAAGATCTCGAGCTGATGGTCGCCTACCAGATCGGCGCGCTACAGGCGATGGCGCGTTATGCCGGCCTCGCGGTGACGCATCTGAAGCCGCATGGCGCGCTCAACAACATGGCGGCGGAGCGCGAAGACTACGCGCTCGCGATCGGCCGCGCCATCCAGGCCGTCGATCCCCAGATCATCTACGTCGCGCTCTACGGCTCGCAGATGGAGAAGGCCGCGCGCACGCTGGGGCTACGGGTGGCGCGCGAGGGCTTCGCCGACCGGCACTACGAGGACGACGGCAATCTCTCGCCGCGCTCGATCCCGGGCACTGTCTTCAAGGATCCGGACAAGGCGCTGGCGCAGTCCCTGAACATGGTGAGGGACGGCTATCTGATCTCGCGCCAAGGCAATCGCGTGCCGGTCGCGGTCGAGACGCTCTGCGTTCATGGCGACGAGCCGACCGCCGTCTCGGTGGCACGCCATGTGCGTCAGGGACTCGAAGCCGCGGGTTGCCGGATCGTGACGATCCCTGAGATGCTGGGCTGACGTCTAATCGCGTTGAGGAATTTGCGATGAACAGGATGGTGTCCATCTGCGCCGCAGGGCTAACGCGTGTGGCGTCTTGGCTCATACCTTCCCCCGCTGGCGGGGGAAGGTAGGAGTGCGGCCTTTACAAACGATAGCCTTGGTCTGCGCCGGGGCGCTGGCCATGCTGGCGGCGGCGACCACCGTCGCGTTCGCGCAGTATCCCGACCGGCCCATCACCATCACCGTGGGTTTCGCGCCGGGCGGTACCAGCGATGTCGCGGCGCGCATCCTCGCTGAGCGCCTGACCAATTCGCTGAAGGTGCCGGTCGTGGTCGAGAACAAGCCGGGCGCCGGCGGCTCGATCGCCGCCGCCGCCACGGTCGCCGCGACGCCCGACGGCTATCGCATCATGCTGTCGGATCCCGGCGCCTTCGCCATCAACCCGATCATGCTGCCGCAGAACGCGCGCTACGACCCGCTCAATGACTTCACGCCGATCGCGCTGGTCGGCCAGTCGCCGCTGGTGCTGGTCGTGCCGGCCAGCAAGCCGTTCGCGACCATCGAGGCGCTCAACGCGCATCTGCGCGCCAACGCCGCGACAGCCAGCTACGCCTCCTCCGGTCCGGCTGGGATCACGCAGTTCGGCGCCGAGGTCTACCTCAAGCGCGCCGGCGGGTTGACCGCGCTGCATGTGCCCTATCGCGGCGGCGCGCCGATGATGGAGGCGTTGATGAAGGGCGAGACGGATTTCGGCGTTGCCGTGCTGGCCTCGGCCGTGCCGCAGATCAGCGCCGGCACCGTGCGCGCTTTGGCGTTGGCCGCGCCCAGCGCCACGCCGGTTGTCGCCAAGGTGCCGCTGCTGGAAACGCTCGGCGTCAAGGGCGCCGTCATGACGTCCTGGGTGATCATGATCGGCCCGCGCGGCATGCCGGCCGAGATCGTCGCCCGCCTGAACGCCGCGATCAACGCGGCGATCGCCGAGCCCGATGTACGGGAGCGGCTGCTGAAGGCCGGCATTGAGACCTATCAGCCGGCCGATCCGGCGGGCACCGGTGCCTATCTCAAGCAGGAAGTCGAACGCTATCGCGGCTTCCAGAGCGAGCTGGGCGATCGGCTGACCAAGTGAGGTTCGGATGAGCACGAAGCCGTTTCATCTCGCCTGGTTCCTCCAGGGATCCAGCGCGCAGGCCTGGGGCGAGGCGTGGACCGGCCATATCGGTCAGACCTGGATGGAGCCCGAGCTGTTCCTGGACATGGCGCGGTCGCTGGAACGCGCCTGCTTCGACTACATCCTGATCGAGGATTCTTCTTACGTCGGCGAGAGCTTCAACGCCTCGACCAAGATCTACCTCGAGAACGGCCTCTCGGTGCCGCGCCAGGACCCCTCGGTGGTCGCCGCGCTGATGACGCAGGTGACCTCGCGCATCGGCATCGTGCCGACCTTCGGCACCTACGCCTATCACCCCTATCTGCTGGCCCGGCTGGTGGCGACGCTGGATCAGGTGTCGGGCGGCCGCATCGGCTGGAACGCGGTAACCGGCAGCTCGGACTTCGCGGCGATGAACTTCGGCATGCAGGGCATGCCCGAGCACGATCTGCGCTACGACATGGCCGACGAGTACATGGAGGTCTGCCGCGGCCTGTGGGGATCGTGGGAGCCCGGCGCGATCGTCGCCGACCGCAAGAAGGGCATCCTGGTCGACCACACCAAGGTGCACGCCGTGAACCACAGCGGCCGCTACTACAGCACGCGCGGGCCCCTGAACTCAGGGCCGGCGCCGCAGGGCCAGCCGGTCATCGCCCAGGCCGGCGGCTCGGCGCGCGGCCGGCGCTTCGCCGCGACCCACGCCGACACCATCGTCGTGCACGCCAAGGGCATCGAGGCGATGAAGGCCTATCGCGAGGACGTGCACCGGAACATGGTGGCGCAGGGCCGCAAGCCGTCGGACTGCAAGATCCTTTTCCTGATCAACCCGATCATCGGCGAGACCGAGGACGAGGCGAAGGAGCGCCGCAAGCGGCGCCAGGCGATCGCGCTGGAGCGCATCGAGGAGCGCCTGGCGCATTTCGGCAAGGTCACCAACATCGACTTCGGCCAGTTCGATCTCGACAAGCCGCTGCCCGACCACGTCACGACCAACGGCCACCAGCAGAACCTCGAGAACTACCGCAAGATGGCCAACGGCCGCTCGATCCGCGAGACCATGGCGAGCTTCAACGCCGTCGACTACTCGATCGAGCTCACCGGCACGTCCGACTCGGTCGCCGCGCGTATGGGCGAGGTCATGGAGGAAGTCGGCGGCGACGGCTACCTGTTCGCCATGCCCAACGTGCACCGCCGCACGGTGGCCGAGATCGAGGACGGGCTGGTCCCTGCCCTGCAGGACCGCGGCCTGGTGCGAAAGGCCTACGAGCACAAGCAGTTCAGGGACAATCTACTCGCGTTTTGATCTTACCTTCGCGACGGAAGGGGGATGTCGAAGACGGACTCCTGCGTTCGTCTTCGACATCCCCCATCCGCCCTTCGGGCACCTTCCCCCTCCGGGGGAAGGTAAAGGCTATTTATCCTCGAGCGTGTTGACCGGCTCCCAGCCGGCGCCGGGCGGGCTCGCCGAGAGGGTGAGTGCGCGTTGCTGGAAGGCCGCCGACGCTGGATCGGTTGGCGCGACGCGACCGAACTCCGCGGCGGCCGCGTTGAAGTCGCCGGCGCGCCAGCGGGCGAGGCCCGTCGCGTAGGCGGTGGCGTGCGCGCGCTGCGGTTGCGACGGCTCACCTTCCGCCAGTGCCTCGTGGATACGAACCGGTTGCGCCCTGCCCTTGACGCGGATCATGTCGAGCTCGCGCCAGGCGAAGCCCGGCCCGGCGAGATCAACCGTCGCCTGCGCGGCGATGATCGATGTCCGGAAGACCTTGTTGGCGCCCTCCAGCCGCGCAGCGAGGTTCACCGCGTCGCCCATGACGGTGTAGTTGAAGCGCCGCCGCGAGCCGATATTGCCGACCAGCACCTCGCCGGAATTCAGCCCGATGCGCTGGTGCATCGGTCGCGACTTGAACGGCTCCTGGGTCGCATTCATCTCCTCGAGCGTGGCGCGGCAGCGCAAGGCGGCGCGCACGGCGCTTGCCGCGTGGCCCGGATCTTCCGCCGGCGCGCCGAACACCGCAACGATGGCATCGCCGATGTACTTGTCGACGAAGCCGCCCTCCGCCTCGATGATATCGGTCATCGCCGATAGATAGTCGTTCATCAGCGCCACGATCTCGTGCGGCTCCATGTGCTCGGAGAACGACGAGAAGCCAGCGACGTCAGAGAAGTAGATGGTGACCGTACGCGCCTCGCCGCCCAGCTCTGGCGGCCGGCTCGAGGCCAGCATGCGATCGATCACCGCCGGCGCCAAATAGAGCGCGAAGCTCTGGCGCAGCAGCCGCTTGTCCTTGTCCGCCACCATGAACCGCCAGGCGACGGCCAGCACCAGCACCGCCAACGAAGCCGCCAGCGGCTGCAGCAACGGCAGCGCCAGGCCACTGCGGAACACCGTCGTCGCCAGCCCCGTCCACAGCGCGGCGCCGACGAGCCACAGCAGCGCCGCCCGCGCCGGGCTGAGCGACAACGCGGCGACGGCCGCCAGCGCCGCCAGCGCGGCGGCGATCGCGGCGATGACCGGCCGGCCGGCCTCGACCACCGCGTCACGTCGGATCAGGTTGTTGACCGCCGTCGCGTGCAGGTAGACGCCGGAGATCGTCGGGCGCGCGACGGCGCCCGAGGCCGGAACCGGGGTGACGCAGCGCGGCGCGCGCGCCTGCTCGCCGCCGGTGGCGAAGCGCTTGGTCGTGACCCGGCGATCCTCGACATCCAGCAGGGTTCCGAGCAGCACCACCTTGTCGGCGAATTCTCGCTTGAAGAACGCCTTGTCGTCCTTCTCGGCGCAGGCGCGCAGGTCGGCCAGCGAATAGGTCGGGATATTGTCGGCGCCGCCGGCGAAGTTGACCGTGAGCGTATTCGCGATCACACCGGGCACCCGATAGCCCGCGAGCGTCAGCGCGCCGTCCGGGCCCCACTCGGGCGGCTTGCCCAGCTTGCGGCTGGCCAGCTCGACCGACATCGAGGGCACGCGCGCGCCATCGATGGTGAACGACAGCGGCATGCGGCGCAGGACATCGTCGGGATCGCTGTAGGCGTTCAGCGCGCGGATATTGCGCTGCTGGCCGACGGCGACGCGCTGGCCGGGCGACGGCCGGATCGGCCTGTCGGAATGCTGGACCTGCCCGAGCACGACCTTGCCCTCGCGCGCGGCCAGCGCCAGCGCGCGCAGGTAATCGCGATCGAAGCCGCGTACCCGGGTGCCCAGCGTCTCCTCGCCCAGCAGTATCTGCGATTGCTCGATCGAGACCGGGAAGACGATGTCGAAGCCGACCACCGCCGCGCCGCCTTCGACGGTGGCCGTCAGCACCCGGCCGAGCTCGCGGGTCCAGGTCACGTTGGGCGTGCCGTCGAAGGGCGGCGTGCGATAGGTCTCCTCGTCGAGCGCGATGACGACGGTGGGCGACGATTCCGGCGGGTGCGGATTGCCGAACGCGGCCCAGCGCAGCCCCGTCAGGAAATCGAGCGACCAGCCCCGCAAGCCGTCGAAGGGCGGCGTCGCGACCGCGATCCCGGCGAGTAGCGCGAGGCCGAATGCCACGAGCGCGTACCGCCGCCTCGCTGTCACGATTGCGGGACCTTCATCGTCGAACGCGAAGGATCAGGTGGTCGGCTGGAAGCGCAGCAGGCGGCTGTTGATCGGCTCGGCGCCGTCTTTGGCGCCCTTGTCGACCTCGAAGACGATCTGCTGGTCACCCACCGTGGCGCGATAGATGCCACCCGCCTTCAGGCTCATGCCCGCCCGCAGCAGGTCGTAGAACGTGCCGCGCACCAGCTCGATCCGCGAGATGGTGACCTCCATGCGCTCGCCATTGGCGACGTCGACACGCTCGATGGCGAGCTTGCCGCCGCCCTTCAGCTCGACGACCGGCGTGCGGCCATAGATGGTGAACTGCGGCTTGGGCACGGTCCGGGGAGTCGTCACCTTGCGGACAACCGCGGCGGCGCTTTGCTTCGCCTGTGCCGCGGCCAGTTCCATCCTGCCGCCGTCGCACTCCACCCTGACCCGCTCGACAGTACCGCCCTGCACCTCGCTCTGCGCTGGCCCGACCGTCACCGTGCCGCCGCGGATGGTCTCGCGCCAACAGGATTTGAGGTAGCCGAGGACGATCGAGTCGCGGGCCCCGAGCTTGATCACCTTGCCGGCGGCGACATAGTCCATAAACTCGACGCCGGCCGGCTTGCCGCCGACCTCCTCGACAAGTGCCACGGGCGCCTGGGCGAAGGCCGGCGCGGCGAGCAGCAACGGAGTGAGAAGCGCGATCGGCAGGATTTTCATGGAACGGCGGCCAACGGTGCGGGGTCGTCATTATCGCTCAGAAGAGGCCGGCGCGCGACCCAAACCGGACAACGTGCGGGCGGGCTTGACGCGACGCCCAGGGTTGTCCATCCAAGCGGGGCAAAACTGCGGGAAACCCATGTCCAAGACGTCGTCTGTCGAATTCAAGCGCCTGCCCCACCCCTCAGCCACGCCGCCGGACAAGCGGGCCGCCATCCTCAAGGATCCGGGCTTCGGCCGAGTCTTCAGCGACCACATGGTCACCATCCACTACACCGAAGGCAAAGGTTGGCACGACGCCACGATCGGCCCGCGCGGCCCGATCCAGATGGACCCGGCCTCGGCTGTGCTGCACTACAGCCAGGAGATCTTCGAGGGGCTGAAGGCCTACCGCACCACGGACGGCGGCGCGGTGATGTTCCGCCCCTTGGAGAACGCCCGGCGTTTCCAGCGCTCGGCCGAGCGGCTGGCCATGCCGAAGCTGCCCGAGGACGTCTTCGTCGAGTCGCTCAACCAGCTGGTCAAGGTCGACCGCGACTGGATCCCCGATGGCGACGGCAGCCTCTATCTCAGGCCCTTCATGTTCGCCAACGAGGTATTCCTCGGCGTCAAGCCGTCGGCCGAGTACCTCTACATGGTGATCGCCTCGCCGGTCGGTTCGTACTTCAAGTCCAAGGACAGCGCCGTCTCGGTCTGGGTCTCGCAGGATTACACCCGCGCCGCCCCCGGCGGCACCGGCGCCGCCAAATGCGGCGGCAACTACGCCGCCAGCCTCACGGCGCAGATGGAAGCCTACGAGCACGGCTGCGAGCAGGTCGTGTTCCTCGACGCCGTCGAGCGCAAGTGGATCGAGGAGCTGGGCGGCATGAACGTCTTCTTCATCCTTGACGATGGCTCCCTGCTCACCCCGCCGACCAGTGGCACGATCCTCGAGGGCATCACCCGCGCCTCGATCATCTCGGTGGCCAAGGACATGGGCATCAAGACGCGCGAAGAGCCCTACTCGCTCGACCAGTGGCGCAAGGACGCCGCCAGCGGCCGGGTGAAGGAGTCCTTCGCCTGCGGCACCGCCGCCGTGCTGACGCCGATCGGCATGGTCAAGTCGAAGGACGGCGACTTCGTCATCGGCAACGGCCAGGCGGCGGCGCAGACCGAGAAACTGAAATCGGCGCTGATCGACATCCAGCGCTGCCGCGCCGCCGACACGCACGGCTGGGTGCACAAGGTCTTCTAAGTTCGCCGCGTCATGTCGGCTCCGGCAAGCCGTCCACCAGCTTCTTGAGCAGGAACGCCAGCGTCTTCTGCTCGGTCGCCGACAGCGAAGCGAGGAGCTGTCTCTCTTTCTCCACTTGAGCGGTGATCGCCTCGTCGATCACCGCTTTTCCTTTTGGCGTCAGCACGACAAACTTGCCGCGCCGGTCGTTCGGGTCGGGTTGGCGGGTGATGAACCCGGCGCGCTCGAGTTGATCGATGCGATTGGTCATCGCGCCGGATGAGATCATCGTGGCCTCATAGAGGGCGGTCGGTGACATCGCGAACGGCGCGCCCGAGCGCCGCAACGCCGCCAGAACACCGAATTCGCCTCGCTGCAGTTTGAAGCGCGCGTAAAGCGGGTCGAGGTGATCGCGCATGATCACCTCGGCGGCGTCGTTCAATCGCCCGAGCAGCGCGATCCATCGCGCATCCAGGTCCGGCCGCTCCCGCGCCCAGGCGGCACGACCCGCATCAACGCGATCCATCTGATCCTCTTTGTCTTCACATAAAGTATCTTGACATTAAGATACTTAACTTCCATCTACGCACCACGAAGATATATCGACCAGTCCGTACCGATGGAGCAACAGCATGAAAGGACCCGACGTGTTAGGCCGCCGCGAGGTCAGCATGGCCCGCGTGGTCGACGCGCCCCGCGACTTAGTGTTCAAGGCGTGGACCGATCCAAAGCTGCTCGCGCGCTGGTGGGGCCCGCGCGGCATGACGACGACGATCTGCGAGATCGATCCGCGGCCCGGCGGCATCTTCCGCACCGTCGCGCGCGACGAGTCCGGCAACGAGTTCCCGACCGCCGGCGTCTTCCTCGAGGTCGTCGACAACGAGCGCCTCGTCTTCACGGGTGCCGGCGACTACGCCGGTCCGACCCACGAGCGGTACGTCACGGTCACCGAGGTCTCCTTCGAGGACGAGGGCCAGCGCACCAGGATCACATCGACGGCACGGCGCTTGTCCTTGGCGGCGATGGCCCGATCGGCCGATCGCGCGGACTGATCTCCTCGACGATCCACTCTTCGAAACCGGAGCTTTCCATGAGCCTGACGACCCCCTCGCCCCTTCTACGCAAGGCCCTGCTCATCGACGCCGCCACCTGCGCGCTCAGCGGCGCGCTGATGAGCATCGGTGCATCGGCCCTGGCACGCTGGACGGCGATCCCTCACGATATCCTGCTCTACGCCGGGCTGAGCCTGTTGCCGATTGCCCTGGTCATGGCCGCGATCGGCTTGCGGTCATTCGTCCACCCGGCGATGGTCTGGCTGGTCATTGGCGGCAACCTGCTCTGGGTCCTCGGTTGCATCTGGCTGCTGGTCAGCGACCAGATCGCGCCGAACACGATCGGCCAGGCATTCATCACGCTGCAGGCGCTGACCGTCACTATCCTGACCAAGCTCGAGCATGACGGCCTACGGCAATCCCGGTTGGCGAGCGCTGATCTGGCGCTGCGAGGCAGGGCCTGACACAGTCCGTCTTGCCGATCCGAGGGTCGGCCCGCGACGACAAAGCAAGCTGCGTCAGTCGCTATTCTGGTTTGATTGCCGCGGCGACGATCACCCGACGCCAGCGCGCTTCCTCGTCGGCGAAGAAGGCTACTGCTTGGCTGGGCGAGTTCAGGATGGGCTCGGCTCTGAGGTTCTTGAGCTTCGCCAGCGCGTCCGGCTCGCGCATTGCCTCGACCACGGTCGCGGATAGTTTGTTGACGATCGGCTCGGGGGTCATCGGCGGCGCAGCCAGCGCATACCAAGCAGTTGAAACAAACCCCGGCAGCGTCTCAGTCAGCGCTGGCACATCGCTTAGGTCAGCGATCCGTTCCGCGGTGCAGACCGCCAGGGCCTTGAGCTTTCCCGTCCCGATCAAGGGCCACGCATCGATCAGATTGACGAAGGCGAGGTCGACGCTACCGCCGACAACGTCGTTCAGAACGAGTGGCGCTCCCTTGTAGGAGACATGCACAATGTCGGTGCCGGCGAGCGTGTTCAGGAGCTCGGCGGCAAGATGGGGGGTGCTGCCGCGTCCGGTGGAACCATAGGTGAGCTTGCCGGGCTGGCTGCGCGCCAGTGCTATCAGTTCATGGACGTTCCGCACCGGGAGCGCGGGCTTGGCAACCAGCACGTTGGGCACGGCCGCAATAACTGTGACAGGCACAAGCGCCGCCGGGTCGAACGGGAGACTGCTGAAAAGATGGCGATTAATCACGAAAGGAGGCGGCGGGGCGATCAGGAGCGTGTAGCCATCGGGCTTGGCGCGTGCCACGACTTCCGCGCCGATGTTACCGGTCGCGCCTGGCCGATTCTCCACAACGACCGGCTTGCCCAATCGCGCTGCCATCTTATCCGCGACGATGCGCGCGACGGCGTCGTTGGCGCTTCCTGCCGCGAACGGCACGATGATCTTGATCAAGCGGTCAGGAAACTCCGCTTGGGCCAAACCCTTGCCGACGCTCAACGGAAGCGCGCCGAGCGCCGTCATGACCGAGATGACGGCACGGCGAGTCGTTGCCGATGGCATCGCAATCATCCTTCTTTGGACGAGACGACGGCAACATGTGGGCTGGCTACGGACTCGTCCAGAGGCGGATGTCCCTTGGGACGGGCGCTTCGCGCCCATCCGAGCGGTCGCTTACGGGACAGCCAGCCCGATCGTGCTCCGGGTGCGGCGGCTAGCGAGATCGTTTCTCAGCTGTCCTTCAGGTATGAACAGCATAGCAAGCCATGAGCGAGCGACGCAGTACGGTCTGGGAAGATCGCTTCCACCTCAACGATGGGTGGCAATTGACGGGCCACCAAGACGGCTTGGTGCAAGCTTTATGTCACCGCTCCTTCTGTCCATAGCCTGCTTCCCGTGCCCGAACGATGGCCTGCATGCGGTTCTCGAAGCTAAGCTTATCCAGGATGAGGGAAACGCGATTGCGCACGGTCTTGTCGCTGATGCCCAGCCGGGCAGCGATACCGCCATTGTCCAGGCCGCGGGCGAGGAGTTCGAGAATCTGACGCTCTCGTTCGGTCAGTTCGCCGACATCTAGCTCGACATCGCCGCTCAAGGGGGACTCTTCCAGAAATACTTCCAACTCTCTCACAAAAGCGCTCCAGGCCGGCTCTTGCTCAAGCATGATGAAGTTCCGGCTCTCGAGCGGCACGAAGCGAGCCTTCGGGATGATAGAGGCCAGCGCGCGACCTTCTTCGAACGGAATACGAAAATTCTGGGTCGGATGGAGCACCAATGTGGGGCAACGCACCCGAGGTGCGATCGGCGTAATGTCGGATTCATGCAGCACGCGCAACACGCTGGCCGCCGCCCGGCTGCCTCCGGCCAAGCGCATCAGCTCGTTGAAGGCCTGCGACTGATCGGGCGTAGCATCGGGTATGAACTGGGCGGTGAAGAGCTGGCGGAATGCCGGATCTTCCCTGGCGCCACCCAGCTCGACCAGTCTCAGGTAGGTTTGCGCCTCCTCCCGCTGGGACGCGTTTACACTGCGCGCGATCGCACCGCGCGTGAACCCGCCGTACAGGACGAGTCGCTCGACCTTTTCCGGAAACCTGACCGCATAGGCGACCGCGATCGCACAACCACCCGCGATTCCCAGAAGCGAAAAGCGATCAGGCCGCGCGGCATCAACAACCGCCGCGAGGTCATCGACCAATCGATCAAACGACACTGCGCGGGCATCGCTGTCCGATAGCCCACAGCCTCGGAAATCATACCGGATCAAGGTGTTGCGGCTTGTCATAAGCGACAGCCACGGCGCCCAGACAGGGTTGCTCCAGTCGCGTTCGACGTGGGTCACCCAGTTGCCAGCCTTTACAAGCATTGGCCCGGTGCCGCTCCTCGCGTACGCGATTCGCACTCCGTCGGTGCTCTTGCAAAACCGAATCTGCTGATTGGGCCGAGGCGTCATGCGTCAAGGCTGTCACGGAACCAGAGCGAACTCCAGTGGAGTTGGCACTTCGATCCAAGCACCAGCGCCATCAATCTCCAGCGCTTTGGCGGAGGCTTAACCTATGCCGATGGCGCGCGGCTTACTGATCACCGGGACACTGCGCATTATTCCCGGGGCTTGCGTCCCCAAGCCGCCCAAAGAGTTGGCGATGGAAATGTGGCATCCCCTTCCGCTAGACGCTCCAGATCGGCCTCAACCTGCTCGTTGCTAATCATGCCCGCGGCGATCATGTCATTTCGAATCTGCTCAATATTAAGACTCAGGAGTTGCGCGCCGAGGGAGCCACTGCGCCAGGTGAAAAGTCGCCCCTCGCTCGCCACGTCTTTCAGCGCGAGACGGCGGAGCCAGCTGTCGAGGAGCCGGCCACAACGCAACTCGACGCCGCGTTGTACCATGAGACAATACATGGCTCGGATCGTCGCGAAGTCGAATTCAGCGGGATTTGCCGCAGGGTCGGCCCGCAGCGACACCGAATCGAATTCCTCGAGCAAAAGGTATCCGCCTGGCTTCAGCGTGGAGATCAGCTTCGATATGATCTTCTCTCGATCCGGAAGATGCATGAGCACCAGGCGGGTGTGCACAACGTCGAATCGGTTCTCGGGAAGTGGTTCTCGTGCGACGTCGTGCGACCGCACCGTCAGGTTGGGTACGCGCAGCGGCTCGAGGTGTCGCGTATCGATGTCGGTGGCGATGACCTCGCCACGAGGTCCCACGCGCTCCGCAAGCCACGTTGCAATACTGCCGCTGCCGGCGCCGACCTCTAGGCACGACCAGTCCTTCTCGACGCCAATGTCGATGAGAAGGCGTTTGCTTCCGGGATCGAAGAACTGTTCAAGCGCTCGGAAGCGCCCCGGCGCTTGGCCGCCGGCGTTGTCGAAGACGTAGGTGTTCCGTACTCGGCCGTCGCCGCCCACACCGGCGTCCCCAGTCATGTCGTTTCCTCCCGCACGCATGGCAGCGTTACTCTCTTCTCTGGCTAGATTCCCGCCGCGATGACCATGCGGCGCCCGGACGTCCAGCGAGTCGTTGCCGGTGGCATCGCAATCATCCTTGTTTGGATGTGACGAAGCCAATATGCGGGCGGCCCAGCGACGCATCGAGAGGCGGATGTCCCTTCGGATGGTCGATTTGCGCTCGTCCGAGTGGTCGCGTGCGGGACACCCGCCCGGTCGCGCTCCGGACACAGCCAACGCGTCGTCATCTGCGGCCCCGGGGTCGTCGGCACCGTGATCATCCGCTACGCCGCCAAAAGCGGAGCGCCACCCGTCGTAATCGGGCGCCATGTCGTCGGCGCGTCCGCGGTACGCGAGCCGGGCGCTTTTCTCGCGCTCGACTGGTGCCTCGGCAGCGACCTCGATCAACTGGCGCGCGGGAGCTTCGGACGGCAGAATGCGCTGTGTGTCGATAGACGATGGACGTGGCGTCGGGCCGGTTCGTTCCTCGGCTATCATTCCGGGGTGATCAGCGAAGGCAAGCCATGAGCGAGCGACGCTTTACGGACCGGGACGATCGCTTCCATTTCAGCGAGATGGGCGGCGATTGGTGGGCCACCGAGACGGCGTGGTTCTCGTTCCACCATCCCGGCCGGCGGCTCGGCGGCTGGCTGTACACCATGGTGCGCCCGAACATCGGCACCGTCGCCGGCGGCGCCTGGGTGTGGGACGACGGCGCGCACCTGCCCTGGGAGGCGTTGTACTCGGCGAACTACTCGGCGCTGCAGTTGCCCCGCGACCAGGATCTCGACAATTGCCAGCTACCCAATGGCGTGTCGATCAAGGCCTTGGAAGCCGGTCAGCGCTATGCGCTGGGCTATGCCGATGCCGGACGGCTGGTCGTCGACCTGGTGTTCGACGGCGTCATGCCGCCCGAGCCGTTGACCGCCGCCGGCTCGACCTTCGGCTCAGCTACCCACTTCGATCAGTTCGGCCGGGTGACCGGTACGATCACGCTACATGGCGAAGCCATCGCCATCGACTGCATCGGCATGCGCGATCGCACCTGGGGGCGACGCCCGGAGAACCGCCCGCGTCGGGCCGCCTACGTCACCGCCGCCGCCGACGCCGACCACGGCTTCCTCGCGGTCACCGCCCCCCGGCCGGATGGCGAGCCTGTCGCCTACGGCTTCCTGCGCCGTGACGGACGGACCGTCAGCCTCGCGGCGGGTGAACGGGTGGTCGAGCGCGATCCCGTAGAAGGCTGGGTGACCCGGATCTCGCTCACCGGCCGGGACATGGAGGGGCGTCCCCTCAACGCGACCGGTATCCCGGTCAGCCGGATCATCATCAATCGCCACACCTTCATCGATGTGAACAGCCTGATCGAATGGGACCTGAATGGTGTGCGCGCCTGGGGCGAGGATCAGGACATGTGGCCGGTCCATGAGTGGGCTCGGCAAAGCCGCGAACGGCAAGCCCTGGCTCGACCCCGGTGATCCACGCATGGACTTCCAGCCGATCCTGCCGGATGCACGCATCGCTGATCTGACCGCTTCCGGCCTGTGGCCCAACCGCTTGTTCATCGATACGCTGGACGCCGCCGCGTCCGCCGATCCCGGCGCGCTCGCCATCGTCGATCACAACAGCATGACCGGCGCCTCGACCCGGCTCAGCTACGGCGAGCTCCGGCGCCGCTCGATCCGGCTGGCCGCCGCGCTGGCGGCGCACGGGGTCGAACGCGGCGACGTGGTGGCGGTTCAGCTACCGAACTGGTGGCACCACGCCGCGCTCTATCTGGCCTGCGTTCGTATCGGCGCGGTGATCAATCCCTTGATGCCGACGTTCCGCGACCGTGAGCTGCGATTCATGTTGGGCTTCGCCGAGGCGCGGGTCCTGATCGTGTCACGTGCGTTCGGCGGCTACGACTACCCCGCCATGGCGGCGCGCCTGCGCCCGGAACTGCCGCGGCTCGCGCATATCCTAGTCGTCGGCGGCGACGATCCGCAGACCGCGTTCGAATCGCGTCTGCTGGGCCGTGCCTGGGAAGATGAGATCGACAGCGACGCGCTGTTCCGTGCGCGCCGCCCTGATGCGAACGACATCACCGAGATCATGTACACCTCGGGTACCACCGGCCAGCCGAAGGGCGTGATGCACACGTCCAACACGCTGATGTGCAAGGCGCTGCTGGCGAACGAGCTGTTCGACTTCCGCACTGACGACCGGATCTACATGGGATCGCCGCTCGCCCATCAAACCGGCTTCATGTATGGGGTGTGCCTCGCGATCTACAACCGGTGCGCCTGCGTCCTGCAGGACGTCTGGAATGCGGAGACGGCCGCGCGCCTGATCGCGGCCGAGCGCTGCACCATCACGGTCGCCGCGACGCCGTTCCTCAGCGACCTGGTGCAGCGCGCCGCGGTCGAGCCTGGTGCCGGGTCTCACCTCCGTCTGTTCATGTGCGCCGGCGCGCCGATCCCCCGCGTGCTGATCGCCGCGGCGCGGCGCAGCCATCCCGATCTCTACGTCATGAGCGGCTGGGGCATGACCGAGATCGGCATCGCCACCGCCACCTATCCCGGCGACGCTGACGAGAAGATCGTCGAGACCGACGGCCGCGCGTTGCCGCACCAGGCGGTGCGTGTAGTGGACGCGGCGGGCGACGTCGTCGCACGCGGTGTCGAGGGTCGCCTGCAGGCGCGCTGCGCGACATGCTTCGTCGGCTATCTCAAGCGTCCGGACGCTTATGGCGTCGACGCCGACGGCTGGCTGGAGACCGGCGACAACGCGCGCATGGATGCCGACGGCTACATCCGCATCACCGGCCGCTCCAAGGACATCGTCATCCGCGGCGGCGAGAACATCCCGGTGGTCGAGGTCGAGGAGCTGCTCTACCGCCATCTGGCGATCGAGGACGCCGCGATCGTCGCCATGCCGGATGCGAGGCTGGGCGAGCGGGCCTGCGCCTTCGTCACCTTGCGCGCCGGCCAAGCGCTCGATTTCAGCGGCATGATCGCCTATCTCCAGGCTGAGCGCATGATGACTCAGTACCTGCCGGAGCGGCTTGAGATCATCGACGTCTTTCCGCGTACGCCCAGCGGCAAGATCCAGAAGTTCAAGCTCCGCGAACAGGCGAGCACACTGACGCCGATGACGCGGACCGACGCCACCTCACACCGAGGATCCAACGATTGACCCCCGACCAATTGCTTGCGCGCCTCGCGACGACGCTGCGCCGGGAAATCGGACCGGCCGTCGAGGCCGAGTATCCGCGCACCCAAGCGTTCATGGCCGCGGTCGTTCTCGAGAAGCTTGGCCGCCAACTCGCAACCGCAGAGGCCCATCGCGCCGCGGACGCCGCCGACATGGACAGGCTGATCGCCGATCTCGACACGGCGCTGACGGCGCAAGCCGTACCGCCGGCGATCACCTCAGCAGTCGCACAGCTCGCGCGTGGCCGCGATAACGCGGCGCTGTGCGACCTGATCAGCGCCCTCTATGAAAGCCGCGAGACCCTCGGCGCGGCGCGCTTCGACAGCCTGCTCGGGCGAGTCCGCAAGACGCTGCGCGCCAGCGTCGACCGGCGCATGGAGTTCGCCGCATGAGCGACGTCAAGGACCGGCCGGTCGAAGCGCGCATCGTCGACTACCTGGCAAGCCGCCTGCCCGAGGGACGTGACTTCACGCTCCAGAACGTGCAGCGAATCGCGGTCGGCTGGTCGCACGAGACCTGGCTGTTTGATCTGGTGTGGCGCGAGAACGGCCAGACCCGCCAGCGTCCCCTCTGCCTGCGGCGTGACCCCGGCAACACGCTATTGCGTCACCTCTCGAGTCTGGAAGAGCAATTCCGCGTCCTGCAGTGCCTCGCCGACACCGGCTTGCCGACGCCCCGGCCCTACTGGTTCGAGTCCGATCCCGCGATCCTCGACTCGCCGTTCCTGGTGATGGAGAAGGTGCCGGGCTCCTGCCCGAATCCATGGGGCCGCGAGGGACGGGCTTTCTACCAGGCGGCCGCCGATCGCGGCGTGCTGCCAGCGAGCTTCACCCAGGCGCTCGCCACGCTGCACACGCTGGACTGGCGAGCCGCCGGTCTCGAATTTCTCGGCGTGCCCCAGCCCGGTACCGACTTCGCACGGCGTGAGATCGCGAAGTGGAAGCAGTTGATCGATCTCTCCGGCCATCCGCCGGAGCCGATCCTGACTGATCTGATCGCTTGGCTGGAGGCCAACGCGCCATCGGTCGACCGCGTGACCTTGGTGCATGGCGCCTACCGCACCGGCAATCTGCTCATCCACGACGATCGCATCTCCGCGGTCCTCGACTGGGAGCTGCAGGTCCTCGGCGATCCGATGTACGACGTCGCCTACGTGCTGAGCGATCTCAACCGCGAGGGCACGCCGCTGCTGTCCAACCTGGTCGATCGCGACAGCTTCTACCGCGACTACGAAACGGCGACCGGCTTCACGATCGACGACAAAGTATGCCGTTACTATAACGCGCTCTACGCCATGCGATCCGTGGCGTTCTGGATGAGCGCCTCCGGCCTCTACGCCGATGGCAAAAGCCAGGACATGCGGCTCGCGCGCACGGCCTGGTCGGTGCCGGTGGTGCTGGAGCGGGCGGCGCGCGACCTGGGATACTGAGCAAGCGTGTACATCGCGGTCTGGCACCGCGCCTTTGGGCCTGACACAGTCCCGGGGTGAGCAAACGCATCATCATCTGTGGCGGCGGCGCTATCGGCGCAGCGATCGCCTACTACGCGGCCCAGCGCGGCGCTCGGCCCGTGGTGATCGAACCCCACCAGGTCGGCGGGTCGGCGTCAGGCAAGTCTGGCGCCTTCCTGGCGCTCGACTGGTGCCGCGGCAGCGACCTCGACCAGCTGGCGCGCCGCAGCTTCGGGCTGCACGCCGACCTCGCCGACCAACTCGACAATCCCTGGAGCTATCATCCTCTGGCGACCTTTGCCGGCCACGCCGCAGCGGGTGACACGGCACGCGGTCCAGGCCGGCGGCCATGGCTGTCCGGGAAAGTTGCCCTGACCAGCCAGATCGGCACGCCGCAGACGACGGCCACCGTTGAGCCGCGCGCTTTCACCACCGGCTTGATGCGTGCCGCCGAAGCGCTTGGCACGACGCTGCAGCGCTTGGCACGACGCTGCGCCAAAGCGCGGTCGCGGGATTGGCGCATGATGCGAGGGGTACCCTCTGCGGCGTGACGCTCGACAGCGGTGAGGTCGTCGAAGGCGATGCCGTGGTTATCGCCATGGGGCCTTGGTCGATCCTGGCGTCGCTGTGGCTGAAGCTACCGGCGGTCTACGGCTACAAAGGCCACAGCATCGTCTTCGAGACCGCGCAGGACATCGCCCCGGAGGCGCTATTCCTCGAATACCGTGAGGCCGGCGGCGAGGTGCTGACGCCCGAGCTGTTCGTGCGTGCCGATGGCACGACCTGGGTCTGCGCGATCTCCTCCACCGGGTCCCTGCCCGTCGACCCCGCTGACGTGGTGCCCGACGACGGCGCGCATGCACGGCTCGAGGCGATGGTGAGGGATATCGCACCCGTGTTGGCCGCGATGCCGATCAGGGCACGCCAGGCCTGCTTCCGGCCGGTGACGGATGACGGCCTGCCCCTGATCGGCGCGGTGCCTGGCGCGGATGGCGTCTACGTCGCCACCGGCCACAGCGTCTGGGGCATGCTCAACGCGCCGGCGACCGGCGAGGCGATGGCCGAGCTGATCCTCGATGGCGCGGCGCATCATGTCGATCTGACGCCCTTCGCGCCCAGTCGCCTGCGCCCCCTCGATCCAGCGCGGCTGCGCCGGGCATGAGCGAACCGACCTATCGACCGGTTTCCCAAGCGGACGTGCTGGCGATCGCTGCGCGCGACCGAAAGTTCGAGGGCTTGCTGCTGTCGGCTGATATTGCCCTCGACCAGATGGAACTCGCCGAAAGTCGGTTCGAGCGCTGCCTCTTTCAAACGCCGACGATCCGCGGTACCGATTTCCCGGGCGCCGAGTTCAACGACTGCCGCTTTGAGCCGACCCGCTTCGCCAACTGCAAGCTCGGCAGAGCGCGGTTCGTCGGCTGCACCCTGTTCGACGCTGGCGCCAAGAAGGGCTGCACCTTCGCCTTCTGCGACCTCCAGGCGGCCGAGATCGTCAGGAGCAATCTGTCGAGCGGTTCGTTCGAGGGCTGCGAGCTCTACGGCGTCAACGCCGTGGAGAGCAGTTTCAGGGGCGCGCGGTTTGCCCGATCGACCTTCACCAGGGCCATCTCCAAGCGGTCCCTGCTGACCAAGGCCAGCTTCGACAGGTGCAACTTCAGTTTCGCCGATCTCGCCGGCCTCCACCTGCAGGGCTGCGAGTTCCTGTCGTGCAAGCTCACAGAAGCCTCGATGATCGACGCCGACCTCAGCCAGGCGACGCTACTGCGCTGTGCTCTCGACCGCGTCGAGTGGGATCGCGCCAAGCTGCGCAAGGCCGATCTGCGTGGGTCAAACCTGTCCGGCCTCAATCTGACGGTGTCGGCCGATTACGCCGGGCTGCAGATCAGCGAAAGCGAGCAGGCGGAAATCCTCAGGCATCTGGGCATCGAGGTCGACGACTCGACAAGCAGCTAAAACGCCGGCGTCCGCGGCTTCGCCCACGGGTCACGCTTGTCGGAAACGATGACGCCTTCCTTCAGCACGAGCTGTAGCCGCCGCACGTTCTGGATATCCTCCAGCGGATTGCCGTCGACCACGATCAGGTCGGCGAGCTTGCCGACCTCGATCGTGCCCACCTCGTCGCCGACGCCGCAGATCGCCGCGCCATGGCGGGTCGCCGCGACGAGCGCCTGCCACGGCGTGGCGCCGTCACGCACCCACAGGCCCAGTTCGAGCAGCGCGGCATCCTTGAGCGGCCGGATATCCGAGCCCAGCGCCATCTTGACGCCGGCCTTGAGCGCCTTCTCGAACCCGGCGCGATGCACATCAGACGCCGCGTCGGCGCGGCAGCACAGATCGTGCGCCATGTTGCGCTGCTTGACCCAGCGTCGCTCCCAATCGTCGCGCGCCTGATCGGGCGTGAGGTGGCTGATGGCGAGCGTCGGCACGTACCACGTGTCGTGCTTGACGAAGAGGTCGATGCACTCATCGTCCATGATGTAGCCATGCTCGACGCTGTGCGCGCCCAGCCGGATCGCTTGCTTCACAGCCTCGGGGTTGGTGGCGTGCGCCATCACCTTGAAGCCGCGCAGATGGCAGATGTCGAAGGCCGCCTGCAGCTCGTCCTGCAACAGGAACGAATTCTGGTGACGGTCCCATGCCGGCCCGAGGATGCCGCCCGACAGGTTGAGCTTGATGTGGTCGACGCCGTTCTTGATCTGCTCGCGGATCGCCTTGACGAAGCCGTACGGCCCATCGCACTCCAGCGCATGCCCTGACGTTAGAAAGTGGCCGCCGGTGGTCGTGAGGAAGTGGCCGGAGGCGAAGACGCGCGGCCCGACATACTGGCCCGAGGCGAAAGCGCGCTTCCAGGCGACGTCCATGTAGTGGTGCGCGCCGGCGCAGCGAAGTCCGACAACGCCCGCTTCGGTGAGCGCCGCCATCAGGCGATGGCCGAACAGCGTGACCTGATCGGCGACCGGCATCTCGTGCGGCAGGTAGTAGTCGGGATGGATGTGGACGTCCCACAGTCCCGGCATCAGGCAGGCGCCCTTGAGATCGAACACGGCCGCGTCGCCGGCGTCAGGAACGCTGCCGTCGGTTCGGATCTCGCGGATACGGCCGCCGTCGATCAGCACCGCCGCGCGTTCGACCGCTTGGGGATGGACGCAGTCGACAAGCGTCGCGTTGGTCAGGAGAGTGCGCATCGGGTCACGAGCTAGAGTTATTCGATCATCTCATCCGCCCGGGCGAGCAGCGAGGGCGGCATGACAGCGCCAAGTGCGCGCGTAGTCCTCAGGTTGACCACCAGCTCGAACTTCGACGGAAGCTGGATCGGCAGATCAGCCGGCTTCTCGCCCTTGAGGATGCGATCGACATAGCCCGCGGCGCGGCGGAAGAGATCGGCGATATCGGCGCCATAACTGAACAGCGCGCCAGCCCGCGCCCACTCGCTATGCTCGCCGACCACTGCGAGGCCCTCGCCGGCGGCGACTCGACAGATTTCATCCATGAGCGTCGTCGTAAGGAAGTCACGGATGACGATCAGCGCCGTCCCCCCTGCCTCGCGCAGCTTGCGAATGTGCCCCTGCAGCACGTCGACGGACGGGGCTTCGATCGACAGGCGGACGGGCTCGAGGCCCTGCTTGCGGGCATCGGCCATCGTCTGCGCGCCCCACGCCCGGAACGTCGGGTCCGTGGCGTTGTGAAGCACGCCGACGACCTTGAGGCGCGGCAGAACCTCCCGGATCATCTGAAAGCGTTTGGCCGAAAGTTCCTCGCCAAATGCGGAGAAGCCCGTGATCGTTCCGCCTGGCCGGGCGAGACTCTCGAACAGGCCGTCCTCAGTGCGGTCGGCAGGCAGCGCGACCGCGACAACAGGAATCTTTGTCAGACGAAAGAGGGCGCGTGTGACGGCTGGCCCCGGCGAGAGAAAGACATCGACGGGACGGGCGATAAGGTCCGCGATCTGCTCCATCCCCCGACTCACGTCGCCGTCGGAGCTACGCGCCTCGATTTGAATAGTACGACCCTCGATCCGCCCCAGGTCGCGCAAGGCCTCTCGGAAGGGATTAAGCGTCTGATTGTCGACCGAACGGGCGGCAAAGCCGACAAAGCCCACGATGGGCGGCCGCGCAGCCGGCTGCGACCAGCCACTATTCGGCAGCAGCAAACTTCCCGAACCGATCACGAGCTGGCGGCGATTCATGGGGCGACGATATCAGGACTCGCCTCCTCCCGTCACAGTCTGGTTCGGCATTAGTCGGCAATTGAGCGTGTCGCGTTCGTCAGGAGAGCCCGCAACGTTCCACGACCAAGACGTTGCCCGGCGGTGATACCGGTCTTGTCTACGACGATCCTCAGGCAGCGTAGTCTTGATCGATCGGATCGGCCGTGTTGGCTTGCGGCTGCGAGACGGCACACGGTGGAGACGGGATGACGATCGAGGCGCGGCTACGCGAGAAACTGCGGAAGATCGAGGCGCTGTTCGCCGGCGCGGGAACCAGCGGCGAGCGGCTGGCGGCCGAGGCGGCGCTGGGGCGGATCCGATCGCGCCTGGCCGAGCTGGAGCAGCGAGATCCGGCGATCGAAGCGCAGTTCTCCATGCCGGATCAGTGGTCGCGGCGCCTGTTCGTCGCTCTGTGCCGCCGCTATGGGCTGAAGCCCTATCGGTATCGCCGGCAGCGGCTGACGACCGTCGTGGTGCGCGTGCCGCGCGGCTTTATCGATCAGGTGCTGTGGCCGGAGTTCAGCGAGTTGAACCAGGCGTTGCGGGCCTATCTCGAGGAGGTGACGCTGCGGGTGATCCGCGAGGAAGTGCACACCGATGCGAGCGAGGCGGCGGAAGTCGCCCAGCCGTTGCCGTCGGGCTGAACGAAAACGGCGCCCAAGCCAGGCCTGGGCGCCGAAGTTCGATGCGACAGCGAGCCGGCTAGGCGCGGTGCAACGCGCAGATCTTGTTGCCGGCGGGGTCGCGCAGATAGGCGAGATGAAGCGTCATCGCACCATTGGTGCGCGGGCCCGGGGGATCCTCGATGCTCTTGCCGCCGTTGGCGACACCGGCGTCGTGGAAAGCCTTCACCTTCTCGGGGCTGTCACAGGCGAAGCCGATGGTGCCGCCATTGGCATGGGTCGCCGCCTTGCCGTCGATCGGCTGGGTGATGCCGAACATGCCGGTCGAGGTGCGATAGAACACCCGCCCCTTCGGATCGGCCTTGCCCTCCGGGACGCCGATGGCACCGAGCACCGCGTCGTAGAACTTCTTCGACGCGGCGACATCGTTCGCGCCGACAAAAATATGACTGAACATCATCCCTCCTTTGGTCCATTCACATCCACATTGTACAAGCCGACACAGGCGCTTGCGAAGCCTTTACGCGGGGTCGGCCCGGCTTCAGAACCACGACGCCTTGTCGACCTCGTTGCGCAGCACAAGCCCGGCCGCGAAGGCGCGGCAATTGTCGGCCATGATCTCGAAGCGGCGCTCGTCCAGATATGGCCCATGTCCCGCCATGTGCGGCGTGAGCAACACGTTCGGCATCGTCCAGAGCGGATGCTCGGTCGGCAGCGGCTCCGTCTCGTAGACGTCGAGGCCAGCGCCGGCAATCTCGCCCGCCCGCAGTGCCGCGACCAGGTCATCCAGTTTGGTCGTCATGCCGCGGCCGATGTTGATGAAGAACGCCGTCCGCTTCATGCGCTGGAAGCGAGCGCGGTTGAAGAAACCTTCGGTCGCCGGCGTATGCGGCACCGTCAGGATGACGAAATCGGCGCGGGGCAGCAGCTCGTCCAACGCGCTGGGCGGATGCAGCTCGACCACCCCGTCGGGCCGTGCCGTGCGCCGTGCGTCGGTCGCCAGCACGCGCACGCCGAACGCCGCGAGCAGGCGCGCGGCCTCGGCGCCGATGCCGCCCACGCCGACGATCAGGGCCGTCGCTTCGGGCAGATGCACGACGTCGCCCGCTTCCAGCGGGCTCTTCTTCCACTCCCGGCGCAGCTGCTGCGGAATGAACATATGCAGGCCGCGGGCAAAGGCCAGGACGAAGGCCAGGATGTGCGCGCCGATGTGATCGTTGTAGATCTCACGGAAGTTCGTCACGCGCACGGCATGGCTGGCGAGCTCGGGGTAGAAGTAGCCGGCCGGCGGCGCCGCCATCGGCGCCTGCAGCCAGCGCAGCTTCGTGGCCTTCGCCAGGAGTTCCTTGCCGAGCCAGCCGAAGGCGGCTTCCGCGTCGACGATCTCGCGCGCAGTGGTATCGGCATCCTCTGCAACGACCACGCGCGCTTCCGGCACCGCGTCGGCCAGACGCCTGGCCCATTCGCGGGTCTTGTCCGTCTGCGGCGGCAGCATGACGAACTTGAAGGCGTTGCTGGCGACCATGTTGGTTGCTCTTGTCACGGGAGAAGCCTGGTCGCGATCCTGCCAGCAGACGCAAGAACGCACAAAGCCCCGCAGCGCCGGGCCGCGCGACGCTGGCTTGTGAAGGGTGGTAAACGGGGAGAGTTCCGCGACCGCCAACAGCGCCAACGAACGCCACATGAGAGGGGGCAATGGCCCGCATTACACCACCGCCAGCGCTGCATCTCGCCGTCCAGCTCGGACAATGGAAGGCTATCCAGGCGTGTCTCAGTGCCGACGCGGCGCGTGCGCGGGACGGCCGCGGCAACACGGCGCTTGGCCTGCTGTTCAACCCGCTGCCGCCGTGGATGACAGACTTCGGCTATCGGCCGAAGAACCAGAACGGCCTGGCCGCGAAACATCGCGCGGCGTGCCTACGGCAGCTACTCGACCTCGGCGCCGATTCGAGCGCGATGCGCACCGTGGACGTCAGCAAGCCGCCGCCTGCGCATCCGCTGCACACGGTCCAGATCATGGCCCCTATCCTCGTTCACGCCGTCCGCTGCGACGACGTCGACAGCGTGCGAACGCTGCTCGAGCGCGGCGCCGATGCCAAGGCGCTAACCAAGGAAGCCGCTCCGCTCAGCGCACGCGACGTCGCCCTGCGCGCCGGCTGCAGCGATGCCATGCTTGATCTGCTCGAGGCGGCCGGTACGCCCTTGACGCGCGCAGCGACGATCGTCGACGCGGCTCGGCGTGGCGATGCAGGCGCCGTGCGCAACTTCCTAGCCGCCGGGATTCAAGCCAACGCTACCGACGGCGATGTGTCCGCCTTCATGGTCGCCGCCATGCGCGGTCACGGCGAGATTCTCGACATTCTGGTCGCAGCCGGCGCCGACCCGAGGTCGCCCCTCGCCGTCAAGGCCGGCCTGCTCTACCGCGTCGCAGGCGAGGGCAACGCCGCGACCTGCGCCAAGCTGCTGGCTCTCGGTGCTGACCCGAATGGCACGCTGGAACACACGCCAGTGGTAGCAGCCCTGCTAGGCGGGCACGTCGATGTGGTTCGCCTCCTGCTTGATGCCGGCGCCAGCAGGAGCTGGACGCATCTCGGCCGGCAGGTGACGGCCAAGCACTTTCTGCGTGGTTCCGGGCTGCGGCGCGAGACCAGGGAGGCGATGGAAGTGCTGTTCGACGGCGGATCGGCAGTTGTCGCCGATATGTCTCGCGTCGGCCTGAAAAAGTTGAAGTCTGATGCCGAGGCCCCGGCGTTCCAGGAGGCGCTCGCCTGGCTCACCCAGCACTTCGGCCGCGCGCCGGCAGCGTGGAAGAAGCGCAAGGGCGTGTATGTGTTCTATGCCAAGGACGCTCAGAAGATCGAGGCAGCGCGGACCGAGGCGGCACGGCGAGGGTTCCTCTTTCTCGCGAATCAAGTTGTCGGCGATGGCGAGGCCGCCCCGCATCTCATGCTACCGAGCGCCGATCCATACGTCGCGCTGCGCGCGGTCGGCGTCAACGGCGACAACTACGCTCTTGGCACTGACGAGATCATCGCTTGGCTGCAGGAGACGGCGCGCGCGCATCCCTTCGAGCTCACCGCCTGCGGCTTCGATTTCCTTGGTGGTCGGCTGTTGTCTCCCCCAATGGGCGAAGCGGCGCGTGATTTGGCCGCAAGAATGCTGAAGCTGTGTCCCGACATGGACGACGGTGCGACGGGTGAAGCGCTGAGTGTGGCCAACGAGTTATCGTCTACCGGGACGTTTTTCTTCTGGTGGGATTGAAGTCCGCGCCGGGCACGATCGCTGCGCGGGACAGAAGAGATCAAGCCGATCGGGCGGGGCGGCCTGATGCGCAGGCGACAAGTCACGCTGCGCCGAAGACATGAATCAGCATCAGGAAGGTCACCACGGATTGAGCGGTGATCGATGCCGTTCGCGGCCAGTTGTAGCGAATGAGCTCATCAATGATGATGTCGTTCTTGCCGCCCCTTTCCAACTTGCCATGGCGGGGGATTTCCAGAAGCACAGTGACAAGAAGGCCTACAATACCGGCGGCAATGTTTGCCGCACTCATCCAGACTGGAACAGCCGGGCCGAAAACCGCCAGAGCAACCGGCAGCAGAAAGCCCGCAAATCCCGGCGCGATCACCGGCAGTCGGATGCGGCTGGCATAGAAGCGATGATACGAGACGTAGTCGGCCGCGCCCACTTTGCCAAAAAGCGGGTAGACCACGATTTGAATGAGCCAGATCTGGCCAAGCTCCCAGAACGAGAGTACTGCCCAGAACAGCAAAATGAGACTTGATGTTTCCATTCTAACGACCTCGCGCGAGGGCCGCGGCTTGTTCGACTGAGATGCCATGGACCAACGGGTCGGCATGGCGATGGGCAAGCAGCCATTCGCCACCCTCCCGGCGGAACACCAGCGTGACGCGCAGCGGCCATTCCTGTTGAGCGAGACCGCCAACTTCGACGGACTGATGCTCGATTGTCACGAGCACGGCGACGTCACCCGAGCTGATGGACTGGATGACTTCCTGTTTGAAGTCACCATTCTTGAAGAAGCCACCGAGCCTTGCGAGGTGCTCCGGCGAGGCCTCGAAGCCGTGCACAACCTTGCCGCCAAACGGCTGCATCAGCGTGAAGTCCTGGGTGTGCTTCATGATCGCCGCGTATGTTACCGCATCACCCTTCATCAGGGCCGTGTAGGCGCGGGTTGACCTTGCGGCGAGATCGGCGATGTTTTCGTTGGCAGTCGCGTCGTGTGCGGAAACCGTCACAGCCGCGGCACCCGCGAGGGCCTGACGTCTGGTCATGTTCGATTGCTCCATCGTGTGATGGCGCCTATCTGGTGCTGAGACAGACCTGATGCCAGCGACCTGAATTCACGATCATGCTGAATGTGCCTCAGCTCGTCCGGATTCGTGCCGCTCGATGTCGTTCTTTGTTCTTTGGTCGGGGCGTCGCTTCTGTCGCACTGCGGCCAAGGCAGCTGGCGAGAGCCTCGAACATCCAGGCGATGCCGGCATCCGCCATGGCGGCTTTCGAGGCGACGACACGCACCGGGTCCGCGCGCCAGGGGAAAGGAACAGGAGACAATTCGAGGCCGAAGCGGGCCGCATGGCGCATGACGAGCTGACGCGGCAGCGTCGCGACAAGATCGGTTTCGGCAAGCTGCGCCAGCGCCATCATGAAATTCGGCACCGTGAGCGCGACGCGCCGCGACAAGCCTTTCTCGGCAAGCCGCTGATCGACAACGCCGTATGCGTCGCCGATGGCGGACACGAGCATGTGACGCATGGCGAGATAGGACTTCAAGCTGGGATCGCGCGCGAACGGATGGCCGCGGCGCATCGTGACGACAAAGTCCTCCTCGAACAGAAGCCGTTCGGCAAACCGTGGCGTCGGCGGCCCAATCGGCAGGACGACCAGATCGAGCCGCTGCGCGTCGAGTTCGGCCAGTGTCGAGTGCCAGACCTGGCTGGTTGGCTTGCCGTGATGCTGCGGCATGAGCTGCAGGATGCGGATGTCGATGCCCGGCGCCTCGCGCGCCAGATAGGCGAGCAGCGGCGTCGTGAAGACCGTCGAAATGGCGTCGGGCGCGCCGATGGAAAAGCATCGCTCGGCCGTCTTGGGATCGAACGGGCCGCTCGCGGAGATCACACTGTCGACGCGTATCAGGATCTCGGCGATGGGTGCGGCTAGGGCAAGCGCACGGTCCGTGGGCACGACACCCCTTGGCGTCTTCAGGAATAAAGGATCCTGCAACAGCCGCCGCAGCCGGCGCAGCCCGTGGCTGACGGCGGAGGGCGTCAGATTGAGCTTCTCGGCCGCGCGCGCGACATGACGCTCTTCAAGCACGGCGCTGAACAGCACCAGAAGGTTGAGGTCGATCCGCAGGAGCTGAGCGGCGTTCAGCATGGTTCTGACATCATGTCACTGCCTTCATGACAAACGTAGGGCTACGTGTTGCCGCCTCGCAAGCATGGAGCGGCAACGATGGACCGTCTTCGACTCTACACCTTCAAGCTGTGCCCTTTCGCGCATCGCGTCCGCCTGGCGCTGGCCGAGAAGCGCCTGTTGGCCGAGCAGATCGAAATCGATCTGAAGAACAAGCCGGCGGACTTCAAAGCGCTCTCTCCAGATGGGCGCGTTCCATTGTTGGTGCACGGACCGGCCAAGCTCTGGGAATCGGCTGTCATCCTTGAATACCTTGAAGAGGCTTTTCCGCAGCAGTCATTGATGCCGTCACAACCGGCGGCCAGGGCGAAGGCGCGCCTGTGGATGGAGTTTGCCAATGCCCGGCTCTTTGCCCCGACACATCGCCTGATCTTCGCGAAGGACGATGCGCTGCGGCGCGAGCTCGTTGCGGAAATGGTCGGAAGCGTTCGCGCCCTCGAGGCCGCGGTGACCGAGCGGTCCGGTGACGGCTCCTATCTCCTGGGCGATCAGTTCACGCTTGCCGATATCGCGCTTTATCCCTGGTTCGAGCAGGCAGCGACGCTGGCACGATTCAGCGCGTTCAGGATGCCAGCTGATTGCAGGGGTGTCGCCAAGTGGTGCGAGGCCATTGCGAGGCGGCCAGCGGTCCAAAGCTGTGCCCGCAGCGACGACTGGTATACCGAAAGCTACCAGCGCTATTTCGCGGCCTGAACGAAACACAAAGCCCGCTGTCTACTTGAGACAGCGGGCTGGTTTGGTTGCGGGAGCAGGATTTGAACCTGCGACCTTCAGGTCATGAGCCTGACGAGCTACCGGGCTGTTCAATCCTGCGGGATAGGTGAGGCTGTGAGGAGACGGCGCGCGGCAACGCCAGGGCCGCGATCGTGGCGATCGCAGCAAGCCCGGCCAACACCAACAAGAGTCCATCGTGACCACCCTGAGCGTGCGAGACAGCCGCAAGCCCGATACCGGCGGGGGTGGCGGCCAAGGCAGCCGCGTAGCGGACGCCAAGAGCCAAGCCGCGGCGATGGGTTGGCGTCCAGCGAGCCAGAAGCAGCGTCTCCGAGGGAGACGCAATATCGATCACAAGGATCAACAGTGCGGCAGCCAGCAGACCGGCGGGTCCCCCTGTCAAAACCGCCAACACGAGCAGCAGTGGCTTGCTGCCCAGCGCCGCAATGTACAGAGCGCGCGGATCGTAGCGGTCGGCGACATGACCTGCCAGGACTTGGCCCACGCCCCCGACCATCAGGACGATGCCAACCGCGATACCGACGATGCCAAGATCGGCGTCGGGCCATTCGCCGGCCATCCGCCCCTCTGCCCATTTCGGTAGCGCGGTGACAAACGCCGAGTAGAGCAGCGAGCTCGTCAGCATTGCGGTCGCCAATGCGGGTAATGCCCGACGCGCGCCGGAAGCCCGGCTCAGCGAGTTGATGACTCCTGGCTCCGCGACCAGCGGTGATCCGTGGCGATTTGCGCTGCGTTCACGCCACAGACAGACGGTAAGCAGAAGACCGAGGCCGACAGTCGCCAAGCCGGGCAGGAGAAATGCCAATCGCCAGCTCGCAGTCTCCGCCAATAACCCGGCCATCGGCGGTGCCGCAGCGAAACCCAAGCTGCCAAACAACCCGTTGATGCCTACCGCTCTGCCTCGACGTGTCTCACCCACACCACCCAAGAGCCAGGCAAGCCCGACGGGATGGTAGATTGCACCGAAGAGGCCGAGCAGGGCCAGCGTGGTGGCGAGCGAGACCGGTCCTCCCGACATCGCCGTCGCAACCGCCGCCAATCCGCTTCCCAGAAAGAAGACCACCATCAATCGCGCCGGCCCTACCCTGTCGGCCAGCCAGCCTGCGGCAGGTGCCGCCGCTGCCATGAGGATAGCGCCCCAGATGCCGAGCGCGATGATCTCGCCATACCCGATCGACCACTCACGCTCAATGGCGAGCGCAGCCGTGGCATGCAGGCCACCGAGTAGGTGTACGGCGAAGTGACCCAGGCAGGCGAAGCCCACGACAAGGAACGGTGGCATCGGAATCGTCCATGGTTGTGAACCACCGCATCCTATGCATTGGAGGCCAGGTCATAGCTGTACAGTCTCGCACGTACTGTATGCAGAAGCGCATGCTGCACATGGTATGATGGAGGCATGCCGCGGACGTTCGACTGGAACGACATCCAAGTACTGCTGGCGCTGGCGCGCGCCGGCAGTGCCAGCGGCGCGGCGGCCAAGCTTGGTATCAGCCAGCCAACGGTTGGCCGCCGGCTGCGAGCACTCGAAGCGGCCACAGGTGCCCGGCTGATCCGCCACCGCAAGGGCCAGCTGATCCTGTCGTCGAGCGGAGAGCGGGTGCTTGCGGCGGCGGAACGAATGGAACGCGCTGCCGCCGAAGTAAGCCATGGTGTGCGTTCTGATTCCGGCACCGTGTCGCCAGTCCGCATCACCGCGATCCCAGCTGTCGCTCAGTTGATGCTGCAGCAGCTACGGGCCTTCTTCGCTTCAGCTGAATCACCTCCTATCGAACTGGTCGTGACGTCGCAAGCACTGAGCCTGCCGCGCGGCGAAGCCGATATCGCCCTGCGCATGGGGCGGTTGCCGCGTGCGGATGGACTGCGCTGTCGGCGATTGGGCACCGTGTCGTATGCGCTTTATCGATCGTCGAGGAACGGTGCCGACGCAGCTGTGCCTCTGATCAGCGACGTGCCGACAGCGGCGACCCACGGTCACCAGATCTCCGCGCAGGCGCAATGGATCGAGACGGAGGCACAGCGCAACGACAGCAAGGTGCGGCTCAGGATCAGTGACCCTGCGTTGCGGCTGGAAGCGTGTACACTGGGCTTGGGCGTTGCGTTGCTGCCTTGCTTGCAAGGCGACGCCACGCGGGGATTGACGCGTATCGGACAGCCGCTGCCGCATCTGACCGAACGCATCTATCTTCTCGCCCATCCCGATGCACTGGCACGCGCGGAGGTTCGCGCCGCGTTCGATGCCATCACGAAATCTCTCGGCGGGCGCGTGCTGTGAATCACAAAGCCCCGCAGTGTTGAGCTGCGGGGCTGTGGTGATGTGGTTGCGGGAGCAGGATTTGAACCTGCGACCTTCAGGTTATGAGCCTGACGAGCTACCGGGCTGCTCCATCCCGCGGGGATGGT
>LNFM01000659.1_pt1 | contig 82936 bp, 69 predicted proteins | sample 596031 | NCBI WGS metagenome assembly LNFM01 (sample SAMN04254537, study PRJNA301005) | activated carbon metagenome | isolation source: dual media filters at the Ann Arbor, Michigan drinking water treatment plant | place: USA: Ann Arbor | reverse complement strand
CGATCCCGCCGTCACAATCGAACGCAAGTCGCGCAACACCACGTGCTACCGATCAAGACAATGCAAACCCGTTGACAATAGGGAGTCCATACGGGTTGTGGCTGAGCGGCAGCCGAAGCGCGTAGCGCGCAGGGCACCCACCAGCGCCGCTGGTGGGCTGTCCGCTCGAGCCACCGGTTGGGCGTCATATGCCTAGCATGAGGGCATGGGCCGCGCCGGCGTTTCCGGGGACGGCAGGCTCAACTTCTTGCAGTTCATCTTGATGAAGGCATACTGGGATACTCGATGGCGAATCTCACGCTCCTCAGCCGCACCGCGCGATACCCACCGCATCCACTCACCATCGGGGCCAGCCTGGACGGTAAAATTAACGTGCATGGCCTTTAGCACCTTCTTCAGAAACACGTTTAAGTCCGGATCGTCGTACCTCGTTCGAACAGTAACACCTGCGCCCTCCTGTGGCACTTGCGGCTCAGCCCCACTGGTCGTCGCCACCAAAGACAAAAGCATTGCCATTGTCGCTATGGCCTTCACCAGAGCGCTCACTGTGACGCCCAACGTTCCGCGTAACCGGCCGGCGTAGGCCGGAGGCCGAAGCGTACTGGCAAGCGCTGCTTGCCAGCGGTCCGGTTCACGCGGCGGTTAGGCAGCGCCTTTTCCACGATGCTTGGATGTGGAAGCTCCGAGGCCCTGAGCTATAAAGGTAAGTACAAGAGTGTTTAGGGAAACTCCCTCCGCGCGCGCTCGAGTACTGAGCTGCGCATGCACTGTCTTGGGCACCCGCGCGACGAACTTTCCTGAAGCTACGCCACCGCTATTTGGCGCCGGGACAGAGAGCTTTTTTGCCTTGAGCGCTGAAATAGTGGCCTTCAGCGCGTCACGACCATTGGCGATCGCGTCCTCGATGCTCTCACCATCAGAGATGCACTCAGCGAAATCAGGAAACGAGATAAGGTACCCACCACCTTCCTCTTCGGCCAATGGGCGAACCTCAAACGGGTAATCGGTCAGCTTTGCCATATTCAGGCTCCGTCAATCAGCTCGATGAACTTGCGGACGTAAATGGGCTTGATAGGACGGTGCGCAGGAACGGACAACGTTCGACCGTCCTCCCGAACGAAGACGCAGTGGCTGCTCTTCTGGTGTCTCCAATCAATGCCATGCTGGCGCGCGACCGACTGCAAGTCTGCGATCTGCCAGTCCCGCGGGTTGCGTCGCATCGCAGCAAGCAATTTAGCCGAAGTATTCACAAGTGTGATACTACCTGTAGCACCATAGAAACGCTACCAGCGACGCGAGCTGCGATGCCTAACGTTGTGCTTGAGCCGCCGCCGCGGCGCGGAGCGACGCGGGAAGCCACCAGCGCCGCTGGTGGGCGGTCGGCTCGAAGCACTGGTTATGCCGCGATCTAGAAATCGACATACTTGGCCCACCCCCACCCAAGCCACCCCAGTACCGCCCCGACCACCGCGCCAACAAGCACCCAACCCAAAACAAGCTCTTCGCTATGCCATGATTGCATGAAGGCGACAAGAGCCGCACCGAGAGCGCCGCACAAGACAGTGCGCAACAGCGGGGCATTGAGCTTCTTAAGCCACCTACCTTCCGATCGTCCAAAATCAGAGCTCGAGTCGAGCGCCACAATCGTGCCGTACATTGCCCCCATCAATGCGAACGCGAACGAGATGTCGCGGAACATTGCCCAACTCTCGAACGAGCCAGCCCCTAGGGAATGAAAGAGCATGCCAATGACGAAAAGCAAACCGCCGCCGAGAGCGAAGGCCCCAGTCGTGACTGCAACCTGAGCCACGCGTCGAAGAACCTTCGGTAATCGCACCTTTTTCATTCAAAGCGCGGCATAACTAGAAGTCGACCTCCCAATGACGACTACAACTGCGTCATTGGGACGAATAAAACAATATTCGCTTATCGCCTGCTCGATCGCGCTCACGGCCCCGACCTCCCCGTCCGTTCCGCTACGCCTGTCGCATGCGGTCGATCCGCTACACGATATTGAGGTGTTCGATGCCGGACATGATGTCGCGGCCTTTGGATTCCTGGCCCTGCAGCTTGATCATCAAGCGCAGTTCGTTGACGCTGTCGGCGTTGCGCAGCGCGTCTTCGTAGCTGATCTGTCCCGCCTCGTAGAGTTCGAACAGGTGCTGGTCGAACGTCTGCATGCCGAGTTCGCGCGACTTGGCCATGATGGATTTGATCTCGTGCACCTCGCCTTTGAAGATGAGGTCGGAGATGAGGGGTGAATTGAGCAGGATCTCCACGGCGGCTGCGCGGCCCTTGCTCTCCTTCTTTGGGATCAGGCGCTGAGAGACGATGGCCCGCACGTTGAGCGAAAGATCCATGAGCAGCTGCGCCCGCCGCTCCTCGGGGAAGAAGTTGATGATCCGGTCGAGCGCCTGGTTCGAACTGTTGGCGTGCAGGGTGCCCATGCACAGGTGACCGGTCTCGGCGAAGGCGATCGCGTGATCCATCGTTTCGCGGTCGCGGATCTCGCCGATCAGGATGACGTCGGGCGCTTGGCGCAGGGTGTTCTTCAGCGCCGCGTGCCACGAATCGGTGTCCACGCCTACTTCGCGCTGGGTGATCACGCAGCCCCTGTGCTCGTGCACGTATTCGATCGGGTCTTCGATCGTGATGATGTGGCCGTGGCTGTTCTCGTTGCGATACCCGATCAGCGCCGCCATCGAGGTCGACTTGCCCGAGCCGGTGCCGCCGACGAACAGCACGATGCCGCGCTTGCTCATGACCACATCCTTGAGCACCACGGGCAGCTGCAGGTCGTCGAACTTCGGGATCTCGGTGGTGATCGTCCGGAACACCATGCCCACGCGCGCCTGCTGCACGAAGGCATTGACCCGGAAGCGGCCGATGCCGGCTGGGCTCACCGCAAAGTTGCACTCCTTGGTCGCTTCGAATTCCTCGGACTGCTTGTCGTTCATCACCGAGCGCGCCAGCTCCATCGTATGCTGTGGCGTCAGGGTCTGATTCGACACCGGGGTCACCCGGCCGTCGATCTTGAGCGCAGGCGGAAAGCCCGCGGTGATGAACAAGTCGGAGGCCTTCTTCGCGACCATGGCTCGCAAAAGGTCGTAGATGAATTTGACTGCCTGGTCGCGTTCCATGCGTCACTCCTGTGAGAACGTCCGCGGTCGAGCCGGAAGGTCGGCCCGGTCGCGCGCCGGCTAGTTGCCGGGGAAAAGATCCTTGTTGACGGCGCGGGCACGCGCTTCGGCAGGCGCGACGAGATTGCGGCGCACGATGTCCTGCAAGTTCTGATCGAGCGTCTGCATGCCGAAGCCCTGGCCGGTCTGGATCGCGGAGTACATCTGCGCGATCTTGTTCTCGCGAATCAGGTTACGGATCGCCGGGGTGCCGATCATGATCTCGTGGGCCGCGATCCGGCCGCTGCCGTCCTTGGTCTTGAGCAGGGTCTGCGAGATCACCGCGCGCAGCGATTCGGACAACATCGCGCGCACCATCTCTTTTTCTTCCGCCGGGAACACGTCGATGATCCGGTCGACCGTCTTGGCCGCCGAACTCGTGTGCAGGGTGCCGAACACCAGGTGGCCGGTTTCGGCCGCCGTCATGGCGAGGCGGATCGTCTCCAGATCGCGCATTTCGCCGACGAGGATGACGTCAGGGTCCTCCCGCAGCGCGGAGCGCAGCGCGTTCGAGAACGAGAGCGTATGCGGCCCGACCTCCCGCTGGTTGATCAGGCACTTCTTGCTTTCGTGCACGAACTCGATCGGATCCTCGACGGTGAGGATGTGGCCGTACTCGTTTTCGTTGATGTAGTTGACCATCGCGGCCAGGGTGGTGGACTTGCCCGAACCGGTCGGGCCGGTGACGAGCACCAGGCCGCGCGGCTGGTCCGAAATGTCCTGGAAGATCTTCGGCGCCTTCAAGTCCTCGAGCGAGAGCACTTTCGACGGAATGGTCCGAAACACCGCCCCGGCACCGCGTTGCTGCACGAACGCGTTGACCCGAAAGCGCGCCAGATTGGGAATCGAGAACGAGAAATCGCACTCGAGATTCTCTTCGTAGAACTTGCGCTGGCCGTCGTTCATGATGTCGTACACCATGGCATGCACGTCCTTGTGCTCCATGGCCGGCAGGTTGATGCGCCGGATGTCGCCATGCACCCGAATCATCGGCGGCAAGCCCGAAGACAGGTGCAGGTCGGAGGCTTTGTTTTTGACGACGAAGGCGAGCAGCTCGGATATGTCCATCTATATAATTCCTCGACCAGGGGCCAACGGCGCAAGAATCGCCGAAGAACCCTTGGGTTATCGGCTGCATCGAAAAAATTATGAGCCTAATCCGCGACAACTTGCAAGCCGTGCTGCAGCGCATCGACGCGGCGGTCGCAGCGGCCGGACGCGAATCCGACAGCGTGCGCCTGCTGGCCGTGAGCAAGACCTGGCCGGCCGAGTCGGTCGCTGAAGCCTATGCCGCCGGCCAAACCGCCTTCGGCGAAAATCAGGAACAGGAAGCCGCCCGCAAGATCGCCGCACTCGGCCACCTGCCAATCGAATGGCATTTCATCGGGCCGATTCAAAGCAACAAAACACGTCCCATCGCCGAGCGCTTCGCCTGGGCTCATGCCATCGACCGAGAAAAAGTCGCGCGCCGCTTGTCCGATCAGCGCCCGGAATCCCTCGGGCCGCTCATGGTATGCGTGCAGGTTAACATCAGTGGCGAAGCAAGCAAGAGCGGCGTAGCGCCCGACGAGGCCCTGGATCTGGCTCGGCGGGTGGCCGAACTACCTCGGCTTCGATTGCGCGGCCTCATGGCGGTGCCGGCGCCGCGCGACGATTTCACCGAGCAGCGCATGCAGTTTCGCAAGCTGAAGACGCTCTACGATTCGATCCGATCGGCCGGCGTGCCGCTCGATACCCTTTCCATGGGCATGTCGGACGATCTCGAAGCAGCCGTCATGGAGGGCTCCACCCTCGTCCGTGTCGGAACGGCCATCTTCGGGCGCCGGCCGGCACAGCCGACGCCGGGCTGATCCCGCTGCGCCCGGGGGCGGCGTCGGCATCGCCAACCATTGCGCTATCATTTCTGCGGGGCCGACGCGGCATCGGCAGAGGAGCCATGATGACCATTCGCTGCAACGAGCCGTACCGGCTCGCACTCGCATACCTCGTTGCATGCATCGTCGCTGTCATCCCGGCGAGCGCCTTCGGCCAGTCCAGACACCTCGCACCTGGGTTCGAAGCGCTCCCCCGCAACGCCAAGGTCGTGCTGATGCCGGTCGACATCGAGCTGTTTTCCATCAGCGGGGGCGGGGTGCTGGAACCTCGCGCCGACTGGACCGACGCCGCAGCCAAGCACTTCAAGACCGCCCTGGTGCAAAAGAAGCAAACGCTCGGGGCGACGAGCGTCGATTTGTCGGACAAGGACGCCGACGAGATGGCGGAAATCAACGCGCTGCATGCCGCGATCGCGCGCGCGGTCGAGATGCATCACCTGGGTGCCGGCAGCTTCAATCTGCCCACCAAGGACGGCAAGCTCGACTGGTCACTGGGCGAGGCGGTGGCCCCCATCAAGGCACGAACGGGTGCAAACTACGCGCTGTTCACCTGGCTGCGCGATAGCTATGCGAGCGGCGAGCGGGTGGCCGCCATGGTCGCCCTTGCGCTGTTCGGCGTCGTCGTCCCCGGCGGCATCCAAATCGGCTACGCCTCGCTGGTCGATCTCGACGACGGGCGCATCCTGTGGTTCAACCGGCTGATTCGCAGCAGCGGCGACTTGCGCCAGCCCGACAAAGCCGCCGAGACGCTGGGGGCCTTGCTCTCGAACTTCCCGGCGCCGAAATGAAGCGACGACAGTTGCTGGCCGCGGGCGGCGCGTGCGGGGCCTGCCTGATGAGTCCGTGGCTGGGCGCCCAGAGCGAATGGCAAACGCCGGGACGCTTCCCCCGCCCGCCGCTCGACACCGACGAGGGCGGTCTCTGGGCCCTGATGGACAGGGAGGAAACTCGCCTGCGGCGCAGTCCGTTCGTCATCCGCGATCCGGCGCTGCAGGCGTACGTGCAAGCAGTCGCCTGCAAGGTGGCCGGCCCCCACTGCCCCGACATCCGGGTGCATCTGGTGAACACGCCGCTCTTCAACGCGAGCATGGCGCCCAACGGCATGATGCAGGTATGGAGCGGCTTGCTGCTGCGGATCGAAAACGAAGCCCAGCTGGCCGCGATCCTCGGGCACGAGATCGGCCACTACCTGCAACGCCATACGGTCGAACGGTTGCGGGACACCAAGTCGCGCACCGCCTTCGGCCAGTTCCTCGGCCTGTTCGGTCTGGTGGGCGCGGTCGGCCAGCTCGCCATGCTGGCGGGCATGTTCTCCTACTCCCGCGAGCAAGAATCCGAGGCTGATCGCATCGGGCTCACGCTCATGCGCCAAGCCGGATACGACGCTCGCGAGGCCGCCCGTGTGTGGGACAACCTGCTGCTCGAGATCAAGGCGCGCAAGTCCGGCGAGGCGCAGAACAGCAGTCCGATGTTCGCGACGCACCCTTCGGCCGAAGACAGGCAGAAGATCCTGCGGCAACTGGCCGACGCGAATCCAGGGGGCGAGGCGCGCGAGGCTTATTGGCAGAAGACGATCAAGCCGTTCCGGCACGAATGGATGCTCGACGAAATCAAGCGGCGGCAGTTCGACGAAACCCTGGCCTTGCTCAACCGGATGATCGCCCGCTTCTCCGGGGAAGCGGAGTTCCTGTTCGCGCGCGGTGAAGTCCTTCGCTTGCGGGCCGGCGAGGCCGACGCGGACGCCGCGCTCAAGGATTACCTCGCTGCGGCGGCCCTGGGGGGCGAGCCGGCCGAAACGCATCGTTCCCTGGGCATGATTTACCGCGCCCGCAACCAGCGCACCGAGGCGCGCTCGAGCTTCGAGCGCTACCTGTCGATCGCGCCTCGCGCGCCCGACGCGGCCTTCATCAAGAACTACATCGCGGAGCTCGGATCTTGAACAAACTGCTTGCGCTGCTCGTCGTCGCCCTGCTCGGGGGCTGCGTGTCGATGGCCAAAGTCGAGCTGGGCGAACGCGCCGTCGGCGATCGCATGACAGTCACCATCGAGGGGCCGTGGAATCATCTGAACTCGTCCAGTCTCGGGCCGGCCGAAACCTGGACCATGGAGGGCCTGCCCGTCGACCAGTTGCTGCTGTACCCGGGCCTGAAAGACGGACAGGCCATCCACGCCCGGGGCCAGGGCGGGCCGAACGCCAAGAGCTTCGAATTCCGCGCCGCCATGCAGCCCGACGAGATCGTGGGGCTGTTCGAGGGCATGTTGACGCGGGACGGCTCGCGGTTTCGACTGATGCGGCTCGAGCCCGTCGACTTCGCCGGCCAGAAGGGCTTCCGGTTCGAATACGCCCTCACGCGCAAGGTCGACAACGTGCAATTGCTCGGCCTGGGCTATGGCACGGTCAGCAAGGGCGAGCTGTTCGCGATCGTCTATACCGCGCCGCGCCTGACCTTCTTCGCCCGCCATCGCGACCGGGTCGAGCAGATTGCGAAAAGCGCGCGCCTGAAAAACTGAGCGGCTTGCGTCACGACTCCCAGGAGGCCGGCCGCGAGGCGTCGATGCCGTATTTCTCGATCGCCTCGCTCACACGCGCCCGGTCGATGTCGCCGTCATCGGCCAGCGCGGACAGTGCGGCGACCACGATGCTGTGGCGGTCGACCTCGAAGAAGCGACGCAGCGCGGAGCGCGTATCGCTGCGCCCGTAACCGTCGGTCCCGAGGGCGACATACCGGCGCGGCACCCAGGGCCGGATGAGATCGGCCACCGCGCTCACGTAGTCGCTCGCGGCGATCACCGGCCCTTGCGTGGCCGACAAGCAGCGGGCGACATGGCTCTCGGCGCGCGGCTCGACGCCGAGCCGATGGCCGCGCGCCGTGCGCATGCCGTCGCGCCTCAGTTCGGTGAAGCTCGTGACGCTCCACACGTCGGCGGCGACTTGCCAGTCGGCTTCGAGCAGTTCCGCCGCCGCCAGCACCTCGCGCAGAATCGGGCCGCTGCCGAGCAGTTGGGCGCGGGCGGAGCTTCGCTGCGGCTTCGCGCGCGCGGTCCGCTTCTTCGTATCGGCCTCATCCCCGGCTGCGTCGAGCCCTGCGGCACGCACGCGATACATGCCCTTGACGATGTCGTCGGCGACATCCGCCGGCAAGGCCGGTTGCGTGTAGTTCTCGTTGGTGACGGTGATGTAGTAGAAGATGTCTTCCTGGTCCTCCAGCATGCGGCGCATGCCGTCTTGCATGATGATGGCAAGTTCGTAGCCGAAGCACGGATCGTAGGCGACGCAATTGGGCAGCGTCGAGGCGATCAGCTGGCTGGAGCCGTCCTGATGCTGCAAGCCCTCGCCCGAGAGCGTCGTCCTGCCCGCCGTCGCCCCGAGCAGGAAGCCGCGTGCGCGCGAATCGCCTGCCTGCCAGACCAGATCGCCGATGCGCTGGAAGCCGAACACCGAATAGAAGATGTAGAAGGGCAGCATGGGCACGCCGTGGGTGCTGTAGCTGGTCGCCGCCGCGATCCAAGACGACATCGCGCCCGCCTCGGTGATGCCCTCTTCGAGAATCTGCCCGTCGCGCGCCTCGCGGTAGTAGAGCAGCTCGTCGCTGTCCTCGGGCTCGTAGAGCTGGCCGAGGGATGCATAGATGCCGACCTGCCGGAACAACGACTGCATGCCGAAGGTGCGCGCTTCGTCCGCCACGATGGGCACGATGCGCTTGCCGAGCGCCTTGTCGCGCAGCAGTTGCGACAGCAGGTTGACGAACACCGTGGTCGTGGATTGATCGCGCCCTTGCGAGCGTTCCATCATCGCGACCATGGCCGGGCGTTCCGGCACCGGGATCTGCGCGGCCTGCGAAATCCGCTGCGGCATGTAGCCGCCCAGCGCCTGCCTGCGTGCGTGCAGGTAGCGGCCTTCGGGCGAGTCGGCGGGCGGGCGGTGGAACGCCGCCGTGGTCACCTGCTCGTCGCTCAACTGCAGCGAGAAGCGATCGCGAAAGGCTTTCAGCGCCTCGGCGTCGAGCTTCTTCTGCTGGTGGGTCGTCATCCGTCCCTGGCCCGAAGTGCCCATGCCGTAGCCCTTCTTCGTCTGGGCGAGGATGACCGTGGGCTGACCCCGATGCGCCATGGCGGCGTGGTAGGCCGCGTAGATCTTGACCGGGTCGTGCCCGCCGCGCCGCAGCCGATCGATATCCTCGTCGGAGAAATCCGCGACGATCGCCTTCAACTCGGGATACTTGTTGAAGAAGTGCTCGCGGTTGAAGCGGCCGTCGGTCGCGGCGTACTTCTGAAACTCGCCGTCGACGGTTTCATGCAGGCGTTTGAGTATCACCTGCTCGTGGTCGCGTGCGAACAGGGGATCCCAATCCGAGCCCCACAGCACCTTGATCACGTTCCAACCCGCGCCGGCGAACAACCCCTCCAGCTCCTGGATGATCGAACCGTTGCCGCGCACCGGGCCGTCGAGGCGCTGCAGATTGCAGTTGACCACGAAGATGAGATTGTCGAGCCCTTCGCGCGCTGCCAGCGAGAGCCCCGCCAAGGCTTCCGGCTCGTCCATCTCGCCGTCGCCGACGAACGCCCAGACCTTGCGGTCGGCGGTATCGAGCAAAGCGCGATTGGCCAGGTAGCGCATGAAGCGCGCCTGATATACCGCGGTGATCGGCCCCAAGCCCATGGAGCCGGTCGGAAACTGCCAGAAGTCGGGCATCAAATAAGGATGGCAATACGACGACAGTCCCTTGCCCGCCGTCTCGCGCCGATAGCTGTCGAGCTGCGATTCGCTCAGGCGTCCCTCGAGGTAGGCGCGCGCGTAGACGCCCGGCGCCGAGTGCGGCTGGAAATAGACCAGATCGCCCGACTGGCCGGCGCGAAAGAAATGATTGAAGCCGACTTCGAACAAATCCGCCGCCGAGGCGTAACTGGCGATGTGCCCACCGAGTTCCGCGTGCTCGGCATTGGCGCGCACCACCATGGCAAGCGCATTCCAGCGCACCAGGGCGAGCAGCCTTTGTTCGAGGTCGAGGTTGCCGGGGTACTGCGGCTGCTCGGCGAGGGAAATGGTGTTGCAGTAGGGCGTATTGAACACCGGCGGCAGCTTCACGCGCTGCGCCCGCGCCCGATCGAGCAGTTTGCGCAGCAGGAAGGTCGCGCGCTCGGGCCCCTCGTTTCTCACCATCGAATCGAAGGCGTCCAGCCATTCGCGCGTCTCCACCGGGTCGGGATCGGCGGGAATCACACGCCAGAAGGCGGAGGTCACATCGGACAAATCGGTCATCGCTCGGGCTTTCACATGCGGGACCCGGGATGGTACCGCCGAGTCGGCGCTATAAGGTTTCGTTCTAGGGCTCTCGCAAGGCACGTGCCGGCATAGAATGCCGTTTTTCTTCTTTCTGGAGGACGAATATGCCGCCGCTGGCAGTCGATCCCATAGATGTGCGCATCCTTGCCCGCCTGCAGAACGACGCGCGAATGAGCAACGTCGATCTGGCGAAAGCGGTGCATCTGTCGCCGTCGCCCTGCCTCGCGCGCGTGAAGAGGCTCGAACAAAGCGGCCTGATCAAGCGCTACGTGAGCCTGCTCGATCCGGTCGCGCTCGGGCTCACGGTCTCGGTGTTCATTCAGGTGCGCCTGGAGCGCCAGGTGGAATCCGCCCTGGAAATCTTCGAGCGCGAGATGGCCGCACGCCCCGAGGTGATGGAGTGTTATCTCATGACGGGCGACTCCGATTATCTGCTGCGTGTGCTGGTGCCGGACGTGCAGGCGCTGGAACGCTTCATCGTCGACTTCCTCTCGCGCATCCCGGGCGTGGGCAACATCAAGTCGAGCTTCGCCCTCAAGCAAGTGAAGTACAAGACGGCCTTGCCCTTGCCCGATGCACGGCCGAAACGCAGAGCGACGCGGGCGGCGAAGCGTCCGACGACTTGAGTCCGCTCCCCGGTCTGTTCGCCGCGTAGGCGCCACACGCGCGCCGCCTGCCGACAGCACCGTCAGCCCTCGACCGGGACCGTGCGCGACCGCCGCTGCGGTCTGCGCCGAGTGCAGGCTGCGCTGGCCAATCGCGCGCCGCCGGAGTAGATTTCGCCCGCTCATCGCAACGCGCGTCCTCGGGACTGACGAGACGCGCTCGGGACAGCGTTCATCGGGTACAGGAGGAGGTATGCGATTTTTCGTGGCGGCTTCGGCTGCGCTGATCGGCGTCGGCACCTTTGCATCGGCGGTTGCACAAACCTATCCCCAGCGCCCTGTGCGCATTCTGGTGGGATTCGCGCCGGGCGGCGGCGTCGACGTTGCCGCCCGCATCGTGGCGCAAGGGCTGACCGAGGTCTGGGGCAACCAGACGGCCCTCGTCGAAAACCGGCCGGGTGCCGCAGGCGGCATCGCCACTGAACTCACTGCCGCAGCCGCGCCCGACGGCTATACCCTGCTCCTGTGCACGATCGCTTCTCACGGCATCACGCCCGCCCGGGCGAAGAAACTGCCCTACGATCCGATCAAGGACTTCAGCTTCCCTTCCATGGTGGGCATCACGCCGAACGTGATCGTCACCCATCCGGCGATGGCCATGCGGTCCCTGCGCGACGTGATCGCGTATGCGCGCAAGCATCCCGGCAAGCTCAACTACGGCTCGTCGGGCGTGGGCGCCTCGCCGAACCTGTCGATGGAACTGCTCAAGCTCGACGCCAAGCTCGACATCCAGCACGTGCCGTACAAGGGCGCGGCGCTCGCGATGGGCGAGGTCGCGAGCGGCCACATGGAGTTGATGGTCGGCAACCTGCCCGGTCCGTATCCGCTGATCGTGGCCGGCAAACTGCGCGGGCTCGCGGTCACGTCCGCCACCCGCAGCCCGCAACTGCCCAACGTGCCGACGGTCGCCGAGCAGGGGGTGCCCGGCTTCGATGTCTCGTCCTGGTACGGCATCTGCGGCCAGTCGGGCATTCCGAAGCCCGTGCTCGACAAGCTGCGCACCGATCTGCTGGCCGCCCTGGCTCGTCCGGACGTCAAGAAGCGCCTCGCCGATCAAGGCATCGAGGCGAAGACCTCGACGCCCGAGGAATTCGTCGCGTTCTCGCGCAAGGAAATCGCCCGCTGGTCGCGGGTGGTCAGGGAAGCGAAGATCCCGGAGCAATAGCAGCCAGCGAAACCACGAGAGACGCCCATCGTTCACACGAGCAACGGGCGTCGCCTCGTCGTGCACCGCACCGCGTCCCTTCAGAAGCCGGCGATGTGCTTGGCCGCGAGATAGCCGAACGTCAACGCCGGGCCGAGCGTGATCCCCGGCCCGGGATAGGCGCCCTTCATGATGGAACTCATGTCGTTGCCGCAGGCATAGAGGCCCGGGATCGCCCGGCCGCTCGCATCGAGCACTTGCGCATGCTCATTGGTGATCAATCCGGCCGACGTCCCCAGATCGCCGGGGTACACGGCCACGGCATGGAACGGCGCCTGCTCGATCGGCGCCATGCACGGGTTGGGTTGCCAGGCCGCATCGCCGACATACTTGTGGTACGCGTTGCTGCCTTTGCCGAACTCGCGATCCACGCCTGCGACCGCGTCGACGTTGTAGCGGGCGATGGTTGCCTGCAAAGCCGCCGCGTCGATGCTCAGCATGTCGCCCAACTCGGCCAGCGACGCCGCCTGCTTGAGATAACCGCTGCGTAGATACGCGTGCAGGGAGCGCGTGAACGGACGCACGGCGCCCAGCCCGTAACGCCAGAGCGCGACCCGATCGCAGATCAGCCATGCCGGCACGGCGCCGGCCCTGAACATGGCCTGCACGAACTCGTGATAGGACTGCGCTTCGTTGACGAAGCGACGCCCTCGGGCGTCGACCGCGATCACGCCCGGCTTGCCGCGATCGGTGACCGTATGCGGGTATACGGCAGCCGTCCCGTCTTCGCGCACGAACCGCGAGCTGGGCACCCAGAATGCGTTGTTGATGTGATCCGCGGGCATCCGGCCCCCAGCTTTCATGCCCAGACGCAGACCGTCGCCGGTGTTGGCAGGGCATGCGGCCGACGATGGTCCGGCCTGCTCGGGCAGATACTGCGCTCGCAGTTGCGCATCGTGCGAGAACCCGCCCGTGGCCAGCACCACGGCCTTGCGCGCGCGTATGCGCTTGGAACCTGCCAGGCATACCGTATCCAGGCGCCCCTCGGCACATGCAAGTTCAATGCTTGCTACCGAAGTAAGCAACTGCACACCTTGATCGCCCACCGACTTGAGCAGGCGCGCCGCGAGCGCATTGCCCAGCACCAGATGCGCGCCTCGATCGAAGGAAAGCCGGTCCCGGGCGTAGCGCGCCAGGATGCGAGCCACCCGCAGCGCCGAGCGCACCGACTTCGTCGCCTTGCGCAAGTGTGGGATGTCGGCCCGATCGACCATCATGCCGCCGAAGAGCGTGAACTCGGGCAGCGGCGGGCGCAGCAGGGCGAAGCGCGCACCCAGGGCCCGGGCATCGATCGCCTGCGGTTCGAGTACACGACCGCCGAGGGCCGCGCCGGGCAGATCGGGATAGTAGTCCGGGTAGAAGGCCACCGGCTTGAACGCTACGGCGGTATGCCGCTCCAGATAGGTGATCGCCTCGCCCGCCTGCGCCAAATAGGTATCGGTCAGGACGCGATCCTGCGATTCGGGCAAGGTCTGGTCGAGATACTCGCGTGCGGCCGCGCGGTCGGCTTCGCGCTCGGCCTCGCCGAACTTCGGATTGCCCGGCACCCACACCATGCCGCCCGAGATCGCGGTCGTCCCGCCCACCTGGGCCGTTTTCTCCAGCAGCAGCGTACTCATCCCCCGGCTCGCCGCCACGCAGGCCGCGGTCATCCCACCGGCCCCTGCGCCGATCACGATCACGTCGTACTCGTCCGAAGTCTCCATGCCGCGCCCCCCCGCCCGATCATGCGTTCGCTGCCCGCCGCCGCGCTTTCGATTCAAGCTCGCGATGCATTGTACGGCTCGCCCGGCTGCGCCCGTCGCCGCGCGCACCTGCTACATTAGGGGCCGAGGAGGAGCTTCTCGATGCAAGCACGAGCCGCAGTCATGCCCCAGCGCCACGGTCGCTGGTCGATGGAAACGATCGACGTGGCCGAGCCCGGTCCGCACGAAGTCCTGGTGCGTGTCGTCGCGAGCGGCATTTGCCAGACCGACGTGCACGCCCGCGACGGCTTCTTCCCTATCCCCTTTCCGGCCGTGTTCGGCCACGAGGGCGCCGGTGTGGTGGTGCGTGTCGGCAGCGCCGTGACCTCGCTCGCGCCCGGCGACCACGTCGTCATGGCCAATCCGTCCTGCGGGCACTGCGACGATTGCCGCGCGGGCTACGAGACCTACTGCGCCCATGCCCCGCAGCTCAAGCAGTCCGGGTATCGCTCGGACGGCCGGTCGCTCAGCTTCAAGCACGGCGACACCCCGGTCTACGGCTCGTTCTTCCAGCAATCCTCGTTCGCCGCCCTCACGCTGGCGATGGAGCGCAACACGATTCGCGTGCCGAAAGATGCGCCACTCGACCTCCTGGCGGCGTTTCCGTGCGGGGTCAACACCGGCGCGGGCGCGGTGCTCAACGTGCTCAAACCCCAGCCGGGCGACGCGTATGTCGCTTTCGGCACCGGCACCGTGGGATTCGCCGGCCTGCTTGCCGCCAAGCTGTGCGGCTGCGATCCCATCATCGCGGTCGATCTGTTCGACGATCGGCTCGCACTCGCTCGCGAACTCGGGGCGACTCACACGGTAAACGCCAGGCATCCGGACCTCGTCACGGAAGTGAAGCGGCTCGCGGGCGGCCGCGGCGCACGCTTCTGCCTCGAAGCGGCCGGTGCTCCGGAGGCGTTGCGGGCAGCGGTGGCAGTGCTCGCGCCGCGCGGCACGGCCTGCCTGGTCGGCAGCGCGCGACCCGGGGTCGAAGTCAGCCTGGAGATGAAGACGGTGCAGCAGGGCCGCATCGTGCGCGGCTGCACCCAGGGAGAGAGCCACGTGCAGACGTTCATCCCCCGACTGATCGAGCTGTATCGCGAGGGCAAGCTTCCGATCGACCGGCTGGTGAGGCACTATCCGCACGAGGCGATCGACGCTGCGGTCGCCGACATGCTCGCAGGCAAGACCGTCAAGGCGGTGCTGCGCATCGGCGCGACATAGAACGACGTACGAGGAGACGTTTCATGGCATGGAAGTTCGAACTGCTGGCGCGCTACCCGGTGCGGCTCACCGAAGGGCCGGTATGGGACGGCGAGTACCTGTACTTCACGCACATCCAGGCGCATCGCATCATGCGCTACGACCCGAAGGGCGGCGCCATCACCGAATGGCGCACGGGCACGAACTTCACCAACGGCCTCGCCTTCGATGCCAAGGGCCGGCTGTTCGGCTGCAGTTCGGGCGCGCGGGCGATCGTGCGCTTCGATCCCGACGGCAAGATGGTGACCATCGCCGACAGCGTGGCGGGCAAGAAGCTCAACACGCCGAACGATCTGGCCATCGATCGCCAAGGCCGCATCTGGTTCACCAATCCCTGGAACGACGGCAACGTCGCCAAGGATGCCCGGCAAGAACTCGACAACCGCTCCGTGCTGCGCGCCGATCCGCAGGCCGACGGCAGCTACACGGTGACCCGCGTCACCTTCGACACGACCCAGCCCAACGGCATCCTGGTGTCGCAGGATCAACGCACGCTCTACGTCGCCGAGAGCGGCTACGATCCCAAGCTCGCCCGCGAACTGCGCGCCTACCCGATCAACGAGGACGGCAGCCTCGGTCCGTACGACGTCCTGCATACCTTCGGCGGCACCGCCGCCGGCATGCACCGCGGCATCGACGGCATGTGCCTCGATGCCGAGGGCAACATCGTCGCCACGGCCGGCTGGGATCGAGGCGGCCCCGGGCCGATGATCTACGTCTGGTCGCCCAAGGGCCGCGTGCTCGAAACCCATCCCGTGCCCTCGAACATGCCGACCAACTGCGCTTTCGGCGGCCCGGACATGAGCACGCTGTTCGTCACCACGGGCGAGGGCCACTTCTTCAAGGCGCAGACCGATCGCGTCGGCTGGGCCATCTACCCTTGATCTGCCCGACGATCGCACCGGTTGCATCGCGCGCCTAGCGCTGGCCCATGCGGCTCGACACGGGCCGCGCCTAGTGTCCTGGGTCAGAGATTCGTTGACGGATGACCGAACGTCATCGACGATGCAGACGGGACCCAAGGATCGAAATCGGCGTCAGACGCGAAGGAAACCGCAGCCAGGTCGGACACCCGGCGAGGATTCCCGACAAGGCAGGACGTCGATGCCCGACGCTTTCGTTCAGCGAATTTCTGACTCAGGACAGTAACATCTCGTATCACCACCCAGGCACGGAGGATTTCATGAAGCAAGCCACACCGATCAGCGATGCTGCCGTCAGCTTCGTCGCAGCCACCCCCTCGCGCAAGCACAGTCCCGAAGTTCTCGACGCGGCCAAGATGTGCCTGGTCGACTGGTTCGGCGTCGCCCTCGGCGCCAACCAGGAACCGGCAGCGCAGGCCGTGCGTCGCGTGGCGCAAAGCTGGGGGCCCGTGGGCAAGGCGCACATCCTGTGCGGCCCGGCGGTCGCGCCCTCGGCCGCGGCGTTGGCCAACGGCACCATGGCCCACTGCATGGACTACGACGACACCCACATGGACGGCGGCGGCCACATCAGCGCGCCCACCTGGGCCGTCACGCTCGCATTGACCGAGGAACTGGGCAAGAACGAGGAACAAGCCCTGGCGGCATTCATCGCCGGCTTCGAGATGTCGGCGCGCCTCGGTGCGGGCGGCTTCGGGCGCAAGCTCCAGTTCAAAGGCTTCCACCCGAGTTCGATCTTCGGCCGCTACGCAGCGGCGACATCGGCGAGCGTGCTGCTCGGGCTCGATCGTGCCCAGATCGCCAATGCACTGGGCGTCGCCGGCACGACGGCAGGCGGGCTCAATGCGTCGTTCGGCACCATGAGCAAGCCCTTTCATCTGGGCAAGGCGGCGCTCGACGGCCTGCTCGCCGCGCAACTCGCCGGCGAAGGCTTCGTGGCATCCACCCACATTCTCGATGCGCCCGGCGGCCTGTCGGGCACCCTGATCCAGGACGGCTCGGCGAAGATCCAGATGCCCGAGTTCAGCGACGGGCTCTCGCTGCTGAGGAACGCCTACAAGCCTTATGCCTGCTGCAAGGCCACGCATGCTTGCGTCGATGCTGCCCGCAAGCTCAGCGCCGAGGTGAAGCCCGAGCAGATCGAGCGCGTCGTGCTGGGCGCCTCGCCGATGACGCTCGCCGTCGCCGCCAAGCCGGATCCGCAGACGCCGCTCGAAGGCAAGTTCAGCGTGGCTTACTGCGCCGCGCTCGGCCTTGCCGGGTATCCCGCCGTGGAGGGCGACTTCTCCGACCTGCGCCTTCGCGACCCTGCCTTGCGCGCCCTCATCGCGAAGTCCCAAGTGGCCGAGCAGCCCGGCACCGAACTCACCGAAGGCTTCGTCCAGGTGCATACGACCGACGGTCGCACCTTGCGCGCCGACATCCCGCTCGCCCTCGGCAATCCGGGCAATCCGATGAGCTGGACAGGCATGGAGCGCAAGTTCGCCGGTCTGGTGGAGCCGGTGCTAGGCAAGCAGGCCCAATGGCTGTTCGAAACCCTGCGCCGCTTCGAGCAGCCCGGCACGCTCGCCAAGGTCATCAGCATGGTGACGCAAGACAAAGGCTAACGCCGCCGCCCCGGAAATCCCGGGACATGCGCCGCCGGCTCGACCGGCAGGGCATGCCCCGGGGGACGTCCGGGGGCCTCGTCCGTGGCGATGCGCCGGGCATCTCCGCGCCCCAGCCAAGGGGTCGGCTCGACCATCGGCGACCGCCCTCGGGCGGCATCGTCGTCAAGGTCGGCGTCCGGTGTGACCACCTGCGCCGCCTCGCATGACACCCGCCCAAGAGCCGCCGAGATTCCGCTCGCGTCGTTCAGATCCAGGGCCGGCATGCCTTCTTAGTGGTAGCCCTAGGTAACAAACCTGCCGCAACGCGTCCTTGCGGTGTGCATAATCGATTCAAGATGCTACATTCCACAGCGAACGATACGTTCATGCGGTAAAGCGCGAATCCCGGGCGTCCCCCACCTGCTGCACGCCGAAGCAACGCGACTTTTCCGGAGGAAATTGCGTCGATGAGCCCGTCCCGCAAGACTGGCCTCGGCGTCCGACCCCAAACCCGTCGGTCGCGCGCGGTGATCAAGCAGTCGCAATCTGCAGCGCTCGCTCGGGCCGACGGCGCGGCCGATTGGGTCATCGGCGTGGGCGCCTCGGCCGGCGGCCTGGAAGCCTTGACCGCGTTCCTGCGCCCACTGCCCCACGATCTGCCTGCGGCGGTCGTCATCGCCCAGCACATGTCTCACACCCACCCGAGCCTGCTGGTGCAACTGCTGGCTCGCGAAACCTGTCTGCCGGTGATCGAGGTGGCAGACGGTGTGCAGCCGAGCGCAGGGGTCGTCTATATCGCCCCGCCCAAACACGATGTCGCGCTGCGAAAGAACGGCTTCGCCTTGCTGCAGCCCAAGCGCAGTCGTGTCCCGACGCCCTCGGTCGACGACTTCTTCCACTCGCTCGCCGAAAGCCGCGGCGCGCGCGCCATCGGCGTCGTGCTCTCCGGGACAGGCAGCGACGGCGCATCGGGCTTGCGCGCCATCCGCTTTCGCGGGGGTCATACCTACGCGCAAGATCCCGAGTCGGCCCGCTACAGCGGCATGCCGTCCGCGGCGATCGAGACCGGCACGGTCGAAATCGTGCTGGCGGCCGATCGCATCGGCGAGCAGATCCTCGCATTGATCCGCACGGGAACGTCGATGGCGACGCCTGTCGAGGACATCGAGGTGCTGTCCCCGCTCGCCAAACTCTTCCGCATGGTCAAGCGCCGCACCGGCGTGGACCTGGCAGGGTACAAGTCGACGACGCTCAAGCGCCGCCTCGCGCGCAGGCTGTCGGCCACGGGTGCGGCGAATCTGGCGGACTACCTCGCCACCGTCGAGCACAGTCCGGAAGAACTGGACAAGCTGCAGCAGGAACTGCTGATCTCGGTGACGGGGTTCTTCCGCGACAAGTACGCCTTCGACGTGCTCGCGCAGGCGATCACGACTCTGGTTCAAGCCACGCCGCTGGACCACCAGATCCGCGTCTGGGTCGCCGGCTGCGCGACGGGCGAGGAAGCCTATTCGATCGCGATACTGCTGCTCGAAGCGCTGCGCCTGAAGCCCGGCGCGCTGCGGCCGCGCCTCTTCGCCACCGACATCGACATGCCCGCCTTGCAGCACGCTCGGCGCGGCATCTATTCGGCGCGAGCGGTCAGCAAGGTGAAGCCCGAGTGGGTGGAGCGCTATTTCGACCGCATCGAAGACAGCTACGAGATCAAGGCCGCCGTGCGCGATTGCGTGACCTTCGCCCGCCACGACATCACGGCCCATCCGCCCTTCCTGCGCTCCGACCTCGTGAGCTGTCGCAACCTGCTGATCTACTTCGAACCGGAGCTGCAGGCCAAGGTCCTGCCGGTGCTGCACTACGCCCTGGTGCAGGGCGGACTGTTCTTCGTCGGCAAGTCCGAGTCCGTGAGCCATTGCGAGGACTTGTTCGAGATCGTCGACAAGACAGCCCGCCTGTTCCGCAGCCGCGGCCCGCGCCTGGTGCCTACGCCGACCACGCACGAGATCTCCCAGGCCGACCGCGTGGTTAGAGCGCCCTCGCTCTCCGAGCAGATTTCCACCGATCACGCGCGACTGGCCCTCGAACGCTACGCGCCGCCTTCAGTGCTCGTGAACCGCGAGGGAATGATCATCCATACGCTCGGGAAGATCGGCCGCTATCTCGTGTTCCCGACCGGCAAACCGGTGCTCAACATTGCCAAGCTGGTGCGCGAGGATGCGCGAACGGAAGTCCAGGCGCTGCTGCGTCGTGCCGTGCGCGATCGCGAACCTGTCAGCGGACGCACCTACGCCGATGCCAAGGACGGCGCGTTCCGCATGACCGTCGAGCCGGTGACGGCAGCCAAGACCGAGTGCTTCCTGATCGCGTTCGAGGATATGGCGGAGCTGGCTCGGCTCTCGGGCGAGCAGGTCGCCGACGCGCCCGGTCGCGCCGAGCGCATGCTCCAGGACGAGTTGGGCGCACTGCGCGAGAGTCTCCAGACGGTCATCGAAGAGCTGGAAACCCAGAACGAGGAGATGCAGGCGCTCAACGAAGAGCTGCAATCGGCCAACGAGGAGCTGCAGTCCACCAACGAGGAGCTCGAGACCTCGAACGAGGAGCTGCAATCCACCAACGAGGAGCTGAGCACGGTCAACGACGAGCTGGAGCAGAAATCGCGCGAAGTCGCCGAGGCCAACTCCGACCTGCTGGCGCTGCTCGAAAGCCTGCCTTTTCCGGCCACCGTGTTCGACGATGCGCTGCATGTCTCTCGCAGCAATGCGGCGGCGGTACGCATGTTCAACATGCCGCGCCCTGCGGGCATCAGCCTGGCCGAAATCGAGTTTCCCCCCGAGCTTGCGGGAGTCAGGGACGATCTGCACGAGGTGATCGGTTCGCATGTCACGCGCGAATCGCAGATCAGCGTCGGCGGGCGCCACTACAAGCTGGTCATCAGTCCGTGCGCACTTCCATCGCGCAATGCGACGGGCGCGGTATTGCAACTCGTCGATGTCAGCGGGCTGGTGCGCACGCAGATGGATCTGCGCATCAGCCAGACGCGACTGGCGGCCGTTCTCGACAATTCGTCGATGAGCGTCATGATCGCGGACGTCCGGGGCAAGATCGAACACGCCAATCAACGCTTCCTGCAGGAGCTCGGCATCTCCGCGCCGGAGGCGGCCCGGCATGCGTTCTGGGATCTCTACACGCCCGACGATGCCAAGATGCTGCGCCAGCGTCATGTCGCGGCGCTGGCGACGGAAAGCGCTTTCCAGGCCGACGACGCGGTCAGCCTTCTGGGGAGGCAACGATTCCTGCATTCGGTGTGGATCTCGCTGCGCGACGAGCGCGGCGCCGCGGCCGGCGTGTGCTGGATGTCGCTCGACATCACCGATCAGCACGACGCCACGCAAGCGCTGGCGCGCAGCGAAGCCCTCAATCGCGCAGTGCTCACCGGCATGCCCGCCGTGCTCGCCGTGCTCGACGGCTCCGGGCGCATCGTGTCGGTCAACGAAGCATGGCACCAGTTCGCGCGCGCCAACGGCGGACGCAGCGACACGATGTGGGTCGGCCAGAACTATCTGAACTTCTGCCGCAGCACGGAGGAGCCTACCGGCGAAGGCCAGCGAGCGCACGACGGCGTGCTCGACGTGCTCCAGGGCAAGGCGGCGTGCTTCGATCTGGAGTATCCGTGCCATTCGCCGGAGAAGGAGCGATGGTTTCGGATGCTGGTCGTGCCGCTGGATCTGGCCTCGGGGGGCGCCGTCGTGATGCATATCGACGTCACGGCCGTGCGCAAGGCGCACGGCGCCCTGGAACTGGCCAACGCGCGTCTGGATGAGACGGTCGAAGCCCGCACCCGCGAGCTCAGGCAGGCTGTCGACGAACTCGAAATGTTCATGCACACGGTGTCGCACGATCTGCGCACGCCGCTGCGCACGCTGGTCGGCTTCACGGAGCTGGTGAGATCCAATGTCGGGTCGAGCGTCGACGCGCAGACCGCGGATTATCTGCATCGAATCTCCCGCGCAGCAACGCGCATGAACGGCTATCTCGACGAGTTGCTCAAGCTCTCCCATCTGACTCGGGGCGACATTCTGGTCAAGGAAGTCGATGTCTCCCGCATGGCGCGAGAGATCGGCGGCGATCTCGCCATGCGCGCGCCGCAGCGCCGCGTGGATTTTCAGGTCGCCGACGGGCTCAAGGTCGAGGGAGACCCGAACCTGCTGCGCGGCGTGTTCGAGAATCTGCTGAGCAACGCGTGGAAGTACACGCGTCTGCGCGATCCGGCACGCATCGAAGTCGGCCGCACGGTTCGCAGCGGCCGGCAGGCGCTCTATGTTCGCGACAATGGGATCGGATTCGACATGTCATATCGCGACAAGCTCTTCATGCCCTTTCAGCGCCTGCATCCCCAGGGGGAGTACGAAGGCAGCGGGCTCGGACTTGCCGCTGCGCGCCGCATCGTGGTCAAGCACGGCGGCAGCATCGAGGCCGAGGGGCGGCCGGACTTCGGCGCCACCTTCTACATCACGCTGCCATGAATCCCGCCAACGAACTGCCGCGCATACTGTTCGTCGAGGACAACCCCGACGACGCGCTACTCGCCCGAACGGCGATTGCGCGCAGCGGACGCAAAGTGTCGCTCGAATTCGCGGAGAATGGCCGCGATGCATTGGCGCTGCTGCTGCCGCCCTCACCGCTGCCGGACATCACCTTTCTGGATATCAATCTGCCGCTGGTGAGCGGCCTCGACGTCCTGCGGGCGGTGCGCGAACACGCGACCGCACCCGCGCCCGTCATCATCGTCATGACCACCTCGCCTGCCCCCGACGAACGGGATCGCGCCATCGCCTACGGATGCACCGAGTTTCACGTCAAGCCGATTTCGTTCTCGGAGTTCATGCGCACGATCGTCTCCGTGCTCGACCGCTGGCTGCATCCGCGTCAAGGCGGGCGCTAGCCAGCTTGGTCATGCTCATGGCGCGGCGTTCAGCGCGCGCCTGCGATGCTCGAACCCTTGGCCAAGAAAACGGCTTGCTCGCCCCCGAATCTGCGACCCGGGGCACTAGGTGTCGCGCAGGCGTATGCCCTCCACCTCCTCGGCAGCCTCGATCGCACGAATCAGGGCCCCCGACAGCGCCTTGGCCGACTCGAGCGTAATCTCCACGGCGACCCGTGCGCTCGGCCCCATGGTGGAATTGACGAAGTCGATGACGATGGCCTCTTCGAGCAAGGCATGGTGCGGATGGTCGTACGACACCACGGCATCGGTGAGGGCGAACCAGCCGCCCTCTCCCTTGCCTTGACCATCGGCCGCGACGATTTCAACGATCGAGGTGCACACGAGCGAGCTATTTCGCCAGGTGCTTCTCGAAGAAGCCGAACACCTTCTTCCAACCGTCGAGCGCCTGCTCGATGCGGTACATCGGCCGGTCGTAGTAGAAGAAGCCGTGGCCCGCTCCGTCGTACATGTGGAACTCGTAATCCTTGCCGTGCGCCTTCAGGTCGGCCTCGTGCTGATCGACCTGCGCCGGCGTCGGTGCGCGATCTTCGCGCCCGAACAGGCCGAGCATGGGGCAAGACAGATTCTTCGTGAATTCGATCGGCGCAGTCGGCTGGTTCGCCGTCAGCTCTTCCTTGCTCATCACCACCCGGCCGCCCCACAACTCCACCAGACAGTCGATGCTCTTGGTATGGCAGGCGTAGAGGAAGGCCTGACGCCCGCCCGAACAGGAACCGATCACCCCGACCTTGCCGTTGTGATAAGGCTGGGCGCGCATCCACTGAACGGCGCCCTCGGTATCGCCCACCACCTGCGCGTCCGGCACCCCGCCCGAAGCGCGCACCTTGGCGGCGACGTCGTCCGGCTTGCCGTCGCCGGCGCGATGATAGAGGTTATGACAGATGGCGGCATAGCCATGATGAGCGAACCGGCGGGTCGCCTCCATGTACCACTCGTCCCAACCCGGCGCGTGGTGGATGAGAACGACACCGGGAAACGGACCGCTTCCCGAGGGGCGCGCGGCATAGGCCGAAATGGGCTCCCCGTTGTTGCCCTTGATGGTGATGACTTCCGCGATCATGCCGCGATACGACATAGCTGGCTCCGTGCGTGAAAGGTTGAAGGTGGGCTGGGCTCTGCAATGCCTGGCTGGCCTGTATAACCGTGCCCGGCGCCGACTGTCAATGCATCCGCCTGCGGGGTGTCGATGCGCTCGAACGATCGAGAACAGGGACATACGTCGCCTCCCAGGTCGACCTTGGATCGGTCCTGTGTCGACGCGGCCGCGCGGCGTTTCGCCAGGGCGCGCGATGATAGCACTGCGGCGCTGCGCGCCGCCTTCTCACCGAGCGTGGACACGCGGCAAGGCGCCAGCTCCGACCGAGCGCAGGGTGACGCGTGCGCCCACTTCAGGGATGTCCGAACTGCGTGCGCAAGCCTTCGCCGTTGCGAACGGCGCCCGTGGCGATGACGCGAACGGACTCGTTTCCGCCATGCGCAGAAGGATCGTGTCGCTTGCGCACGACACCGTTGCCGCTCACGCGAAGGCAATCTGTCGCCCTTGCCCGACATGTTTATGGCATATCAAAAATAATCTCGTCATGCGTGGTCAACGCGTCAACCCTGCTTCCGAACGACGCGTTACATCCCTCGCCAACAGGCACCCGATCCACTCACCTGAGGAACCTCATCATGTCGAAAATTCTCTCCGTTCTGATCGCTGGTATCTTCGCCGCCACCGCTGGCATTGCCGCTGCGCAAACCGCACCGAAGACCGAGCCGAGCAAAGCGACGCCGGCAACACCGGCAACGCCGGCGACCCCCGCGAAGGCCGATGCAGCGAAAGCGACGCCTGCCACCCCCGCCACCCCGGCCGCTCCCGCCGCCGCTGCCAACGGCAAGGGCAAGGACGCCAAGGCGGACAAGTCGGCCGAGAAGTCCAAGAAGTAAGCGCATCGCACTGCCGGCCGCGCGGCCACGAACTGCGCACGTAGCTTCGAAGGGCAGCGCCTGCCACATGGGCCTGCCCTTCGCGCATTGCAAGCTTGGGGCAGACGCGGGGCCTCACCGCATCCCGAGCGTCGCTCGGCCGGCCAATGAACACCCGTCTGCAGGGGCTGGCCCTGCGCGGGATGCTTCGGTACGCCACCGGCCTCACGACCGGCGCGTCCGTCGGCACTCGTCAGTGCGCTACAATTCCGCGCTGCGCCCGACAGGGCTCGAGCCAGGTCTCGAGTCTCGGCTTCCTTACGATCAGCCAGCGAGAAAACCAGCGATGAACATCTTCCGTCTCCCAGACCTCGGCGCCAGCACTGGCGAGGCCGAGGTCGTCGTTTGGCTCAAGGCCACGGGCGATCACATCACCGAAGGCGAACCGATGTTGGAAGTGCAATCCGACAAGGCCAACGTCGAGGTCGTCGCCTCCAACTCGGGCGTACTCGCGCGGGTGCTGGCCAACGAGGGGCAGATCCTGAAATCCGGCGATGCATTGGCAGTGATCGCGGCGCTCGACGAGCCGCGTGACGCCGCAGCCATCGACCGGGCGCTCGACGAGCTTGGTCGCTAGATCATGGTCGAGCTTCCGATCCTCGAAGCAGCCGAAGCCAGGGGCCTGAGCGAAGGCCTGCGCCTGTACGGCTGGATGGCACTCTCGCGTGAACTGGACGATGTGCTGTGCGCCGCCAATCCACGCTGGTTCCCCAGCGCCGGCGAAGAGGCGGCGATGATCGGCGCGTTCTGCGATCTGCGCCTGGACGACGCGGTCGCCCCGCACTATCGCGACCCTCTGGTGATCTACATGATGCGCGGCGCCGAGATGGCACGGCTTGCGGCGCAGGTTCTGGGCAAGACCGGCGGCTACAACAAGGGCCGCTCGGTGCCCTTTACCGGCCCGGTGGATCTGAACATCGTGCCTTGGGTCGCCGGCGATCTGGGCACCAGTCTGGGGGTCGCGACCGGCGCCGCCCTCGCGTTCCAGCAAGAAGGCTCCGACCGCGTCTGCGTCTGCAGCTTCGGCGACGGCACATCGAACCGCGGCGACTTCCACGAGAACCTGAATCTGGCCGCAAGCTGGCGGCTGCCCATCGTCTATGTCTGTCAGCACAACGGCTGGGCGATCTCTCAGGCCGCCAAGGATTATCTGCCTGCCCCCGTTGCCGGTCGCGCGGCAGGCTACGGCATGCCCGGCTTCGCGGTGGACGGCAACGACTTGGACGCCGTTCGGCAAACCGTCTCCGAGGCCATCGCAAGGGCGCGCCAAGGCCAGGGGCCGACCCTGATCGAGGCGCGAACATGGCGTGCCAAGGGACACTGGGCCGGTGACACCCAGGACTATCGGAGCCTCGACACGGAGACCGCGTTGACCGACCCGCTCCTCCGCTACGGCGACCGACTCGTGCAGCGAGGCGAGGCCACCGCGGCGAATCTCGAAAAATTGCGCGAAGCCGCGCGCGCCATGATCGCCTCGACGCTCGAGGCAGTCCGCGCGCGGCCCGATGCCGGCGAGGCCGAACTGGGCCTGGACGAGGTGTGCCCATGAGTGCGACCCCGAGCAGACGACTCACCCACATGGAAGCGGTGATCGAGTCGATCGCCCAGGCCATGCGGGAGGATCCGCGCGTCTTCTACATCGGCCAGGACGTGGGCGCGATGGGCGGCTCCATGCAGGGCACCAAGGGGCTGGTGGAAGAATTCGGCCCCACGCGCATCCGCGAAGCGCCGATCTCCGAATCTGCGATGGTAGGCGCCGCCGTAGGCGCTGCGCTCTTCGGACAACGCCCCATCGTGGAAATCAGCTTCGGCGAGTTTCTGCCCGCGGCGATGAACCAGCTCATCAACCAGGCGCCCAATCTCCACTACATGACCGGCGGCACTGCGCGCCTGCCCATGGTGGTCCGCACACGCGTGGGCGACGGCCCCTACGGCGGCCATCCGCAGGACTACTCCGCCTGGTTCGCTCACGTGCCGGGCTGGAAGGTCGTCATGCCGGCCACGCCGCTCGATGCCAAGGGCATGATGACGGCGGCCATTCGCGACGAGGGCCCGGTGCTGTTCTTCGAAGGCATGAGCCTTTCGCACGCCGCCCGCGCACCGGTCGCCAGCGAGGCCTTCGAAACGCCCATCGGCCAGGCGCGCGTCGCGCGTGAGGGCCGTGACGTGACCGTGGTTGCCGTGGGCAGCTCGGTGCCGCTGGCGGTGCGCGCGGCCGGCGAACTGGCCGCCGAGGGCATCGAGCTGGAGATCGTCGATCTGCGCACGCTGCGTCCTCTCGATCGCGGCGCCATCCTCGCATCGGTCCGGCGAACCCGGCGTCTGATCACCGTCCACGAGGCGTGGGTGGCCGGAGGCATCGGTGCGGAGATCGTGGCGACCGTGATGGAAGAAGCTCCCGATCTGCTGGTTGCGCCCGTCATACGCATCGGCGCCGCACCGGTCCCCGTGCCCAGCGGCAAGGTACGCCCGCACGCGCTGCCCCAAGCCCGGCACATCGTCGAGGCCGCGCGCCGCGTTATGGCCAGCACCCGCGCATGAGCGCGCCGCAGTCGGGGGCGACGGATTCGATCAACGGCGTCCCGGTCGCGCGGCGCATTCCCTTGCGCGGCATTCAGCGCATCGTCGCCAATCGCACGCTGGCGGGCATTCAGTCCACCGCGCACGTCACCGCGATGGCGCAAGTCGATGCCGAGGCTCTGCTAGCGCATGCGCGCGACCTGCGCTCGACCATTCCCGGGCTGACGCTCACCCACCTTCTGATCAAAGCGGCTGCCGCGTGCCTACGCAAACACCCACGCCTGAATGCGACGATCGAGGATGAAACGGTGCTGGAGTACGCCGAGGTGAACGTGGCCGTCGCGCTGGCGCTTCCCTCCGACGATCTGCTGGCCGTGGTGATCAAGCATGCGGACGAGCGCCCCCTTGCCGACATCGTGACCGAACTGAGTGCGCGTCAGCAACGGGCGCAGGCCGGCACCCTGGCCAAGGACGACGTTCACGGCGCAACCGTGACCCTCAGCAACTACGGCATGTTGCGCACCGTGACCTGGGCCACGCCTGCGCTCACGCCGGGGCAGGCCGCCGTGCTCGGCTTCGGCCGGGCAGCGCCTCAGATGGTGGCGGACGAAGCGGACCCCAAGGGCTGGAGCGTGCGTCGCGTCCTGCCGATTTCACTCACCTACGACCACCGCATCGTCAATGGCGTCCCCGCCGGCCGCTTCCTAGACGATCTGGCGCAACTGCTCGAAGATCCGGGTCAGCACCTCGCGTCGTAAGATCGTCCGCCGTGCTGTTGCGGATCCTCGACAGCCTCGAGGTCCGACCGTTCGCGCAGCGACGACTCCCCAGCGGTCGACATGAACGGGCGGGCGGCAAGACGCAAGCGTCGCCCTGAACGTGCCTAGGCAGAAAACGTCCGCTCGGGTTCGCTTTCGCGCCGGCCATCGCCTCGCCCGTCCCGCCACTCGTTAATACAAGTTGGCGCCGGCTCGACACGCTGCGCCCCAATGCGGTGGGCAGGCCCCGTTTCACGCACGCTTGGTGTGCAGACGCTCGCGCAGCGCGAGACGCATCGCTGCCCAGGCGACAGCAACGTAACGTTTATTTTCAATCGCTTAGCCAGCGGCAGCCGCAGCGATCGAGATTGGCACACGCCTTGCGGACGTATTGAGCCAACTTGTCAATACAAGTGTGGCGATGGAAAACGACATGGCGTCCGCATATACGGGCCGTTCGGAACTGGACCGGGACCGCTCGCGAGCCGAGGGCACCCTGCCCACAGGCGGCGGATTCGCACCCGCGCAGCGCTCTTCGATGCCGCTTTACACGCAGATCCGCGAAACGCTGCGCAATCGCATCCTGGCCGGCACTTACAAGAGTCACGAGTGCATGCCTTCGGAGAACGAGCTGGTGGCCGCCTTCGGCGTGAGCCGCGTCACCGTGCGCCAGGCGCTGAACGACCTCAAGAGCGAGGGGCTCATCTTCAAGATCCACGGCAAGGGCACCTTCGTCGCCAAGCCCAAGGCGGTGCAGAACCTGATGCGCCTGGAGGGATTCGGCGAGGCGATGTCCCGGCGCGGGCACGAGACCTTCTCGCGCGTCCTGGGCCACCAGTTGATGCGGGCGGGCAAGGCGGTGGGCAAGCGCCTGCAGTTGCGCGAGCGCGACGAAGTCATGGAGATCCGCCGAGTGCGCTATCTGGATCGCGAGCCGGTCTCGCTCGACGTGACCTACGTGCCCGCAGCGATCGGGGAGCGCCTGGTCCGCGAGGACCTGCCCCGACGCGACATCTTCGTCATCCTGGAGAACGACTACGGCATCGCCCTGGGCAACGCCGATCTTCAGATCGAGTCGATGGCGGCGGACGCCGAACTCGGGCCCTTGCTCCATATCCCGGAAGGCACGCCGATCCTGAAGATCGAGCGCCTCACTTACACGGCGGACGGCCGTCCGCTGGACTTCGAATACCTGCACTACCGCGGCGACGCTTTTCAATACCGGATGCAACTCGAACGAGGCGCCGCGCGCGCCGCCCTTCCCGGCAACACGGAGACGAACCAATGAAGACGATCGAAATGGAAACCGACGTGCTGGTCGTCGGCGGCGGCACCGCCGGACCGATGGCCGCGGTGAAGGCGAAAGAGAAGAACCCCAAGCTCAAAGTAATGCTGCTGGAGAAGGCGAACGTCAAGCGCAGCGGCGCCATCTCGATGGGCATGGACGGGCTCAACAACGCGGTGATCGACGGTCACGCCACCCCCGAGCAGTACACCAAGGAAATCACCGTCGCGAACGACGGCATCGTCAATCAGAAGACGGTCTACGCCTACGCTTCCAACAGCTTCAAGACGATCGAGCAGCTCGATCGCTGGGGCGTGAAGTTCGAGAAGGACGAGACCGGCGACTATGCCGTGCGCAAGGTGCATCACATCGGCACCTATGTGCTGCCCATGCCCGAGGGGCATCACATGAAGAAGATCCTCTACCGGCAGCTCAAGCGCGCGCGCGTCGAGGTGGTGAACCGCGTCGTCGGCACGCGCATCCTCATGGACAGCGAGGGCAAGGCAGCGGGTCTGATGGGGTTCGACTGTCGCACCGGTGATTTCGTCGTCATCCGCGCCCGCGCGGTCATCCTGTGTTGCGGGGCCGCCGGCCGATTGGGCCTGCCGACGTCCGGCTACCTCTTCGGCACCTACGAGAACCCCACCAACGCGGGCGACGGTTACGCGATGGCGTACCACGCCGGCGCCGAACTGGCCAATCTCGAGTGCTTCCAGATCAACCCGCTGATCAAGGACTACAACGGGCCCGCATGCGCCTACGTCACCGGGCCGTTCGGCGGCTACACGGCGAACAACCGGGGCGAGCGCTTCATCGAGTGCGACTACTGGAGCGGCCAGATGATGTGGGAGTTCTACCAGGAACTCCAGGGCGGCAAGGGTCCGGTGTTCCTGAAGCTCGATCACCTGGCCGAAGAGACGATCGCCGACATCGAGACCATCCTGCACACCAACGAGCGTCCGAGCCGCGGCCGCTTCCACGAGGGCCGGGGCACGAACTACCGGCAGAAGATGATCGAGATGCATATCTCCGAGATCGGCTTCTGCAGCGGCCATAGCGCCTCGGGCGTCTGGGTGAACGAACGCGCCGAAACCACCGTGCCCGGCCTGTACGCTGCCGGCGACATGGCGAGCGTTCCGCACAACTACATGCTGGGTGCATTCACCTACGGCTGGTTCGCGGGCGAGAACGCGGCAACCTACGTGGGCGAGTCGGCGATTGCCGCCATCGACCCGGCGCAGATCGAAGCCGAGCGCGCCCGCATCGCCGCACCCCTGGGCCGCACCGACGGCATCCCGCCTTCGCAGCTCGAATACAAGCTGCGCCGCATGGCGAACGACTACCTGCAGCCGCCGAAGGTCACGCGCAAGATGGAACTCGGCCTGGAGCGCTTCGGCGAGATCGGCGAGGACATCGATCATCTGACCGCGGCCGACCCGCACGAGCTGATGCGCGCCATGGAAGTGCAGCACATCTACGACTGCGCGCTGATGGCCACGCACGCGTCGCTCTTCCGTCAGGAGAGCCGCTGGGGCCTCTACCACTACCGCGTCGACTACCCCGAGCGCAACGACGACGAATGGTTCGTGCACTGTCACCTGCGCAAAACCGCCGACGGGCGCATGGAGAGCATCCGCCGCCCGGTGGAGCCGTACATCCTGCCCCTGGACGAAGACGAGAAGACGGCCTACCAGCGTCTGCGCATCGTCAAACAAGCCGCCACCGCCTGAAGGATCGCCCGCCATGACCTACGCCACCCAACGCACCAGCGTCCCCGTCAAGGTCGATGAGGACAAGTGCATCGCGCAAAAAGGCTGCACCGTCTGCGTCGACGTCTGCCCGCTCGACGTGCTCGCCATCGACATGGTGAAGGGCAAGGCATTCATGAAGTACGACGAATGCTGGTACTGCCTGCCCTGCGAGACGGACTGCCCGACCGGCGCGGTTCACGTCGACATCCCCTATCTGCTGCGCTGAGCGCCCCGGAGAACAACGTGCCGAGCCCTTCCGTACAACCTCTCGCCGGCGACATGACCAGCCGGCTCGCCGACAGCGATCCGGAAGTCCGCCGCATCGCGGTGATGGAGCTGCCCTACTCCGACGAAGACGACATTCTGCCGCCGCTGCTGGCCGCAGCCGCCGATCCCGACCCGCTGGTGCGTGCCGAGGCTGCCAAGGCGCTGGAGGGCTTCGAGGAGCCCGAGGCGGTGCAGGCGCTGCTGCCGCTGCTGCGAGACGCACAGGAAGAGACGCGGCGCGCGGCCTCCGACACGCTGTCGGAACTCAAGGAGAGCAGCAACGGCGAACTGCTGCTCGCCTGGGTTGCCGATCCGGACCCCTTCGTGCAGGCCGCGGTGTTCCGTGCCTTGCGCGCGCTCAAGGTGCCCGGCGCCCTGGGTCCGGCGCTGAGCGCCCTCGACCATCCTCAGTCGAGCGTACGTCGCGAGGCCACGGGCGTGCTGGGCTATCTGCGCAATCCGGGTTCGCTCGGACCGCTCACCCGGGTCGCGATGAACGACCCGGATGCCGAAGTGCGCCGGATCGCAGTCGGTGCACTGGGCTTCGCCACCGATGTCGATGTGCTGCCCGCGCTCACCCACGCCCTCTCCGACACCTCATGGCAAGTCCGTGAAGAAGCCGCCAGCACGATGGGCAAGTTGAAACTTCCCGGGGCGGTCGACCAGCTCGTCAAGGCGATGGCCGACGGCTACTGGCAGGTCCGCGTGCGCTCCGCGCGCAGCCTCGGCAGGCTCAAGGCGGCCTCCGCGCTGCCGGTGCTGTGTCAGGCGCTGACGCACGAGATCAGCAACCTGCGCAAGGAAGCTGCGATCGCCCTGGGCGAGATCGGCGACCCGAAGGCGATTCCGGCACTCGAAGAGGCGCTGAAGGATCCCGATCCGGACGTGCGCAAGCTCACCCAGCTCGCGCTCAAGCAGATCGGCGCGGCGCGCACCTGACGCAAGGGGAATCGCCATGGCATATGTCGTCACCGAATCGTGCGTGAACTGTCGCTATACCGACTGCGTGGAGGTCTGTCCGGTCGACTGCTTCCACGCGGGGCCGAACTTTCTGGTCATCGATCCGGAAGTCTGCATCGACTGCACGCTGTGCGTCGCCGAGTGCCCGGTGGAGGCGATCTACGAAGCCTCGGAGGTTCCGCAGTCTCAGGCGCACTTCATCGAGCTCAATGCTCGCTACGCCAAGGCCTGGCCGGTCATCTCCGAGCGCGGCGAACCGCTGCCGACTGCGGAGGCCTGGGCCGACATCAAGGACAAATTCGCCGAATTGAGGGAGGCATGAAGCCCCGGGCGAAACGACGGGGGCAGGCCGTGATCGCAGGCGGTCGCACCCGGGCAGCACCTCAGGAGGTCATCGGATTCAACTCGGGAGAGCACGAATGAAGATGCTGCAGAAGGCGAGTCGACGGCACCTGACGCTGTTGGCGCACGGGATCGCGGGCATGATGGCGGCTGTGCTGTTGCACAGCGCCGGTGTCAGCGCTCAGGAAGTCATCAAGATCGGCATAGGCACGCAGAACACGACGACCAACACCGTGACCGGCGGCATCGTGCTGCGGCAGATGCAGTTGCTCGAGAAGCACTTGCCCAAGACGGGCAAGTACGCGGGCGTGAAGTACGAGCTCGACTGGCAGAACGCCACCTCGGGTCCGCCCATCATCAACGGCATGATGGCCAACCGCATCCACATCGGCATGATGGGTGACTATCCGCTCCTGGTCGCGGGGGCCACGGGCCAGCAGTCCAAGAACGAAACCCAGCTCGTTGCGATCATCGCCTACAACCAGTTCGGTGCCGGCAACGGCATCGTGGTGCACAAGGATTCGCCGTACTACGAGCTGGCCGATCTGAAGGGCAAGACGGTCTCGGTGCCGTTCGGGTCCGCGGCCCACGGCATGATGCTGCAGGCGATTCAAAGTCGCGGCTGGCCGGACAATTTCTGGACACTCGTGAGCCAGAGTCCGGAAGTGGGCACGACCAATCTGCAGGAGAAGCGCATCGACGGTCATGGCAACTTCGTCCCGTTCGCCGAGTTGCTTCCCTTCCGCGGCTTCGCCCGCAAGATCTTCGATGGCGCGGAAACCAAGGTGCCGACCTTCCACGGTGTCGTGATCCGCAAGGATTTCGGCGAGAAGTACCCCGAGATCGTGGTCGCCTACATCAAGGCCCTGATGGAGGCGAACGACTGGGTGCGCAAGAATCCGAAGCAGGCGATGGAGCAGATCGAGGAATGGACCAAGATCGAGAAGGAGGTCGCCTACATCTTCCTCGGGCCGAGCGGCATCCACACGCTCGACCCGACCATCAAGCCGCGCTGGATCGAAACCATCGGCATCGCCCATGGCGTGCTGCAGAAGATGGGCCGTGTGAAGGAGTTCGATAGCGCCGCCTGGGTGAACGAAACCTATGTCCGGCGCGCCTTCAAGGAGCTCGGGCTCGACTACGAGAAACAGAAAGCCTCGTTTTCCGGGTACGAGATCAGCGGCACCGACACGCTGTGCAAGACGCCGATCAAGCAGCCGCGTGAAGCAGGTGCCGTGTGGGTCGCCGACGGCGACATCATTCCTTTCAGCTCGGCGCTGTGCACGCTCGCCGGCGTGAAGAAGCTGCAAGCCGAGGGCAAGAAGATCGGGGTGGCCTACGTGTTCGACAAGTCGCTCGGCATCAAGCTCTTCGCCGACAAGGCCTTCTACGCCGTCAACGCCGCCGATCCGAAGAAGGTCTCGATCGTTCCCTTCCTGCTGAAGAAGGACGCCGAAGCTCATGTCGCGAAGTTCGGCGGCAAGCTCTCGGACTACAACGAAGCCCTGGCCGCCGCGAACATCGGCCGGTGATGACCATGCGTGCGCTGCTCAGACAGGATCACGAGACCCCGCCCCACGACCCTGCCTCGTCAGGCCACGGCGCGACGACGGCAGCGCACGCCGAGCAGGCAGACGGCGCAGTCACGACCGTCTCACCGACGACACGGTCTTCGGCCGCTCCGAGCGCCATCCTGGCGGCCCGTTCCTCCGGGGCGATGCTATGGCTGCGCTCCAATGCCTTCAGCATGCTGCTGTGGGCGATCTCCATCGGCTCGCTGCTGCTCTTCTGGTATCTGGGCACGAAATACCGATGGGAGTTCTACATGCGCTTCACCAACGTGCCGACGCCGGGCGAAGTGCTCGGCAAGGTGGCCGAGGTGAGTCAGAGCACTCGGTTCCTGACGCATATCGGGATCAGCGTGCAGCGCATCCTCATCGGCTTCATCATCGCGGCGGGCATCGGCATCCCCCTGGGTCTGTTGGTCGGACGCTATCGCGCCGCGAGGGATCTCGTCATGCCCATCATCGAGGTGCTGCGGCCCATTCCGGCCATCGCCTGGGTGCCCATGGCCATCATGCTGTGGCCGACCAACGAAGTGAGCATCGTCTTCATCACCTTCCTCGGCTCGTTCTTTCCCATACTTCTGAACACGGTGCATGGCGTGCGCTCGCTCGACGGGGTGCTCGTACGCGCCGCGCGATGCCTCGGCGCCAGCGAACTGCGTCTTTTCGTCAACGTGATGCTTCCGGGCGTCCTGCCGCACATCTTCACCGGGCTGTCCGTCGGCATGGGCGTGGCCTGGGTCTCGCTGATCGCAGCGGAGATGATCTCGGGGCAGTTCGGCGTGGGCTATTTCACCTGGGAAGCGTACTCGCTGGTGAGTTACCCGGAAATCGGATTGGGCATGATCACCATCGGCCTGCTCGGCTTGGGCTGCAGCGGCGCGATACAACTGATCGGCTCGGCGATCATGCCGTGGCTGGTTCACTCGAACGCGGGGAAGCGATGAGCGACGAACGCAAAGGTTGGATCCAGATCGACGACCTGGCCGTGACCTTCCACGCCAGCGGCACCGAGGTGCGCGCGGTCGATGGCGTGAGCATGAACGTGCAGCCGGGCGAATTCGTCTCCCTCATCGGCCCCTCGGGCTGCGGCAAGTCGACGCTGCTCAACATCGTGGCCGGATTCGTCCAGGCGAGCGCGGGATCGGCCAAGCTCGACGGCAAGCCGATCCAGGGCCCCGGCTCCGATCGCGGCGTGGTGTTCCAGCAGTATTCGCTCTTTCCCTGGCTCAGCGTGAGGAAGAACGTCGAGTTCGGCCTGCGCATGCAAGGCGTGCCCAGGTCCCGCAGGGAATCGGCTGCGCGCACGCTGCTCGGCTTGGCGGGGCTGCTCGCCTTCGAGAACCACTATCCCGATCAGCTTTCGGGCGGCATGAAGCAGCGTGTGGGCATCGTCCGCGCGTTGGCCACCAGCCCGCAAGTGCTGCTGATGGACGAACCCTTCGGCGCCCTGGATTCACAGACGCGGGTCGTGATGCAGGAAATCCTCACCAACATGTGGCAGCAATTCCGCATCTCGGTGCTCTTCATCACCCACGACATCGAGGAAGCCATCTTTCTCTCCGATCGCATCTACGTGATGACTGCCCGGCCCGGGCGCATCAAGGCCGAGATCGCGGTCCCGCTGCCGCGGCCACGCACCCCGGAGATGACGGCCTCGCCCGCGTTCGTCGAACTGGTGCAGCAGCTCAAGGCCTTGATCCGCGAAGAGTCGCTCGCGGCGATGGGGTCGGAACTCAAGGAAGGCGGCCTGACCGGTTTCGGCGTGAAGGTCGGCCCTCACGGCGTCGAAGAAATGGTGTGAGATGCCGACCGCCGAGCCCCTGCAGGCGCAGCCGACCGAACTTCGGCTGAGCGACGCCGGCCGCAAACTGCATGTCACCTGGGCGGACGAACGCGTTTGCGCCTTCGATGCCGCCTGGCTGCGCAGCCATTGCCGCTGCTCCGAGTGCACGAGCGCCGCTCGCGCGGGCCGCCTTTGCGCGGTGGCGCCCGAGATCGCGCTCGCTGACGTCATCCCCTACGGACCCGCCGCGGTGAACCTGCATTTCAGCGACGGTCACCGCCGCGGAATCTTCCCCTTCGCTTATCTGGCCACGCTCTCCCAGGAAGTCCAGGCAAGCGGTTCTCTCCACTCCGAACTGTAGAACGCCACGCCCCCATGCTGCTCACCGAACATCATCCCAACTTGGCGGCCAAGTTGGCGCCCGCACACGCGCTGGGCTTCGACTTCGCGTTCTCCGATCTCTACGACCGCGAGGGACTGTCGCGACTGGACGAAGCCTTCGTCGACTTCGTCGCCAGGGCGGATTCCGAACTGCATGATCGCCTGCTCGCCGGGCGTGCCGACCCGGACGCACTCGCGGCCAAGGAAGAATCCACGCTGCTGATCGCGCTGGCCCCGCATGTCGACGATTTCATCGCGGCGCTCTTCGGCATTGCGCACGAGGTCGGGGAACTGGCCGCGCGTCATCACGAGCTTGCGCCGCTCTACACCGTGAAGCGGCTGTTCGTGCAACGCAAGGCCTTGCACAAGGTGAAGCCTGCCGAAGCCGAAACGCTCGATGGCGCCGCGTTGGCGACCGAGCTCGAAGGCTGGCTCGGCGAAGCGCTGACCGAACTCGCGTTCGCGCGCCACGTCACCGCCTGGCTGCGCGACGAGCCGGCTCACCAGGCCGCACTCGCCACGGCGGTGAAGTACGCCGCCTGGGCCGCGCACACCGCAGCCGGACGCGCCAGGCACCGCGACGGCGTGCTGTTCAAAACGCCGCACAAGCTCGATCCGCACAAGCTCGTGCCGGCCGCTGTCTGCGACGATGCCGAATACACGAGCTTCCGCTTCCCGTCCGAGCACTGGCGTCGACGCGAGGGCTTCGCGCTGACCGACAAGGGCACGGATCTCGCGGGCGCGCTCGACCAGGCCAACTACTGCATCTGGTGCCACGAGCAAGGCAAGGATTCGTGCTCGAAGGGCCTGAAGGAAAAAGGCGCAACCGAACGAGGCAGTGCCGCCTACAAGAAAAGTATCTTCGGCGTGACGCTCGCTGGCTGCCCGCTGGACGAGAAGATCTCCGAGTTCCAGCAGACCAAGAGCCTAGGTCACGCCATCGGCGCGCTTGCCATCATCGCCATCGACAATCCCATGGCGGCGGCGACGGGACACCGCATCTGCAACGACTGCATGAAGGCGTGCATCTATCAGAAGCAGGAGCCGGTCGATATCCCGCAGGCGGAAACGCGCACCCTGAAGGACGTGCTCGAGCTGCCCTGGGGCTTCGAAATCTACAGTCTGCTGACGCGCTGGAATCCGCTCAATCTGCGCCGGCCGGTGCCCAGACCCGCAAGCGGCAAGCGCGTGCTCGTCGCCGGCATGGGGCCCGCCGGTTTCTCGCTCGCGCACTTCCTCATGAACGACGGCCATCAGGTGGTGGGCGTCGACGGCTTGAAGATCGAGCCCCTGCCGCCGGAGCTCTCGGGGGTCGGCGCGCGTGGCGAGCATGTGCCCTTTCGCCCGATCCGCGACATCCGCGAACTCTACGAATCGCTGGACGAGCGGATCATGGCGGGCTTCGGCGGCGTGGCCGAATACGGCATCACGGTGCGCTGGGACAAGAACTTTCTCAAGATCGTTCGCCTGCTGCTCGAGCGGCGCAGCAGCTTCACCCTGCTCGGCGGCGTGCGCTTCGGCGGCACGCTGACGGCCGACGAAGCATTCGCGCTCGGCTTCGATCACATCGCGCTCGCCATCGGCGCCGGGCGGCCCACCGTGCTCGATCTGCCGAACGGGCTCGCGCGCGGGGTGCGCACCGCTTCGGACTTCCTCATGGCGCTGCAACTCACCGGTGCCGCGAAAGCCTCCTCGATCGCGAACATGCAGCTGCGCCTGCCCGTGGTCGTGATCGGCGGCGGCCTCACGGCGATCGATACGGCCACGGAGTCGCTCGCCTACTACCCCGTGCAGGTCGAGAAGTTCTTGCACCGGTTCGAGACCGTCGCGCGAAGCGAGGGCGAGGCCGCCGCGTTGGCCGGCTGGGGCGAGGAGGAACGTGAAGTCGCCGCCGAGTTCCTGAGCCATGCCCGAGCGATCCGTGCCGAGCGCGCGGCGGCGGCACTCGAAAGGCGCGTGCCGCGCATCCTCGAACTGCTGCACGGCTGGGGGGGTGTGACGATCGCATATCGGCGGCGGCTGATCGACAGCCCGGCCTACACCCTCAACCACGAGGAAGTCCACAAGGCCCTGGAGGAAGGGATCCGTTTCGCGGAGGGCCTGACGCCGCTCGCGGTCGATGTCGACGAGCGCGGCCATGCGTGCGCGCTGCAAGTCTGCGTGCAGGCGCTGGACGAAGACGGCAAGTGGTCCGAGCGCAAGCGCACGGCCTTGCCCGCCCGCAGCATTCTGGTCGCCGCCGGCACGCAACCCAACACGGTGCTCGCGCGTGAAGAGCCGATGCACTTTCCTCTCGACGGCAAGTACTTCCATGCGTTCGACGACGCCGGTCAGCCGGTCGCGGTGGAACGCGCGATCTCCAAACCGAAAACCGTGCGCGTGCTGCTGGCCCGCCGCGCCGACGGCCGCGGCATGAGCTATTTCGGCGACGTGCATCCGTCATTTTTCGGCAATGTCGTGAAGGCCATCGGCGGCGCGAAGCAAGGCTACCCGGTCATCACCGAGATGCTGGCGCGCCGTGCATCCGCATCGGCGCTGTCGGCGAGCGAGTTCGAGCGGTGCATCAACGACTCGATGCGCGCCACCGTGCACGAGGTCAATCGACTCACGCCGACCATCGTCGAGGTCGTGGTCCGGGCGCCGCTCGCAGCGCGCCGGTTCAGTCCCGGGCAGTTCTACCGGCTTCAGAACTACGAGGCGCACGCCCCGATCGTGGCGGGCACACGCCTCGCCATGGAAGGCATCGCCGTCACCGGCGCCTGGGTCGATCCGACGCAAGGCCTGGTCTCGACCATCGTGCTGGAGATGGGCGGCTCGAGCCAGTTGTGCGCGCAGCTGCGTCCGGGGGAGCCGGTCATCCTCATGGGGCCGACCGGCGCCCCGACCGAGATTCCTTGCGGGGAAACCATCTGTCTGGTCGGTGGCGGCCTGGGCAATGCCGTCCTCTTTTCCATCGGCGCCGCGATGCGCGCCGCCGGCAATCGAGTGCTTTACTTCGCGGGCTACAAGGCGCCGGGCGATCGCTACAAAGTGGCGGAGATCGAGGCGGCGGCCGACGTCATCGTCTGGTGCTGCGATCGCGCACCCGGCTTCGCGCCTGGCCGTCCCCAGGACAGAAGCTACGTCGGCAACATCGTGGAAGCCATGGCAGCCTATGCCCGCGGCGAGCTGGGCGAAGCCGAGATTGCGTTGAGCCAAGCCGACCGCGTGGTTGCGATCGGCTCGGATCGGATGATGGCGGCGGTGGCGCGGGCGCGCCATGCCGTGCTCTCACCTTACCTGAAGGCCGGGCATCATGCGATCGGCTCCATCAATTCACCGATGCAATGCATGATGAAGGAGATCTGCGCGCAATGCCTGCAGACTCACATCGATCCGGTCAGCGGCGCGCGGTCGGTCGTGTTCTCCTGCTTCAATCAGGATCAGGCGCTCGATCGGGTCGACTGGCAGGGCCTGGACGCACGGCTGCGTCAGAATAACGCGCTGGAACGGCTCACGGCTCGCTGGATTCAACACTGTCTCGCCATGGCGCCGGGCGCTCCCGGCTGAGATTCGCGGGTACGCTTCCCGGCGGCGGCGCGATCTACTGAGCGCCGCCCTGCAGCTGCCTGCGTTGCTCGACCTTCTTGACCAGCTCGACGCATAGCGGATCCTCGCGCGATTGCGTCAGACAGGTTTGGATCTTCTGCTGCCCGACCACCACCCAGAGCCCGAAAACCAGCAACACCGTCACGATCCAAAGATAACGATCGGGGACGGCGCGCGGCATGATGAAGCGCGCCACACGCGTGACCGGACGGATGATGCCCGCAAGCATGCGGTAGCCGAGGCTGGACTGGCGCTTGTCGCGCGCAACCAGATAGAGCACGCCTTGCACGATCAGGCTGAACGCCATGATCTCGCTCACGGCTTTGACGACGGAAAGAACCAGGAGCACGGTGCGGTGGGCTCTTCTTGTAAGATCGGGCGATTATAGCCATGCGCGTGAAGATGCCGCACAAACCAGGGGCCTCAGCAAGGTGAGCGACAACGCCGTATTCACGGGCACGATGCCCGTGCAGGAGCACCATCGCATCGACGAAACGAGACTCGCGCAGTATCTGCGCGCTCGCCTGCCCGATTTCCAGGCGCCCATGCTCGTGGCACAGTTTCGCGGCGGACAATCGAACCCGACCTACCTGGTCACCGCGGGCGAGCGACGTTACGTGCTGCGCAAGAAGCCCCCGGGCAAGCTGCTGCCTTCCGCGCATGCCGTCGACCGCGAACATCGCATCATGACGGCATTACGCGGCACCGATGTGCCCGTCCCGCATACACGGCTGCTCTGCGAGGATGCAAGCATCATCGGCACGCCGTTCTTTCTGATGGATTACGTCGAGGGCCGGGTGTTCTGGAATCAGTCGCTGCCCGAGTTGCCTCGCGAGGAGCGCACCGCCGTCTTCGACGAGATGAACCGGGTGATCGCCGCGCTGCATCGGGTGAGCTGCGAGACCGTCGGGCTCGGCGACTATGGCCGCCCGGGCAACTACCTGGAGCGCCAGATCGCGCGCTGGACCCAGCAGTATCGCGGCTCGGCCACCCAACCCATTCCGGCGATGGACCGGTTGATCGAATGGCTGCCGCAGAACATCCCGCCGGGGGACGAAACCAGCATCGTTCATGGCGACTATCATCTGAACAACATGATCTTCCATCCGAGCGAGCCGCGTGTCGTCGCCGTGCTCGACTGGGAGTTGTCGACCCTCGGCCATCCCTTGGTCGACTTCGCCTACCACTGCCTCGATTGGGTGCTGCCCCCCGAGATGCTCGGCCGGCTGGGCGGCGTCGACGTCGCGGCCCTCGGCATTCCGACCATGGAGGCTTACACGCAGGCGTACTGCCGGCGTACCGGCCGCGCCGGCATCGATCACTTCGAGTTCTATCAGGCCTTCGGCCTGTTCCGCATCGCGGGCGTGCATCAAGGCATCGTCAAGCGCCTCGAGGACGGCATCGTTTCGAGCGCGCACGCGCGCAATGTCGCACGGCCGGTGTTTCTCGCAGAACTCGGCTGGCAGAAAGTCGAGGCGCTGCTCGCTCGTCGTTGAGCGTTCGAGTTCGGTGCCGGGCGAGCGATGCGCTCGTGCGCACCGCCCGCGCGCGGCCGCGCGACGTCAATCCGTTCGAGGCTTGATGTCGGCGAGCTGAACCAGCCGCTTCCAGCGCTCGACTTCGCCGCTGATGTGCTTGCGGAACGACTCGGGCGTGCCCCCGATGATGACACCACCGTCTTCGGACACGGCCTTGACGACGTCCGGGTCCTTGAGCACCAGGTTGAGCTGCGCGTTGAGCTTGGCGACGACACTGCGCGGCATCCCCTTCGGACCCAACCAGCCATGCCAGGTCGTCACCTCGTAGTTCGCCAGCCCGGATTCTGCGAAGGTGGGCAGGTCGGGCAGTGCCGGGGAACGTTCCGCGGTGGTGACCGCGAGCGGGCGTATCCGCCCTGCCTTGATATGGGGCCCCGCGCTGATGACATTGGCAAACGAAGCATGCACCCGCCCTGCGATCACATCCTGGGTGGCAGGTCCGGTCCCCTTGTAGGGAATCACGGCCATCTTGATGTTGGCCGCATCGGCCAGCCAGACCTGCGCCAGATGGATCGTCGTCCCGAGCCCGGAGATCGCGAAATTGAGCTTGCCCGGGTTGCCCTTGCCCCAAGCCAGGAACTCCTTCATGGTCGTGGCCGGGAACTTCGGATTGATCACCAGCGCATAAGGCGCCTTGCTCATCAGGATGATCGGTTCGAAATCCTTCGCCGGATCGAAGGGCGGCTTCTCGTAGAGGGCCGGCGCATTGGTGAAGCCCGGCGAAGTCGCCAGCAGCGTGTAGCCGTCGGTGTTGGCTTGCTGCACGATGTACCTGAACGCGATCATGCCGCCCGCACCCGAACGGTTGTCGACCAGGAACGTGTGGTTGAGCGCCTGCGACAGCTTCTGCGAGAACAATCTCGCCTGAATATCCGTCGCGCCGCCGGGGGCCAGCGGCACGATGACTCGAACGGGCTTGTTCGGATAATCCTGGGCGCTTGCCTGGCACGACAAGCCGAGGGCAAGCACCGCCGCGACTTTCGACAGTGCCGAAAGGGTCTTCATGTTTCCTCCTCCATGTTCGGGCGGCTGCGACGCCGAATCCGCCGCAGCCCCGCATTGCGCGCTCTGCGTCTTTGCCTCGCTTACTTCAATCCGCAGCGGGCGTAGCACTTCAAGGCGTTGTCCCAGAAGAGCTTGCGCTTGCGCCCCGCCGCCATGCCCTTCCAGTCGAGCACCATGTCCACGGTGTGAGGGAAATGGCTCTCGCCGTGGGGATAGTCCGAGGCGTACATCAGGATGTCGTCGCCGACGATGTCGCAGACCGAACTGGTCAGCTTCTCGCCTTCATAGGCCTCGATGCTTTGAAAGTAGCGCCCGCTGCGAGCGTATTCGCTCGGCAACTGCTTGAGTTCCGGCAACGCGCTCTTGATCGTCTTGGCATGCTCGTCGATGCGTTCGAGCCAGAAGGGCAGCCAGCCGTGCCCGGCTTCGAGCGTAGCGATCCGCAGGCTCGGATACCGGTCCATCAAGCCGGCGCCGATCAGCGAGGCCATGTTGCGCATGCCACACCAGGGATGGGCCGCCGAACGCTGCAGGAACAGGTTCTCCCAGTTGTCCAGGCCGCCGGGCGCGTAGGGCGGCATGACCGTGAAGGTATGCAGCGCGATGACGAGGTCGTGTGCCTGCGCCGCAGCCCAGATCGGCTCGAGATCGGGATGGTCGAGAGGCACGCCGTAGGGTGCATAGGGCAGTACGCCCCAGGCCCAGCGCGACTTGCCCCAACGTTCGATCTCTTTGAGGCTGCCCTCGACGTCGCGCGAACTCACCAGCAGCACGCCGCCGAGACGATCGGGGTAGGCAGCGCAATAGTCGTTCATCCAGCGATGATAGGCACGGTACATCGCCGCTTCGAGGCTCACGTCCTCGCCGGCCGTCCAGGTGCCGAACCACCCCGAGGGCAGCAGCAGGTTGACGTCCACGCCTTCGAAATCCATGTCGGCGATGCGGGTCTTCACGTCGATATCCACGTCCGGGTGCGGCTTGCGGTCGGTCTGCGGTCCCGTGAAGCCCGCCATGTATCCGGCCGGCGTCGCCTCCGCCGCGGCGGTGCCGAGACGGCGCCGGTAAACGCGCTGGCCCTTGTTGTAGTTCGATAGCCCGTGCTTGCTGGTGCTCTTGAAGGCCTCCCAGCCCTTGAGCTTCTCCTTCTCGGCGGCACCGATGTATTTGTCGAGCACCTCCATCACCGGACCGACATGCGTGTCCGAATCGAAAACCTTGTAGCCGTTCTTTGCCATGTGCCGCCTCTCGCTATCGATGAATTGCCCATCCAGACGCCATGCTTGCGTCATTCACCCTTCGAATACTTCGCCAGCAGATCCGCCGAGAAGTACTTTTCTTCCAGTTGTCGCTGCTTCGCCAGGCCCTCGCCGTCGGGACCGACATCCAGCGGGTTAGGACACGGATTCGCCGCGCTGGCGGCGATGAATTCGTCCCAGGCGCCCATCTCCTTCTTCTTGAACTCCTGCATGAAGTTCCACAAGGCCTGCCACGTCACTTGATGCGCCAGCGGGGGATACCAGGCAATCGTCACGCCGAGTTCGAGATGCTCCTTGAGGCTGAGGTAGCGGCCCAACCCGCCCTTCATGAACGAAAACGGCCCCGCAACCTCGGCGCGCACACGCCTGATCTCATCGGTCGAGCGCGGATATTCGAACTGCACCCAGTCGACGCCGGCCTCCTCGCGATAGGCCTTCAGTCGGGCAATGGATTTCTCCAGACTGTTGCCGTGTGCGTTGCCGGCGTAGCATTGAGCCATGATGACGAAGTTCGGATCGAGTTCGTTCTTGGCATCGACCGCCGCCCGGTAGCGCGCCAGGGCCTGCGCCATCGGGACGACCTCGATGCCGGCGCTGCCGGTCATGCGCTTGCCTTCGATCGGCTGATCGTCGATGCGCACGCCGGCGATACCCGCCTTGATGCACTCGTGCACGAGTCGCCGCACGGCCATGATGCCGCCATGGCCGGTGTCGCCGTCCAGAATGATGGGATAGCTCACGCTTTGCGCGATCCATTGCCCGATTCGCAGGCACTCGCTCATGGTCGCGGTGCCGACGTCGGACAAGCCGGTGTAGGTTCCGACCACCCCGCTGGTGCCGACGAAACCTGCCTCGATGCCGCACCAATCCATGATGCGGCCATGCGCCGCGGTCGGGGGGTGCGTGACCGCGAGCACTTTGTCCTGCCGGTGTATGAGTGACTGCAAGCGTACTCGCTTCGCCTGCGCGATGTCTTCCATGACGCCTCCTCCGTACGCAGTCACCCGAGAGTGATGCTTGCGTTTGATTGTTCTCGAGGGCGACGACGAGCGCAGTCGTCCACCCTGCCAGGGTGGACACTGTAGTCGGTTGACTGTGGCTTGACAACATCGGCCCCGCGGCCGGCGCCGTGTGCGAGGGATGGCGCGCTGCCGCAGCTCAAGCCGCGGCAGCGCCGGTTCGATCGGGCATGGTGGGTCGAGCAGCGCGAGCCTTGCCGAGCGCCGGTTCGAACGGGCAGTCCGGGCTCAACGTCCCATGGTCAGAACCACTTTGCCGGTGACCTGACGTCGGGCCAGCACGTTGAGCGCATCCACGGCGCGCTCGAGCGGAAATGCCGCCGAGATGTGCGGCTTGATCTTGCCCTCGCGGAACCATTGCCCCAACTGCTCGATGTTGCGAGCGTGCTGAGCCCAGTTGCCCTTGGCGAACTGACCCCACCACACGCCGACGATGCTGCAACCCTTGATGAGCGGCAGGTTGAGGGGGATCTTGGGAATGTCTCCGGCGGCGAAACCGACGACCAGCAGTCGGCCGCCCCAGGCCATGTCGCGCAGGGCAGGCTCGGAGTACGGTCCGCCGACCGGATCGTAGATCACATCGACGCCCTTGCCGGCGGTGATCGCCTTTACCCGCGCGCGCACGTCCTCGCTGGCATAGTTGATGGTTTCATCGGCGCCGTGATCCCGGCACACCTGCAGCTTGGCTTCGGTCGAGGCGCAGGCGATGACCCGCGCGCCGAGCACCTTGCCGATCTCGATCGCGGCCAGGCCCACGCCGCCGGAGGCTCCGAGCACCAGCAAGGTTTCGCCCGCGCGCAGTTGGCCTCGGTCGATGAGAGCGTAATGGGAAGTGCCGTAGGCAAGTCCCACGCTCGCTGCGGTGTCGAAATCCATGCCCTCGGGCACGCGCAGCAATCGTTCCGGTTCGGTGACGATCTCCTCGGCGAACCCGCCGAAGGTGGTCTGCGCGATGACGCGATCCCCGACTTGCCAGCCCTGGACGCCGGCGCCGATCGACTTCAACACGCCGGCCACTTCCGAGCCGGGCGAGAAGGGCAGTTCAGGCTTGTACTGATATTTGTTCTGGATGATCAGCGTGTCGGGAAAGTTGACCCCTGCGGCCTTCACGCTGATCACGACCTTGCCCGGCTCGGCGACGAGCGGCGGCCCGTCCTCGAGCACGAGCGATTCGGGCGGCCCCCAGGCCTTGCAGACGACTGCCTTCATGGACGAGGCGCCCCTTACCGGTACTGGTTCAATTCGAGGCGCGCGATCTGGTCGCGATGGACTTCATCGGGCCCGTCGGCAAAGCGCAGAATCCGCGCCCGCGCCCATTGATGGGCAAGCGGGAAATCCTGGGACACGCCGCCGCCGCCGTGGGCCTGAATGGCCCAATCGAGCACTTGCAGCGCCATGTTCGGTGCCGCGACCTTGATCATCGCGATCTCGCGCCGCGCGACCTTGTTGCCGACCGTGTCCATCATGTAGGCCGCCTTGAGCACCAGCAGCCGCATCTGCTCGATCATGATGCGCGACTCGGCGATCCGCTCCCGGGTGACGCCCTGCTCGGCCAGCGTCTTGCCGAACGGCGAGCGCACGCGCGAGCGCTTGCACATCATCTCGAGCGCGCGCTCGGCCGCGCCGATGAGCCGCATGCAGTGGTGGATGCGGCCAGGCCCCAGGCGGCCTTGCGCGATCTCGAAGCCGCGGCCTTCGCCCAGCAGCACGTTCGATTTGGGCACGCGCACGTTCTCGTACAGGACGTCGCCGTGCGCGTTCGGGATGTCGGAGTAGCCGAACACCGACAGGTGGCGCAGGATCTTCACCCCGGGCGTGTCGCGCGGAATGAGGATCATCGACTGCTGACGGTATTTGTCGGCGCCGTTCGGATCGGTCTTGCCCATGAAGATGATGAGCTTGCAGCGATCGTTCATCACGCCCGAGGACCACCACTTGCGGCCGTTGATGACGTAGTCGTCGCCGTCGCTCAGGATCGTCGCCTGGATGTTGGTGGCATCCGACGAGGCCACGTCCGGCTCCGTCATGGCGAAGTTGGAGCCGATCTCGCCTTCGAGCATGGGCTCGAGCCACTGCTTCTTCTGCGCTTCGGTGCCGTAGCGCTCGAGCGTTTCCATGTTGCCGGTGTCGGGCGCATTGCAGTTGAACACGAAGGGGGCCCAGTAAACGCGTCCCATGATCTCGCACAGCGGCGCGTACTCGAGGTTGGTGAAGCCGGCGCCGTACTTCGAGTGCGGCAGGAACAGATTCCACAGCCCCATCGCCTTGGCCTTGGCGCGCAATTCGAGCAGCAGCGGCGGATAGTCGGACGGCTTACAGCCTGCGGCCTCTTCGTCGAAGCGCGCCTCGTTGGGGTAGATGTGCTGGTCCATGAAGTCGGTGAGGACCTTCTGCCAGCTCTTCACCTTGTCGCTGTATTCGAAATGCATATCGATCGTCCTGTGGCTGTTGGGCCGCGCCTTGCACCGGCAGGCGGGCTCGAGAGAAATCGGGGATCTTGCGGGGCTGCCTCCAGGCGGGGAATTTAGCACGCCATGCTATGATCAACCAGCACGCTCCCAGGGTGTTCCGCGTTCCAGACCCCACCGCACGAGACTCATCATGAAGCTCTTCAGCCTCGCAGGCAAAGTCGCCATCGTCACCGGATCCACGCGCGGCATCGGCCGCGCCATTGTCGAACAGCTTGCACTCGCCGGCGCCAAGGTCGTGGTTTCGAGTCGCAAGACGGAGGCCTGCGAGACGACGCGAAGCGAGCTCGTGGCGGCCGGCCACGAGGCGATCGCCGTGCCCTGCAACGTGGGCTACAAGGAACAGTGCGAGACGCTCGTGCGCACCACGCTGCAGACCTGGGGTCGGGTCGACGTGCTGGTGCTCAACGCCGCGATCAATCCCTACTTCGGTCCGATGCAGGACATGGGCGACGAAGTGTTCGACAAGATGATCGGCACCAACGTGAAGGCGCAGCTGTGGCTGTGCAAGCTCGTCTGCCCGCAGATGGCCGAGCGCGGCGAGGGGTCCATCATCATCATCTCCTCGATTGCCGGCTTGCGGGGCAACTCCAAGCAAGGCATGTACGGCCTGTGCAAGGCGGCGGATATCCAGCTTGCGCGCAACCTCGCGCTGGAATGGGGCGACAAGGGCATACGCGCGAACGCGATCTCGCCCGGATTGGTCCGCACGGATTTCGCCAAGGTGCTGTACGAGGATCCCGAGCGCTTGAAGCGCCGGCTGAGCGCCATCGCCCTCGGACGCCTCGGAGAGCCGAACGACATCGCCGGCCTGGCGGTATGCCTCGCTTCGGATGCCGGGCGCTACATCACCGGCCAGAACCTCGTCGCCGACGGCGGCGAGACGATACGCGAAAACCTGTAGCGCGCCCCCGGCCCGTCGGGCTCAGCGCAGCAGGATCAGCGCCACACCCGACAACGTGATCAGCACGCCGGCCACCAGGCGGAGCGTGAGCTTCTCCTCGCGCAGGACGAGCGCGCTTGCCACCAGGGTCACGAGCGGACCGGTGGCGACGATGGGCGCCACCACGGTCACCTCGCCATGGCGGAATGCGGCGTACATGGCGAGCGTGCCGACGCCGTTCATGAGCCCCGAAGCCACGAACCAGCCCAGGGCGGCGCAACGAGGGACGCGCTCGCCTCGCAAGCGCAGCAGCGTCCAGACCATCGCAGCCGACGCGGTATAGGCGATCACGATCGCCGAATAAGGGCTCGGCCACAGCGTCAAGCCGTACTTGATCATGATCTGCGCGACGGCTCGCACGACCGACGAACCGAGCGGAAACCACAGCGCCGAGGAGGCCACCTGACCCGGCATCCCGCCCCGGCGCCAGGCGAGCGCTGCGATGCCGAGCACGATCGCCGCCGTGCCGAGCAGTCCTTGCATGAGCAGCGCTTCCCCCAGAAAAGCGACGGCGGCCAGATAGGCGAAGAGCGGCGTGGTGCCCGCGATGCTCGCCGTGATCGAGGGCCCCAGACGACGATTGCCCTCCAGCATGAGCAGCGTCACCCCGCCGGGGAAGAACAAGCCCACCAGAACGAACACGCCGAAGGACCAGGGCGTGGCGTCGGCATCGGACCAGAACAGCGGTGCGAGTGCCCAGAAAAGCAGGGCCGCACTGGTATTGGCCACGGCCGCGCCGGGCAGCGTCGGCAGGGATCGCAGGCCGCGCTGCGCCACGATCATGGCGAGCCCCAGCAGCAAGGACGTCACCAAAGCCAGGGCGACCGGCGACGAGAGGAAGGAGGCAGGGCTCACGGCTCGAATATAACGCAGCACCGCCGCGCGCATCGGCATTCGGGCGCGGCGGTTCCACCACTGGCGGGGCGGCCGCGCCCGCGCACCATTTCGTGGCAGCGCTCACTCTTGCGGTGCGCTTTTCCCGGGAGTTTCCGTCCGCCGAATGCCGCGATCTACCGATTACTATTCATTGCTTTCAGTGAGTTACCCAGCATCGGCCGTACTGGCGCGATGTTTGCTTTTTTGGATTCTGTCTTGTATCCAAGAATGAATCCATGTCGTCGCTCACTGCATTCCCCACCCTTGCCGACATCCATCAGCAGCTTCGCGCCGGGACCGCCTCGCTGCCGGAATTGATCGAGTTCACCTTGGCCCGCATCGCCCTGGATTGTCCGCGTGAGGTATTCATCAGCCGAGTCGACCCGAGCGAGCTGCGCCGCAAGGCGAGGCAACTGCACGAGCGCCTGGCAGCCGATGCAGGCCTCCCCGAGCGACTGCCCTTGCTCGGGATTCCTTTCGTCGTCAAAGACAACATCGACGTCGCCGGCATGGATACCACCTGCGCCTGCCCGGCCTTCGCGTACCGGCCCGAACACTCCGCCGCCGTGGTCGATCGGCTGGAAGCCGCCGGCGCCATCCTGATCGGCAAGACCAACCTGGACCAGTTCGCGACGGGACTGGTCGGGATCCGCTCGCCGTATGGGGAGGTGAGCAATCCCTTTCAGTCCGATTACGTCTCCGGCGGGTCGAGTTCCGGTTCGGCCGCAGCCGTCGCACTGGGGCTGGTCCCGTTCGCGCTGGGCACCGACACCGCAGGCTCGGGCCGCGTCCCGGCCGGCTTCTGCAACCTCGTCGGCATGAAGCCGACCCCAGGACTGATCAGCACCCGCGGCGTGTTTCCGGCCTGCAAGAGCCTCGACTGCGTGTCGATTCTCTCCCATACCGTCGCCGATGCCTGGACGGTCGCATCGGTACTCGCCGGGATCGATCCGCAGGACGTCTATACGCGGCACATCGATGCGCTGCCGCCCATCGTTCGAACCGCGCGGGTCGGTCTACCGACCCCGCTCGACTTCCTCGGCGATCAGGCGGCGCAGAGCGCGTTCGACCGTGCCCTCGACATCCTGCGCCAGAACGCGCAGTTCGAATTCGTCGAGATCCCCTTCGAGCCCTTCGACCAGATCGCCCAGCTGCTCTACGACGGGCCTTGGGTTGCGGAGCGCCGCTTGGCGATCGGCGACTTCTTCCGCGAGCGCGGCGGGCAGATGGACCCGACCGTGCACGAGATCATCGGCAAGGCCGACGGCAAATCCGCGATCGATACCTTCAAGGCGCTCTACCGACTCGAAGCGGGCAAGCGGATGGCCGAGGCCGTCTTCACGCAGGTCGACTGCCTGCTGGTGCCGACCGCGCCGACCATCCACAAGCGAGCCACGGTCGCGGCCGACCCGATCGCGCGCAACAGCGACTTCGGCCTCTATACCAATTTCGTCAATCTGCTGGGCATGAGCGCGCTGGCCCTGCCGGGTCCGTTCCGCAGCGACGGCCTGCCCGCCGGCATCACGCTCATCGCGCCGGGCGGCGGCGATCATCGGCTCGCCGAACTCGGGCGCCGCATCGAGCCGCTGCTGCACCAGCGGCTGGGTCTGAGTCTCGCGCCTCCGCCACGGATGATGCAAGCGCTGCCGCCGCTGCCCGACACCACGCCGAGCGTGCGGCTCGCCGTCGTGGGCGCGCATCTGAGCGGCATGCCGCTCAACTGGCAACTGCAGGAGCGCTGCGGCCGCTTGCTCGGCCAGACGCGCACGGCTGCGCAGTACCGTTTGTTCGCGCTGCCCGGCACCGAGCCGCGCAAGCCCGGTCTGGTGCGCGCTGCATCGGGCGGCGCGGCGATCGAGGTCGAAGTCTGGGAACTGCCCGCGACACACTTCGGCAGCTTCGTCGCATCGATCCCTGCACCGCTGGGCATCGGTACCCTGACGCTCCAGGACGGCAGCGAAGTCCAAGGCTTCCTCTGCGAGGCCGCGGCTGCGCTCGACGCGGAGGACATCACCCATTTCGGCGGCTGGCGCGCCTATCGCGCCAACGCGCAACACCACGCACGTTCACAAGGAGATCGTTCATGAAGCTCTACCCGTTGCCGAAGACCCTCCTGCTCTCCGCCTGCATGGCGCTGATGGCGGGCCCAGCGAGCTTGGCGCACGCCCAGGACAGGCGCATGGAAACGCTGATCGTGGCCAACGAAACCGGCCCCAACATGCTCGACATCCACGGCGTCGGCGCCAACCGCCCGTCATACGGCGTGGCCTGGCTCGTCTACGATCGACTCATGACCTACGGCAAGAAGAAGATGCCCGACGGCACGTCGAGCTACGACTACACCAAGCTCGAGCCCGAGCTGGCGGTAAGCTGGGAGGTCGCCAAGGACGGGATGTCGGTCGTCTTCAGGCTGCGCAAGGATGCGAAGTTCCACGACGGCACCCCGGTGACCGCGAAGGACGTGAAGTGGTCCTACGATCGCGCGCTTGCGATGGGCGGCTTCCCGACCTTCCAGATGAAGGCCGGATCGCTCGAGAAGCCCGAACAGTTCGAGGCGGTCGATGACCAGACCTTCAAGGTCACCTTTCTGCGCAGGGACAAGATGAGCCTGCCGAACATGGCCGTCCCCGTCGCCTCGATCTACAACTCGACGCTGGCGAAGAAGCACGCCACGGACTCCGATCCGTGGGCCGCCACCTGGCTGAAGAACAACACGGCCGGCGGCGGCGCCTACAAGGTCGCCAGCTACAAGCCGGGCCAGGAGATCGTCTACGAGCGCTATGACGAATGGAAGAGCGGCCCGCTGCCCAAGTTGAGACGCATCATCCAGCGGGAAGTGCCGTCGGCCGGCAATCGTCGGGCCCTGCTCTCCAAGGGCGACATCGACATCACGTTCGAGATGCCGCCCAAGGACTTCGCCGAGATGGCCCAGGAGAAGAGCAACGTCAAGGTCGCGAGCACCCCGATCGAGAACTCGATGTGGTACGTCGGCATGCTCTCCAACAAGCCGCCGTTCGACAACCCGAAGGTACGCCAGGCCGTGGCGCACGTGCTGCCGTACGACAAGATCATGGCCAACGCCTTGTACGGCCGCGCGGTGCCTCTCTTCGGCGCGAAGAAGCCCGTCAGCGGCACCGAATGGCCGACCGCCACCGCCTACACCACCGATGTCGCCAAGGCGCGCGCCTTGATGGCCGAAGCGGGCCTAAGCGCGGGGTTCGCGACCACGATCTCGTTCGACCTCGGACAGGGCACCGTCTCGGAACCGATGGCGGTGCTGATCCAGGAAGCCCTGGCGCAGATCAACATCAAGACCACGATCAACAAGGTGCCGGGTTCGAACTGGCGCGCCGCCCTGCTGAAGAAGGACATGCCGCTCATCATCAATCGCTTCGGCGGCTGGCTCAACTACCCCGAGTACTTCTTCTTCTGGACCTACCACGGTCAGAACGCCGTCTTCAACACCATGAGCTATCAGAATCCGGAGATGGACAAGCTCATCGAGTCCGCGCGCTTCGAGCCCGACAGCAAGAAGTACGCGCAGATGGTGAAGGGCTTCATCGACATCGCCTATACGAACGTGCCGCGGATCCCGGTCGCTCAGCCGATGATGGACGTCGCGATGCGCAGGAACGTCCAGGGCTACACCTACTGGTTCCATCTGCAGCCCGACTACCGCCAGATGTACAAGCAGTAAGGATGCCCCCGTGCTGGCGACGATACTGAAGCGACTGCTCGGCGCCGTCCCGAACCTCATCGGGGTGGTGATCGTCACCTTTCTGCTCACTCGCGCCTTGCCCGGCGACCCGGCCGCTTTCTTCGCCGGGCCCGCGGGCACGGCCGAGGCGGTGGAACAGATTCGCGTCAAGCTCGGGCTCGACAAGCCTCTGATCGAGCAGTTCTTCCTCTACGTGCGCGATCTTTCACAGGGCGACTGGGGGAACTCGCTCGCTACCGGGCAGCCGGTTCTGACGGAGCTCACCACGCGCCTGCCGGCATCGCTGGAACTGACGCTGGTCGGCCTGGTGGTTGCCGTCGTCGTTGCCATTCCGCTGGGAATCCTCGCCGCTACCCGACCGGGCTCCTGGATCGATCACCTGTGCCGCGCCGTCGCCACCGCCGGTGTTTCGCTGCCCACCTTCTTCACCGGGCTGCTCCTGGCCTACGTCTTCTACTACCTGCTGGGCTGGGCGCCCTCGCCCCTCGGGAGGCTCGACCCGTATCTGACGAGCCCGCCCCACGTCACGGGCTTCTATCTGATCGACAGTCTCCTGGCACGAGACCTCGAAGTGTTCGTCAGCGCAGCCAAGCAGCTGATCCTTCCCGCACTGACGCTCGCGCTCTTCGTCCTGGCGCCGCTCGCCCGCATGACGCGCGCGGCCATGCTGGGCGTTCTCTCGGCGGACTACATCCGCACGGCTCGCGCAGCCGGACTCTCCGGATCGACGGTGCTGTTCACCTACGCTTTTCGCAACGCGTTGCTGCCGGTGATGACGACGCTCGGCATGGTGTTCTCCTTCCTGCTCGGCTCCAACGTGCTGGTCGAGAAGGTGTTCGCCTGGCCCGGCATCGGGTCGTTCGCCATCGAGGCGCTGGTCGCCTCCGACTACGCACCGGTGCAAGGCTTCGTCTTGACCATGGCCTTGCTCTACGTCTTCCTCAATCTCGCCATCGACATCGCCTACGGCATCGTCGACCCCAGGATGAGACTCCATGCCTGAGATCACCCTCGCCTCGTCGAGCCAAGCTGCGAACGCCTGGGCGCAGCGCTGGCGCATGCTGCGCTACGTCGTGGCAGAGAACCCGCTGTCGCTGGTCGCGTTTCTATTGTTCGCCGCATTCGTCATGCTCGCGGCGATCGGCCCCTGGCTCGCGCCCTTCGACCCGCTCGCCTCCAACGTCGGCACACCGTTGACGCCGCCCTCGTCGGCGCACTGGTTCGGCACCGATGCACTGGGCCGAGACATCCTGTCGCGTGTCATGGTGGCGGCAAGGCTCGATCTGGGGATCGCCGTGGCGGCGGTCGGTCTGTCCTGCATTCTGGGCGGCCTGGCCGGCGCCTGCGCCGGCTACTTCGGCGGCTGGACCGACCGGATCGTCGGCCGCATCTCCGACACCATCATGGCCTTTCCGCTGTTCGTGCTGGCGATGGGCATCGTCGCCGCGCTCGGCAATACGGTCGCCAACATCGTGCTTGCGACAGCGATCATCAACCTGCCGTTCTACATCCGCGTCGCACGCGCCGAATCGACCGTCTTGCGCAACGCGGCCTTCGTCGAGGCAGCCAGACTCGCCGGCAACAGCGAGGCGCGTCTGTTGTTCCATCACATCATCCCCAACATCCTGCCGCCGATCACGGTGCAGATCTCGCTCAACATGGGCTGGGCGATCCTGAACGCAGCCGGGCTGTCCTTCATCGGGCTGGGCGTGCGCCCGCCGCAGGCCGAGTGGGGCATCATGGTGGCCGAAGGCGCGCAGTACATCGTCTCGGGAGAATGGTGGATCGCCTTGTTTCCCGGCGCCGTGCTGATGCTGGCCGTGTTCTGCTTCAATCTGCTCGGCGATTCCTTGCGCGATCTCGTCGATCCCCGGAGAAGAACATGAGCGCGCTGCTCAGCGTGGAGAATCTGTCGATCGAGTTTCGCACTCGCGGCGGCACCGTTCGCGCCATCGAGAACGTCAGCCTGCAACTGGAACCGGGCGAATCGCTGGGGCTGGTCGGCGAAAGCGGCTCCGGCAAATCGGTCCTCTCGTTCGCGATCCTCGGCATCCAGGACGCAGCGGCGCGCATCACGCAGGGCACGATGCGCTTCGCCGGCCAGGACATGCTGGCGCGTCGTGGCGAAGCCATGAAGACCCTGCGCGGGCGCGAGCTTGCCATGATCTTCCAGAATCCGCGGGTGGCCTTGAACCCGATCCGACAGGCCGGCCATCAGATCGAGGATGTATTGCGCCGGCATACCGACCTCAAAGGCGCTGCACTGCGCGCACGCGCCATCGAGTGCCTCGCCGAAGTGCGCATCCCGGATCCCGAGCGCCGGTTCGCCGCCTACCCGTTCGAGTTGTCGGGCGGCATGTGTCAGCGCGTGATGATCGCGATCGCCCTGGCGTGCAGGCCGCGCTTGCTGATCGCGGACGAGCCCACCACGGGTCTGGACGCCACCACCCAGGCCGCGATCATGCGCTTGATCCGGGATCTCGGCCGCGAAAAGGGCATGGCCACGTTGCTGATCACGCACGATCTCGGACTAGCGAGGGAGTTCTGCGAAAGGCTGGCGGTGATGCACGCGGGACACATCGTGGAGCAGGGGCCGACCGAAACGCTGTTTCGCGCCTCCGCGCACCCCTACACGGAGCAGTTGGTGCGAGCGACCCCGGTCGGCCAGGATCGACTCGAGAACCTCGCCGCCATCCCGGGCAATCTGCCGGATCTGCGCCGCGTCGATCTGCCCCATTGCAGATTCGCCGAACGCTGCCAGCGCAGCGATTCGACATGCGCATCGCCGCTGCCCCGGCATGCCTTGACGACGACCCATGTGGTCGCGTGTCACCGTCCTCGCCTGGAGGCAGCCGCATGAGCGTGCTCATCGAAGCCATCGATCTCGTCAAGCGCTTCCCCGTGGGCAAGCGGAAACTGCATGCCGTGGACGGGCTCAACTTCCACATCGAAACCGGCGAAACCGTCGGCCTCGTCGGCGAATCCGGGTGCGGCAAGTCCACCTTGGTGCGGCTGCTGACCCGCACGCTGGAGATCACCGACGGCCACATCCGCTTTCACGGCCACGGCATCGCGCTGATTCCGCCGCGCGCGATGGCCCGCCATGCGCTGCGCCGGGAAATCCAGATGGTGTTCCAGGATCCGACCGACAGCCTGAACCCCCGCTATACGGCCCGCGAGACGATCGCCGAGTCGGCACGTCTGCTCACCGATACGCGCGACTCGGAAAAACTCAGGACACTGGTCGAGGAAACCGCCGATCACGTCGGTCTGGCCAGAGAGCTCCTCGACAGATACCCCCATCAGCTGTCCGGCGGCCAGAAGGCGCGGGTGGGGATCGCCCGCGCCATCGTGGTCAAGCCGCGCTTGCTCATTCTGGACGAACCCACGGCCGCGCTCGATGTTTCCGTTCAGGCAGTCATCCTGCAGCTGCTCGATCGGCTCAAGCGGGAGATGCGGATGAGCTTTCTCTTCGTGTCGCACGACTTGAACGTGGTGCGGCTGCTCTGCGATCGGGTGATGGTGATGTACTTGGGCCAGATCGTCGAGACCGGGCCCGCGCAGGATGTTTTTCTGCGCCCCCTGCATCCCTACACCAAAGCGCTGATCGCCTCGCTCCCGGGCGGCCTGACCGGGGGTGCGGCGACCGAAGCCGACCTGCTCGTCGGCGGCGACCCGCAAAGTCCCATCGATCCGGCACCGAATCGTTGCCGCCTGCAGGGGCGCTGCCCGCGCGGGTTCGAGCGCTGCGGACATGAGGCGCCCCTGCTGAGAATCATCGAGGAACACCGACAAGTCGCGTGTCATCTCGCATAGCGCTAACATTCGTCCATGCGCGAAGCACCCGACAAATCCCACGCACGCCTGTCCGAAGCGGTCTACGACAAGATCAAGGCCGACATCTTCGAATTTCGCCTGCGCCCAGGCGACCGACTGACCGAGACCGAACTGGCGCAAACGCTGCTGGTCAGCCGCACGCCCGTGCGGCAAGCGCTGCATCGCCTCGAGCAGGAGGGCTACCTGCAGCTCGCCTTTCGCAACGGATGGAACGTGCGCCCGTTCGACTTCGACCGATTCGAGCAACTGTACGACTTGCGCGTCGTTCTGGAATTGGCTGCAGTAGAACAAATTTGCAAGGCCGAACATGCGGCGAGCCTCGCGGACCTGATGACGATCTGGCTCGTGCCCGCGGCACAGCGCCTGACGGATGCTCGCCGCGTCTCCGAGCACGATGAAGCCTTCCATCAAGGTCTCGTCGTCGCCACGGGCAATGCCGAGATGGCCCGGGTGCATCGGGACATCACCGAGAAGATCCGCATCATTCGCCGATTGGACTTCACCAAGGGCGACCGGATCCAGGCGACGTACGACGAGCACGCCGAGATACTGCGCCTGCTGTCGAAGAGAAAAGCGAATCAGGCGGCGATGGTCCTGCGCTCCCACATCGAGGCGAGCAAGGCCGAAGTCAGAAAGATCACCCTGCACATGCTGCACACGGCCGGAAACGGCTGACGCGAGGCCGCGCATTCCCCGCAGCACCGGAGTCGGATCGGGATGGCGCAGACGCGCGCCGAGCATCCCGGCCTGGACGAAAAAAAGCCCCGCAATCGCGGGGCTTTTTTCGTTCGGACCGGCCCGGAGCGAGCGCCGTAACGCCGACGTTCGCATCCGGACGGTCAGTGCTTCGGCGCAAGAGCGTCGAAGCAGCGACCTTACATGTCCATACCGCCCATGCCGCCCATGCCGTGGCCGTGGCCTGCATGTCCGCCAGCCGCCTCTTCACGCGGCGCTTCGGCAACCATGCAATCCGTGGTCAGGATCAGGCCGGCCACCGAAGCAGCATTCTGCAGCGCTGCACGGGAGACCTTGGTCGGATCCAGCACGCCCATCGCCACCATGTCGCCGTACTCGCCGGACTGGGCGTTGTAGCCGAAGTTGCCCTTGCCCTCGACGACCTTGTTGACGACCACCGACGGCTCATCGCCTGCGTTCGAGGTGATGGTGCGGATCGGCTCTTCGATCGCGCGCAGCACGATCTTGATACCGGCGTCCTGGTCGTGGTTGGCACCCTTGAGGCCCTTGATGCCTTCGCGGGCACGCAGGTAAGCCACGCCGCCACCGGCCACGATGCCTTCTTCGACCGCTGCACGGGTTGCATGCAGTGCGTCTTCGACGCGGGCCTTCTTTTCCTTCATCTCGACTTCGGTCGCGGCACCGACGCGGATCAGCGCCACGCCACCCGCCAGCTTCGCAACGCGCTCCTGCAATTTCTCGCGGTCGTAGTCGCTGCTGGTTTCCTCGATCTGCGCGCGGATGGTCTTGATCCGGCCTTCGATCGACTTCTTCTCGCCGACACCGTCGATGATGATGGTGTTCTCTTTCTCGACCTCGATGCGCTTGGCGCGGCCCAGGTCCTTCAGCGTGGCGTTCTCGATCTTCAGGCCCAGCTCTTCGCTGATGACCGTGCCGCCCGTGAGGATGGCCATGTCTTCGAGCATCGCTTTGCGACGATCGCCGAAGCCCGGAGCCTTGACGGCGCAGGTCTTCAGAATGCCGCGGATGTTGTTGACCACCAACGTCGCCAGCGCTTCGCCTTCGACTTCTTCGGCGATGATCAGCAGCGGCTTGCCGGCCTTGGCAACCTGCTCGAGCAGCGGCAGAAGATCGCGAATGTTGGAGATCTTCTTGTCGTGCAGCAGGATGAAGGGATCATCCAGCACGGCGATCTGCTTCTCGGGGCTGTTGATGAAGTAGGGCGAGAGGTAGCCGCGGTCGAACTGCATGCCTTCCACGACTTCGAGTTCGTTCTCGAGGCTCTTGCCGTCTTCGACGGTGATCACGCCTTCCTTGCCCACTTTGTCCATCGCGTCGGCGATGATCTTGCCGATCGACTCGTCCGCGTTGGCGGAAATGGAGCCGACCTGAGCGATTTCCTTGCTGGTCGTGCAGGGCTTGGACTGCTTCTTCAGCTGCTCGACGATCGCTTCGACCGCCTTGTCGATACCGCGCTTCAGATCCATCGGGTTCATGCCGGCGGCAACGTACTTCATGCCTTCCTGCACGATGGCTTGCGCCAGAACCGTCGCCGTCGTGGTGCCGTCACCGGCGATGTCGGAGGTCTTGGAAGCGACCTCGCGGACCATCTGCGCACCCATGTTCTCGAACTTGTCCTTCAGTTCGATTTCCTTGGCGACCGACACGCCGTCCTTGGTCACCGTGGGAGCGCCGAACGAGCGCTCGAGCACGACGTTGCGACCCTTGGGGCCCAGCGTGACCTTGACCGCATCGGCCAGGACGTTGACGCCCGCGACGATGCGCGAGCGGGCACTTTCATGAAAACGTACTTCCTTGGCTGCCATTGTTCAATCTCCTAATGCTTGTCACCTGGATCGGACCACCGTCGCCATGCGAACAGCCCCGGACGATCCAGGTGCGGTGAATGGGGACTTACTTGCCTTCGATGACGCCCATGATGTCTTCTTCGCGCATCACGAGCAGTTCGTCGCCGTCGACCTTTACCGACTGGCCGGAATATTTGCCGAACAGGATGCGGTCGCCGACCTTCACTTCCAGGGCGCGCACCTTGCCGTCATCGAGAATCTTGCCTTTGCCGACGGCCATGATTTCGCCTTGATCGGGCTTTTCTGCGGCGGTATCGGGAATCACGATGCCGGAAGCCGTCTTGCGCTCCTCTTCCAGACGCTTGACGATGACGCGGTCGTGCAACGGACGAATCTTAAGTGCCATTAATATCTCCTTCGGATAGGGCTGTTAGCACTCGCTGCTAAGGAGTGCTGATAATAGCGAGCGAATCTGCTGCGGGCAACCCTTGCTCATGTTTTTCGTGCCACCGGGCACGGATCGGATACTGCGGCGGCGCAACGTGGATCGGCATCGCGTAAGCGCGGCGCCGACTGCCGCTGGCTCGGGAGGTTGGGGCGAGCGCCCGGGAATCAAGGGGGACTGCGGTCGAATCGCGCGGCGCCCGGAAGACGCCAAATTCCGGGCACCCGATCGCTCCCCGATCGCATAGGATCGGTCTGCCCAGTTCCGTCTCGCGACCATGCCCGCACACCTCGACCCTCCGAAGACTGCCCGATCCGTTTCGCCCCTGCTGCGACTTGCCCGCTTCGTCCTGCCGTACAAGGGGCGGCTCGCCGCTGCGGCGGTTGCGCTGATCGTCGCCGCAGCCAGCGTGCTGGCGCTCGGACAAGGGCTCAAGCACGTGATCGACTCGGGTTTCGCAAGCGGCGACCCGAACCTGCTGAACGCAGCCCTCGCCGGCGTGCTGGCCGTCGCCGTGGTGCTCTCGGGGGCGACCTACGCCCGCTTCTACCTCATGATGTCGACCGCGGAGCGAGTGATCGCTGACCTGAGAAGCACCGTCTTCGAACACATCATTGGGTTGTCCTCCGACTTCTTCGGCGCCACGCGCACCGGCGAGATCATCTCCAGGCTCACCAACGACACCACGCAACTGCAGATGGTGGTCGGGTTCGGCTTCTCCATGTTTCTGCGCAATCTGCTGATGATGGTCGGGGCCGTGATCCTGCTTTTCGTCACCAGTCCCAAGCTTGCCGCCCTGGTCCTGCTCGGCGTGCCGGCGACCTTGGTTCCGATATTCCTGCTGGGCCGCCGCGTCCGCGGATTGTCCCGAGCCAATCAGGACCGCGTGGCCGACGTATCCGCCCATGTCGACGAAGCGATCCACGAAATCCTCACCGTGCAGGCGTATGTGCACGAGGCCGAGGAGCGCGCGCATTTCAACCGCCGGGTCGAGTCCGCCTGCGAGGTGGGCGTCGCGAGGGTGCGTCAGAAGGCCGGATTGATCGCCTTGGTCATGCTGATCGCGTTCAGCGCCATCGCCGTCATCCTCTGGATCGGCGGTCATGATGTCCTCGCCGGCAAGATCACGGCGGGCGAGCTGTCCGCGTTCGTGTTCTACGCCGGCATCGTGGCCAGCGGGGCCGGCACGGTGTCCGAGGTCTGGGGAGAAATCCAGCGCGCCGCAGGTGCATGCGAACGGCTGATGGAGATCCTGGATACGTCTGCGTCGGTGCAGGCACCGGCGACCCCGGTGCGCTTCCCGGATCGGGTGCGCGGGCGCGTGTCGTTCGAAGCCGTGCAGTTCAGTTATCCCTCGCGTCCCGAGCAGCCCGCCCTGAGCGACTTCGATCTCGAAATCGAACCCGGCGAACACATCGCCCTGGTCGGCCCCTCGGGCGCGGGCAAGTCCACCGTGATGGGGCTGCTGCTGCGCTTCCACGACCCGCAGTTCGGGCGCGTGTGCATCGACGGCATCGACATACGCTGCTGCGACCCGGCCGATGTGCGGCGTCGCATTGCGCTGGTGCCGCAGGATCCGGTCATCTTCGCGACAAGCGTGCTCGAGAACGTGCGCTACGGGCGCCCCAACGCGACGCAAGCCGAAGTCGTGCGCGCCTTGCGTGCAGCCCATGCCGAGGAGTTCGTCGAGCGTTTGCCCGAGGGCTTGCGCACCGAGCTTGGCGAGCGGGGCGCCCGACTCTCCGGGGGCCAGCGCCAGCGGCTTTCCATTGCCCGTGCCTTGCTGGCTGATCGTGAGATCCTGCTGCTCGACGAAGCCACCAGCGCGCTGGATTCGGTCAGCGAACGGCTGGTGCAGGAAGCCTTGGTCAATCTGGTGCGAGGCCGGACCTCGCTGACCATTGCGCACCGGCTGTCGACGGTCCAGGACGCGGATCGCATCGTGGTCCTCGACCATGGGCGCATCCACGCCATCGGTCGCCATGAGGCGCTGATGCAGGCAGGCGGCCTCTACGCGCACTTGGCGGAGCTCCAGTTTCCGCCCGCGCCACCCGCAGGACCCACGGACGGGTCCACCCCCGGCGGCACGGAAGTTGTGGGTTGATGCGTCCGCGATGAACCGCAGACCTTTTTCGTTCTTGCGCCCGCGCCTTGGTTGGCTCGTCACCGCGCTGTTCGCGGGCCTTGCCGTCGCCGGTTGCATCCAGCTCAATCAGTTCGTCGCCCCAACGCCCCCGGGGGTCGTGCACGAGTGGCGCTCGCTGGTCGACGAACTGCGCGCTTTCGAGCGCCGCATGGGATTTCGAGACACGAAGAACTTCGCTTCCCTGGCCGAAGACCTGGTGTCCTACCCCTACTGCGGGCGGGCATCGAATCGGCGCCTGCCTTACTCCTATCAGGATGCCGCGATCGAGTGGCCCGAGGTCAAGACCGAGGCCGAATGCCGCGCTGTCGGCCCTGACATGGATGTCTACTTCGGCCATGTCGAGGCTTGGGGCGAGATCGGGACACCGGTCACCCAAGCGATGCTCGCGGGGACACTGGACCGCTTCATCTACCTGGTGATCCACGAAGACTGTCACGATCAATTCGATCTGCCGTACGGGATCGAGGAGCCCATCTGCGATGTCCTGACCCACCGCGCCATGGCGCAGTTCAGCAGCGAGCGCTTCCGCTGGTACGCCCTGGAGAATCGAGCGATCAAGCGCTACGCGCGCCTACAGTCTCGTCACGTCGGCGCCACCATCACGCACTACGAGCGGATCGCTGCCCTCTACCGGCGCTTCGAACGCGGCGAAATCTCGCACGACTCGCTGTTGCAGTTGCGCGCTCGTCTGCTCGCCCGCGCGGAGCAGGCGCTGGACTTCCCACCCGGCCAGTTGAATAACCTGGGCCTCGCCAACTACATGACCTACAGCCGCCATTATCCCTTGCTCGAGCGGGTCATCGATGCCTGGGGATCCGATCTCGCCGGCACGGTCGAATTCTTCCGCCTCGTGGATGCCCGCAAGCCCTCGGCAGAGGCCCTGATGAAGCAACTGGGCGCCAGCAATCGCAAAGACGTCCGGTTCCTGCAGGCGTACGAGGCGGCCGTCATCCGGGTCACCCTCGAACTCGCGGCCGAACGGGGCATCAAGACGCACTGAAGCGCCCTATCGTATCGCTCGCGCGCGGGCCGCCTCAGCCGTGCCAGGCGGGCCCGCCGTGTGCTGCTCCGTAGCGCTCGCCTCCACCACCCGCGTGCCGACATGACGCCGCAAGCGCCCCCCGCCCCTGCAAGCCTATTCCCCGAAGGCGACGAACGCTACCGCCTGCTCGTCGAGAGCATCGGCGACTATGCGATCTTCATGCTGGATACCGCCGGCCACGTAATGACTTGGAATGTGGGCGCTCAGCGCATCAAGGGCTACACCGCCGATCAGATCATCGGCCGCCATTTCTCCGTTTTCTATCCGATCGACGCGGCCCAGCGCGGGCATCCCGATCACGGGCTGCGCGTCGCCGCGAGCGCCGGCCGGTTCGAGGACGAGGGCTGGCGGGTCAGGCGCGACGGCTCGCTTTTTTGGGCGCACGTGGCGATCACCGCGCTCAGGGACGACTCCGGATCGCCATGCGGATTCGGCAAGGTGACGCGCGATCTGACGCGGCAGCGAGAACACCAGGAGTCTCTGCGGCGCAGCGAGGAGCGCTTCCGGCTGCTGGTCGACGGCGTCGACGATCATGCCATTTTCATGCTCGATCCGAACGGCTACGTCATGACTTGGAACAGCGGGGCGGAACGCATCAACGGCTACCTCGCCGCTGAAATAGTCGGACGGCATTTCTCCCAGTTCTACCCGTCGGACGCCGTCGCGAGCGGCTGGCCCGAGCACGAGCTGCAGGTCGCCACGACGACGGGACGGTTCGAAGAAGAGGGCTGGCGCCTGCGCAAGGATGGCGCGCAGTACTGGGCCAACGTCGCGATTACCGCGCTGCGTGACGACAGCGGACGGTTGCTCGGATTCGCCAAACTGACGCGCGACCTCTCCGAGCGCCGTCGCTCTCAACTGCTGGAAGCCGATGGCGCTCAACGCGAAGCGATGCTGGAGGCCGAACGCACGGCACGGATCGAAGCCCAGCGCGTCGCGCGCATCAAGGACGAGTTTCTCGCCACCCTCTCGCACGAGCTTCGCACGCCGCTGAACGCCATCCTCGGCTGGACCCAGATCCTGCAAGGGCCGCGAGCGGACGCAGGTGCGGACCTCACGCACGGCCTGGAGGTCATCGAACGCAACGCCAGGGCTCAAATTCGCTTGGTCGACGACCTCCTCGACCTGAGCAGCATCATGGCCGGGCGCATCGGCCTCGATGTCCAGCGCTTCGTGCTGGAAGACATCGTCCTGGGCGCGATCGAATCGGCGCGCCCCGCCGCCGACGCGAAGGGCTTGCGCCTCGACTTCAGCTCCGATGCCGATGACAACGTCGTTGTCGGCGACGCCGCACGCTTGCAGCAAGTCGTGTGGAACCTGCTGAGCAACGCCATCAAGTTCACGCCCAAGGCCGGCCAAGTGCGCGTCACGATCGAGCGAATCGACTCGCGTGTGCGCCTGCTCGTGAGCGATACGGGCGTCGGCATCCCGCCACACTTCCTGCCGCACGTCTTCGACCGGTTTTCCCAGAAAGACAGTACGGCGAGCCGAGGCTACAGCGGGCTCGGGCTGGGCCTGGCGATCTCCAGGCAGTTGGTCGAACTGCACGGGGGTACGATCGAAGCGAGGAGCATGGGCGAAGGACAAGGCGCCACGTTCGTGGTCGTCCTGCCCACAGACGCCCCGCCCACTGAGCGCGAGGACCCCGCGCCCGTCCCTCCGAAACGCGCCTCGACGGTCGATGCCGTGAATTTGCCGCCGCTCGATCGCGTACGCGCGCTGGTCGTGGATGATGAATCGGACGCCCGGGAACTGGTCGGTCGCGTACTGGAGAGCCAGGGGGCCAGCGTTACCTTGGCCGGATCGGCGCAAGAGGCCTTGCGCATACTCGCCGTCAGTACGCCGGACGTGCTCATCAGCGACGTCGGGATGCCGGAAATGGACGGATATCAGCTGATCAGGGGGCTGCGCGCCAGTGAGCCCAAGGGCCGCCGCCTGCCCGCATTGGCGCTCACGGCGTTCGCCCGCGCCGAGGATCGCAAGCGGGTCATGCTGGCGGGATATCAGGCGCATCTGGCGAAGCCGTTCGATGTGGCGGAGCTCGTCCTGATCGTGGCCGGCCTGGCCGGGCGCGGCTGACGCGCAATCCCGGCGGCCGATGTCCCGCTCATGAACGCAGCCGGGATCGAAGCGCATTGCATGTCGCAGGGAAACGGGTAGCATGCGCGTACCTACCCAGGAGGAGGGTTCGAGCATGAGCACGGCATGGTGGCTGCGCGGCGTTTACGCTTGCGCCTTGAGCACTGCAGCGGTCTTTTCGGCATTCGAAGCGGGCGCCCAGGCCTTTCCGACCAAACCCGTGCGCATCATCGTGGGCAACGGCCCCGGCACCTCGCCGGACGTGCAGATCAGACTCGTGGCCGAGCGCCTGCCTGCGGAATGGAAACAGCAAGTTCTGATCGAGAATATCGCGGGCGCCAGCAGCAATATCGCCGCCGAGCGCGTGGCCAACGCCGCTCCCGACGGCTACACGTTGTTCTATGCGTCCATCGGCCCGCTCACGATCAACATGCACCTGTTCTCCAAGCTCAACTACGATATCGTGCGCGACTTCGCCTTCGTCACGCAATTCTCGAAGCTTGCCAACGTGCTGGCCGTCCATCCTTCCGTGCCGGCAAAGTCCGCGCGCGAACTGATCGATCTGGCGAAGCGGCGCCCCGGAGACCTGCGTTACGGTTCGGGCGGCAACGGCACCTCGCAGCACCTGAGCGCAGAGTTGTTCCGCTCGATGACCGGCGTGCAGTACCTGCACGTGCCCTACAAGTCGAGCCCGCAGATGACCATGGATCTGATGGGCGGACAACTCGACCTCGCCTTCCATCAACCGGTCGTCGTCATGCCGCTGGTCCTGAACGGACGGTTGCGCGCTCTTGCGGTGACGTCGGACAACCGCCAGGCCTGGGCGCCGACGCTGCCCACAGTGGCCGAATCCGGCCTGCCGGGCTTTGAAATCACCGTCGGTTCGGGCCTGCTCGCGCCCCGAAAGACGCCGGCAGACATCGTGGAGAAGCTCAATGCCGACCTCCAGCGCATCCTCCTCACACCGGCGCTGAAGGAGGCCTACGCTCGCAACTACATGGAGGTCACGGCGCGCAGCACGCGGGACTTCGCGGCCTGGCAGAAAAGCGAAAGCGAGAAGATGGGCGCACTGGTGCGCGCGAGCGGCGCCAAGCTCGACTGAAGCGCCGCCGGGATTGCCAGGCGTGAGCCATGCCGGGTGGGTCGGATCGTCTGTGGCCAGAACGGCAGCTCAGGCGTCGTGCCGAGCACGCTCCCCGAATGTGTAGACGGTACGCTGAGACCCCTCGCCTTGGGTCGGCCGGGGCACGTGCGGACACTGCGGAGCACGCTTGCCGTCGGCGTTGAGCGTGACATCGTCGTGAACGTCGACCCAAAGGCTGTTGAACACCGGACGAAATTGCCAGGATACGTACCCCGAGTGCGCAGCGAGCTTGATGAGTTCATCGATATCGGGCGCATCCGAGACGACGAGTTCGTTGCCCTGATACGGTAGCGGGCATTGGCCGAAAGCCTGCAGGCACTCGAGCGCTTCACGCGCCTGCGCTCCGGGACGCAGGCACGGCGGGCGCTGCGCGCGCACGACGTCCCAGGCACCCAGTTCCCACCCGGCCTCGAGCGTTGCCGACTCGAGCTCGGCCAGTTCGTTCCACCGTGCATTGACCTGCAGCGATGTGCTGGGCACCGGCGCGAGCGCAGCAGCCTCGTTGTCGTCGTGCCCCGCCTTGAGATCCTGCACGAAGCCATGCCAGTGCAGGGTGAGTATGATGGGTGTGTCCGGACAACCGACGGCTGCCACCGCGATACCGACCAAGGGCAGTCGATTGCCGGAAACCTGTTCGTGGATGCATTCGAGTAGTTCCATCGACCTTCGCGCTCCATGAAGACCAAACCGCGCGTTGTGTGGAGCAATTACAATGCCACCGATTCACACGTCGGCGCCGCGCCATTGTGCGTCGACTCTTCGAAGAAGTGTTGGCAGCCACCTTGCATGATTGACAACAACGCCCTCTTGGAACGCAGCCTGCGCGCAGTGTGGCATCCGTGCACGCAGATGAAGATTCACGAACAGCAGCCCCTCGTGCCCATCGAGCGCGGCCAAGGCGTCTGGCTCTACGACTTCGACGGGCGGCGCTACCTCGACGCCGTGAGTTCCTGGTGGGTCAATATCTTCGGCCACGCCAACACGCGCATCAACGCCGCCCTCGTCGATCAGCTGGGCCGCCTGGAGCACGCCATTCTTGCAGGCTGCACGCACGAGCCCGTGGTGCGGCTTTCCGAGCGCCTGGGACGGCTCGCTCCCGGCAGCCTGGGACACTGCTTCTACGGCTCGGACGGTGCGTCCGCCACCGAAATCGCGCTCAAGATGAGCTTTCACTACTGGCGCAATCGCGGCAAAGCCAGCAAGACCGGCTTCATCAGCCTGCAGCAGAGCTATCACGGCGAGACGCTCGGCGCGTTGTCGGTCACCGATGTCGCACTCTTCAAGGACACCTATGCACCGCTGCTGCGCGCATCGGTTCAGGTCCCCAGCCCGGACTGGCGCCTGCGCCGACCGGGCACCAGCGCCCAGTCCCACGCATTGGCGTGCGCCGACGCCCTCGAGCGTCATCTGGCCTCTCACCACGAAAGCACCGCATCGCTCATCGTGGAGCCGCTGGTCCAGGGCGCATGCGGGATGGGCATGTACGACCGAGCCTATCTGCAGCGGGCTCGCGAGCTTTGCACGCGCTACGACGTGCTTCTGATCGCCGACGAAATCATGACGGGCTTCGGTCGCACCGGCGCGATGTTCGCGTGCGAGCACGCGGGCATCGCACCCGACCTGCTGTGCCTGTCGAAAGCCATCACCGGCGGCTATCTGCCGCTCTCGGTCGTCATGAGCACCGACGCTGTGTACGAGGCGTTCTACCACGATGAAGTCACGCGCGGCTTTCTGCATTCGCACTCGTATACGGGGAACGCGCTGGCCTGCCGCGCCGCCCTGGCGACGCTGGACATCTTCGAGCAAGACCAGGTCATCGCGGCCAATCGAACGAAATCGGAGCGCTTCAGCGCGATGGCCGGTGTGCTCGCGGCCCATCCGCGCGTGCAGGACTTTCGCAATCAAGGCATGATCTGGGCATTCGAAGTCTCGACGCAAAATCCTCGATTCGCCCGCGACTTCTACCGACACGCACTGCAGCGCGAGTTGCTGCTGCGACCGATCGGCAACACGATTTACTTCATGCCGCCTTATGTGATCGAGGACGACGAATGGCGCATGCTGTTGGAACGGACGATCGAATGCATCGAATACAGCGCCTGATCGCAGCCGCCATGCTGGCGCTGCTGACGACGACCCATCTCTGGGCGGCCGAGCGCCTGCCCCACGGCCTGGAGCAGGCACTCAAGGCCGGCGGCATCCCGCTCGAAAGTGCCTCCTTCATGGTGCAGGAGGTCGGCGCGGAGCACCCGGTGCTCTCGATCAACGCCGAGCGGCCGATGAATCCGGCTTCGGTGATGAAACTCATCACGACTTACGCCGGGTTGGAGATGCTCGGCCCCGCGTTCACCTGGAGCACGGATGCCTTCGCCCTGGGCACCGTGCGCAACGGCACGCTCGAAGGCGATCTGCTCATCCGCGGCCAGGGCGCTCCGAAGCTCACGCTGGAAGACTTCTGGACGTTTCTGCGCGGCATTCAGGCCCGGGGCGTACGCGAGATTCGCGGCGATCTGGTGCTCGATCGCAGCCATTACGGTTTCGAGGCGGGCGACCCGGGTCGCTTCGACAACGAACCGACCCAGGTCTACAACACCCTGCCCGACGCCCTGCTGGTGAACTTCAAGGCCGTGCGCGTCACCTTCATCCCCGACCTGGAGAACAGGCGGGTGCAGATCGTGACCGAGCCCAACCTTACGGAAGTCGCCATCGTCAACAACATCGTCCTGGACAACGCCGCCTGCCCGGACTGGCGCGCGCGCATGCGACCCGAGATCCGCGCCGACCAAACATCGGCCCAACTGGTCTTCAGCGGCCAGATGTCGGCGCAGTGCGGCGAACAGACGCGCCACTACAGCATCCTCGCCCCGCAGACCTATACGGGCAGCCTGTTCCGGCGGCTCTGGACCGAGCTCGGCGGGCGCTTCACCGGCAGCGTGCGCGAAGGTACGGCACCGCTCAACGCGCGCCCGATCAGCAGTCAGCAATCCCCGCCGCTGGCCGAACTGGTGCGCGACATCAACAAGTTCAGCAACAACACCATGGCCCGGCAGCTCTATCTCGCACTGGGAGTGTCGGCATTCGGCGCACCGGCGACGCCGGAGAAATCCGATCGCGCGCTGCGCCAGTGGCTCGCCCAGAAACGTCTCGATCTGCCCGAGCTGGTGATCGAAAACGGCTCGGGCTTGTCGCGCATCGAGCGCGTCAGCGCGCGCAGCCTGACCGCCATGCTGCGAGCCGCCTGGCGCAGCCCCGTCATGCCGGAGTTCATGTCGTCGATGCCGGTGGTCGGTGTCGACGGCACGCTGCGCCGGCGTGGCCGACACCTGCCCTACGCCGGGCACGCGCACATCAAGGGCGGCACGATCAACGGTGTGCGCGCGATGGCCGGCTACGTGGTCGATGCCCAGGCGCGGCGCTGGATCGTCGTGTGCATGATCAACCATCCCAAAGTGCACAACGCCAACGCGCATGTCGTGTTCGACCGGCTCCTGCACTGGACCCACAGTCGCGGCGGCAGCCTGCCTCCGCTACTCGAAGAGAAGGATGCGGGGCCCGCCATCGTCGAGTAGCCCGACCGAGCCCGCCCGGCCGCCACCAACGCGCCTACAATCCGATCTCGCGCATCAAGCCGTCGACCCGCGCCTTCACCGCGGCATCCATCGCGATGGTCGTGCCCCACTTGCGGTCGGTTTCACCGGGCCACTTGTTGGTGGCATCGATGCCCATCTTGGAGCCGAGCCCTGCCACCGGGCTGGCGAAATCCAGATAATCGATCGGCGTCGCGTCGGCGAACAAGGTGTCGCGGCGCGGATCAACGCGGGTGGTGAGCGCCCAGATGACGTCCTTCCAGTCGCGCACGTTCACGTCGTCGTCGGTCACGATGATGAACTTCGTGTACATGAACTGGCGCAGAAAGCTCCAAATGCCGAACATCACCCGCTTGGCGTGGCCGGCATACTGCTTGCGGATGCTCACCACCGACATGCGGTACGAGCAGCCTTCGGGCGGCAGGTGAAAATCGACGATCTCGGGAAACTGCTTGCGCAGCAAGGGCACGAACACTTCATTGAGCGCCATGCCGAGCACGGCCGGTTCGTCCGGCGGCTTGCCCGTGTAAGTAGAGTGATAGATCGCATCGCGTCGCATGCCGATGCGATCTATCGTCAAGACCGGAAAGCGGTCCTGCTCGTTGTAGTAGCCGGTGTGGTCGCCGAAGGGCCCTTCGAGCGCCGTATCGTTCGGGTGGATCATCCCCTCGAAGACGATCTCCGCGCGCGCGGGCACCTGGAGATCCGCGTGCCTGCATTGTGTGAGCTCCGTCCTCGCGCCGCGCAGAAGACCTGCGAACTGATACTCGGACAGCGCATCGGGCACCGGCGTGACGGCCCCCAGGATGGTGGCAGGATCCGCGCCCAGCGCGACGGCGACCGGGAACGGCGCATCCGGATGCGCCAGGGTATGGTCGCGGTAATCGAGCGCGCCGCCGCGATGCGCCAGCCAGCGCACGATCACGCGGTTCGGACCGATCACCTGCATCCGATAGATGCCCAGATTCTGGCGCTTGCGCTGCGGCCCGCGCGTGACGACGAGCCCCCAGGTGATGAGCGGCCCGGCGTCGCCTGGCCAGCAGGTCTGCACCGGAAACCGGCCCAGGTCGACCTCGGTGCCCTCGAGCACGTTCTCGTAGCACGGCGCGTTGGACACGACCTTGGGCGCCATCGAGACGATCTGCTTGAGCAGGGGAAGTTTGTCCCAGGCGTCGCGCAGCCCCTTGGGCGGATCGGGCTCCTTGAGATACGAGAGCAACTCACCCAGTTCGCGCAGGGCCGACACGTCGTCCTTGCCCATGCCGAGCGCAACCCGCCGCGGCGTACCGAAGAGGTTCCCCAGCACCGGCATCGCGTGCCCCTTGACGCGCTCGAACAGCAGCGCCGGACCGTCCCGCTTCAATACACGGTCGCAAAGCTCGGTCATCTCGAGATAGGGATCCACCTCGGTCTGCACACGCTTGAGTTCCCCGATGGACTCGAGCTGACCGATGAACTCACGCAAATCCCGATAAGCCATCACGACTCCCCTGGCGGCGCGGCCCGCATCTCAAGAAAGCTCGATCCATGGCATGGGTATGCGCAGCCAGAAATCGAGGAGGATGCCGACGAAGATCGCCGCGCCGATCCAGTTGTTGTGCAGAAAAGCCTTGAAGCAACCCTCGCGCGTTCGACTCCGGATCATGAAGTACTGGGACCCGGCCAAGACGCTCGCCACTGCGATGCCCAAGAAGTAAGCGGCACCCAGATTGACGAGATAGCCGATCAAAGCCATGCCGCCGAGGAACAACGCATGGCACGCCATCGTCCATGCCACATCGAAGCGCCCGAACAGGATGGCCGACGTCTTCATGCCGATGCGCCGATCGTCGTCGCGATCGACCATGGCGTACTGCGTGTCATAGGCGATCGTCCAGAAAACATGCGCGGCGTAGAACCACCATGCCGCCGGCGGAATGCCGTTCTGATGGGCAGCGAAAGCCATCGGGATGCCGAAACCGAACGACAAGCCCAGCCAGGCCTGCGGCAGCCAGAAAAAGCGCTTCATGAACGGATAGATCACCGCCAGTGCAAGGGCCACGAACGAGAGCTGGATCGTGAGCGCGTTCAACTGCAGCACGAGCAGGAAGGCCAGTGCCGCAAGCGCCGCCGCCAGGGCGAGGGCCTCGCCCACCGAGACCGCACGCGTGGCCAAGGGGCGGTTCTTGGTGCGCTCCACCTGCGGATCGAAATCGCGGTCGGCAAGATCGTTCACCACGCATCCGGCTGAGCGCATCAGGGCCACGCCGAGCACGAACACGACGACCACGGCGACGTTCGGCGATCCATACGAGGAGAGCCACAGCCCCCATAGCGTGGGCCACAGCAAGAGCAGAATGCCGATGGGCTTGTCCAGCCGCACCAGCCGCTCGTAGAGGTCGAGTCGCTCCCGAAGAGTCACGATTTGAATAGGCTCGTATGCCAGCGTCCGGCCAGTGCGGGCAGGAAGGCTTCGGTCACCAGCAGCGGCGCACCCTGCAGCTCGAATATCGAGCGCCGCGCCCACAGCGGCGGCAGCGTCTGCCCCAGCACCGCTGCCGCCGCGCAGTATAGCGGATGACCATCGCGCAGCTTGCGATAACGCAAGGGACCGCGCCTGATGCGAGGATCGGCGAAAAGCGCTGCGCCGAGCGGCCGGGTACCCATCGACGCAATGGCGCGCCATGCGCCGTGAACGTCGTCGGCACGCAGCACGCTATGCGCGAATATCAGAGGCGCCGAACCGGACACCAGCAGCACATCGCGAGCCATGAGCGAGCGCCCCGCCGGCAATCCGAGCAGGCACGCCTCGTCGCGCGATGCCCGCGTCCGCGCCTGTCGTAGTACCCGTACCTCGAAATCGGCACAGACGGCTTTGAGCCGCGCGGTCAGCGAGCCAGGGTCGAGAAGCCACTCGCGCAAGCTACCCATCGCCCCCAGCGGGGAGCGCAACCAGAAGGTGTCGTCGGCATCTGCGTCTGCGGTCATGGCCGTGCGCCGTTCAGGCCTTCAAGTACTCGTGACGGGCGCCCAGCCAGCGCTCCAGATGGGCGCGGGCCAACCGCTGCTCCAATTTCAGCATCCGATCGGCCAGAGCGCGGGCCTGTTCCAGCAGCGCGATATCGGTCGCGAGATCCGCGAAACGCAGCATCGGCACCCCGCTTTGGCGCGCGCCGAGCAGTTCTCCCGGGCCGCGAAGTTCGAGATCCTTGCGGGCGATCTCGAAACCATCGGTATTCTCGTAGATCACCTTCAGGCGCGCCCTTGCCGTCTCGGACAAGGCCGGCTCGTACATCAGGATGCACGCGCTGGCCTCGCTTCCGCGTCCCACGCGTCCGCGCAGCTGATGCAGCTGCGCGAGGCCCATGCGTTCGGCATTCTCGATCACCATCAAGGTCGCATTCGGAACGTCGACACCGACCTCGATCACCGTCGTCGCGACGAGCATCTGCAGCTCGCCGGCCTTGAATGCCGCCATGACCTGCGCCTTCTCGGCCGCGGGCAGCCGGCCGTGGACCAAGCCGATCCGAAGCTCGGGAAAGGTCTCCTGGATGGCGGTGTAGGTCGCCAGCGCCGTCTGCAACTGAAGCGTCTCGGATTCCTCGATGAGCGGACAGACCCAATAGGCCTGCCCGCCCGCACAACAGGCATCGCGCACCCGGGAGACGACTTCATCGCGCCGGTTGGCGGCGATCAGCTTGGTCGTGATGGGCGTGCGGCCCGGCGGCAGCATGTCGATCACGCTCACGTCGAGGTCCGCATAGAAACTCATCGCCAACGTGCGCGGGATCGGCGTTGCGCTCATCATCAGGCGATGCGGTTCCATGCCTTCGGCGCTCTTGTGCGCCAGCGCCAGGCGCTCGCGCACGCCGAACCGATGCTGCTCGTCGACGATCGCCAGACCCAGGCGCTGAAACTCCACCGCCTCCTGGATCAGCGCGTGGGTGCCGACCGCCACCCGGGCTTCGCCGCTCAGCAGGCGTGCACGCGCGCTCTCGCGCTCGCGCTTCTTCTGCGCGCCGGACATCCAGACCACGTCGATCTCCAGCGGCGCGAGCCATGCCCGAAACTTGGCGTAATGCTGCTCGGCGAGTATCTCGGTGGGCGCCATGACCGCCACCTGCCAATCGTTCTCGATGGCTTGCAGCGCAGCCAACGCCGCAACCACCGTCTTGCCGCTGCCGACATCGCCTTGCAGTAACCGCTGCATCGGATGCGGTCGCGCGAGATCGGTCCGTACCTCGGCGAGCACGCGATGCTGGGCCGCGGTGAGCTCGAACGGAAGCAGCGCCATCATCCGGCGCGCGAGATGCCCCCGAGCGGGCAGCTTCGGCGCCGTGCGCTTGCCGCGCCGGTCGTGGCTCGCGCGCATGGAAATCTGCTGCGCCAGCAATTCGTCGAATTTGATTCGCGTCCAGGCGGGATGGACTCGCCGCTCCAACGCGAGGCTGTCCGCGCTCGCCGGCGGGGCGTGCAGAAAGCGCACCGACTCGGCGAACCCGGCCAATCGATGTTCGGCGAGCACCGCTTCGGAGAGCGTGTCGCGCAGATCGCAGGCGTCCAGCGCACGCTTGATCAAGGCGCGCAGGGTGTGTTGCGCCAGCCCCGCCGTCGACGGATAGACGGGCGTCAACGTCTCGGGGAGCGGCTCCGCGCCTCGCAACACGCGGTAGCGCGGATGGACCATCTCGGGGCCGAAGACGCTGCCCCTGATTTCGCCGATCAAGCGCAAGCGCGCGCCAGGGGTCAACTGCTTCAGTTGGCTCGGGTAGAAGTTGAGAAAGCGCAAACTCAGTTCGGCGCCGTCGTCGGCGGTACGAACGATGAGTTGCTTGCGCGGCCGGTACATCACCTCGCTGTCGACGACAACGGCCTCGGTCTGCACCGTACTGCCGGCTCGCGCATCCCGCAGCGGCACGAGCTTCGTCTCGTCCTCGTAGCGCGTCGGCAGATGCAGCACCAGATCGAACCAGGTATGGATGCCGAGCTTGGCCAACTTGGCCGCAGTATCGTCGCTGACGGCACCGAGATCCGCGAGCGTGCGAACAGCCCGCTCGGCAGCTTCCTCCGCCGTACCGCTCGAACCGGCCTTGCGACGGGCAACCTTCGATGCACTGGCGCGCATCGCGTCAGCCTGCGGGCAGCCGCAGGCGAAAACCAAGGGGACTACGGCTTGCCACCGTCCACATCGGACAGATGCATGATGGCGTCGATCTCCACGAGCGCGCCGCGCGGAAGACTTGCCACGCCGACCGTGGCTCGCGCCGGATAGGGGGCTCGGAACCGCTTCGCCATGGCTTCGTTCACCCGGCCGAAATCGCCCAGGTCGGTCAGGTAGACGGTGACGCGCACGAAGTCGTCGAAACTGCCTCCGGAGGCAGCGGCGACCGCCTCGAGATTGCCAAACACGCGCTCGATCTGCCCGTCGATGCCTGCGACCAGCTCGCCGCTCGCCGGATCGAGCCCGATCTGCCCCGACAGGTAGACCACGCCGGCCACGCGTACGGCCTGCGAGTAGGTGCCGATGGCTGCTGGCGCATGCGCTGTTTGAATCGACTGCTTCATCGCTCGAGGGTCGAAGTGGATGGGGTTCGAGCCTAGAATCATAACGGAAATGAACGCATCGATTCGTGCACGACTGGAGCAAATGCTCGCTGGCGGCAAGGACAACGCCTTGCTTCGGTTCTCCCTGGGCGGCGAATGCTTGAAGGGCGACGATGCCGCAGGCGCCTGCGTTCATCTGCAGCGCGCGCTCGAACACGATCCCGGATACTCTGCGGCCTGGAAACTCTACGGTCAGGCTCTCGCGCAGACCGGCGAGTTGGCGAGGGCGCTGGCGGCCTATCGGCAAGGCATCGAAGTCGCCGAACTTAAGGGCGACAAACAGGCCGCCAAGGAGATGCAGGTCTTCGCGCGCCGCATCCAGCGGCAGATCGATGACGGCGGAGTTTGACGGTCGCCCAGCGCTCGATCGAGCGCATCTCGAACCTCACCGCACAAAGCAAGCGAGGCGCATGTTCCTGCGCCTCGCTTGGCCTTACAGGCCGAATGCACCGCTCGGGCCGGTGCCGGTCGGTATCAACTCTCAGTCGATCGGCGTCGCGCCCAGCCCAGGCCCACGAAACCCAGCGCGAGCAGCGCCATCGTTCCCGGAATCGGCGTCAGGAAGGGATTGGTGCGGGAGGTGCCGTACTGGAACCCGACACTGAGGGCGCCGGCGACGCTCAGGTCCAGGTTCGCAAGCTGGGCGCTGGTGAACTTGAATTGGGTCGCGTTCTGGGTGACGGGATTGTAGCCATTGCCATTGATGTCCGTGGCCGGATTGTCGCCACGGCTGCTCAAACCGTACTGGCCACCACCGACCGCGACGGGGCCGGCGAGATTGTTCGTGCCGAAACTGGGAGCGCCGAACAGACCCAAACCCGCGCTCCCGATGCCCATGGTGAAGCCGTTGTAGCCCGCAATATTGGACTCGAAGCCCCACTCGCCACCCACATCGTAGTTTTTGGTGAGACATCCCGTACCGGACTCGATGTCGACGACACCGTCGCAGGTCTTGCCCGTGGTGCCGGTCGAACTGGTCGCGTCGATCGTCCGGGAGGTGAAGGTAACGCTGCTGTCCGCCAGCGCCTTCATCGACGCCGAGTCCGGCGTCAGACTGACCAAGGTGTTGCCCAGCTTGAGATTGAAGAGCAAGGAGGTCAGCACGTCGGCGGGGGTGGTGACATCGGCACTGGACAAGTTGGCCAACGTCACGAATAGATTCGAATTTTTGATCTCGAAGATCGCCTGCGCCTTGAGATCGCCCTCGCTGTAGGTCACGACTTTGCAGGTCGTGGCGCTCGCACAATTGAACGTGCCGTCGTAGCCATAGGCCCATGTCGAACCGGCCGCGATTGCCAGCACGGACCCCAGAAGAAGGGGAATTGCTCTAGCCCAAATACTGTTTAATTAACATCCGATCACCTCAACGACTGTCGGCGCGATCTGGTGCAGCGGCTCCCCGCGACAGCGCAGGTTGAAGTCGCTCATCTTGCGCTTGCCCCCTCTGGGGTTGGTTTTGCCGCGTGATTTCACGCTGGGCTTGGCGGCGATCTCCATCAGCATGCTGCGCAACCATGACTTGCGCCCCTCAGGGGGAAAGGGCCGCTTGTGCGGGCAGTCTGCGCCGCAGCACCTGGACCGCGTGTATGAACGATAAGTCTTCGCTGGCCTGGCTGGTCTGTTTGGCCGCCGCCGTCATCAGAGTTCGAATCGCTGCATGCGCCAACAACAGCGCATAGAACTCCTGCTCCACCAGTGCCGGTGTCTTGCTGCGCAAGGTCAGTGAGTCGTTGAGTTGGGTTTTGATCTCGCCCAGCGCCATTTCAATCTTCCAGCGCCGGTGGTACAGGGCAGCAAGTTCAGTCGCTGGGGCCTTGGCTTCATCGAGCCAGTTGGTAACCAACCGGTAGGCCTCTGCGGAGCCCTGCAACTGGTATTCGACGACTCGCACCCGCACCCCTTTCCCTTGGCGGCGAGCTTTCGAATTCTCAAACAACTCGCTGAGGTAAGAGCCATCGTCCAACAGTTGATCCACGGGCAACACTTGGTTCTCGCGCACACGGAACAACAGTTTCGCCCCCGTCTGCAATGCCCTCTGCCAGAGCGGGTAGCCGACAAAGCCGCGGTCCGCAATGACCAGCATCGATTTGTCGGCGTAGTCGAGTACCTGATGGGCCAGGGTTTGCTCTCCCGTGGCATAGGTGCCGACTTTGGCGCCGATCAGCACCTGCGTTCCGCACTCGGCGAGCGCGCAAAAGCGCATCTGGGGAAATGCAGCGGTACCCCGTGAGGCGCCAGGATAGCCAAAGTGGTTCGCATTGGCGGCTTCGTCGGCCACCTCCAGCGTACTGCCGTCGAGCCCCATGACGCGCAGCCCCTGGTACCAGACACCCGCCATGCCTTTGGGGCCCACCGGCACAACCTGGCTGCGGTAAAGCGACTCGAAGGTCTTGACCCCCACGCGGGTGCGTGCCAGGGAAATCGCGGCCTTGTTAACCAGCGTCTGGCCAATCTGCTCGCCATACACCCCGCGCAACCCCTCCACCACAATGCGCAGGACTTCCTCATAGGCCGCTCGTCGGTACAGGCACATGCACATGACGTAGTACACCAACACTTCGTGCGGCAGTCCTCGTCGTCGTTTGCTTTGGGCGCCGCAATCCATCAGTGTCTGGCGGACCCGATCCAACGGGCAGTTCAAGGCCAGATACCCCACCGTCAGGTAGTCGGCCAGTCGGGCTCCGGCGCCCAAAGTTGCTTTGGTTCTTGCCATGGAATACCCCCACGGCGGATTCTGCCAGAAACCACACTAATTAAACAGTATTGGGGCTAAGCATGCCGATTTGCTAACGAGTGACGGCGGCGAGCCGCTCGGCACTGTAAAGCCAGCCGACACTGGAGGCTCGTGCCGCCGCCCCACTTAGTAGGGCAACTGCTCCAGCATCGCCCGCGCCTCAGCCAGTCGCGCTGCGGGCAGTTCGGATTGCAGCAGCAGTTGCAGTTCAGCCCGCGCCCGGCCGAAATTGCCGATCTTGGTCAAGGCTCGAATCAAGTGGATTCGCGGCTCGGGAACCGAGGGCGCGTGGTTGACGGCTCGCTGCAGCAATTCCACCGCGCGCGCGAGTTCCCCCTCTTCCATCAAGATGACGCCCAGCGTATCGAGCACGGCAGGGTCGTCCGGCGTGAGCTTGAACGCCCGCTCGGCATAGGCGCGAGCCTGCTTGTCGCCGGTTTTGAACATCGACCATGCCAGATTGTTGAGCACCATGGCGCGCTCGGGCCCGCGCTCGACCACCGGCAGGTAATGCTGCTTCGCCTCTTCGAAATTGCCGCGCCGCAAGAGCGTGTCCGCCCAGTAACCCCGCACGTCCATGTCGTCTCGGCGCTCGGCCAGCCACCGAACCAAGCGCCGATCGGCGGACGCGCCGTCTGCGGACCGGCTCGCCGCCGCATGCCAACCGATCAGATAGCTGCTCGTGGGCGCCAGTTTGAGGGCACGCTCGAAGGCCTCGGCCGCCGCGACAGGCTTGTCGGTCGCGAGCATCACATCGCCCTCCAGGGCATGGCCCCGTGCGGCTGTGCGCGGATTTGCCTGCAGCCTGCGAGCAACGTTCAGCGCCTCCGCTTGTCGACCCCCACGGTGGTAGATGCCGCCCAGCGCCGCTAGGGCCCCTTCGTGATTCGCCTGCAGGGCAAGCACTCTGTTGAGCGTCATCGAGGCAGCGACATCGCTGCCATTGGCGGACTGCGCCTGGGCCAAGCGGAACAAGACGTCGGCCGAAGTCGGCAGCAAATTGGCAAGCACGGAATAGGTGCCGAGCGCGCCGGCCATATCGCCGGATGCGACCTGTGCAGCCCCAAGCGCATCGAGCAGTTCCGGGTTCTCGGGGTGGCTGCGTTGCGCCGCTCGAACCACGCTGAGCGCCTGCGCAGCCTCTCCCGCGCGCAGATGATGCTTGGCCAGCAGCGCGGCCGGCTTGACCGCCTCGGGGTCTGCCTTGTGGGCTTCGACGAGCCAGCGTCGAATCTCCGCCTCGGTCGCCTGGATGGCGGGCCCAAGCTCCGCGAGCGCGACCAGTCCATCGACTTTGCGAGGGTTCGCGCGCGTCAGCTTCTCCAAGCGTCTGCGGGCATTGGAAGGATCGTTCTCGCCGAGGTCGAGCTTCGCCAGCCCGATCGCGGCCGGCGCGAAGCCCGGCTCCAGCATGAGCGCAGTCTCGAGCGCCTTGCGCGAACCCGGCATGTCGCCTCTGGCGGCGAGAATGGCGCCCTTCAATTGCAGGGTGGCAGGATCGTTCGGCTGCTTCTTGGCAAGCGCGACCCAGGCTCTTTCGGCGAGATCGATCTTGCCGCGCTTGAGCTGCACCATGACCAGCAGCGAGTCGAGTTCTCCACTGGTGGCATCCGCGCGCAGTCCGGATTCCACGGCGCTCAGCGCGGGCTCCATTCTGCCGGAGGCCATCTGCGCCAAACCCAACGCCACGCGAGAACTCGTGTCCTTGGGATTGAGCCGGGAAGCCCGCTCCAGGTGCTCGGTCGCAGCATCCAGGTTCCCCGCCAGAAAGTACGCCTGCCCCACCAAGGTCAGCAGTTCGGGATCGTCGGCCGCGACCTCGAGCGTAGGTAGCAGCACCTTGAGCGCAGCCGACACCTGACCGGATTTCAGCAGTACAGCGGCATACAGCTTGCGACCCCCCACATGCGCAGGAAGGCGCGCCAATCCGCGCAGGAGGAAGTCTTGCGCCCGCGGGTAATCCATCTGGGCATAGGCCACAGCGCCGGCCAGCATCAAGCTCGCGGGATCATTCGGGGCAACGCCAAGCGCTTTTTCCACCGACGCTCGGGCAACCTCGAAGTTGCGCTCGCGGAACTGCAGAAAGGCATGCAGATAATTGACCTGCGGCGCCTCCGGGGCCCCTTTGCGAGCGACATCCACGTGCGCTCGCGCAGGACCGTACTGCCCGGCTTGCAGCGCGAGCCATGCGAGACTCGTGTGCGCGTGCGGGTTGGCGGGATACGTGTCCAACACCTTGCGAAAGGCCGCTCGAGCCGCATCCAGGCGACCCGAAGCCCATTCCAGTTGCCCTCGGATGAGCAGACCATCCAGGCTCTTGGGCTCGAGGGCCAGCGCGCGTTCGATCAACGCCGACGCCTGATCGGGCCGGCGTTCCATCGCAGCGATACGCGCGGTGCCCAACAACGCATCGACCGAATCCGGTTGTGCCTCCAGGACTTCACGGAACAGGATTCGAGCTTCGTCCAGCGTACCCAATCCCACATAAGCCAACCCTCGGAGTGTTCGGATCTCCCGCAGGACGCTCTCATCGACACCCTCGACGATCGGCGGAATCTCGTCCAGCACCTTCTGGAATTCACCTTGGAGCAGCAGGGACCGCGCCAGCGCCGGCAGCGTCTTGCTCCGTTCGTAGCCCAGCGCCAGGGCGAGACGCAGTTCCTGCTCCGCGGCTTGAAACTCGCCATTCGCATGGCTGACCTTGCCCAGAAGAAAGCGCGCGTGCGCATTGCTGCGCTCGCGCTGGAGCACGTTCTTGAGGTGGATCGACGCGACATCGTGCTTGCCGCCCTCGATCGCAACGACCGCCTGCGCCATGAGTTCAGGGATCGATGGCCGCATCAGGCGAGGCGTTACGGTGGCAGCGATCGCGATCAAGCCTGCGACGACCACCCCGAGCCATACGCGGCGCCAAGGGAAAGTCGAGGCGTCCACCGGGGTCGGCGGCAAAAGTTCGCTCGGACTGACAGCGACCACCTCGTCGCCCGCAGGCCGACGGTGACGCTCATCGCCATCCCCTGCCAACAAACTGCTCGGGCTCTGCCGCGGGCGGTCATCCTCGCGCCAGCTCTCCACCGGCGACGGCGTATCCAGCAAACTGCTCGGCCCCTTTTTCGGGGCGGGGTCGTCGCGGCCGCCCGCAGCGGCACTGCCCTCGGGCGGCAACAAACTGCTCGGACTATCCTTGCTCACCGTGTTGGTACGGTCTAACAGAGACAATGCAGCACTCCCTCAACCAGAACCCAAGGCTCGGACAACAGTGACGACTCCGGAGCGCCGCAGCGCGCTCCGACTTTCGGTTGAGCAGGCAACGAACCGGAACCGAAGAGGCTCGCTAGCGCAACCGCGAGCATTCGACGCTCGGATCCAAGGACTTGTTCCATTCGCGACCAACCGCGCCCCGGATGCAAATTGCTCGCCAGCCACGGGCGCCGCGTGGCGGCAAGTCGATCGCCCGCGCACAGAGCCCGCACAGTCGCCGCGACATCGGCGTGGAAAGTTCGATGCCACCGAATTGTCTGTAAAACTCCGTGCAAAAACAGGGCGTGATGTCCGACGTCGCTACTTCATCGGCAGCCGCAGCACATCCTTGGCGACAATGTTGCGCTGGATCTCGTTCGATCCACCGTAGATGGTACCGGGACGAGACATGTAGAAGGACGACAGAACATCGACGGATTCACCGTCGAAATCGACATTACCCTCGTACATCGACTTCTCGTCAGCCGCCTCGAGCAGCAGTTCGGAAATGCGCTGATACAACTCCATCGCCCAGATTTTCAGTATGGATACGTCCGGACCGAGCGTCTCTCCGCGCCGCACCTGCTCGACGTAGCGCCCAAACAGGGAGCTCTGATCCGCCAGATCGAGGCGCAACTGGGCGAACTTGTCGGCGAATGCGGGATCCTCGAACAAGCCGCGGCTGCGGGCGACCTTTTCCAGACGCGTGAAGGCGTAGCGCGTGCGCCGCGGATTGCCGATCCCGAGGCGCTCGAACCCGAGCAGCGCCTTGGCGATGGTCCAGCCCTTGTTCAACTCGCCGACCAGCGCATCGGCCGGGACGCGCACGTTGTCGAAGAAGACCTGCGCGAACTCTTCATGGCCGGCGATGTTGCGTATCGGCCGCAAGGTGAGGCCCGGCGTCTTCATGTCGAGCACCATGAAGCTGATCCCTTCCTGCTTCTTGGCGGCGTTGCGGTCGGTTCGCACGAGCACATACATGTGCGAAGCATCCATCGACATGGAGGTCCAGATCTTGGAGCCGTTGATCACCCACTCGTCACCCTCGCGCACCGCAGTGGTCTGCAGGCTGGCGAGATCCGATCCGGCGTTGGGCTCCGAATAGCCCTGACACCAGATGTTCTCCCCGGTCAGGATCGGCCGCAGGTACTTCGCCTTCTGGGCCTCGGTGCCGTAGCGCATGATGGTCGGCCCCACTTGCGTGATGCCCTGATCCGGCATGCGGCCGATGCCGCAACGCTCGGTTTCCTCCAGCATGATGATCTGCTTGGCCGGCGACAAGCCCATCCCGCCTTGTTCTCGGGGCCACGCCGGCGCGATCCAGCCCTGCCGGTAGAGCGCTTGATACCAGGGCTTGCATTCGTCCCAGCGCAGCCGCCGCGGCAGGAAGCGCAGTTCGGCGGGATAGTTGGCTTCGAAGAACGTTCGCACTTCCTTGCGGAACGCCTCGTCGGACATCGCATTCCAGTCGGTCATGACGTGCTCCTTATTCGGCATCGGCGGGGGCCAGCCGCAAGAAACGACGGCGGTGATAAGCGCTATTGCCCAGCCAGGCGGACAAGATCAGCGCGCGCTTCACATACAGCCCCACGTCGCTGTCTTCGGTGAATCCGATCGCCCCGTGCATCTGGATGGCCTGACGGGTAATGAGCGAGGCCGCATCGGAACAACGCGCCTTCGCCCGACTGACCGCCGCCGAAGTGGCCGGGTCGGTCGGGCGCTCGTCGAGCGCCGTTATCGCGTCGCTCAAGACCACCGAAGAGAGCTGCTCCTGGATGTAGAGATCGACCGCCCTGTGCTGCAGCGCCTGAAAGCCGCCGATGGCGCGATTGAACTGCACGCGGGTGCGCAGGTAGTCCAACGTCATTTCGAGCGCGCGGCTCATCAC